>JAABUP010003155.1_pt1 | contig 29648 bp, 29 predicted proteins | sample 5559201 | NCBI WGS metagenome assembly JAABUP01 (sample SAMN10711887, study PRJNA513373) | rock metagenome | isolation source: Antarctica rocks | place: Antarctica | reverse complement strand
CCCACCTCCACCCCCTCCCCTGTCTGGTCTGAAGAAGCCACCTGGTGGTGGCAAGAAGATGACTGAGATTGATCCTCCAGCTGGTGTGACAAAGGTAGCATTGCTGCTAGCACTCCCTGTCATTTGTTCAACATGTCCCTGCCAAACATCAGCTCAACTGAATCAGAATCAAAGCCAGCATCTCCTGGTATCATTGAGACAGCATCGCTGTAATGGCCTTTTTGCAGTGTTCAGCATTGGGTCTGCATGTCAGCTGCATGTTACATGCTGCAGAAAAGCCAAAATGTCTGTGTCACTGTGCAGGTGAGGCCGACAGCAAGCCAGAGGCGCAAGCTGAAGCAGCTGCACTGGGACAAGATCAAGGCCCCCCAGGAGGGCACCATCTGGCACCAGGCCTCCGGCCTCAACCCCAATCTCAACTTTGCTGAGCTGGAGTCCCTCTTCCAGGTTGGTCAAAGCTGCAGTGGTGCTTGCTGACGCATTGTATGCTGCAACAGCAGCAGCCATATGTGCTTGCATACATGCTGTGCATAGTATTCCTGTGCCCCTAGTCCCTCTATCTGCATGTGCATGTGAGACCTGGGATGCATAGTATGTGTTGTGTGTGATGAGCTGTCACATATGCATAATTTGTCACCGGCTGCGAGTGTATGGGCAGCCTATGATCTGAACATGAATCATGCTGTTTGATGACACAGCAGATGTCTCTCCCAAGCTGAACCCTGGCTGCAGTGTCAGTGACAGTATATTACATCTGTGATGACAGCATGCGAGAACAAGTGTTGATATCATGCAAGAACAAACATTGATGACATGTATTGATTGCATGCAAGAAAACTGCTGATCTTGTGTGCACTGTGAGTGCAGATCTTGGAGAACACAGCCTTCAGGAAGCTTGCAACGACGCGCAGCGCTGCCATCTCCCTAGTGGAGCACCGTAGGGCACATAACATCTGCATCGAGCTGTCAGGCATCCGCATGCCCTTTGCTGACATCAAGGTCAGCACACTGCTGCACTGACACACTGCTGCACTGACACACCACGCTGAAGCTGCCATGACATGCTGTCCTGCAACTCAGCACCAGTTTGCCGCATCTAGAAGAAAATTGGAGGTAGAGAAACCAAACAAAGTCCAGAAATAGTAGATCTGTTAGGCTTTTCTTTCCCTCTAAACCCAAACAGCATACACTTTTTTTAAAACTTTCCTTTCTTGCATCTGACAAGGGAGCCACGCCAAACTAAATGCCTGCCCTTTGGTGCTTTGCTGCTTTCTCTAGTCAGTACAGCGGGATCAGATCCCACCCTTGACCTTTGACATGCTATGGGGTAGTGTGCGAGCTGCCAATTGGCTGCACTTCTGGCGTGCTGCATGCAGCTTTAACAGGATGCTGCTCTTCATGCCAGCAGCCGAGTTTGTGTCGCAGTGGATTCACATCACTTCCTGACACTTGACATGTTACGGCGTGTCAGATTGCTTACAGTTCTGGCCCTGGCATTCAACTTTGACAGGATGCTGCAGTTGACTGGCCATTTTGTGTTGCAGGCTGCTTTGGTGGAGATGAATGACAGCGCACTGACCATAGATCAGCTGGATGCTCTATCCAGAGCCGTGCCTGATGACACTGAGCGCAAGGACATCCGCCTGTACCTCCAGGTAACCTGCTCACATGCTGCAGACCACATGCATCTGTCTGCTGTCACGCCCACATGTACATTTCCAGCTTGCAGATCTGAGTCAGTAACGCCTTGACCACTGGGGTCACTGCAGTTGGTCCTTCGACTGGTCAGACATGACGCCAATCATCAGATGCTAAGCAACTCCACTCAGTGAAGCTGACATAGCTGGCTGTACGACTGAGCTATGTTGATGTAAGCGGTTACATGTCTTCATCACTGACGAAACATTTGCCACCTGCGATTGTACGTACAAGTGTATATTTGTCAAGCATCAGTCCAATCACATGTCAAAACGTAATGTCAATCGTCCGAATAATGCAATGCCAAATGTCAGGTCCTGATGATGTAGGGGGAGCACCCCAAGCACAAGGGGGTGAGTGACCCCCAGCAGCTGGGCACTGTGGAGCGCTACTTCCTGGAGATCATGGACATCCCCCGCCTCCAGCAGCGCATTGACTGCTTCATTTTCACCCGCCAGTTTGCTCCCAACATCAACAGGGTATGCGACTTGAGCCTCCGCCTATGTTTCTTTGTCCACAAAACACATAATGTGCTACTCGTGCAGGATCTGCTGCTCATCACCTCTAACTATCCACAATCGCGCTTCATGAGATAAGGTCCATACAATTGTGCATCTTCGTGCACAAGAGACAGAAAGAGCAGCCTTTGTTCAGGGCTTCCTCACACACACAGCGGCAGGACTGGTCTTTGCTCTGCTCCAGCTGCGTGCCTGTCATCACTTGTACCACCATCTTTTGGTCAGCATCAGTCATCATGCACATTGTTGCATGCATACACTCAGTGTACGTGGCAAGGCTTGGGTGCATATGTACACACAAATCTAGGCAGCCTTGTCCTTGAAAAGTGTGTCCACATGTTTCTGAACCTGTGTGACGCGTGGGCGCAGGTGAGGGGCCAGTTGGAGGTGCTGAGGGGTGCATGCAGGGAGGTACAGGGCAGCCAGAACTTCACCACACTGCTGCGTGCCATTCTGGCCTTGGGCAACCACCTGAATGAGGGCACTCACAAGGGCAACGCATCAGGTTACACTTCTTCTCCCCCTCCCCCCTGTCCCCCATTCAATCCCTCCCCCCCCCCCCCAAAAGCCGCCCGTCTTTACCCATCACACTGTACATTGTGATAATTGTCTAATTGTTAGTGGCAAGCCAGTGCAGCCGCATGTGACAAAGCTGGGCTTGCCATGGCTCCTTTGCAAACCGGGTTGCAGGCTGTGCAATTTGAGCTAGTCAGCTGCAGCCACATGCACTGCTGCCAATAGGCAGGGCGCAATTTCTTGAGCCTGCCTGAGGGTCACCCTATAGCAAAAATTAGTTGCAAGAATCCTTGTTTTTGTTTTCAAACATGACACTTGATCTTTTCTGACATCAGCTTCTGATGTGTGAGCAGGTGGCTGTGAGCCAGGCATCACTGCTGCAGATACTGAAAGGTTGCAGCTTACGAGATTTCCCCGTTACTGAAATGCACTGATTGCTGCTCAACATGTGCCACAGGCAGCTCTGGAGAGACAAGGCCTGCCCTGCATATATCTAGCTCATCATCAGCCGGAAAGCCTAAACATTATCATTGTTATTGTTGTTATTGTTGAGCATCTGCTTATGTGCTGCAGGGTTCAAGCTGGATACGCTGTTGAAGCTGGCAGATGTGAAGGGCACAGACCGCAAGACCTCCCTTCTGCACTTTGTGCTGGACCAGCTGCTGAAGGACAGCCCTGCCATGCACTCCCTGCCCCACCAGCTCGCCAGCGTCAAGCCTGCTGCCAACCTGCAGGTCTCACCTGCTTTGTCCCAGCGCATCTGTCATGCATGTCCATTTGCGCTCAGTGACAAGTACAGAAACAGACTTCAAAAGCTGTTTAGGAACAGTCAAACAGAGTTGCCCAGCATGTGTACACAGACAAAGTGATTCGTGCGCCACTATATGTTGAGCAGGACACAAAGGGAGTGATCCATGTGCGGTTCTGTATTGAGCAGACGGCCTCATGCTGTAAGCTGAGAAGCTGAGACACCAGGCAGATGTCATAACACTGATGTTTTGCCAAGCAATCTAGTCTGACCACTGCTGATCAGGGCTCAGTGGTGTTCTGGGCTGCCAAGAGCTGCAAGGAGCTGCTGCATATAACGGGCACAACAAACTTCCTGCAGCATTCAGCTGATCACTTTGGAGTATTGGCAGTTCACTAGTCAAGGTCCCCGATCTGGACATCAGCCAGGATGTCAAACTATGTGAAAGGGCACCTGCAAAAGGTACACAACAACAATTGAGAGGCTGCTAGACTGTGGATGTAAAGGCCTTTGTCTTTTGCAGATCTCGGCAATCAAGGTGCTACTGAATGACCTGAAAGGGGGGCTGAGTAAGGTGAACACCGAGATCCTGAAGGCTGCCGGTGTGGATGCCAACAGTGCCTTTGCCCACCGCCAGTTTGGAGACCTCATGATGACCTTCCATGAGCATGCCAAGAACACCTTTGCAGATGCTGAGGTAACCTTGCACCCCTTTGCCTCATTCAAGCAACAGCAAGCTGTCAACCAGCAGCAGACACATACCATAATATGCGTTGGGGTTACAGTATGCATGCGTGTAATTCCTGACGGTTGATGGTGCTGGCTGTTCCCTCTTAAGCAATCGATGCACGTTGACGACCCCTTGAGGCTCAGTCTGATGCCGTACTCCTGCAAGAAGCATTTCAGAAAACGCAGATGTCCTTGGGCTTTGATCTCTGACGTGTGCAAGCTGCTGGCAGTGCACAGCATGTTGTCTGAGACTGTTTGTGGGGTCTTGACAGCTGAAATTCTAACTGTCAGACATGCACAGCCAGCATTATGCTTTGAGACTGCAGTTGGCTTGACCTGTAGCTCTCAATTGGCACATTGTGTGACATGAACAGCTCAACACAGTTGCTGAATGTTGTGCAGCACTGGAAGCTTCCAGCAGTACTCAGCAGCTCTTGAGCATGACATGTGACAAGCCAACCTGTGGTGTAGCACTTATTAGGGTCAATAGCAGTAAGCAGCAGCTCTTGAGGACAGCTGACAAGTCAACCTGTGCAGGAGTTTGAGAAGCAGGTGACTGCAGAGATGCAACAAGTGACCGAGTACTTTGGGGAGGGGTACGATGCCACAGACCCCAGCAAGGTGCTGCGTGTCATCAGGGACTTCATGATGCTCTTTGACAAGGCCATCCTTGAGATCAAGGTGAGAGATGGTACTCATCTGGCCGCTTGTTGCCTCACTCCATTTTTCCAGCTTGGGAGACGCTGATTGGAAAGAAGCAAGCAATGCTGGCATTGCTAATGTTAGGCCTCACTGCTCCAGCACCTTTGTTGCTGAGCAAAGGGTATGTCAGAGTTTGACTGATATGAGCAACTTTTCAGTGTCTTCAACGATGCTTCAGTAGGTTGTCACTCTCAGCTTGACAGAGTTGTGACAGACGAATGTCTGAGAACGGATCAGCCTGCGCCTTAGATGCGCTTCTTCACAGATGGAATGGCAGCATCACATCTTCAAGTCCAGGCGTCACATCTCTGCAGCATATACAGGCAATCAAGGCAAAGAGTGAGGCAGAGCAGAAAAGGAAGGAGAAGAAGGCTGAGATGGCCCGCCCAACCCGGCCCGCCCATAACCCCAACCTGGGCTCTGTTGCTCCTCGCCCACCGCAGCAAAAAGAACGGCAGCCTGCTGGTAAGTCTCTTGCAAGTGATGGTGCCAGTTGTTCCCTCCTAAGGGCGTGACAAGGCAATGTCCCGGGCCTCAGTCTGATGCCCTACTTCCTAGGCAAGCATCGGCTCTCTGGTGAGTCTCTTCTGGATTTGGTACTATGCTGCAGGCCGCATGCTTGTCTTAGCATGTATGAATCTTGCTGCCTGGCATGGCCACCGTGGCACCAGACGCATGGGATTGCTGCATGGAGCTGAGGCAGAAACAGAGAGACATTACATCGCCTAAGCAGCCAACAAGTCTGGTCATACTAAAGACGACAAAGAAGTTACTTTGTAGAAGTCAAAACGAGACGAGACAAGCCAAAACAAAGCTGCATGAGTGGTCGCCGCAAGTATCTCTCTGAGCGCTGCTCCCATCTTTCCACTAGAGACAGTGCTAGTATGAGACGACTTCAAAGTGAGTGTGACTGTGATGGATGCAGGTTTGGCCACATCTGATGCTCAGCAGTCCACAGCAGGGGCATCCCCAAGGGCTGCTGCGCATGTGCCCACTCAACAGCAGGCCCAAGCTTCCCAGCCTCATGCAGTTTCGGAACCTGTGCCTTCTTCCTCTTCACAAGCACAGGCTTCATCTTCCGAGGCCACAGCACACCCTCAGTGCTCTTCTTCCGAGGTGTTACCGCAGCAGATATCTACTGATGCTGGTCACAGGCAAGATAGTCAGCCTTCCTCTTCTTCCCAGCAGGCTCCTTTCTCTTCCTCTGCACAGCCTCAGGCAACTCCTCTTCAGGGCCCCCCTTCTGCTTCTGCGGCGTGTGCCAATGCCCCATCTGCTTTGTCACAGCCGCACTCTCATACTGGCCCTGGGTCACAACCCCAACATGCTGAGTCAGCCTGCCATGAGTCCCCTCCCTCTGCCCCAGCCAGCTCAGCATCCAAGCTTCAGCTCAGGCTGGACTCAGGGCGCTCAGCTCACTCGCACCAGAAAGCACAGCCTAAAGTACAGGCCGAGGCAGGTTTGAGTGGCAGAAGTCAGCGGCCGTCCCCGCCTCAGGAGCTGTTGGCTGGCCTAGGCAATGCCCTGAGAGCACAGGCTAAGATGCGTCAGAAGGGGTCAAGTGCAAGCACGCCAAGCTCTGTCTCAGAGGACAGAGGGGACAGTGCAAGGAGGGCAGCAGCTGGAGCCAGTCCTTCAGGGCAGCTGAGCTTTGACCATGTTGAGCTGAAGAGCAAGAGCACCTCAGGTACAGTCGTGGACTGATTCACATGGCAGGCTTCTCCCTCACGTACAAGCTTCTTGCCAAATCACATCAGAAGCACCTGCTATGTCTGCTTTGGCTTTGAAAAATGGTGGTCTTTGTGTGCCCAGTCTTGCCCTTTACAGACCACCCTTGCGGTGGAGACTGTTGCATGCTGCAAGCATATGTTGCAAGCTGACTACACTGGGCTAGTGAGTGATTTGCGAGTCATGCTTGTGCGCAGGGCACAACTCCGCTGATGCAGCAGCCAGCCCATCTGGCAGGGCAGGGCTGATAGCAGCAGCCCAAGGCTCTTCTAGACTCTCCCAGAAGGTGGCTTTGGATCCTGCTTGCAGCCAGAGTGATGATGCACTTGATGCCCGGTTGATTGCAAGCCACGCTCCAGCAGTACCTGCTGGCAGCTTTGCACAAGCCAGTTGTGATCATGTTCAGCTCCAGGCAAACAATGGCCAAGATGAGCACACACAGAAACTGGATGCATCTGTGGCCACAGAGCATCTTGCTCACAGTGGACCTTCCATTGAGCTGGTTGGCAGCGAACTGTATGAGCTTGAGCTTGAACATGAAAACGACGTTCAGGCAGCCAGACATGCTGCTTCAGCTGCAACTATGCAGTGATTCGTCAGGCAGACACTGATGCAAGGTTTTTGCCAGTGTGTGTGCTTGTTCATGCATAACGATGATGTGCCCTTCTGCTAACACACTAATGCAAATATTGTGCATAGTATGTGTTATGATTTGTCGTGCTGATATGTTGCAAAATGGTTTTGGGAATGCTGCAATGCGTGCTTTGAGTGCGTAAATTAATCCAATTGGATCAGAGTCAGTAGTCAGCGAGGCACTTATATATGAAGCTGCTTGATGAAGATGCTTCCAGGCTTGAGCTGCATACTGCATTCACATTTAGTGGCAGCGCAATTGCCCTGCCAAAGATGATGGCTTACGCTCAGCGTTTGCTTGTGAAAGAGCCAAAACGTGATCAGGTGACTTTTTGCGTAACTTTCAGTCATGGCTCGGTCATGGCAGATCTCCATTTGATGATTCACGTGCTTGCATCTTTTTACGAGATGACTACCAAATGGCTAGGACACCTTTCTTCAACCGGTCCAGCTTACGCTAGAGCGCTGAGCCGCAGGGTGTGTGTGGTGTTCTCTGCCTTGAAACACTCCCTGCTTCGAGCAGAACGCGTTCGTACAAGTTGCGGATGTTAGCATTTTGACGTACTAGTTTTTGTGACCTTTACTTGACTACCTACGAGATTGTGCTCCTCTTTCCAGGCTGCGATAAATCGTTGGCATAGCGTTTGTGCAGAAAGACTCAGTCAGACTTGACCTGTATAAGTCTAAGTTCGCTTGTATGAGATTTTGTCGAGGCTCTGTAGTCGTTCTGACGTCTTAGCCGTAAAAGCATGTCTGAAAACGCTGCATCACCAAAGAGAGGCCTTTTCCAGTCATTGTCCAAACGTGTGAGCGGGTACCGCAACAAGAAAAGAGACGATCCGTCATCGCCAAGGTCCCAAGCAAGCGAGACTACCTCTGACAGCCAAAGTGAGCAGTTTGCCTTTCTGAACACATCCTCAAGGAGTCAACCGTGGAATCCTGGTGCTACTCATCAGGAAAGCTTTTCGCCAACAGGGATCATGCTGCTGCAGGGAGTGTGGATGATGTGGACTTGCTAGAGGTGCAAGTCAGTGGCAAGTCAGCCAGATCAGCTCGGCGCCTTACAAGCAGACCAGGCTTGACATATTTGAAATCAGCCCCAGCTGGGGCTTTGCAAGCAGCTGCAGAGCAGGCAGTGGCGGACCATCTAGCCACTGCCTGCTCTGCTCATGTATCTGAAGACTACAGCAACCACAGCTCAGCATACAGCCCCCAAAGCGCTAGAGCAAGGTACAACCGGTCCCAGTCACACTTGGATGTACCAAAACAGGGCAGCACAGCAATCACCTTGGACACTGCAGCTAGCAGCTCCTCCAGCGGTCAGCCAATGCCTTTTGTACATGCTTATGGCAGTGGCCCCACATACCTGGTCAGTCCTGCTGCTGCTCCAGCAGTGCAACAATCTGCTGCGCAGTCTGCAACAGCTCAGGAAGGTAGCATGCAATCTGAGATCCGCAGAATGTCACGCAAAATCAGTGGCAACAAGCTCATTTTGTCTGATGATGACAACATGGAGGCAAAAGATGGGGAGTTCATGTTGCCGCCAGAGGCAACACCATTTGCACGCACAGGGCGTGCAGCATTTGATGACCTTGAGATCTGTTTCAGCGGCAAGAGTGCTCGTATGTCAAGAGGAAGCATTCGTCGCCCTGACATGCATACCATTGCAGCACATTGAATTTCGTAGCTTGTTCTGTTGTAGTACTGAGGGTTTGGTCAGTTGCGGATGATAGTCTTTGTCTTTCTGCTGGTTTTGAATACCTCACCATGTATAGTGCCTTTTAAAATAGAGGGCGCGTTGTATAGCATTTAGCAGATGGCACTTAAGGTAAGTTCAAGGTCTAGCAGCTTTTTGTGAATTTTGAAATTGACGTGTTGGGCAGATTGTTTTTGACATGCATTGTGCCACAAGGTGCAGTTTCTTTTGTGAACATGGCACATATAACAACTTTTGCGGCCACGCCTTTTTCCTCTCATCAGCTCAACTCCATCTTCCTATACTCATGATCTTAGTTGGCTCCTGTACTCTAGACATTGCTGATGATATAATGTGGTTGAAGCTGAGTTATTGGCCATTTGATTGTAAAGTGGACCTGCCACAAGTTATGGCAGCAGAATATTGTAAATTTTGCAGATGCAGCTGTTAGAATCTATGTTGTACAACATAGCCTCCATGCAGCTGGGTCTGCTGGCAATGCTTCTGGGTGCACAAGTGTTCATGTCAACCTGAATCTTGGATTGCTTGCACACGAGTTGTACCTGGCATTTTGTCAACCAGGCCTGGGCTCTTCTATTTTGTGCAGGCCTGGGGTCTGTGGCCTTGTACCCGGTGGGAATTTTGCACAGGTTCTCTTATCAAGCGCTTTCTGACTGGATGCCGTCTACAGTGTGCGTGAGGCTATAGTGATCAGCATACTGGTGAGATGCAGGGTGGTGCTGTGCACGATTCAGGCACTTTGTCTTCTGTCAAAATCACAGAAAAGTAGACGCTCTGACCTACCTGTCAGCCTTAGAGCATTTCATTTCATGCTTCACAGCATTCATGTCAGTTCGATGCAGTCTCAGGAAACACGAGACTTAGTATGTGATCTAAGATTCAGTTGTTATAAGAGTTACATTGAGACCATATCAACTTTGCCATATGTAGTTTCATGTTCAGCCTCCGAGATGAGGCTCAATGAGTTGCGCAGCCACTGATGCAGGGATAATGATATGAAGCTGATCCGGTTGCTGCAGTCAAAGCTTCAGAAGTGATTGAACCTATGCACAATAGGCCGCCTATATGATATTACAGTCCACACGTATGGTTGGGACTCACGCCACCATGAACACTACAATATCTTGGCTTGCATTAACTCAAAAATCCAAGCACAAATGTCTCAGTAACAGCATACCATCTGTTGAGCAAACAAAACACATAGGATACCTGACACCATAACAAAAGCTGTCATTGGGCAAATGCCACTTACTGGAATGATGATCAGCAGGCTGACTTCGCAGTTGACTGTGCCAGCAGGCATTTGTATGTGATGACAGAATGCAACCTCGCCTTTGTCACAACGCACCAGAGTGCATAACTTCAGCTAACAGCTCCTCCTGCAGCCAATGACAGGTCCATTTAAGCTACTACAAACAACAGTGACAAGGTGTGCATGGAGCGTGATGGCAGCTGGAAGTGTAATGCATATGCGTTTTACAGCATGCAGGCAAAGTATGAACATGCCATGCAGATACAGGGTACAAAAAGCATGTCATATGCCAACCAGCCCCATGGATTACACCGTGAATAAAATGCAACCCAAGAGCCTTTGTTGCTGACGCTGACGTTTGCTGCCAATTGTGTAGAGCAGCGTTGACAACTGCAGAGCATTTCATGGCAATGATGCTGTACCAGGTCCTCACCTCTTCTATCGTCTGAACCTTGCAATCGCTCTGAGGTTGTGCTACACATAGCAAGGCATAGCCCTTCTCCTGGACGTCTTCGTCCAGCATGCCCGCTGTCTGATCCACCCTGCCTGAGACCTACTGCAGCAACAAACGCTGCTTAATCATGCAGAGATGTATGCGCAAGGATAGAACAGTAGGCATGCATAGTGCGAATGGTTGCAACCAGGCCTCACCAGCTTTGCTGGACAAGTCATGCATACGCCCATTTTGCAGTCATGGGATAGTTCAATGCCTTGTTCCAATGCAACCTCAAGTATAGTTTGATCTTCTGCCACTTCTAGCGTTTCTGTGCGACCGTTGAAGTTGATGTCAACTTTGTAGGCAGTGATAGGGCGGACTGCAGACCGTCGTCTACATTTGGCTACTTTGGCTGCCGTTCTAGATGCAAGCAAAGAAACTCCTAATGTTGAGCGGAAAGAGCGCTGACAAACAGCGCCGTGCATGCCGTGTGCAGGTGCAGACCAGCGTCGAGGTAGCAGGAAGCGTGTGCCAGTTCTTGGCAAATCCTTTGACGTAAGCTTATGCAAAATTGCTGGCGGAAATCTTGAAAACCGCTCCTTGAAATGTGCTTGCAACGCGTCAGCGCTTATCTGAAAGCAAGGTTTAGGGCAAAACCCTTCTGAGGCAACTTGAAAGTCGACGCTTTGTCTTCTGTCTTGGGCATGTTGACCATGTTGCGTGACTGCAATGCGCTTGCATAGCGCTGCCCATACGAATTTACACCGGCTCTCAGTCAAGGCTGACCTGGTGATGTCGGCAGCCTTGTCTGGCCAGAGCTGCCTGCTCGCACAGAGACCACATACTGTGTTGGCTCGCTCGCTGAAAGCTAGCTTTTTAGTATTCCGCCGCGATGTAGCGCACCTTCGGGTCAGAACATGCTGCAGCCAACGAATTCCACGTCAGATAAGCTTTCAGAAAGCCCCAGGCCATCAACAAGGTCCCACCAGGCAACAGGTAGCATGATCAGTAACTGCATGCCTGGCTTGACTTGCGTGACTTCGCCCTGCCTAATCGCCTCCTTTGTTCAGGTCACGTGCGCGGCTGGTAGTTCAAACAGCAACCCTCCAGTTCAAGTCACTTCTGCCAGTATCAGTGAGCCAGCACGTAAAAATCTAGCCAACGCTGCAGCAGCCTGCAGACGCTTTGGCTGGCTCAGCTTTTGGACACAGCTGGTGCTGTCGGGTGTCTCGGCCATAATTCTGCTGTTCTCGGTTGCGTTTACATCCCTGGTAAGTTGCCTTTCCTTGCTAAGTAGTATCTTGTTGTTCCAGCATACACCTGCTTGTACATACTTGTTTGGTGTTTATGCTGACAGAACACAATTCACATCAGTTTACATTACATCAGGTCAAGTAGCAGCCAAGCGGGGAGCTTATTCCAACATTATCATCACCATCAAGTGCCTGAAATGCTTGCCTTAGACAGCTCCGCCGTTCAAGTGATGCAGACTTCAGGATATCTTGCACTTTGGATGTGCAGAATGGCCCTAGCATATCGCTGTGGCTGACCCTGTTTGGCGTGGTGGCTGGCTTCCTGAGCACCTTCTGGTCATTTGGCTACACAAGATTGTCGAGGCGTTTGTACCGATACCTCAGCACAGGACCAGATGACAACTCTAAGCGTGTCAAAAAGGCAGACGTGCTGAACACTTTGATGCGAGGGTCTTGGATCAATGTGTTGGGTCTGGGCTCGACTCTGTTGGGCTTGCAAGCCACTGTGGGGCTTTTAGTTGCAAAAACGCTCACAAATGCAACAGCCAATCCATTTTTGGCAGGAGGAGCCGGGTCTTACAATCCAGTGCTGGCACTGGATGTTTTCCTTGTTCAGGTGTGTGCCTGAGCTTTCACTTGGCCTCTGCTATGCGTGGTGGCAGAATGCCGTGCAAAACTGGAAGCAGTATGTCCAGCTTCCAGACATTTCCATCTGCTATAGTTCTTGGCATCAGAACAATATCTTTTCCTGCATGCAATCTGTCTAATGTTTGTAGGCCCCCTTGTTTCACCCAGGATTGTCACGTGCAGCTGCTTGCTTTGCATGCTTTGTGAGTACTGTCAGGTGGTCATGCGCCATGGAGGTCATTGGAGTGTGATTACTATCAGTTGTCCACATGCTGCGTCTGATTGTGGGAGCCACAGCGACGGCAGAATGGCACATCTTAATATTGCATTGCATTTGGCATGAGATGCAAATCACAACTTGCAGACCATGTTGACACCAACATTGATGATCTTCCTGCTGCATGCAGGCCTCCACAAACACATTGCTGTCCCACTTTGCTTCCTTGGTCCTGTCGTTGTGGCTAATACGGATTGTGGGTAGAAATCCCACCCCAACCAGTGGATCACCTGCCAAATCGTAAAAATCTGGTCAAAAGGCTGCCATGAGACACTTCAGACTCTAAATATTCTGCCAAGCATATGCAAACTGCCGGTCATGCAGTTACCAGACTGGCAGATCAGTTGTATAGCATGCAGGTCAGCACTTTGCAATGCTTACACAGGCTGCAAGGTGCACTGATTCATTTGCACATTGTCTGGCATGACACAGTGTTCCTTTGCCGTTATGATGCATTCAAACGGATTCAGTACCGTCATGGTACTGTGATCGGGCTGTCACATTATGATCCATTCTCTTTCATGGAGAAGGCATGAATGGCTTTATCTATCATTCTGAACCAGTACGGTGTAAACAGCCTGTCAAAACTAAAGGTTTGCTGACCGTACCTAAGTTCTGTATAAGCCCACTCAAGCCTCTTGGGTGTCAATTCATCCCATGAATCCAATGTCAAAACAGGCAAACCTGCGTACATCTCATCAAAGGGACCTGTCAAAACAACAGGAATGCAACCCATCATCAATGCCTCCCATGTCCTGTGTGCATCTGGACCATTGCCAGCAGGTGACAGAACAAACTTGTAGTGTTGCAATTCAATTAGGTACTGCTCCAGCTCATGCCTGCCTCCACAGCCTTTAACATTGCTGATCATTGGTTGGTTACCAACATTGGTTGCCGAATCAGTAGCTGGAGGGAAATTGGATCGCAAAGCCTGCGCTGCTTTGCGTCTGGATCCGCGCCAAGGTGCATAGTTGGCATTGTCTGATGATGATTCTGTCATGCTCAGATATATGAGCCGGTCCCTCTTCTTGCCATAGAAATTATACATAACATCTAGGGCATAGTAGCTCAAAAGCTTGGACACCAGACTTTTATTCTCATCTTCTCCGTGAAACTCAGTAGATTGCCATTGCCATTTCGCACCCAAAGGCAATGCAGTGAGCTTTGGGTGCTGTAATACTTTATTTGACCCATACCATCCCACCAGTTGCTTGTGCTCGAGTATGACGGTGTAGGCTGATAAGTACTCAGCGTGCCTGTCGCTATCAGGGTAGGGGACCAACTCATCCAGGCTGCTACGTGTGATGAGAACAAATGGCTTCATGATGGCACTGCTGGCTTTGCTGAATTCTTTGACATCTTTGGGGTGCAGGAATATTTTTACGCCTGCAAAGGTGTGCAGCTTCGATCCCGGAGTATAAGTGACATTGGAAAAGTCGAAGAAGGCATCGTTGCCAATGAAAGGCTGGCTCGAAGGCTGTGCATGGCCGCAAGTGACTTGATCTAGGCCGTATCTACTCCACCAACTTGGGTGAAAGTACTGCGATGTGACGACGCATAGTCTTGCCGCAAGGCAAGCAAGGCACAAGGGCGACATTGCAGGCCGATGCATGTTCTGCCATGAGCAAAATCGTCTTCGTTCGCGACCAGCCACCTTGCAAATTTGGCGGAACATATTGCCAGCGATCCACCTGTTAGTCAACAAAGTGACTGACGGATTCCACTGCTGCGGTAGTCAGTGCGGTGCGTTTGCATGCTGACATAGACAACATTTAGGTCTGAAAACATGAGTGAATAATGGGGCAATCGGACAGGATGCATGTGATATGACCATGCCGCATGTATTTCACTTCTCGATGATAATATTATTGGCATACACTATTGTATAAATGATATCATGATCGATCAGTGAGACTGACTCAGTGTTTCATGTGAAGAGACCCTGGGGATCAGCTGAGATGCATCATTCTCCAAAGGCAACAGGAACAGGTGCATCTTCCGAAGTAATGGCCATTGCTTGGTATGTCAGCCCCATGCCTTCCTGTGCAGGCTGGTCCTGTTGCTCTCCCTTCTGCCTGCCATCCCCTTGTACAGAAGCTGTTGCTGAAGCACCTTCTCCAACCAGCCTCAGATACCCGGTCTGAAGCATATCTGCTTGATCTGCATCTGCAGTCTTGAGGAGAGCTTGCAGACGAGCGTCAATGCCAAGGCTTTGAAGCAGCTGCCTTTGACTAATGGGGCCATGACACGTAGCAGCTGCTTGTGACTCCCCTGCACCTTGCCTGCATTCAGTCACCCACCCAATCAATTATGTCTCACGCATAAGGCTAGAACGTCAACATGTCTTCTGCAGAGTTTCACAGAGTGATGGAGCCTGATGAGGCCTATATACGAGCCGTAGCTGTGTGGACTCCAGCTGATGCATCTGAATGTAATGCAAGTCTCACAAGATGCATCTTGGTAGTCCACAGTGCAACAGGATCCTTCAGGCAGAGCAGACTCCCAACAGCAGTACACCCTTCAACAATACAACATGGCAGACCTTCGCCCACTGTAGCTTTGTGCTAGCTAGATAACCATGCAATGAGCTCTCACAGCCTATTACCCATGCACATTGTCCTATGAATACCCAACACAGGCTTAGTAGTTGAGGGCTAACAACACCAGACGCAGGAGGACCAATAAAGACGGTTTTGTTTGCTACACAACAATGCCTAGCTCACAACAAGTAAAACTTCACGTGCAACAATAGCCCGGATCCCACCATAAAGATCATGTCAAAAAGGGTCTAGAGTTTGATGCATATGGATTCACATGTGGAAGTTTTTTTTTTTTTTGGAACACTTGAACAAAGCTTACAGTTTCAGAAGAAACGTTGTGGCTACCTGATTGCGCCAAAGTCTACATGCGCACTGAGGTCAGCCTTGCCAGGCTGTTCCAGCAGCCCACAGAACTCATGCTCCCTGATGGCCTGTAAGCTTGTCGGGTACGGTCTGTTACGGCCGTAATCTATCAGCAGGGCTGCACCCCCATGGGTGGCCACCCTTTTGGCCAGATCCCCTGCTGTGCTCATGGCTTGTGGACTCACTTCAAGACCCTTCATAGCAGCCTCTACAGCACCGCACAGGACAAGTGGCTTTACACTGCCACGACGCAATATGAATGGGAACTGTGTGAGAAACCAAAGTCAGGCACCTTCAATGTACACACTTTTCATGAAGTTCATGGGAGGGGGGAGGATGCTGTTTGGTAGCATGACAGCAAACTTCACAAGGATGCGGTCACCAAAGACATTCTGCTGTAACAGTGCAGAGTAAGTCACGAAGGATGCCTAATGGTCATGTGGAATTTGCAAAGAACAGGTCAATGAACACTAAGTGCTAAGTGTATGTCAATGGCTCAGACAGTGTCCGTTGACTATCATGATGAGTCCTATAGACAACATTGGTTGGTTGATTGATTGATGGATTGATGGATGGATGGATGGGTTGATTGATTGATTGAGTGAGTGAACGAGTGAGTGCGGGAATGAGTGAGTGAGTGAGTGAGTGAGTGAGTGAGTGAGTGAGTGAGTGAGTGAGTGAGTGAGTGAGTGAGTGAGTGAGTGAGTTATGAAGTAATTATTGACAGCGCCAGAAGCAGGTGGAGCAGACTGCTCTGGAATGCTGGGCAGTCCTGCAACAGTTGCAGGTACAGCCTGCCCATCAACTGCAAGCAAAGAGCCTGCTGCAGGCAAGCCTTACTTTGATCAAATGGCAGTGCTCCAAGTCTCCTGTCAACAAGCAGCTTGGACGCTGGTGTCGGCCGAGGTGACAGCACCAGCCTGAAGTGCAAGGGACTGTCATCACTGGCTACATCAATCAGCCTCTCGCACCACCCTCGCTCTGTTTTCTGGAACTGATGGACTGGCAGGGCATCTAGGAACTCATGGGCAATGTATATTGTTGGCAGATCATCAGGAACCTCGCCTAAACTTCTGTGCCAATGTACCTGTCAAGGCCACAGCAGGTTTACAGTCAACACATGTTCGTTTGCAAAGCTGATGTTGGCAACAGCACAGGTAAGTGCTGATAGCAATGCTAAGAGGTCTGAGGGCAGGGAGAATGCCCAAAATGGCATGCATCATGAATGTAGAACGCTTGCAAAAAGGGTGTGCATGAGTACAGATGTGAGCTGTGCTGCACGTCACTGGAATGGGCTTGTGGCAGCTGCTTGAGGCTTCTTCTCCCTGACTCATGATGCAATGACTAGCGCTCACGTCACACCCAAGGTCAGATGTGCCTAGCATGCATACCATCACACACTGCTGATGCAATCATTGATGTGATCACTGTGTGCATGTACATGGTGAAGCACAGCAGCAGACAAGTCAGGTGTTCAGTCTACCTGAACACCAGAGGGCATGGCTGTGCCCTTCTGGTGGCCTTCTGCAAGGCTGGCAGTAGTTGTTGGAAGGCCACGACAATGAAGCTTGTCCCATTGTTGTAGTCGCAAGAACTTGCTGACCTGCAGGCGAGGGGCCACAGGTTGGTCAAGAACACCTCAGCTATGCCACATGAGCTACAACAAGCACTTGAAACTGCATTGCCTACCTGTGAGGATGTTGAGGAAGTGGGCAAGATGAGCAGCATGCCCACGAGCAGCTGTTACTGTGTGAGTGCCAGGTCAGCATGCAGGCCCAATTGCTGTACTCCATGCAGGTGCGATGAATGAAGACCAGCACCTGTCACTTTGCAGCAGATTTGATGCAGCTCCAAGCACAGACATCATGGGTCAGACAGGGACAGTGTCAGACACAATTGGTCCACAATTCATTATTGCAATATGGGTGCCTTTTTAAGATGCGGTTACATGAATAAAACTGTGAAAACCCATATGTGGTAACAGCCTGTTGCAACTGTGTATGCAGCTCACTTCAACAAGATGAACATCCAGGCCTGATATGAAGGGCTTGAAGGGGGCAGTTCCCCGAAGCAGGTCAGCCATGAGAGTGCCCCGCCCTGGGCCCAGCTCTACCAGCCTCATCTTGCTGGGACTGCCCGCCTGTTGCCACACAGTCAGGCACCAGATTCCTATCATCTGCGCACAAAGTACAGTGTGGCGTCAGCATGCAAGTAGCCATGGACAAGCATATGCAAATACAGATGTACTGGAACCAAATGCCTGTTGTGACTTCTTGCCTGCTGAAAGAATTTCAGCTGACACAGCACAGTCAGGCTCTAAATGTGAAACAGTATTTGGAAACAAGAATGGCTTCAACAGTGCCCATCAACAGGTCAAAGCCAACTTGCAAGCTACCATGTATGAAATTGCTTCAAGCAGCGCTGAAGCACCTATTTTGCACTGCCATTCGATAGCTGCCAGGCATAGTGAACATGAGAAGACGCAGAAATCGGTGAAGCAACAACACTTCGTTTACCTCACCAAATAGCTGTGAGATCTCTGGTGAGGTAGTGAAGTCGCCCTCTGTGCCAAACACGTCCCGATTTATGTAGTACCCTGCTTGAGGGTTGGTCAACACTTCCTGCATGGCATCACTGTGTCAAAGATTGTGTCTGGTGTCTCAGGCATCGCTTTGTACAACGCTGCCTCACCGACATGTATTCCGCCAACGTGATGGGACCCCCGCGAAACTGCAAGCAACACCTTTGATTGTCGATTAACACGGTCACCTTGGCAGTGTGACTAGAAAGACAAGGCAGGTGTGCCTTACTCGGATGATACTCTTGATACGCTTTGCCATCTCTGTCTCCGGCTCTTTGCCTGGAAGCTTGCCATGATTATGCGCTTCAGCTCTAGACAGGGCCGAAGTATCGATCGATATATCATGCTCAGCCGAACACTCTGTTCGGCTGAACAGGCCACGCGCAGAAAATGGCTTGAGGAGACCAGCCGCAATATTGTAACGCTGCGGCATTAGCCTCGACAGCATAGTTCTGTAGTGACTGTTGCTATTGTAGTGATCACGGTGCAAAGTCGACTCTTAAGCACAAGCAATGCTGCGTCTACGCGCTTGCGATTGATCCTAGCTGAGGTGCGTTCATCAACGCAATCACAGATGCACAAACTGCTTTGTTGCTTGGTCGTTAAGGCTTTGCAGCAATGCAGCATGGGCCATGCTGCACCACGCATCGCCCTGCAGTAGGGCGTCAGGCCGGTCCACGCTCGTCCGTGTCATGCAAGAAGAGCTTCCTTGAAGCAGAGACAGATGTATTGCATAACTTCTTGGGGGTCTTGGGCGTCTTGGGGGTCAGCCCACTGCTAGCCTTCTGGCTGTTGTATTCCTTTTCATGTTGTATAAAGGTGCAACAGTGCAGCATATTCTCTTCACAGAGGGTGAACTAGCAGTACATCTGCACCAGCCATTGTATCAATCTTAGGAGGTATGCTCGTGCCAAGTCACGCATCGTGGTATATGTCATGTTTGGTCAATGTTGCACATCCTCCACACCCCATCATCTTTGTCTAGCCCCAGACCTGGTTGCAAGAGACTATATGACTGTGCCCTCACTGGCAAATGCAGAAGCAGCAGCAGCAGGCAGTGCAGCTGCAGCCAATAAGGGGCCTTTGCTTCTGGTCTGCTCCACTAGCAAGGTAAGCAACTGCGTCATCTGGTACGACAAAACATGACTCTGTTCATCTTCAGTCAGCTTGGACAGCAGGTCTTTGTTGACCTACAAAAGTATTTGCACATCTTCTCAGGCAGGTTTACCAAGGAAAGTCCTGACGCATAGGCAACGCATGAGAGCAAATACTACTGTGTACGATACAGTTGTTACACGAAGCATCTATGTACGCTGCATGTGCTACGTGAGCACAATATCAAACACGCAACGTGATAAGCGTCATCAGTATATGAGTCATAAGCATATGAGTCATGAACAGTCTCCTCCTGAAAATGTCTAATGATACTCCAGCATGTTTTGCTGCGCTGGCAGATTTTCGTGATCATCATGAATTGTTCTAGATGTCGCGCTGGTAGACTTTCGTGATCATGAAGAATAGTTCTGGATGCGATAAGCAACAGTTCACCTGCTCTTGGACAGCAGTGACCTCCTGGTGTGACAGCTCTTGTCGCTGAGGGCGGCCTGTCTTAACACTCCTTGCTGGAGAGTAACCCTCCTTGATAGCAGTGACCACAACCTGAGGCGCCACTGCTGGATAGCTGCTGTAGATTTGCACCTGCTCACACCACAAGTAAACACCGGTCAGCAGCACCTAGGACCATCTGTAGCCTGTTTGCCTGACTTGGTATGTGACGACAGCTGAGTAATCATGGCAATCACAAGTAATAAAACTGAAGTGACAGCTTGATTGGCACAGCCCTAAACATGCGAGCTTTCTCTCCTAGCAGCACTGCCTCAGACACTTACATGTCCATCAAGCTGCCAACCATTGGAGCTCTTCATCATCATCTTGTACATCTTGAAGGTGGAGTCAGGGCTTGCTTTGCCCCAGCTGATGTGCCCCTCCCCATCTGCTTGTGTCAGGGGCTCTGGGACTTGCCCTTGCCCCGACGCCTCTCTGTGGCCATCTGCACCGCATCAAGTACTTTTCAAGCAGCCCAATTGCAACTAGTGTACAAGCCCATTCCGACAACATGTCAAGGGCACAGTGCCTGTGGGGCTACAGGGCAGCGTGAAGGGGTTTGCCCACTACACCAAGTGCTATAATCAGCCATTTGCGCGATTCACGCCAATCATGATGTCAACATGACGACTGTTGCAGGTTGAACTTGTGGACAATGTGCAGATCTGTGACAGGCAGCTTGTTCCAGGGTTCATGTCTCAGACTGTAACAGAGGACACGACGCAGAGAATGAAGTCGACTGTCGCAGGTCAGATGACATGCTTACTTTGGCCAGCAGAAACTGGATCTACCTCCATTGCTCCTGCATCCTCCTCTGCTTTGACGTGATCAGTGGATGCTTGAGGAGCATCAGCCAGCTCGCCTTCCTCGTCTTCCTCAGCATCTTGCATGGTTGCATCTGCATACCAAGGCAGCGATGCAAAACCGCTTTGGTATGTGTAAACCCTTGGTCTTTCTACCTCAGATGCATGCATGAACAGCTTTGCTTGAATGCTCTCTAGCTATCTTGCCATCTGCTTCCCTGCAAAGTCTTGCTTTGCGCTGTCACCAACCTTAGCCAAAACACCACAAGCTCTCCCTCAACCAAACAGTGACTGTAGATGAAAGGCAAATCACTTAGCAGCACAGCCAAAGACCTCGAAGAACACCACAGCAACCCAAGATGCTGTCCAACAGGGATCACCCTTGCATCCCCGTAGTGATAGACTATGCGCCGTTGCAGCTGCTGTCACACTGTCAAAAGACGCTGACTGCCACACCAGCTTGCAGCTGGACAACAGCAACCAAGAGATGCCATCACGAACATCCTTGCCACGATGCCGCACAGCAGCATCATTGAGCTGGTGACAAGAGCACACCTGGTTTACTGGCACTAGAGGGAGGCCGGGCCTTGGCAGCAGCAACAGAGGCTGGCCAGGCTTGCTTGGGCATTTCCTGCCAGACTTGCAGGCTGGCCTCAGGTGCATGCTGAAAGAGCCTGGTGGGAAAGTGCAGTGGGATGCGCTTCTTGCCTAGGTCTGACAGTTGCTGCCTGCAACATCCAGGCTCTGTTACATAGGACTAGCACTACTGAAACTCTTGTCTTTGAGCTTGTGACTGGCTTTGCATGCAGCGCAGTGATGATGGCTAGATGCACACAAGAGGCCGACGAACGCGAGAGATATGCTGTGGGGGATTCTTGACTGATCAAGAAGGGTAGCGCACCCTGGACAACATAAACCAGGCATGGGCCGATGACACTCATGACAGGAGTCAGCATACCGCCTACCCTAGCTCCGATGCATCTTCTGCATGCTTGACAAGCGTGGTCAGAACGTGTATGGCTCGCCGCTCTCTGCTGTAGCCCTTCACCGCATCTTGCAGCGTCTCCTGACTGACATCCCCTTGCATCAACAAGCCAGCAGGCATTGCCGGCAGGAAGTCCAGCCCAGCTAGCCACTGGGCCCACCTGCCAAGCACATGCACACATTGAACACCATGTACAGAGAGATTTGCAGAGTCCAGGCCTATGGCATGCCATCTGACCAGAGTGCAGCGGTGATGCAGCAGTCGCGCTTGACATGGTGTCTCAACCATGCAGAATGCAGCTGCTGTCCAACAGGCTAGCTGCCACACTATACAGACAGACATACATAGTCATAGACATAGACACAGGCACAGACACAGGCACAGATGTAGGCACAGACAGAGACAGAGACACAGGCACAGACATAGGCACAGACAGGGACAGAGACATAGACACACAACAGGCATAGACATAGGCACAGACAGGGACAGAGACTTTCAGGCAGACATGGGCATGGGCAGGGACAGAGACAGAGGTAGAGACAGAGGCATGGGCATAGGCACAGGCATAGGCACATAAATTGACATGGACGGCTGCAGTCAGCACTGCCTGTCGGCAGGCTGTATAGGCAAGAGCAATTAGCAGGAAGCCTGACCTGTAAGGCCTGGCGGTGGATTTGGTGTCAAACACGAAACAGCCGTCCTCTAAGCACTTGTTTGCCATGTTTGGAGTGTCTTTACCACAGTCATCCTTGAACAAGCTGGTCAGCAGCTCATTGCCAGGTGGATCACCGGCCTCTGCTGTGACAACACCCAGGTTTGGCAGGTAGGTGAAGGTGATGGTATGGGACAGGTCCATCAAGTGAAGCTTGACTGTCAAAGGGAATGCCTGCAGAGAACACAAGACCTAAATGCATGCATGCAGGGTTTCAGGAACAAGTCAGTAATGTATGCAACGGCTGGTCTTGTGACGGACAATGCAGGCAGGACAATGCAGGCAGGACAATGCAGGCAGGACAATGCAGGCAGGACAATGCAGGTAGGCAGATGTGCTACATGTGCAGGTGTAATTATGATGCCAGTTCCTGGCAGCACAACAACATATCTTCTTGCAAACACAGTGGGTAAGCCTGGCATGATCGCAGGAGAGACCTGGTAGTGGTCATTGTCTGATGTTGACCCGACAGACGCTGAGCGCTTCTGCTTCTTGCGTGCTGGCTGTAGTGCATTCTTGTTGTCACCAGCAAGCTCTACTTCGGCTTCCTCCTTAGACCCTGCCACTTCTGTTCTGACTAAAGTTGACAATGTGTCTAGGATGGCTGTTGCCTGAGAGTAGATGAAGTATAGTGGAAGGGGTAGCAGCTGAGCAAGCTGGTGCTGACTTTGATTGTCAGAATCAGGCAGAGAGAAGAGCTTCCTGACGTTTTGTGTGGAAGATTTGATATGTTTAGCATGTTTGTGTAGGTCAGTCAGGGCTTTGCGTTTCTGCCCTAGATTTGTCTGCAACGCATCTTTGCGCGCCTTCAACTCACTGAGCTGCTGTCTGGCCTGCTTCCTGGACTGCAGCTCATGGTCAAGCCGTTTCAGCATCAGCTTATGCTCATAGCTGTCTGAGGGTGCCTCAAGGTCTGCTGTGAAAGCAGCATCAGCTGTTTGCTGAAATTCCTCAACTGACATCAGCTCCATGTCGGCATTGCTGACAGCTGACTTGTAGTCTCTTGCTTCCTGAATCTCCTTCTGGTAATACCCGCTCTCATAGAGCAGATTTTGCAATACAAGCGTTTTCTCGTCAAAAGCATCCCTTGCCTTTGCTGCATCTGCTTTCACTCCCTCGGTGACGCCAAACATCTTGTATCCTATGTCGCGCATGGCAAGCAGCGAGGTCAAGCCCTTCGTGGAAAGCTGCTGAAGGCCTGTGCCTGGATCATTACAGTGCTGGACGTCTTCGACGAAGTCTCCGAATGCCTTACAAGGCTCATCCAAAGCAGTCATGCTGTGGCAGCTGCTTACCGCAGCATCTGCAAGCATGCCTGACTGCTTACAGATCAGTCGTGCAGAGAGGCGAATTATGGTTTCGGAGCATTTCTTCCTGTTTTTCGTGGTGCAGGAGGTCTTGCTGCACGTCTCTAACCCTTATTTCTGTGCAGATGTACTCTGCACGTCGCTGAAGCAGTCCCCACAAGCAAGCAGCTGCTCGCAAAGTCTGCTAAGTGGACGCTTGACGCTGTGCACAGCCTTCCACCCCGCTTCACCTGGCTTCTGCAAAGTCTGAAGAGCGTCGTTGGTATTTCTCGGAGCAACGACAGAGAGATTCAGCTTTCCTAGGGTTTCAGCTGAGCGTTCGTCAAGATTTCTCGGTGCGCCTCACTCACCGACGCTGCAGATCAGGATATACTTGCAGATCAACCATGGGGTGCTCCTTGCTCGTAAGGGGTTCAACACATCGATTTGCCCAAACAGCATATCTTGTACTGATGTAAAAGAACACCCAGCATTGCATCCCACGGAGCCCGCTGAGCCTTGTCTCTGCAAGTGGCTACGGTTGACACTTTGTTCTTGGGTGCTCCTGCTAGCAGTTCCACTTATGCCCACACAGCTTGTGCTGCACACCACTACAAGCTAATGGCAATGCTGCTTTATAAAGACCGCCCTGCTTTGCAGCCATGCACAATGCTTGCTAGTAGCATTGTTCACCAACATCCCTAACTTGCAATTTTTAAAGGTCAGCCATTACACATAACTTGCTATGTACACACATCATGTCCTGCACATCATTATAAGCTGGCAAAAGATTTTGTTCTTGAGGGGCACCCTTGCTCTGCAGCCCAGACATGCACAATATCAATGCATGCGACTAAAGCTATTCATCAAAACAATTCTACCTGCATTTCTTTCAGACTGAGCCATTACAGCATGATTTGCTTATGCACACACAGCATGTCTTGCACATCACTACAAGCTAATTGCGGCACTGCCTCACAAGGGCCGCCCGTGGTTTGCAGCATACCCATGCACACTGCTTGCCAATAGTGCCAGCGGCAGCAGCAGCAGCGTCTCTGCCACGGAATGCGGGTGACCAATGATACCTACTTGAGGCGGCTTTCGCGCTATAACAAGAAGGAAACAGACGCACAATCCATGTAGATCATGTCACAAAAGCAACTAGTCACGAGCTCTTGTGTGCTTTGTGCCTGGAGTCGATATCTGTCTGTGCCTGCAAGATGCTATAATTGATCTGAAAACCTGCACAAGGCCATTTGCCTGTCTGAGTTTTCAGGTATATACATTGGTCCGTCCTCTTGCATCAGATCTACTTGCTTTCTGCTTGGGCTCATAGCCAGCAGCGTTTCCATGACCTGACTTGGACTCAGGTTCAGACTCTTTGACTGTAAAGCAGCTCTCAGCTCCAGCCAACCAGCTAGGAGCTATTTGCTGCAAGACGCATAACACTGCACTTCATGCCTACAAGTTAGGGCGCATGCTATGTCCATTCGTGTCCACTTACGCACATCCCTTCACTTTATTAAGGCCCCTTTCACACATATGCGCGGAAGACATTTGCGGGAGACACGTAAGGCCGAATGGGGTCCACACGCGGGGTTTTACTTCCGCGAACCCACGTAGGGAATCCCACTCTACGTAGGCCCGCGGAAGAGAGACACGTAAGATCTGCAGTACTTCATGTAATGCGCACGAACCTCGTCGGAAATCCATGTCTGGAGACAAATCGCATTGACTCCCTTCCGTGAGGCCCATGAGTAGCCCTCGTGAGTGTGCGGAAGAGTGTACGGAAGACGCAAGTATGAAGGGGGCCTAAGCTTGCTCGCTAGTGCAAGTTTGGGAAGCTGTTCTCGGATTCGTACCTAAGAAAGCGAACCAAGAGAGGTTACCCATGCATCCATGACTCATCCATCAACTGTGAGTAACAATTCGTCGCAGATGTTCAAAATCCGTTCAGTTGCATCGAAGCCAGCGTGGGATGACCTTGAAGGCCTTGGCTTCAAGTCGTGCCTGATTGCCTATGGCTCAAGGCTTGCATCACCGCCATATACAGGTTCAATGTTGTCATCGCAACGCCAGGCGGCCCTCCCGACAGTGTGACGTGCCTCACACCAACGATCAAAGCTCACTTTGCTCAGAGTGACCGTCATGTTTTGCGCAGGAGACTGCTGCCCAACACGCAAATTAGGCATTTACTATATCATTTTGCTCGCCCAGCAAGCTGACATGAATCTTGGCGTAAGGCAGTGCAGCTCGCATAACCGCACACAAGATGTCATCGCCTGAGCGTTTGCACTCACTTGTTCCGTCAGCAGACAGACAGGACGGCATCCGAAGCGTTGCAGTCCCAGGCGGGATGCATCAAACGCCCGTCAGGACTGCTAGTGCTGTAACAGACGAGCAAGCTGACATACAGCAGGCCCAACCTCAAACAAGCCCACAAGGCTACCCAGGTCCAGCTCTACCAGGCCTATGGAGGAGAGCAGCGCCACAACTTCAGGCCACTTTGCAAGAACAGATGGCAGATCTGGGGGGAACAGCGCAGTCAAGCAGGCCGGAGCTTGCCCGGCCTGCTTCCTTGGGATTAGTCCCTGGGGCGCAGCCACAAACGAGTCTCAGAGATCAGTACGCATTACCAGGACAGGTCCAAAGAGCAGGTGGCATGACTGACAACCCTGTAATGTCAAGCTGCATCTGTACCTCTGTCCATGCCTTTTGTGCAGAAGTTGCTCTGCAGAGTGCAAGAATGTTTTGATAAGCTGCAACTTTACAGGTAGTATTAGGCTCAGTGAGCAGGACAAACAAGCCGTGCTGCCAGGACGACTGGCAAGGAACTCTGTAGCGCCTTTTCGCAACACAGCTCAGTCATCCTCCCAGACGCAACAGCTTGCTGCAGACTCAAGGCCGGCTGGAATGCTTGAAAGGCTACATTCTGGGATCAGACTGGCGCCCCTGCTGCATGACTTATCTCCCTTAAAGACCCAGCGCAACAGATTGTCTGAAGGCCAGCAGATTCGGTCAGTGGGCAGTCATGCATGGCCTGATATGCCAAATGCTGTTGATGGCATGGGCAGACTTGGAAGCCTGGAAGCAGGCTCAGCTCTGTTGCCTAGTGGACTGGACGCTGCAAAGATTAAGCAGGATGCAGAAGGCTCGGTACAAAGCCAGCCTGCTGTTGAACAGCCTGGCAGCGGTGCAAACCAAATCACTGCCAACAATGCAGAGCATGTGACTGAGGTCAGGGATCCTTACTCCAATGTGGGCTCAGAGGACAGGAGAGACACTATTGATGTCGAGCAATCAAGATCTGGCCGCAAATGGTGGCAGTCTGTTTTGCTGGTAAGGCACCTTCAGCTGCACATGCTACCTGTGCATAGTGATTGTGTGCGTTATCATGCAGCGGGTCTCACATATATACTTGAAGTGAGAAAACGCAAGCAACAACTGCTAGGCACAAGAACATGCTTAGGTGCTTGACCTGCCATAGCAAGGGGTGTCAGAATGACTTGCTTCAACCAGCTCATCATCAGCAAAAGTTTTGCACAATGAAGCGCCACATTGCAATCTGACATGATCCGCACTGATGCATCAGCCGAGTGCACAGATCAGTACCTATGACAAAGGCCATGCTGTCACAGGTATCAAGCTTATTGCTGCTGATCTTGCTACATGATGCTCTGCTCATCTTCGGAGGCTTCTCGCTGGCCAACAACTTTTTCACCTTGGACCTAGAGGGTGGACTCATTGTCAAGAAGAAGAGTCTGCAACTGGTGCCAAGTGGTGGTACAGCTACTGTGGGCTCTGGTAAGATCAATACAAACATGTAAAAAATAGAACTTTGTGCATGCCTGCTGCATATTGTGGCTGACATACATTGTATCATCAGACAGGCAGAGGGATTCATCAGCCTTCGATATCTGTTGAAATCTTTCTGAAATGTTCATGATGCGCACTGTCTGCCAACAGTGTTAGTCAGATTGAACCAGGCTCGTTGATGCCCGACCTCAGGACTCCTGCATGCTGCTGCATAAGCATGTCACAATCTCAGTGACTTGCACTCTCTTGTGTTATGTGCTGTTTATCCGGATACTTTGACAACCCTGAGGTGGTCTGACATGCTGAGCTAGTAGCAAGAGCTGCATATGTCATCACATAAGCTGCACGGCAGCAACACTGCTATATGTAAGTGTTTGGTACAAACCTTCTATGCCATCAGCCGTTGCTGCCACATAATCGAATCCTCTCTTCATTGTGTGTACATGCATGACTCCTGAGCCATGCTTGCCAATGATCATTCATTCATTCATCCACTCACTCACTCAATCACTCACTCACTCACCTACTCACTCACTCACCCACTCAACCACTCAGTTCACATTACAATCCTGAGTAGCTCTGTGTGTGTGGAAATGATAAGGTCCTTGCTTTTGTGTAGCACATTGACAAGTCTTTAATGTTCTGGGATGGCATCAGTCATACATGCCAAATCTGCTGCTGCCATGTTTATTCAGTGTCATGACCACATGCAGACAGCAAGGAGGCAGACCTAACAGTGTATGGCAACGTCTTTGTGCGGCCGCTGAATACTGTCTCTTCTACGTCTTCGGGCAGAAGGCGCCTGCAGCAGACAGGTATACTGCCTGAGCTTTGTTTCAGTTTGTCTTGTCTGCAGCTTCCTGCTGGGCTGAAGCAGCACTGGAAGTTGCTGATGACTGTTGACAAATTTAAAGTTTCTGTGTCAGGCTGTTGCTCCTTTCAAGTGGGTGCATGAGCTCCCCTGCAGATCGCTGTCACACATCCTGCCATGCACGGTGGCTGCATATTCCACAGGCATTTCTGAGCAAGGAAGTTCATCAATTGCCTCACCAGAATGGTTTGTTGCACAGGAACCACCGGCAGGACTGCACAGATTGCTCGGACAGCAGCAGCTGGTCGGCACCTGCTGCTGGATGTGGATCAGATCATCAGCAACCTTAGCAGCAGCTCAGATCTGGACACCAGCAGTGTCACAACACCTTTTGGGTTGGAAGTGTATGGTAATGATCAGCCCACTGGCCTGATCGCAGATAGTGGGAGTACAGAGGTACACACTTATGCACTGACATGCTTGCCTACTGGATGCCCACATGTGCAATCTCAGCCTGAATCCGGACAGACCTTGTTCAATCTGCATGTGGGCAGGCCGTCAGCCTTTGCCAAATGTGCTTTGGTGATGACAGTGAATGTGATGTCGTTGCTGATGTTGATGATAAGCATGCCGTCAGAGTCATGGTGAATACATTCAGGCAGACTGCTTCATTCAGTTGATGGAGTTCATAGCCATGATCCTGTGAGGCATGAGTGCACAATCTTGCATAGTCATGTGCTGTGCGAAACAATGAACCTTTGCCATAAGTATACAAAATCAGGAGGGAACTGCTCACAAGACAGGATTCTAGCTTGGTGCATGCAAAGAACAGTTGACACAGATCATGTCCACATAGTTAGGTATTCAAAATTATGTAGACCGCAAGCATCTCATCTCTGTGGTACACGCACACTAGTTGCGCTCTTCTTGTGCCCATGGGCAGTCAATCCAACTCTGACATAGCTGCAGCTGTTGTGCAAACTTCCTGAGAGGCTGTCTGTGCTGTGCAGCATCCCTCCACTCTGAGACTAGGAGCAAGCAACGGCAGCACCACCATCCGGCTTGCAAACCTAGGCTCAGAAGGGCCCTTGCTGCTTACCTACGGCCAAAGCCCTGTACTCTTCACCAACAGCACTCATACCATCCTCTACAGCGCCATAGGGGACAGCAGCATTGCACTCACCACCAATGCTGCTGGATCAGCTGTCGTCAACGTTGTTGGGGATGTCATCAACCTGCAAGCCGGGCAGATTGGCATCGCAGGCAATATCACGTATAACAATGTTTCGGCCACTATCTCTGACACGTCACC
>JAABUP010003154.1_pt1 | contig 29649 bp, 40 predicted proteins | sample 5559201 | NCBI WGS metagenome assembly JAABUP01 (sample SAMN10711887, study PRJNA513373) | rock metagenome | isolation source: Antarctica rocks | place: Antarctica | reverse complement strand
AGCACAGCACAGCACAGCACAGCACAGCACAGCACAGCACAGCACAGCACAGCACAGCACAGCACAGCACAGCACAGCACAGCACAGCACAGCACAGCACAGCACAGCACAGCACAGCACAGCACAGGTGACCTCAGCCCAGCCTGCCTAGCCCAACTCAGCTCAGCACAGCGCACTTCAGAAAGCATAAGCTCAGCATGGATGGGCACAGCATAGCACTGTGCAGCACTTTTGAATCTGAGGCATCACAGCTCAAGGTGGGTGCTTCAGAGTCTCCGTAAGAATGTGATCAATGGGCCAGCAAGATCTAGCATCCACAAAGCAACTGACCTCTTCCCACACCACGCCTCTCTCAGCATCATTCACATAGTGTACTTCGTCAAAAACCACAAACTCGATGTCTCTGATGATGTCTGCTCCCTTGTACAGCATGGACCGCAGAATCTCTGTGGTCATGATCAGGCAGGAGCTCTCAGGCTTCAGACTCACATCCCCAGTCAGCAAGCCTGTCTGCGTACAAAACAACAAACACAGCTTGAGGCGACGCCCAACTGCCATGACCTGAGGTGAGGCCAGAGGTGCTTTGCTTCCTGAACCATCTGAGAAGAGAGAAGAGTACCCAAGGGCATGCATGTGAACTGAGAGGATGCTCTCACAACGAATGGTCCTTGCTACAAGTAGCAAGAACTCTCACAACGAGTGGTCCTTGCTACAAGCAGCAAGAACTCTCACAACGAGTGGTCCTTGCTACAAGTAGCAAGAAGGAGCATGTGGGTGAACTAGCACCCATGTGAGGGCCTGTGCAACTGCATGGTCTTGGAGCTAATGGCTCATGCATGCTCATACGCAATGCTGTGAGAGGCAGGCACAACATGCAAGCTTTGTGGTATGGTTGGTACTGGTTGCTGCTGCTCAATTGTGCAAGACAGCATCACCCTGTGCCTGCATTGCTGTCAAGGTGCGGTTTCCAAGTACCAACCATACCAACACTTGGCCTCGTACAGGGAGCTACGGGGAATTTTACGTACCTGTTTGACCTGTCTTTTTGGGAAACAGAGCAAGTGAGTGAGTGAATGGATGGATGAAAATTGGACAGACAGACGGACGATCAGACAAATGGGTAGGACTGCGATCTTATGCAGACAGGTTCACCAGGTGTGACTAGAGTGATATCGAAGCAGGTGTACCTCAAAAGTCTCCCCAAAGTCTCTGAACTTCTGGTTGGAGATGGTCTTGATGGGAGAGGTGTAGATGGCTCTGGTGCAGTGCTTGGTGGCCAGGGCAAAGGCATACTCAGCCACGACTGTCTTGCCAGCACTGGTGTGGGCAGCCACAAAGACCGAGTGGCCCTGTTCCAGATGCAGCACGGCCTCTTTTTGGAAGGGATCCAGCTCAAAGGGGAAGTTGTGTGCCAGATTTGGTCTCAACCTATGCAACAAAGACTGAGTGGCTTTGTTTGGTCTCAATTTAAAGACTGAGTGACCCTGTTCCAGATGCAGCAGGGCCTCCTTCTGAAATGGGTCCAGCTCAAAGGGGAAGTTGTGTGCCAAGTTTGGTCTCAACCTATGCAACAAAGACCGAGTGGCCCTGTTCCAGATGCAGCACGGCCTCCTTCTGGAAGGGTGCCAGCTCAAAGGTGAAGTTGTGTGCCAGGTTTGGTCTCAACCGATGCAACAAAGACCGAGTGACCTTGTTTGGTCTCAACCTAAAGACTGAGTGGCTCTGTTCCAGATGCAGCAGGGCCTCCTTCTGAAATGGGTCCAGCTCAAAGGGGAAGTTGTGTGCCAGATTTGGTCTCAACCTATGCAACAAAGACCGAGGGACTCTGTTCCAGATGCAGCACGGCTTCCTTCTAGAAGGGGTCCAGTTCAAAGGGGAAGAAGTTGTGTGCCAAGTTTGGTCTCAACCTATGCAACAAAGACCGAGTGGCCCTGTTCCAGATGCAGCACGGCCTCCTTCTGGAAGGGTGCCAGCTCAAAGGGGAAGTTGTGTGCCAGGTTTGGTCTCAACCTATGCAACAAAGACCGAGTGACCTTGTTTGGTCTCAACCTAAAGACTGAGTGCCTCTGTTCCAGATGCAGCAGGGCCTCCTTCTGAAAGGGACCCAGCTCAAAGGGGAAGTTGTGTGCCAAGTTGGGTCTCAACCTGTGAAAGGGAGCAGGCATTCTGTCCCTTGAGACTTCAGGGATAACTGCTAGCGCTCACTGTCAAAACGAGGGCAAGCCGCCACCGCTGTATTTGTAAGAGGGCAGCTTGCAAAGCGTGCAGCGTGCAGTGTGTTGCTGCGTGCAGGCAGGGTACAGAAACAGCAGTATCATGGTCTGCTTGTTGACATGAATTGTAACGATACCGTCACAATACCACTGTAAGTACTGTACTTGTAATTGAAGGGTGTGTTTGCCGATATTGGTCTCTGCCTACATGGACCTCAAGCAGTGCCTGTATGCAGGCCAAAAGTGAAGGCACAACTCGTTTGCAATCTGTGCATGGCAATATGCCCGAGGCAATACCAAAGGGGAGTCGTGTAAGCTGCGCTTGCAAGTTGTCAGGCTATATGCTTTGGATGCAGACGCATTGCTACTCATTGCCACGTCAGCGCTGACTCACTTGTTGAAAGCAGCTTCCAGGTTAGGGAATCCCCCTGGCATGGCCCAGTCATACTCGCTCTTCTTCTTGGGCAGAGGGGAGGGGGGCCCAGACCCATGCTGAGCCCAGGGAGTAAGATCCCCTATTCCAGCTTGCAGCACATTGTCCAACGCCTCCTTGGCTAGTTCAACTCCATGCTGATCTACAGTCACCAAAATGGAATAATCAGCCCCATACAATAGATTGTTGGGGTCTAGAGGCCACAGATTAAATGGTACTCTGCCTGAGATCTTACCAGTCCACTGCTGAACTCCTGATGGATATTGATGGATGTTAACCAATCATTGGTGGTAGGCCATGGTGAACAACATACCTCATACCAAGCATGACATTCCTGCACATGCCATGCAACTGATCAGCATAGCCAAAGACATGCATGATGCAGAGCAAAATAGAGTGCCATCTGTACATGACATATGTATGCACACTAAAGCATATGTTCTTGGGCTCACTGCATGCAGCAGTGAACAAAGAACAAAGGGATGTACTACACCGGAGATGAACACAAAAAATCACCAGACATGCAGCTTGGTCAACTTGTCAAACTGCCGTGCAAACGCATGGAAGAAGTCAGGGACAGTGAGCAGTGACAGACCTACAGCTCCCTCTATCTGGGAATCATCAGGCAGGTTGGCCAGCTGTGTCAGCACACTAGTCTCTTCATGAGGCGCAAGAATCTGCATGTGCCATGCAACTGATCAGCATAGCAATTGAACATCATTTGATAATCTAACAGCAGTTGCTACTCTGGATTCGTTTTGTTGTCCAGCAAACTGCCAAGCAATTCTGATGGCCAGCACATGCACAAAAAGTGGGACATGCAAGATCCTTAGTGCAGCTGCCACCTGAGCACATCACAACAGCATCAGAAGCAGATACAGACAGTTGTGTCACATGGGTAGTTTAGGATGCTCTGCTGAACTTCGGCTCACCAGCACCTTTTGTACAGAGCTGCACTGCCACTGGCAGGCCAGTGAAACGCTGACCAGCCTACATAGCATGTTGCTGCGGGCTGCCGCCTTAGGAGGCTCCCGTTATGATCGCTGAAAAGCGTAAACTTCTCTTGTACAAAGTGTGTTACAGCCGGAATGCTCACCTCAGCGTCTGGCACATGATCATCAGGGGTGGCAGCTTGAGGCTCCGGCTCCTCTTCTTCTGCCATCCACACATCTTTGAACAAGTCCTCCAGTGCCACCTTGGCACCGGTCCTCTCTTGCTCCTCTGTGTGGCCACTCACTGCTGAGGTACCATTGGGCAAAGCTGAAAATGATGCTGCTTCACCTGCAGCACCATGGAGTATCAGTTAAGTCTGTCCAGAAGTGTGGCCAGATTCTTGTCAACTGCACCATCATGTAGTATCATTGAAACTGTCCAGAAATATGGTCAGATCCATGTCAAGTTGACCTTCTCAAGCCCATCTGAGGTACAACTGACTGCCAGGGTATCACTGAGTATGACGCTGCTTCCTATGGAGTATCAATTTGGTCAGTCCAGAAGTTTGGCCAGATCCTTGTCAAGCTGAGCTTCTCAAGCCCATCTGCACTATGACTGACTGCCAGGGCATCACTGGACAATGCAGATGCTGCTGCTGCTCATGCTCACTGCTGACACTCATGTGAATGGCCAACACCAGCACTCAACAGCTTCTTGTTGGATGCTTCCAAGCATGCTTTCCAGTCTTGACAAGCAGTGAGTGAAGGTAAGCATCTGTCACTTGCTACAAGACCGTAAGCGGACCTGAAGTAACTCCTGCACTCTGCTGTCTCAAAGCACCATGCATGATCAACAACGCCGTAACCAAAAGCTGAAGCAACGTTGCACTAAGCCAGTCCTGCCTGGAATTGTAGAGATGGTTGGAACACAGATGGGCACCTACCTGCTGCGTCATCATGATCCGGAGCTTCTTCTTCTGTTTCCCAGGGGCCAAACCAGCCCTGGCTGAGGCCTGGGGCGGTGATGCGGGGCAGGCTGCCAGACTCCATTTGCTTCAGCCATGAGCCTGAGGCAGCTTCCTCAGCAGCTTTGCTTGCAGCAGTGCTGACAGCTTCCACAGCTTCGCCACCTGGGTGACACAGCAGACTGTTCAGAGGCTTCGCAATGGTGTGCAAAAGGGGGAGGGGAGGCTGTCTGGGGGTCTGTGAGGGTGTGCAACAGGGGGAGGGAAGGTTGTCTGAGGGTCTGTGAGGGTGTGCAGAGGGACTCACAAAGGCCATATGATTCACATGGAGAGACAATTTGCATGGGCTTCGTGCGGCTAGGATGAGCACACAGTCGCATGTTGGCTGAAGATGTAATGTAAAATCCTCATTTTCCTGTGAGCAGGTGTCCAGCTGAATGCGGGGACAGCAGACTTGCAAGTAGCCAAAACCTTATACGCATGGCATATTTGGGGAAAGGGGCAGGGGAGGGTGGGGGTTCATGATGGCTACAGGACCCTCCTAAGAACATACAGTCGGCAGAACATACAGCACTCAACTGCACAGGATCTGTTCTGTCATTGAGAGTTAGGCAGGGCATTGATCCCATCATCCAATTTTGATTGAATGCTGGTGTGTCCCGATGCTGGGCCAACAAAGCTTTGAGCCAAAGCAGCATATGTCCTCACACAAGTGCATACCTGGAGTAAACGGCATAGAGACAGTGCTGCCCCGCACAAACTCCCTTGTGTTCTGCCTTGCATGGGGTCGCCTGAGCAGAGATGCTGAATTTGTAGCCTGCAACCACCAATTTTGCAAACTTACAACATTGCCAAGCTAGGCTTTGTTATTGCCCTGGCTCTGAAAATGCTTGGCTTGATGACGCAGAACAGCATGCTGAGATGCCTCGTAGGTTGCTTGCAGGTGTCAAGCAATTGTGCAGAGACTGCATGTGCATACCAACCTCTGTGTCAGATGCAAAGACTTCTTTGAAACCCACAGGGTCATTCGGTTTTTGTGGGTCTGAAAGCACAGGTTCAACAGCAGCATAAGGCGGGAAGGAATCGGTCCAGAGAGTAGGAGCAATAGCTGTGGTGCTCAGGATGTGTCCTGCAGGCAGGAACAATTGCTATGCTGCATGCCTGACACTGCGCCCTGTTGCAGGCCAGCGCAAAAGCCGCATGCTGAGCAGTCGAGTTGCAGCTGAAAAGCAGAGGAGGGGGATATCACCTGGAAATGTTTGCACATCTGCACATAATGCACCAAGCTCAAATTGCTCATTCCATGCCTTAGCCAACCAAGCAGAACCAGGAGGTAAGGGAGGGTCCTGCATGCAAGATCACGCCGTTTGTGATTTGACAGGGACAAGCTATTGTTGTAGCTTGCACCATTCTGTGCAAGTGACTATTCAAAGCTTTTGTTAGGATGGACGCAAGACCTGCAGCGAAGCAGGCTCGTGTTGGCTGACTAGCCACAGCCCAGAGTCCCCACACATTCCCGGGACAAATTGCATGCTTGTTTCTGATCCTGCCGTCAAGACTGCCGCATGTGACTTATGCCCCGGGCGCGGCGTGCTGTATCTCAAGGCGATGATCAAATCTTCTCAGACCATTCTGGACGTTTGGCAAACTCGATCACACATGCAGCGCGGGCGGGTTTCGGCGTTGTAAAAATGGGTTGAACGCTAGTCTCGAAAATCCGACGTAGTAAGCGAGCAGGAGACCACAAGATGAAGTGCATGCACAACTTCGTTCGATACACGGGTTGTTGCCAGACGTTGCCAAGACACAATTCCACACCTGCGTTCATGCAGCTGCAGACTTAGGACAGCGCTGGTACAGCATTGTCGGACAGCGTTGCTCAGAATCAGACTGCAGTGGCACCCAGCTTGTCCATCAAGGCGATAATGTCACGATGCAACATGCATGTGCGAGGTCCGTGGTACCTTCCATCGCCGTGTTGAACTCACTCTGATGCAGTGGCAGCTTGCTCTTCCGCAACGCTCTGATCAGTTGATTCAACTGAGTGTCGGCATCGCCGCATTGCCAACGTGCCTCCTCTGTGTTTAATTTGAGATTCTGCGGTGGTGAGACGGGTTGTTTGATTCTGTGGACCTAAGTTAGGTCACAATATCGCAATATACTGGGCCTTGGGCACATTGTGACAGTTGCGTGACATAGTGCTCCCCGACCGTCAGAGACAGCGCTGGTAGCGTGACGCAGTCATGGTGCGAGACTGTTTCCTGCTGAGCTCGTCCCAACCGGACTTGTTTGTTTCAACTAGACGTCTTGTTCTTGCAGGCATCACGTATCCTAGCCAACCTCATAGTGGCCGGCGGGAGCGTGATTGTGCGTGCCGCTGCAACTGCATGGAGACAAGCTGTTGTTAGTAAGTTGCAACACTGTCCTATGCCAAGCAAGGTGTTGTTAACAAGTTGCAGTCGTTCAGACTTTGGCAGAATGCAGATGGACAAAGGAGTGGCATAACACCTGAAAGTCTCAAGAACGCGGCAACTGCCAGCAAGCAAATGAACCTGGAAGAGGCGTATAAGATCTTAGGCGCCGACTCTAATGCAGGCATAGAAGAGGTCATGAAGGTGAGGGCAATATGCTTTCTGAGTTGCTTCTATGCCTGCTGCAAATGGTCATGCACCATGTTACAAGGCACCATCTGACACTGATATTGGTGCTGCTGCAGCGGTATGCGCATCTCATGCAGCAAAATGAAAAGCATGGGAGCTTCTACTTGCAATCAAAGGTCTACAGAGCCAAAGAACGAATAGAACAAGAAGTTCAGGAACAGCATGGGGGTCAGTGACAGCTCATGGTATCAATCTTGCACAGCATAATCCTGAAAATGCCGCATGCAAACGAGTGCTCATGGAACACCAGCATGCTCAGAAACCCCCACTCGGGTTGCCAAAGGTTCTGGTGGTTTTCCACGCGCCGCCTATGTGCAACAGCCCCCTTGCAGTATTGGCCACCAAAGCTCAGCTGTATGACTCCATCCTTACTGCAAGTGGTGCCAGGGTCTTTCAATGTCAGCTAGTGCACCTGCTGGTCTGTACCCTGGGAACTTCACATCTGCAGTCATTGAATGTTTCTGTGCTCAAAGTCGACTTGGCCAGGTGCCAACTGCGCACCATAATGAGCATTACAGATATGCCATCAAGGACTCTGTTCGAGACTTCCTAGTGGCGATTTGAAGTTTTTCTCGCAGCAGAAGTGATGTTCATTGAGTATGTTGACCACACCTCAAGCTGTGCAGAATTTAAGGCGAACAGTGTCCATTACGTTGATGTTGGCAGCAGTCTGGTGACATAGTTCTGCACGTTTTTCAAAATATGTGCGGTCACATTAGCAAGTTTCCAAGGTCTTGCGGCATCGTACAGCACAATCTACATGGCCATCTCAAACGACTATTGTCCTCCACATCCTTGCAAAGAAGCAACAAGCATGCAACAAGCAAATCATAAAACCTAAGGAGCCCAACATGGCTCCTTCGAATATCTAATACAGGTAATAACCAGTTCCAAAGTCCAGCACTATGACACTCACGCTCCTGCTCATATAATGCACAGCCACTCAATCTTACATGACTGCCAACATCTGAACTTGATTGGCTTGGTCCCTCTCTGCTCTTGTAGCATGCCTTGGCCAAGCATGGCATTCTATTGTACAGGATTATCCGTCTCTCAAGCAGCAACCTTCTGCTCTACCTTTGTGTGGGAGGCACCATTGCTGTTGCTCAGCACATCTATTGATCTACCCAGCATCAGCTTGTCCCTCCACTCTGGCAGTATCCTGGTGGGTCTGTAGCGGTGGTCCAGGCATACAACAATGCATGTAGCTGACAGGGCCACCTGCACCAGGAATAGTATCTTGGTACCAGTCAAATGGGGGCAAGCTCTTTCGCTCTTTCCCTTCCAGAAAATAAGCAAAGTCAGTCAGACAGGACATGAAGCAAACAGGACATGCAGGAATTGCACTCAATGCTATGGCACCCTTCTGACCAACACATAACACTGAGACATGGAATTTACCTCTTCTTTGCAGGCTTGCTCATCTTCCTCGACCTTGACTAGTTCTTGGTACAGGTGGAAGCTGGTTGCACTCACTTTTGTCACCCAAGCCTTACTGTTGAAAGTGTCACGTGTCCGCAGTGGCCTAGTGTACTTTACATTGCACTCTGATAGGGCCAAAGCATTGCCAGCCCGTGCAAATTCCCCAGAGTTGAAGCCAATGTAGTGCATCCACTCCTCACGAACTGCAAAGCAAAGGCTTTGTTAGATAGAAGTCCAGAGTGGGGGAAGCAAGCTCTCTGTGAAGCTGCCAAGACAGAACCGGCATTGCTGTTGCAGCAAGCCACTTGGGCAAGCGCACTTGTGAGCTCACCATGCTGCAAATAGTTCAAGTAGACAGCATTGTTAACAACACCATATTGATCCAGCTCGTAATCTCTGACTTTCATTTCGATAGCAAAAAAGGGATCTCCTGCAGGCCTGGTTGCTTTACCCATGGCATCACACCTGCGGAGATCATGTGGTTTGGTACCACGCAGCGTGTAGTAGTTGACTGGCGATTGTTGTAAGGAGCGTATACCGTAGACTCTTTTGCTGACCGCCTAAGCGAGAGCCGCGTGCATGTTGTGCCTGCTGTCTCAGACTAGATGATTGGCGCCGAACTAAGCAACGTCGGGGACCAAAAGCCATGCCTCCGTCACCGCATGAATTGCTCGCAAGCACTTGAGGTCGCTGAAGGCCTCCCGCGAAACTCATCGTTACTTTTTTTTGGTTTACAGCTACTGATCCCTCGTCTATAGGCACGGCCCTTGTGAGCAACCTATGCGTTTACTTCACTTTATTGCTGAAAGGCAACCGTCTAGGCATGCTCTCCAGGACTGGCAAAGAAATGGGTGTCCAGCAGTCGATCGATGCAGACTTAAACCATCGGTGGAAGAGCTAACTCAGCTACGAGTGACAGAGTCGCACATCAATCATCCCAAGCCCTGACTCAGAATGATGACCTGGAGCCACCAACAATCAGCAACATACTATGATATGCCGGCAACATGGCTTCTTGCCGGCCTTGCATCCCATTGAAGGTGCATTGGAGTTGCAATAGCCATCTATGAATGAATGAATGTCTTTTTAGCTAATTCTAATGGTTCCCAGAACTTCGGCGAAGATCTTCCTGAGCTGCAACATAAGGCAGCATATTAACAAGGTAGCAAAGCATGTCAGTCAGTCAGTCAGTCTATCAGGGCTTTCACATAATCGTCATGACCAAAAATTGAAGAGGACAGCTGAGGCCAACTTGATGCACCTCTGCAGTCTCTTCTTCTTCCCCATGCAGTAGGCCTTGCTCAGTGGGGTTCACTTGAATAGTCATCAGACTGATAATTTTGTCGACACAGCAGTTGCAAGCGCTCTATTCTGGACGCAGGAGGCATGGGTTTGTGGCAGCAGATGCTGGACGTGCTGGGAATGAGCAGCAAGAAGGTCAGTGATCAGCAGTATGGGACATTCTTCTTTGCCTCTGAGACTCACAACGGCCGGCATGCAGGTCTGCGTGCTTGTCGTGGGACTCGACAACAGTGGAAAGTCAACCATTGTTAACCGTCTGAAGGTTTAGACCTAGCTGAAAGGCTGCCTTCCGTAAGCAAAAACCTGTTGCAAAGCTAGGACCTCCTGTGCCCTGCAGCCAAAGGCGTCCCAGACTCAGGACATGGCGCCTACTGTCGGATTCTCGGTTGAGCAGATCAAGAAAGGGTAACTCACAGTTAAATAGCTGACAAGTTGACAGGAGATGCAGCTGGGTTCCCTTTGTCTTTTGCTTTCAAGACAAAATGCCAGAATTACATGTAGGGGTCTCAACCTTACAGTCATTGACATGTCTGGCGCAAGCCGATATAGAAGCCTCTGGGAGAAATACTTCCAGGACGCGCAGGCTATTATCTTCGTGGTGGACAGCTCCGACAAGCTACGCCTGTGAGACTCTGGTTCTGTCTATGCTTGTACACCGTCAAAGGTGGTCAACATCATCATGTCAGGCTCAAATCTCACTTGCAGCAAATGCCTTGCAGAGTGGTAGCTCGAAATGAGCTTGATCAGATCTTGCAACACCAAGATGTTGCGCAGCCCCTGCCTCTGCTTGTGATGGCAAACAAGCAAGATCTGGAAGGAGCTCTTCCAGCGTCTGAGCTTGCTCAAGCATTGCAGCTGGATAATATTAGGGACAGACCCTGGCAGATTGTCGCCACTAATGCCATCACAGGCGATGGCTTGGATACAGGAACTGAATGGCTAGCAGATGCACTCAATTCCCACTGACACAAAAGCAGACCCCATTGTGTATACTGGGATAATTTCAACAGAACCTTGCGTAGTGATTTGCTGTGCCTCTCATTGCCTTGCGTCTTGTTTGTACAGTAGCAAGTATACCACCACTTGCCCTCCAATACTAAATCAGACAGAGTCAATTTCGTAGTATACATCACTACCTGCCTGATACAAAGCTGGGGTCCTGACATCAGTACTGAAGTCTTGAATGCAAAGCTTACTTAGGCGTGAGCATGACTCTTGCAGCACCTATTATGCCCAAGGCAGTGTATTTGAGGTCCATGGTGTTAGTTGCTGGCACTAAAATGTCTGATGCTGCGGCTGTCGGCTGAGCTTCAACTCTGAAGTCAACATCGGCTCAAATTATAGCAACACTTTGATCAGCAGTTCTTGAATTCTGCTTTATGCTTCTGCATGAAGGCAGCCATCCCTTTCTTCTGATCATGTAAAGCAAAGCATGACCAGAACTCTCGCCTACATCAGCCAATGCTTCTCATAAGTATCAGAGTGATCCCTTTGGCACACATCAGAACCCGCTGAACACAACATGCATACAATAACAAGGCTGCACTCAACGCTGATGTCAATGATTATCATGGCCTGATGCGACATTGGTGCACAGAAGTGTGCATTTCTACCTTTGCAAGACAACACATATCTTACATACCTCTCATAGTTTAGACCTGAAGTCAGTCCAACTTCTTCTGCCACGTTCACACATTCCTTGGCTTTTGCAACAACAGGATGACTGTGACGCGCAATCTTCTGTGCAAGGGTTACAGCCTGACTCATCAGCTGATCAGGCTCCACCACACTGCTGACAAGGCCCAATCTAAGAGCCTCATCTGCATTGATCCTGCCAAATGAAAATATGGGCTTGGTTAGTACGTGACAGAGTTTGCACATATCACATATTGGCACAATAGCTACGTGAAGCCAGAAGTTGGATCGGGTCACACCACCCATGGTTCCTACCTCGGATGCTGACCTGGGAACGTAACAATGTGTGAGTCACAGTGCTGTAGTGTGTGCACTGAGTCCCCGTCAAACATGCATGCACAGGTGTGATCTCATGTCTTGCTGATTAGTCAATGCTTACAGACTGAATGCTGAGTTAGTACAAGCACATGCACACTGGTCCAGACGGTGTGAAGTTGCAAGACACCATTCACCTGTCTCCAGTCAGAATCATCTCCATTGCCTTTGATTTGCCAACTGCCCTGATGAGCCTCTGTGTGCCCCCCATCCCTGGAATGACTCCCAGTTGTATCTCTGGCTGCAATGTTTCAACAATTGATTGTTGGACTAGGTGCACATGCAGCTTACGCATATGATCAGCAGCAGCTGCATGTAAGCGCAATGCTGTCAGCCCTCTTTATTTAAAACTGGGAACAGAGCTGATACTGTATACATTGAAACCCCTGCAGGGCATTGGTAAAAAGCACGTGCAGTAAACACATCACGTAGAGGTCGCTATCAAGTCTGTTTGCTGCAACTTTGTGAAGGCTTTTCTTCGCTTGGCTGTGGGCAGAAGACACTACAGAGCATGCGCTCTAAGCAGCAGCAATGCTGCTTTGATGGACATCACTGATGAGTCATATCAATGGGCAGCCTCCATGCTTGAGCTGGACTGTACCTGCCCAAAAGCTGCAGTCTTGCTGGCAACAATGATATCACACATCATGGCCAGCTCACAGCCTCCTCCCAAAGCATAACCATTCACTGCAGCAATGAGGGGCTTCTGCACCTGCTGAAGCTCCCGCCAGCCCTCCAGTAGCCTCTCATTGTAAGCCTGCAGACAGTTTCAAATTTGTGAGGGTGCAAAGGCAACACAGCAGTATGAGATCATGGCAAAAGTCCACGACCCATTCAACAGACACCATGCAAGGTTTCAAAACAACTGAACAGTCTCTGAAGTCATTTGCCATGTAATTTGTTTGTTATGCTTTATAATTTGTGTATCAAGATAACAAGCATTTGTAAAGCCTCACATGCGCTTGCAGAATAGGTTTGGTCTGGTGGTTGGTCTGGTAGAATGAGTGGAGAAGCCTTGTCCCGGTCTATTTCCAAAAAGGCAAAAAAAAAAAAGTCAGATAGTGCTGCGCAAAGTGGTGGCCATAAGCAAGAGGTCTGGCATATACATACATAGATAGCACACAGAGTGTACTTAGAATGCATAGATAGCCAGCACTGCAGATTGCCTGCACGGCAGATTGCCAATGGAGAGACCCATCTGGTTTTGTATCAAGCATGGTTGCTCAGCCAACACAGCAATGAAGAGCACATTTGTGCTGGCATGAGTGTTGCACCCTTGACTGAGCATTTGTCTTGAGCAGGAATCACACTTGACTGTATGATTGATTCGCCATTTCCTTAATGTCAGCTCCAGCGGCAAATGCTTTTGTGCCCTCTCCTGTGATGATGATGGCCCCAACAGACTCGTCCCTCTGATGTTCTTGCGCTGCACATACAATCTCTTTCATCACCTGTAAGACGATCACGCGCGTGAGCTCTTCAGCTTCAAGTAGCATACCAGCAGTAATTTGCTTACCTGTGAGCTGAGGGCATTCAGGGCCTTGGGTTTGGATATTGTAATCACCCCAGCGGATCCCTCTGTCTCAGACCGGATGGTGTCGTAAGACGCCGTCGCTCTGACGGCCAAGCAGTTATGCCTTGCTTGTGTACCCAGATGTGATACCTGGAATGCTGGAGCAGATACAGCACAGCGACTCAGCCTTGATGCACGATGCAGGAGACGATATGCTGCCATACACGAGAGGCCAACCTGCAGACGCCAAAACTGGTTTGAGTGCAGCACCGCAGGGACTTTTGGCTCGAAGAACACTAGTGTGCGAACGTGCTGATGCATGGTCAAACTTGTATTGCTGTGACTTACTTTGCTCCGATGTGTACTTCCCGCAGAGCGTCGGGCCCTGTAGACATGAGTAGTTGGTCGCCTGCAAACGGGGAGAGACAGAACGTGAGGCAGGTGACACAGAAATGCGTGGGATTGTTTGAGTCGCCAGATTGACTATGTAAGACTGCTGCAGACCCTAGACAGGTAGCGGGTCTGGCTATCGCAAAGCCAAATTACTTTGCGCGCATTCGAGCTGCAAAGAAGAATAACTCTGCTGCTTGCCAATTTGCGTAAGCTCTTATTTAGTCATGAGCACAAAACTGGATAAGACTTACCTAATAAGGGCGGAAAGGGCTCACCTAAGCTTTCTTAGAGCAGAGGAAGTTGTAACCTTATAATTATGAAGCTCACCGAAGTTGTGATGAGCGTTCCTACGGCTCAAACCTGTTCGGCTTATCCAAGGCAGCTCATCTCAGCTTTGCGCGATGCTGGAAGAGGAATGAGCGCTTGTGCGGTGCAAGTTGCGCTTGTCAGTGAGTGAGCCCGGGTTCGGCTCAAGTGTGCAGCTGCAGCGACTCGGACGTTAGTCCCTGCAGAGCTTGCTTTATGGACTTCAGTACAGCGGTCGCTGATTCATGATCGCCGGTCTCTTTGTAAGCCGTCACAGCGACTTGAAATACACCTGTCTCGCGCTTAGGAGAGCTTGCGCATGCATTTGCGCACGCCCGCGCGTTACGATATCGATGGTGTCCGGACTGTCATTTCGTCTCTGCTAAAGCTTGCAAAAGCACAACACTTTTAACCTCAGTGTTGCCTCCAGGTCGTCAGTTACTGCGCCAACTGGCAGACCCGGTGGAAGTACAGGCACATACCCGGCCCTCCACCCAGTTTTCCCTTGGGCAATGTGAAGACCATCAAACAGAAAGAGGTCTTCAGAGCTCACCAAGACTGGTCAGCCCAGTATGGCGACATCTGCAAGGTGTTCATGGTGAGGAAGCCTGTCATTCTGGTCACAGGTAAGCAGTTCCAAGCAGATTTGCTGCAGTTTAAACCACAGGCTTAGAAGCAATGTTTTTACCCAGTGCAAATCTACCTTGCGTTCGCATCAGAGGCTGCAGACTCACATTGGCCCTGTGCCAGATCATCTGTGCACAGCGTCTGTCCCTTGTGAAGGCACATTGGCTGGAATCAGATCTCTAGAGACCATGCATGACAGCTGTCCCCTGCTTGTTCAAGTGCACATCAACACACTCAGGATACAACAATTTTGCATGAACAAAGCTTTAGATTCTGATGGCCTACATCTGGCGGCTACCTGCTACCAATCCTGAGTTGGACCTTGCGCCTGGGCAGCCCGGTGTAGCACTTGGCTTCTCATTACGCTAACGCTGCAAGGCGTAGTCTTTTCTTTTCTTTTCTTGCAGCTTGCCACAACAAACTGTTGGCTGCAGATCCTGCCATTGTGCACCAAATTGCGACCAAGCAATTCAGTCGGTTCAGAGAGAGGTTCATGCCGGCCATCGACAACCCCTTGCTAACAGGGCGAGCTAGGGAAGCTGCTCAGTCTATGATGATTGTTGCCAAGTAGGTCCTTGGCCTTGGCACATCATGCCAAATAGGTGCAATCAGCGTATGCGCTGTAATCCTTCCTGGTATCTGTTGTTGCTTGCAATGCATGCAAGTCTGCCACATCATGTGTCACCAGCAGATGTGTATATGTTCCCTGTGGCTGGTGTAGCGGTTTGAACTGTTTTTCATCTTTCAGATTACATGGTCTAAACCTTGGAATCTAGCCTGCATCACAATCATGCCTCTCTCATCAGACAAGCTTGAGACAACGGTGTGTTGGTACGTTTGGGATCTCTTTTGGGATGCCGCATCCTGGAGTGGCTGCTATCGTCCCCAAAAAACAGGCTTTTCCTCTGTTTCGTCCGGTGTTCCTACAACCTATCAATGCCATTTGTGGGCTGCCATTCACAGGAGTCCTTTGTGGGGTAGCCTGAGGGCTGGTGCCCAGCCCATGTTCCACTCTGAAAACCTCTCTGCATATGCTGGCACCATCAATAAGGCTGTAGATGAGCTGATCACCAACCTGATTACAGTTGCCAAATCAGGCAAGGAAGTGAACATCTTCACACAGCTTGGACAGATGACCATGCAGGTCACTGGCGCTGCAGCCTTTTGGTAAGTAATACATTTCCTTGTTCTTGCCTTCTGCCTTCTGCCTTCTGCCTTCTGCCTTCTGCCTTCTGCCTTCTGCCTTCTGCCTTCTGCCTTCTGCCTTCTGCCTTCTGCCTTTTACCTTTTTCAAGGCAAGCATGACACAAGGCAGCGCTGAAGACAACGGCCACAGCACAGTAGAGACCCAACATGCACTTCACTGTTCAAATAGCAGAGTGCAAAGTGTTTGCATTGTTGCTTGTACTGTACAGCACAGTATGACCAAGCACGTGTGCTCTGGCAAAGCGTTTGCACCAAGATGAATTTGCAAGTACGTACAACGCAACGGCATCATGCAGCATGTCATGTATAAAGAAGTGCAACCACTGCTGAAGCTGCAGCTGAAGCTGTCTGAAGCATCTGACAGACTTGCAGTCTCAAAGGTCATAGATCATGCATACCTAAAACATCTCCACAATGTAGGAACGCGTTTTCACTGTCCCCAGACGTTTCTGAGTTTAGATTCCCAGTTTATGGATGACGTTTCTGAATTAAAATAAGCGTTTCGGGACTGAAAAGAGCTTGAAATTGGCTCTGGAGGTCTTGCAGTAGCCATGCAGAATCTGTGCTGTACACCAGCAGCCCTGCTGAGTCAGCATAGCTAGGGCTTTTGCTCCAAGAGCCCTCATGAAACAGGAGCTGGAAGGGCTGTACCGTCTATAACAATAATAGTAACAAATTCGCTTTCGGGCTCATGATGAGCTAGATACGTGCAGGACAAGTCTTGTCTCCAAAGCAGTCTGTCTTGTGCATCTCTACAAGGATTACCAATTCTATACTGCATATCCCTCTTGATGTGCCTTCTTGCATTGTAGGGTGGACTTGGAGTGTCAACAGGAGGCCTCAAAACAGGATGGCGTGTTGCTATCAGCAGCCAAAACCGTTTTTGCCAGCTCTAACTCCTTCAGCCCTTCCTTCTGGATTGTTGCTGCCATGCTGGCTCCTCCCCCTCTTCTTCCCTTGATCAGATTCCTGGCCAGCGTTCTTCCTGGCAAGGCCCTGTCGCGGGTGCTTCAGGCATTTGACACCTTGTACGACGTCTCTGCAAGCCTCATCCAGGTCTGCTGACTGTTGCTCCTACAGCTCCTAGCAGTATGCATGTTCACCCAATGCTTCGATTTTAAACACTGTCATGATTCAGTTCCGAGTGCACCCAGTAAAGCTGTACTCACCCTTCAGTATACCTTGTCACCAGATCGTCAGCTGTGCCAGCTTTGGGATGTTGCATGCATGCAAATGAAATCATTGCCCTGGCAAGTTTTGATGTGTGGTGATGTGAGTACCCACAAGCATCTGACACTGTACGTCATGCATGCTGTACACTGTATAATACATTCTCAGCATAGGGTACTGAATGCTCACAGTCTGATGATGCTGCCTAAGTTCACGTGCAAAATGAAGCAGTGGACCAGGATTTGACTTGCAGAATTCCAAGGCCAAGCTAAACAACACCGGCAAGGAACCTTCTGATTGGCTCTGGTTCAAGCGCAACCCTAACAACCCATACCAGGTGAGCTGACCTGTCCTCCATGACTACATCAATTTGCTTTCAGCCACTCTTTCAGACTTATCAAATGATGTATCTCAACGTGGCAATGAGAAAGCTGCAAGGCATGGAACTGACATGCTGTTAGCTGCACAAATACTGTAACAAACCAGTCTTTGCCGCGTTTGGGTCACTGTATGTGTATGCGTGCCTTCAGCACAGACTCACCGCTGCATCTGTGAGCAATCATACTGACTGCAGAATCAGAGTGTTTTTGTGTGGCATGTACCTCAAATGAAACCTGCCTGCAGCTCAAATTGTTCTAATTGTTGCAATGCACATCTCATGTCCAAACCACATGCAATACATTGATGTGATTGCAATGCTGCACCTGGGCAGCTCATTATGATACCTGGCTTTTGAATGTATTGACGCCGAAAGGTGTAGTCTTTTCTTTTCTTTCTTGTGATGCTGTTGTCTACCCTGCTGTCTACCCATGCTGTTGTCTATCCCATGCTGTGGTCTACCCCTGCATGCTGTTGTCTACCCCTGCTGTTGTCCACCCCCCATGCCGTTGTCTACTCTGTTGTCTACCCCTGTTGTCTACCCTGTTGTCTACCCCTGCTGTTGTCCCATGCTATGGTCTACCCCTGCTGTTGTCTGCCCATGCTATTGTCTACCCATGCTGTTGTCTACCCCTGCTGTTGGCTACCCCTGCTGTTGTCTACCCATGCTGTTGTCCACCCATGCTGTTGTCTACCCTATTGTCTACCCTGTTGTCTACCCTCTTGTCTACCCTGTCTGCAGGACACCATCCCCAGTGACAACAGCATCATCCCCATGCTTCTCAAGGCCAACAACAAAGCCACTGGCACCCCACTGACAGACATGTAAGCTTCAGCTTCGGAACCTTTCCTCAGCAGTACCCATGACTGCTCAAATTGGCTTGGCCAGTGTCAACTGCTGCCAGTAGTTTGATACTGTTTGATGCAGCACTTCATCTGCACTTGTTTGATGAAGTGCGGCTTGTCAGACCACTTCAGCAAGTTGCCAGATATGTCATGCTGCACAATGTAGCCGGGGTCATGTGCCTACTCATGCTTCATGAGATTTGCTCAACAAGCTGCATGATGCTTTGACAGAATGCGACATGTCAGTTGTGGCCGTTTCAATGATAGGTTCCTTGTGCTTTGCAGCGCCTCTTCACACAAGTGCAGCAAGCAAGCAAGGCTGATGTGTCATCACACTGCTGACGTCTTGCTCCTTGCTACCTTGCTAAGCTGACACGAACATCATATAATCGTAATAATATAATAATTAATATAATATAATATAATATGATATACATATAAATATAATTTGTCTGCTTGACCATTTGCAGGCAGATTGGCGCCCAGACTAGCATCATCATGCTGGCAGGCTATGAGACCACGTCAGTCGCCCTGACCTACTGCATCTACCTGCTTAGTAAGCACCCACAGGTGCAGCAGAAGCTGCTACAGGAGGTGGATGACTTCAAGGGACAGCCCAGCTATGAGCAGCTTGATGAGTTTCCATACGCTGCAGCTGTCCTGAATGAGGCCCTGAGGCTTTTCCCACCTGCCCCTCTGTTTGCTAGGATCGCTCAGGAAGACACACAGGTGAAGCTGAAATAATAATAATGATAATGATTTACAGGCATTCCAGCTGATTGTTCTTGTCAGGTACCTACTAGGTGTGCCAAAGCTGAAATCTGATGCAGCAAAGTCTTGTTTCTCCTATGAAAACAAAAGAAGAGAAAATATTACGCCTTTTGGCATAAATTGACTGAGAAGCCCAGTTTTATATCGGGCTGCCCAGGTCGTTGCTCCTATGCATAACCAGCTCCTTGCACAACAAACATCCTCAAAGATTGAACAGTTTTGCTACTTGAATGTGGACTACCGCATGAGGTTGTTCAGATGGCTGGAGGACACAATGTACTTGAACATTGTTGCTTTTGGCCATAAGAAAAGTGTTCAACTATGTCACACCACAATACCTACAGCTGGTATGTAAGGGGTCCTTGACCCTGCTTTGCGGGAGTGAGTCATGATCTTGCTTTCCTGATGCACAAGATGCTGTGTACTACATTGGTGTGCATCTCATACAACATGATGAGGATGCTCACATGCATGGAGACCTGACAATGTTGGTTGCATTGCAGATTGGACCGTATGCTGTTCCAAAAGGCACTGTAGTGCATATGGGTTTGTACACCATGCACCGTGATCAAAGGTGGTGGGAGGATGCTGAAGCCTTCAAACCTGAGAGATGGGTGGGGGACGAGACAGGGGGGGACAAGAGCGGGGGTCTGGCTTACATGCCTTTTGGTCTCGGACCACGCAAATGCATAGGGTACAAGCTTGCAGGTGAGCACAACTTGCTTATCCTGGGGTGTGATTGCTCGTGCTGTCATTTCTGTTTAGATTTCCATGCATCGTCTGCCTACTCTGCATGCTTCAGTGCATGGAATCTTCTGCTCATGCTGTGCCTGCTTTGCGCTGTGTTTTCACAGCCAACATACATCCGACCAGGTCCAGCATCAGTTATCTAGGGACACCAACAAGCACAACATATTAGGCTGCCTCCTCAGGTTTGGTGACCAGTACTGATAGGCTTGCCCAAAGTTGCTCAAGCTGCAAATGACACTGCCTCTGTTGAGCTGAGTTTCAAACGGTGGACGAAAGATTGTGCTGTTGTACATGTATAACATCAGCTCTTTGTGCTGACTTCAGCTTTGTTGTTCTGTAGTGGAGGAGGCCATCATTGCGCTGGTGCGTCTGTACCAGCAGTTCACCTTTGAGCTATCGGAAAATTGCCAGGAGCCCTTGGACATCAAGATGGGTATCACTATGGCCCCAAGAGGGGGCGTGCCGGTGTACGTCAGGCAGCGAGTCAGAACATGGAATGATACTGTCAGCGTATCACAAGCCACTGCCTAGAGCAGCAAGACTTTGTATACATGTGTATCACTGAGCGTATCATCAATTTCGAGTAGAGTGTATGTGCTTTTGACAGCCAGAATCCAAGACCGCAGTTGCAATGATGCACAGAAACATGCTGTGGCACCATGTGGATGCCACTTTTGTGTATGTGAGTGTCGCTGTAAACCCTTAAATACAGTAACATGCAGCAGTCAACTCATGTCCACGGCTTGTTTGAAACCACCCAGGTTAGTCAGGGGCTGATTGCTGCGTGCAAGGGGAAGAGACCAAGATAGACCACAACGAATGCAGAAACCTTGACAAACAACAATAGAGGCCGTAATGCATGATGCATCATACACGCACAGTCCCTCACTTGGGTATGAAAGCAGATGCTTCTGAGCCACAATAAACTGTGATGTTACTATGTTTCTGTATGCTCATGGTGTAGTCTCTGCTGCAAGAGCAGCATTGGTTAATGTTCTGTACGATTTGGCAGCAGGACTGCACTTTTGCATATGCACATCTAGTACATTACAGGGCAAAAGCCAACAGTCAAATGTTACCGGTAGCTTGTCAAAATGCAGACGATCCACCCTGCTGCATGTCATGTGCACTTCAGCATGCACAGCAACATCATCTGCAAATCACTGCAAAACAGCTCATTGACTCATACTCCTTCATTGCACTGACTGTCAAAGCACCAAACAAGACTACTGGTCACCCTGTCTAACCTCAGAAACGTCTGGAGACCGCAAAAATGCGTTTCTACAATGTGGAGTTGTTGTAGATTGATCATGCCTAGGTAGGGACTCATGACCATGCTTTCAGGACAGCTCAAGGCTGCCAAAGCTGACAGCTTGACACATCCGATGCCCTCTGCCAGCAGCTGTGCAATCGTTGGTTTTGCAACTTGGGATGTGTCAATCAAGCCTGATTGTTCACAAACTTTTGCACCTGAGCCTTCACTCGCCTGCATTTGCATGGGCATTGCCATCAGCAGCATGTAGCTTCACATGTGATCGTGAAGAAGAAGAGGAAGGAAGTTGAGCAGCATGCATGACTGTCTGTGGGGACACCTCAGCATAGTGCAGGGCTGTGCCAACAACAAGCGCATCACCTTTCATATTCTGCCTTGTTTTTGCCAAGTACCAGGTACGCCTCCTCTTGAGCTGGGTCAGAGTTGTTGGGGTTTGAAAGCATCTCCTGAATGCCCATCAGTATCTGCAGGTACGCAGCCGTGTTGCTTACAAGCAAATGAGCAGGTGAACACAAGCTTTCATGATCTCACCTGTTTCACTGTGATGGCTGGCTTCCACCCATGGTCGGCATTGACGATTGACAGGCACACCAAGCCTGATGGATAGACTGAGGTGCGCAAGATTCACATTCAGTCTTTGCTTGCGGCAAAAGTCTGTCCAAGCTATGGTCACCTCATCTTCTTACCATTGGGATGAAAGAATCCTCGAGGAAACCTGCACTCTGGTGGCTTCGATGGGTAGCTTTCAGTGAAAACAAGATCAACAGGGTACAATCCCTTCTCCCAAGTAGTTCCAGCTTTCCCAGGTATCATGCACTTCCAGTGCAGAAGGTCCACAGAGCCTGAGCAAGTGCTCCAGTTGGCAGGAATACATCATAGCTGCAGTGTGAGCAAGTGCAGCTGGCACAGAAGCAGATGCATGACAGCACTACTGACCGTCGGCCTTGGTAATCGGTTTTGCTACAAATCCATAAGGGTGATCCTGCAGGCACCAGGGTGAGCTTGTCAGGGGTGCGACTAAGACGCGATTTCGGCTAGACTGTCAGAGCTTCCTGCAGCACTCGAAGAGGAGTGCGTCTTGCTTCAAGATGGTTTGCACGAGACAAGCAGGCCGCGAACAGATCAGTACAGGAGGTGCCCACTTTGCGCCAATTCTTGCGCTCCACAGTCAGCCGACCTCGTGCAACACCACCAGTACTGCTCATGTGTTGCGGACGTCGAAGCGATGTCACTCGCAAAGTACAAGGACACTGTCAGCTAGTCAGCGCGACCTGGTCCAGAACACACACGCGCGAGTTGGAACTTGCAGCGCACTTGTCGTCCTGAGAGCTGCGCTGTGCTTGGCAAGGCGCGCCACGCTTCAGTAGGCATGGGAGTTTAGCAATTGCCGTCTCTACAGTCTGTAAATGAAACGATAACTTGCTTGAATCGGGCTGTGCTGCTTTGCATGCTGTGTAGCGGTTGCAGCCCTAGCACGAATTTTAGGGCTACTCACGACTGACCTTCCAGCAAAGCATAGTGTCTTTTATCATCCCTCTTGTACAGCATGCAAATCTTGAGACAAAGCTAACACCATGACTTGTGAGGAATGTCAAGCACTGCAGCATCAAAGGAACGCTGAAGAGCAGCAAGCCAATACTATCATTGAACTAAGTGGCTTGTCCTGTGCGGTGCAGCACAACAAGAGATCAGGCAGAACTTGTCTTGCTAGCATGGTGCTCTTTCAACTCAATCCATCTAGAAAAGTACTCTGTTGCCCTCAGCTGTTGTAACCACAGCATCTGACCCACGTAATCAGATCTGCGGCGGCCCTCCTTTGCCACTAAGGCTGCATCAAGTGCATCCTGCACCACATTTTGCCTCGATGCTTCAGAACAACAAAACTGCAACAGCAGCAATGCAGAGCCTCTCCGCTCACTCAGTCCAGCAAAGCATGGTGAAAACACAGATGTGTTGCGCCACATCTTGGCCAAGTCACAAGCGTAGGAGCTACTTACAGTACAGTGCTCAATGCTGACTGCACGCATTGCTTGCCATCTTAGCAGCGCCCAGGTCAATCACCCAAACATTACCTTGACTATGCGCAACCTGGCCTCCTTGTTGTATAGATTCTTCAACAGCTCAAATCCTCTCTGCTGCCAAGTGTGCCAGTCCTCTTCAGCTGTGAACATGCGCACTGCGTCTTGCACAAAAGCATCTGCACTGTCAGCAGTCCAAAGCCCACCCCATGGCTCATACTGTCCTTGAAGTTTCTGATGGGCAGCAGCCTCAAACCAGAGTTGCAAGAAGCTGCCAGGGCTGCGGTATGTCTGCAGCACATGACCCAAATGCTCCACTAACCCACAACATGCTGCGCGTAACTTCCCTTTGCAAGGCATTGTGAGTATGCAGCATGATTATCACTCCATGACAGTACAAACTTTATAGTGGTAGGTGCCATTGTTATACACCAGACATGTTTACTTGCTGCTCCAATGCCAAACAAAGGCATCAGCAGATTGAATAAGTAGGTCACAAGTAGTGCTGTGATGGTCAGGCTAATAGAATGATGTGTAATTTGACCTTGGCAGGATTGCATGTCACAAGCTTGGTAAAGGCACTGCAGTGAAGATCTTACCTACCTGTGCGTCAGGAAAGCCTTCAGGCGTTTGACTAGTGGCTGGAAACATGCCTTCAGCTCCTACTGGAGTCGTGCAGACTGGCAGGCCATGGGCCCAGCTGTCCATGATCTTGCCTTTCAGGCCTGCCCCATAGCGTAGTGGGGCCAAGCACACCCTGTACTGTTGCATGATGTCCAGAGATGCTGCGAAGCCCTTCACATGGACCCCTGCAGCCTGCAAGACTTGAGTCATCACTGGTGAGGTGGCTTGTCTGACCAATGCCAGAAGGTGCTGTATGCGCATGGAAAGAACAAAATAGCTGGACAATGCACGCAACATCAGAGGGAAAGCTTTCAGCCACCATGATAGGTGTGTAAAGCAACCATACAGCATGATGAGAGGCACATAAAAGGCTGGTGAAGCTCGTCAACAATGTGCTTATACATTGCACTAAGACTGTTTACAGTGTGAGTGCAAACAGACAGGGCAAGCAAGAAGAGCCTGAGAATCTGCAGATCTAGAATGGGGCAATGCAAACTCACTCCACTTACGGGGCAGGTCTGTGCATGACTCACTGGCTTATGATGCTGCTGAGCAGCTCCTGACATGTGAGCACCATAGATGTGCAGCTCAGCATGTGGTAGCTGCCTTCGTATGGCAGGCCAAATGCTTTGGCACAGCCATTGGACCCCGTCGCGGTTTGGAGGATGCTTCCAGTTGCCTATTGTCATGAAGTGTGTGCGCGTGCTTTCATGCTGAGGCTCTGAACGAGCTTCAGTGAAGAAGGGAGCATTGCATAGCTTGTGGCTGGGAATGCGGTACAGGGATTGCAGCAGTGAGAGCTCCAAGGGAGAACAGACAAGGGTCAAGTCAGACCTGCACAACATGCTTGACCAATGCTTATAATGCATCTTTTCATAGCATAGCATAGCATAGCATAGCATAGCATAGCATAGCATAGCATAGCATAGCATAGCATAGCATAGCATAGCACAGCATAGCATAGCATAGCATAGCATAGCATGATGACATGCTGGTGCGGCAAGTCATGCCAACACTGATCAATGTCTGTCGTGCAAGTGTTCATAGCATGATGACATCTCAGGTGGCTAGGACATGTTTTTCGGACGCCTAATGGTAGAGTGCCTAAGAAGCTTTTGTTTGGTGAAGTCAAGGGGCGTCGTCCAACTGGCTGCCCTAGGTCTAGTTTCAATGATGTTGCATGGCGTGCTTGTCCCGACACAAGACTTGTCCTGCACGTACCTGGCTCATCATGAGCTGAAAAGCGTCATTATTGTTATTGTTACTGTTACTGTTAAGATGACATGCTGGTACAGCAGGTCATGTCAGCTGATATAAGAATATAACATAGAGTCAGAGTAGCCGATGATTACAGCATGTGCTGCATGATACAGGTCCATGAGACCAAGCTGGGAAGGTCAGCAACAGTTTGCTAGATGATGATGGTGACCAGATTGGCAAGCTGAACACATGTGATGATGGGAGGTGCATACGACAAGAGACAATGTGCGCCAAATAAGCCTGTACCTGTGTATGGAAGCAAGCTCCCTCTGCAACTCTGGATCTGTTGCAGCTGGTGGCACTGTCATTGCTTCCAGAATAGATGCTCCACTCTGTACTGCAGCTTGCCTGGCTGCAGGCATACACAATTGTTCACAGCAAGCCATAGACTTGGGGACTTACAGCAAAGTCAGAGCCCCCAAACACATATGATCTGCTTGTGTGTTTGAATTAGCCAATGTGCATGGCATAGTTTGCCACAAAAGTTCTAGAGAACGCGTGAAACTGTAGCAAAGCATATAGCTTGGGTGTGATTCTACAGCATGTACAGACAGAGCTGCTGTATGCATGGCCTGCATGCAATGGTGCAATTTCCACCAACATGACCAAACTCGATAGCTCCATAGCATTAGCGATGCATGTGCTGGTGCGTGACTGCATAGGCGACATGAGCACCTTTTCTGAGGCAGTGCATATCTTGCATGTCCAGGACACGCAGTGCGTCTGGGGCCATGTCGCGCACCCTGAATGAGTATGCCTCTTCCGAGTAGAATCTGCAAAACGGTAAAAGTGCCTGAAGCTGATGAAACAAGGGCATCCCGCTGTGCACTTGGCACTGGCTGGAATTGCTGTCTTGCATGCTTTGAAAAGCTTCTTTGCGTGAAATGTTGACAGCTGTCACCTGTCAAAAACGCACAGCGCTGGCTGCAATTCTTGCAAGATGTTTGCAAATTGTGCTTCCCTATTTGGTGTACATTCATAGGTCTTGCAGCCTTGCTGTTGGAGCAGCTCTGTGTGCTCATTGGGAGCAGAGGAGCTGCATGTCAGAGAGACACAAGGTGGTGGCGCCACACAGATTACTTTCAGGCTGTATCTGCTCCAGTACTGACTAGGTACTGCAGCCTTTCAGGATTGGACGTTGGATTCTCTGCAGCGCTGTCAAGAAAGTACCTTAAGAAAGCAACTTCCCAATCCCAGCTTTGTAAGGCAGCCACCAAATCAGCTGTGCGCACACCAGCAGCTGAAGATGTCCGTTCAGGCCAAACTTGACCAATAAAAAGAGCTGTGCGTTGCCTACGCAAATGCTCAACTCTGTCTGTATAGCGCTCTTGTTTGGTCTCTCGTTTAGCTGATATAAGAGCAAGTTGACAGTCTTACGCAGCAGTGATCCCTCTGCGTTGACTACGTGCTAAAGTAGCTGTCGTCCGCTTGCAGACCAGCCGGTACAAGCAAGATGAGCGCATCAGCGTCAAGCTACGCATGTCTACATGATTCTGCACTTACAGCAAGAGGAAAGACCGGTTTTGACGCTGATCAGTCTGCAAGTTGCAGCCTGCAACTATGAATTCGCAAATTTCGGCATGTGATCCTGAGGAATGGCGGTAGGGTTTCAGACCGGCGCAGCGAGCGCTCAGTTGCTGAGCGCTGCCTGGAACTGTGTGTCAACTCGATGGTCGGCAGCGCAAAAGTCACCCAAGCCTTTCGAAAACTGGTGGCATTAGTTGCTAGGGCATTCTATGCTGGTGAGTATCCACCCAAAACACTTGAAGAGATTGCTGCAACGTCTTCGTCTAGGGCAAAGCAACAGGTAGAACAAGGACACACCACCCCTCCTTCAGTAAGATCCCGAGTGCACGTTGCAAACTCAGTTTCACTGAGTCATGCACACAGGGCCCGATTCACGGCTTGGTCATTCTTTTGTTGGATGCTCTTTGTGGCAAAGACAAAGACGACAGGCCTGTAGAATGGATCAAAGAAGAAATCCTGGCTGAATCCCTTCACCTGCACATTAAGCTAGTGCGCAAGACTTTGCGTTTTCTCGAACAGGTGCTCTTGCAAGCTGCTGCTCTTCAGAGTTGCTTGCAAGTGTCATAACAAAGGTGTTTAGTCAAAGCACACCTGTGCCATACTGTACTCTTTCAGCTCACAGCCAGCACGTTGCCTGTGAGCTGGGAGAGTACGACTATGGTTCAGCACACACCCTGCTCCCCAACATGCAAAGCAACCTGGATGCTGGCAAGAGTGCCAAGTACTGTGCTCACTCACAGCACGTGTGTCTTGTCAGGACGCAGCTCTGCAATCAAGCTCACTGTGTGATACACCCCTTTGATGTGCCTATTAGCACTACTGCTGCATTCTGAGCAAAGTCTGCGCGCTGTGACAGGAACAGCTGCTTGCGCGAGAGCACAGGTCTGAGTCCGTTCGTACAAAGAAGAAGCAGGCTGCTGCACAAGCAGCTGCTGGCAGAGGTACTGTCTCAGGGCGACTAGTCCATGCCAGTTCTGTAGTATACTTTGGGTGTGTTGGCACCATAGTTGCACACAGCTTGTATTGCCTTTGGCGGTTTTCTCAGCTTTTTGACTTCCTCAATTCCTGCCTATGTACTCATCTCCACCAGACAAAAGTATACAGATATCGACTGCGGGGTTGCCTTCACCAACTTGATGCAAATTCAAGTATAAGCTCACTTGCTGAACCCTATCAGACAGGGCCTCTCACCCATATCACAGGTCTCAATATGAGGCATGAACAATGCTGCAGGCGAGCCTGTGGAAACAGTCCCTGAAGAACTGAAAGCTGATGTGAATAGCTATTGCTGTATAGACTACCCAAGTCTGATGAATGTGGTACTCCTCCGCCTGTACAAGATGCGCCGGTCACTGCAAGACCAAGCATCTGACAGGTGCCAGCAGTCTACCATGCAGATTACTGTGGCATACTGTTGCAATAAGCTGATTCATGACAAACCTCTGCCATTTGCTAAGTAGAGTGTATCTTGCAAGCGTGCATCTGACCAGCTGCAGTTACTCATACAACCATACATGACATGGCCTACCCCCCTGGCTAACGCGGTAGCAAAGGCTGGCACAGGTGAAAAACAAACAATCAATCAACCGTTGCATTGCAGACAAACCATACAGAATCATCTGTGCTAGCTGTGGCAATGCACTGATACATGGCAAAATTCTGCCACCTGCTAGGCAGGGTGCATCTTGTGGGCATGCATCTGACCAGCTGCAGTTACTCACACTCACACAACCATACGTTGCATTGCCTACCTACTTGGCTAATGCAAGAGCAAAGGCTGGCACAGGTGAAAAACAATCAATCAATCATGCGTTACATTGCAGACACACCATACAGAAGTATCTGTGTCAGAAGTGTCATCGCACTTACACAGCCATCCGTTACATTGCAGACACACCATACAGAAGTATCTGTGTCAGAAGTGTCATCGCACTTACACAGCCATGCGTTACATTGCAGACACACCATACAGAAGTATCTGTGTCAGAAGTGTCAACGCACTTACACATCCCTGGACGTGGCAACCTTCCCGATGGTGGACCACGCATTCCAGTGCGAGCACTGCAGCGAGGAAGGGTTTGATGTGCCGTTGCGTGAGTCATATCAAGGACAGGATGGGGATCTGGTGGATGCTCAGCAGCGTGCTCAGCGTGTCTCTCAGGCAAAGCAAATGCAGGTAATGCAGATTTTCCCAAGTAGCTGAGTGCAGCGTGTTTCTCAGGCAAAGCAAATGCAGGTAATGCGATCTTCCAAGTTGCTGAGTGCTGTGTGAGAGCTTTGTACTGCAACATACAGGCTGCAAGGAAGAACATGCCCATGTATGCTTTGTCACACTTGTCTTGCAGTGCTGCTACTGAGCAGATGTAACGCATGCTGACCTGGTGCAAACACAATTTGTGCATGTATGCGGCTGTTCATCATGCAGCAGGCTCGGTCCTTCAGCGATGGTCAATGTCTTTAGATCGACATCACATTGTCAAAGTAATGTCTTGATGCCCTATGAGACTTGGCCAGGGCCTGCTGAGTAACAAGATGCCATTGCCTATTGCCTGTTGCCAATTGCCTGTTGCCTATTGCTTATTACCCGTTGCTAATGCATCTGGCAATGTGCCTCAAGTGCACATACAAGGGCATGTGCATGCATGCACAAGTTTGGAGCAGCAAACCTCAAGGACTTGCTGCTTAACTCCTTTGCTAACTCCTTTGGTGATTCCTTTGCTAATTCCTTTGTGACCAGCACAGACAGTATGACTGCAGAAAGCGCTCGAAGAACAGCTGAAGCCATTGACCGAGCATTTGGGGAAGCTGAGGGGGGTGCCGGTGCCTGACTTTGGCCCCTTTGATGAGTGGTCTAACAACAAGAATGCATTGGAGGCACACAGGAAGAGGCGGGCTGCAGGTACCCTAGCTGTTTACCCTAGCAACCCTGCATTGCAACCATGCACCGTGGTGCCCCAAGGGCAACGACCAATGGCCCTGGTGTCAATAGTGGCCGTGCTGAAAGTTTACACGAGGAGTGTAAATATGCTCCTCAGGATACCAAAACATCT
>JAABUP010003153.1_pt1 | contig 29653 bp, 27 predicted proteins | sample 5559201 | NCBI WGS metagenome assembly JAABUP01 (sample SAMN10711887, study PRJNA513373) | rock metagenome | isolation source: Antarctica rocks | place: Antarctica | reverse complement strand
CCCATGGCCTGCATCTCCGGTGCTGAGGTTGGTTAGTACCCTCATTCACCGGGATGCAGGCCCTATCTTTCAAGAGCAAAACGACTTGAAGCCACCGCTCGGCTGGTGGTATTTAGCGAGAAGACTCCAATATTATCCTTGTTAACTCCTAAAGTCGTTTCGCGGGGCCCTTCGGCCGCCCCCGCTGACGCGGGGTGACCTCGTCCCCTGTAAATTGAAAACCATGAGCGGGTCCCGCGGTGGGACCCCGGCCTCCACCTCGCGCAGCGGGGACACGTCCCGGTGGCCACATGTTGATCACCAGCCCCTGCTCGCCCAGCTGGCGGTCCGCCCTCCCTCATGGCCATCCAGCCCAGGGCGCGGCCGGTGGGCCCGGGGCGGCCTCCCTGCCCACCGGAGGACCGGCGAGGCTGGCCACACCCGCAGCCCCCTTCGGACGCCCGCCCCGACGTCTCTCCGTTCTCTGGGCGTCCATCCAGGCCCACGGCGGTCCCGATAGAGGTCGGGGTGTGCCCGGCGGCCGACGCCGTCGGGTCGGGGCCCCGCCCCCTCGACGCACAGCTTCCGGGTGCCGGTGGCGAACCAGCACCGGTCAAGGTCGCCTCCTCGTGTCGCGCCGCGTTCGGTTCGAGAGCTTCCGCGTGCTACCGTTCACCTCCTCAGCTCGTGGTCCCGGAGGACGCGGAGGCGGCCTCGCCGCCCGGGGGCCAGATGCTGGACCGCATGTCGTCGTCGGGCGGCCTGTCGAGCCGGACCTCGGCCACTTGCCGCAACTCCAAACCGGGTCATTGTGGGTCGTCGCCGTGGTGGCGAGGCAGGCCGGTGACGGCGACTTGAAACGCCGTGCGCCCGCGCCGGTCCCCGACCTCGACGAGCGTCGCCTCGACGATCGCGACTCGCTGCCCGACCTCCTCGATCGCGGCTAGCTCTTCATCCCCAGACCCAGCGTGCTTGGTGGCCATGGAGAGTTTCATGATCGGGTCCGAGGGGTCGATCGCGACCCGCACGGGCTGCGGCGGCGGGGTCTCCGCCTTCGGGGCCTCCTGACCGGCCCGCTGGTGCTGCCAAAGCTCGTAGCCGCGGTCCACCAGGATGCCGAACTTGTTGCTGACATAGCGGCCGTGCTCGATGAGGAGGTGGCCGTCGACGTGGGCGGCGGCGCTCTGCTGGCCGGGCACGCCCTTGACCGTGCGAACCATCCCGAGCGATTCCAGGACGCCGGGATCAGGTGGGATTTTCCCACCTGGTCCCCTAGGATTGTTGGCACCCCGATAGGCCACGGCCAGGTCGATCGCCATGGCGATCGTGCTGTCCAGCCGCAGGAAGTCGACCGGCCGCTTGTTCTCCGGGCTGAGGCCCAGCTTCCATAAGGCCGTGATGTCGAACCGGGTCGGGCACTCGGGGTTCGCCGGGAGGTCGGGCCCGAAGATGACCTCTGTCCTGGGCTTGGCCGGCTCGGTGACGACGTGGGGCGGCTTCCACACGACCCTCGGCCGCCGAGTCGGGCCGCCTCCCACCGTGCGAAACATCTCCAGAGACTCAGGCACCTCATCCCGAAGGAGGGGGCCCGCTTCGGGGATCGCTCGCGTAGCGGGAGATTGCGACGATTGTCGATCCCATGGCGACGGTGACGATCGGGCGGAGATGGGTGTTGGTACTCTTGCAGGACGGCCATCGAGTGGCGGGATCGACACAGGACTCCGGCCCTGACATGATGTCCGTGAACCCGGCGTGTCGGGCCAGGCCGTCGGCCTGGGCGGACTTCCCCGACCTGATTCGGAGTAAACGCGACAGGCTCGCCGCGGCGCCGGACGCCAGGAACACCGGGCCGGGCGGGTCCGCGACGGACCCTTTGTACGGCCCGATGGTCACGCGAGGGGTGAGGCATGCCCGGCGGGAACCAGAAGAAGGGCCCAGGCATCGCGGCCTGGAAGGAGTTCGCCGGGCGTCACAAAGGGAATCCCCACCTGCCGGCCGACCCCCTCTACGCGCTGCCCGAGGGCCTGATCGACATCCTGATCGCCGAGGTGCCGGAGCTGTTCGGCGTCGGGGAGAAGGCGTTCGAGCGGGACCTGGCGAGGACCACTGGCGGGGGCCTCTTCTCCCGCCGTCGGGTCGTTCCCTGCCTGCTTCTCGACAGGCGGGTCGACGGGCCGCCGGAGGGGCTTGACCGCCGGATTCGCGACGCGGAGGCCGAGCATCTGGAAGGTTCCGGGGTTAGCAAGCTCGGGATCGCCGAGTACGACAAGCGACAGGCCAAGCACGACCAGATGGCCGACCTCCGCGCCGCCGCGTACGCCGGCTGGCTGGTGGCGGACCGGCGGTTCCGCGCCGAGCGGGACGATCTCTTCGCGCGCGACGGCTCGTACGTCGAGGAGCACGACGGCTTCCCGTCGCTGCCGCGTTCGTACCTGGGCGAGTCGTGCGGGGCGGCCAACCCCGGGGAGGCCCGCTTCCACCTGTTCTACCGCCGGTGGGGCCTGACCTCATTCCTCACCTGGGACCTGCCGCTTCCGCTGCGGCCCGAGGTCGGGGTCACGACCCTCGACACCTTCACCCTCGCGGGCGCCGGGGTCACCCTCTTCCTGCCCTGGTACGTCGCCGAGGACGGCCGGTTCTCGCCGGACGAGCTGGCCGCCCACCTGAAGTCGATCCGCAGGCCTGCCCATCTCAAGGGCTGGCTGTCGACCCCGGCCGGGGGCGGGAAGTCCCTCGGCGACGTCCGCTATCGCCATTACCTCGTCATCTTCCGCTACTGGGGCCTGGTCCTGGGGCGGCGATACCCCGACCGGCTCGTCCGAAGGACGATGCAGCTCGACAGGGCTTTCGCCCGCTTCATCGCGTCCGGCCAGGACGGGATCAAGAAGAAGTGCGGTGAGGACACGATCAAGAAGATCCGGATCGCCGTCCGGCGCGCCGCCGAGTCCGACCCGGGCTGATCGCCCGGCATCTGATGGGGAACCGGAATCGCGTCCGGTTCCCTTCCGGTCAGGCGGCCCCTCCGGCTCCCATCGAGTCGGAAGCGGCGCTCTCGATCCAGACCATCGGCCCCACGGCGCCTCGCCCCTCCTCCACCCGAGCCGCTTCCCGGGGGAAGGGCGGGGCGCCGTCCGCGCCGAGACCGGGGACACCATGGCCAGAAAGACCCGCCCGAACGCCAGGACCGGCCCTTCGCAGTCCGACCAGCCCGCGCCAGGGAAGGTCGAGACCCGCAATCTCTCGGAACTGCGGTGGCACCCCCGCCAGGACTCGAATTTCCACCCGCTGGACGAAGCCGACATCGACCGCCTGGCCGAGGACATGAGGCGCAACGGCCAGCGCACGCCCATCGAGGTCACGCCGGACGGTCGGGTCATCGACGGCCACCAGCGGTGGCGGGCGGCCCGGAAACTCGGCTGGGCCACGGTGACGGTCGTCGTGCGGCACGACCTGGCCGGCGACGAGGCGGCGATCGAGCGGCGGATGATCGAGGCGAATTTGAACCGCCGCCAGCTCGACATCCTGGACCGCGTTCGCCTCGCCCGGCGGATGCTGGAGATCGACGAGAAGAAGAGGCCCGGCGGGCTCTCCCAGTGCGACGAGCAGGACCTCCGGGACCGTGTCGGCGAGGCGCTGGGCATGTCGGGCCGGAACGTGCAACGTTATCTGAACATATTGATCGCTCCGATGGAGGTCCAAAGGGCTCACTCGGGAGGCAAGCTCTCGATGAAGCTGGCAGAGAAGGTGGCCCGCCTGGGCGAGGCCGAGCGGGAGCAGATCGCGTCGGAGATCGCCGCCGGCGGCGACCCCGCCGAGGTCGTCGCCGTGCACCTGCCCGAAGGCGCCCCCTCTGAGGTCGACCCGGACAAGGGATACGATCGCTTATTGAAGGCCGCGACCCTCGTCCTCGCGGCCCTCGACGGCCGCGAGGACGAGGTGCGCGGCGGGATGGACCTCAACAGCGAGATCGAGACCTTGAAGCGGCTGACGTCGCTGGTCAAGGCGCTCATCGCCCGGCACAGGCGGCGGAAGAAGGAGCGTGCCGAGGTGATGCGAGGGATCGGCGAGTTATTCATTAGAGATCATCATGCGTGACAAGACAAAACGCCGGCCCGGACAGCGCGTCCGGGCCGGCGGCCTGCGGTCTGATCATCTCGCCCTAGCGAACGAGATGGGGCGATCTGGATTACGCGTAACGAGGACATCGATGGCGGGAGATCGAGAAGGCAGCAAAGCGAAAGGGATGGAGATCGTGACCAACCGGCCACGGCTCGGGAATGGGCCGGCTTTCGGCAGGGCCGACGCCCCGACCGGCCTGCCCCCGGTCGCGACCATCGAGCGGGTCGGCCAGGCGATCACCGTCAGGCCGCCCTTCGAGGAGGCTCTGGCCGGGCTGGCGACGAGCCTGCACGTCGCCGCCGTCCACCCGTCGCTTGGGTTCCGGGTCGTGCCGTGGCGCGAGCCCCTCTTCGAGGTCGAGCAGACCGTCGCGGGCCCGGCCGCCGTCATGGCCGCCGGCCTGGAGCCGGTCGCGCGGGGCTTGCTGGAGAGGGCCGGCATCGTCGTCGTCGTCGAGGGACGGACCGTCCTGCCGCTGCCGGCCCCCGAGCTGGCGGCGGGCACCCCCAGGGCAATCGATCCGGCCCTACTCGACTTCGTCCGGGGACCTGAACGGGGTTTGATCCGGATCGGCCCGGGCGTCTCCCCCGAGCGGCTGGTCGCGGGGCTCCGGCTCGCCTACCCGGGGGCCGGGATCGCCGTGGCAGCGAACCGGCGAGAGGACGTCCGCCGGTTCGGTCGCCGGCTCCGGGAGATCATCCCGGGGGCCTGCTGGTCGCTCGGTGACGACTTCCCGGCCGAACCGGGCCCGCTGGTCGTCACGACCTACACGGGCCTGGCCGACCACGGGGTCGCCATCCACCGCCGCGACATCCTGGTCTGCCTCGACGCCCTGGAGGCCCTCGGCCGGGTCGCATGCCGGGCGATCGGATGCGCCGACCGGGCCCGCCTCTTCGGCCTGATCCGGAGCGGCGAGCCTCTCGCCCCCTACGATCAGGACCGGCTCCGGGCCCGGTTCGGGTTCGACGTGATCGAGATCCCCCGACATGGCCACGTCGCGCGGCCGGTCGAGGTGTTCACCGCCCGGATCGTCGGCGGCGCACCGACGGATTGCGCCGACACGATCAGCCTGAAGCGCCGCGGCGTCTGGACCCATCCGATCCGCAATCGGCGGATCGCCCGGCTGGCCGCCGCGCTGACCGGAAGTGGAGGCGAACTCATCGCCGAGCACCCGGCGATCGCGGCGAGGCTGGGCGACACCATACCGAGGCTCGTCGTCCTGGTCGAAGGGATCGAGCACGCCACGGCCCTGGCCCGAACCCTACCCGGCTGGCCGATCGTGCCCGGCTCCGATCTCGAAACCGGCGCGTTGCCGAAGGCGATGGCCCGACTCGTGGACGCGAGCCGATGGGTCGGTCGGGAGTGTCCGGCCCGGGCGATCGCGACCCTGGCCGGGCTGGGCGAGGTCGATCTGGAGCATGTCGACCTCGTCCTCCGGGCCGACGGCGGCCTGAAAGTCCCGGACGCCCTGGCGCGTGGCCTGTCGATCCCTTACCCCGGGGGGCGACCGCTGCTCCTGGTCGACTTCGACGACCGGCACCACCCGGAGCTGCGACGCCGGAGTCGCGGGCGTCGCGAGGCGTACCGGGCGCTCGGCTGGACGGTGGACGGCGTGGCCAGACCGTCATCGGCTTTGGATCTCTTCCCCGCCGCGCGGCCGGGGCTGTCGCAATGAACTTCTACGGCAACAACAGGAGCAAGAATCATCGGACGGCGGGCCATGGCCCCGGAGATTATTATCTCCGGCGGCGTCGGCGTCGCCGCCAGGCCATGTTCGCCCAGGGGTCGGGCGGGCCGACCCTGGAGATGGTCGCCGACCACGAGTTCCTGATCGAATGTTATCGCCGGCTGGAGGCCGAGGGCGGCCATGCCCCCGGCCCCGACGGCGTGACCTAAGGCGATCTCGGGCCGACCGAGGTGGGGATCGTCATACGAGAAGCCAGCAGGGCGATCCGGCGCGGTGATTACCGGCCGGGGCCCGCCCGCAAGGTCCCGATCCCCAAGGCCGGCGGCGGCACCCGGACCCTGTCGGTCGCCAACCTGGTCGACCGGGTCGTCGGGTCCGCGCTGGCCCGCGTCCTGGCACCGACGTTAGAAGCGACCTTCCTGCCCTCCTCCTTCGGCTTCCGCCCCGGCCTGGGGACCTGGGACCTGCTGGCCGAACTGGGAGCCGCGATGATCCACGACGGCCGCGCCGTGCTGGCCGTCGACGACGTCCGGAAAGCCTTCGACGTCGTCAACATTCCCCATCTCATGGAGACCCTCACCGAGCACATCCGAAACCCGAGGCTGCTCGACCTCATCGAGACCGTCCTGCGAGGCGGCGAGGACCGGGACCGTACCCTGGGCATCCCCCAGGGCTCGGCCATCAGCCCGCTTTGCCTCAACGTTGTCCTGCACAGGCTGCATGACGCTCCCCTCACCGGAAGCGTCACCAGCCCGCCCTGGTTTCGCTACGCCGATAATCTGGCGTTCGCATGCCGGGACGTGCCCGAAGGCATACAGACCCTGGATCAGGTCCGGGGACTCCTGGCGACCGCCGGCCTCGAACTCAAGGGGGCCGACGGCCCGCCGGTCGACCTCCGCATCGGGGAGGCCCAGCTCCTGGGCTTCCGGCTGATGCTCAGAGACGACCGCCTCCAGCCGAGCCTGGGGGGAGGAGCCTGGATGAACCTGACCCGGACACTGGAAGACGCCCACGAAGAACCGGACCCACCCCGGACGGCACGATCTGCCGCCAGGGGATGGATCGAGTCTCATGGGCCCGCCTTCGAGAGCAAGCGAGAAGTCGCACGAATCGTGGAGGAGATCGACCGGATCGGCGACCTGCTAGGATTCCAGGAGCTTGGCTCGATGGAAGATCGAGAGGAACGCTGCTCGATGGCCTACCGGCGCTGGATGACTTTCCGAAAGGGAGCATCGAAACGACAGAAGGACAGGATCTATCTTACTCACGAAAACATGGCGGCTCCGCCTGCCACCGTCGATACGGGCGTTTGATGTTTCGATGAACGCCCGATGCCGGGCTGCTCCGGATCGCCGGGCAGCCCGGCTTTCTTTCCTCGGCCCCGACGCCATTCCCGGCGCCCCGGCCCCGGTGATCGTCCTCCCGACCATCGACACCCAGCCTGGAGTCCGCCACCTTGAAGACAACGACCATTGGCAACGACGCTCTCTACCGGCGTGGCCGACAGCTCGCCGACCAGATCGTCCCGCTCGTCGCAAGCGGCGTCGGGCGCGAGTCCGCCCTGCGGCGGGCCGCCGCCGCCTCGGGCCTGAGCGTCGAGGACGCCAAGGCGGCCGATGGCTTCCGGAAGGCGGCCGACCGCATCGCGAAAGACGCGGGGCCTCGGGCCATGGCGATGATCCTCTCCGGGCGCGGGCGGCTCGCGCCCGAGCTGGTCGTCAAGATCAGCAACACCCACCGCGAGCGTCGGGAGTTCGCCATGTTCCGGCTCGCCCAAGGCCTGGACCCGTTCGACAAGGCGATCGCCTGGAAGGCCCCGCCGTTCGACACGGGCGACTACCGGGTCGCCCTCGACAGGGTCTCGCTGTCCGCCGGGCTGCTCGACCGGGCGGCCGCCGGGCTCGCGAGGGCCTCGGTCGAGGACCTGATCGCCATCGGCGACCACCTCGCCGCGGCGCGGGCGTTCGACGCGGCGACCTCCGCCGCCCTGGGCGGGGGCGCCGGCGGCGACCCTCGGCCCCCCGCCCCCGCCCCCGGCCCTCGCCGGCCCGCCCGCCGGCCGACCGACCCGCCCCCCGTCGGCAACAAGGACGCCCGCAGGCTGGCCCACAAGGTGCGGGGGCTGGCCGCCAGGAACGTCAGGGACACGCCGCGACTCATGACCGAGGCGCCGCCGACGGACGCGGAACGCGACGCACTCCTGGCCGCCCTCGCGACCTCGGGCTCTGCGTCCGAAGCGCTGAGCCGGCTCATCGAGGCCCGCATCGGCAACGCGACGAATCCTGGCCTGCCCTCGGGAGGGGCAGAGGACGTCCACGCCCCCGACGGGCCCGAGGCGCGATCCGGGACCTACGTGATGATCTACCACAACGACGCCCCCACCATCGTCGACCCCGTCGGGAGGCTGGGGACCTTCCGGTTCCCGCGCGGCTATTACCTGTACGTCGGCAGTGCGCGGGGGGGTGTGCGGGGGAGGCACGGACACCACCTCAATCCCGAGGCCACCGTCTTCTGGAACCTGGACTTCATGAAGCCCCACTTCCGCCCGGTGGGGCGGTGGTGGAGCTTCGACCCCGGCGACCGCGAATGCACCTGGGCGTCCGTGCTCGCGAGGTCCTCCGGGCTGTCCTGCCCGGCCCCCGACTTCGGCGCCCACTGCGGCCGGCGGTGCCCGGCGCACCTCTTCCACTCCCGGACCATGCCTCGCCCGGAAGACTTCGCAAGCGGCCTGAGGCGCCGGGAGCCCGGGCACGATCCCGTGTACTACCAGCGGCTTGGGGAGGGCTGAGACGGGTCGTTCCCGGGCGCCGCCCCGGGAAGGCGAGGGCGGGAAGGGCGACGGTAGGCGACCCAAGGATGAAGTTCAGCATCCAGGCCGCAGACATCCCGGGAATACGATCGCGAGTGACAGCTGCCATCATGCCAACGTGACATTCCGCCGGTCGATCGCCCCGGGTAGGATCGAGGGCGTCAGGCAGGCCCGGGAACCCGGAGGGGGGACCCGGAAACCAACCGGGGAGGAGGCCCACGTGCACGAACCGATCGAAGGGATGGACGACGAGTACGAACTGCCGCCGCCGGGGCCCTCGCCCAACGAGCTGAGGAAGCAGGCCGCCGAGCGCGGCGACGTCGACTTCATCCTCGACATCTTCCGCACCAAGCCGTGGAGCATGTTCAGCGTCGGCGAGATGCTCCGCCACCTCATGCGGGCCGCCGAGGTCCGGGCCCAATCCGACCCGGAGGCCTACGCGCGGGAACTCTTCGGCAAGATGGTCGGCTTCAATTCGTTCCTGCTCCTGCGGTCGCAGATCTACGTCGCCGACCGGGTCGTCGGCCGTGGCCCGCAGCCGACGACGCCCGCGCTCGCCGACCTCTCGAACGACGTGGTCGAGCGGCTCCTGCCCCGGCTGGCGGAGATCCAGAAGTCGACGGCCGAGCTGCTGGTCGCCCAGGCCCAGGCCGCCCGGCTCTGGGGACTGGCCAGGGCCAAGCAGGCGCAGGCCGAGCGGGCGGCCCCGTCGGATCGCCAGGAGGCCCGCCCCCGTCCCAAGGGCGGGGAGCCGGGACGTTCAAGGCCCGGCGCGGCGAAGTCGAGGGCAAAGGACGAAGGACCGCGCGACGGCGTGGTCCCTCTGCCCGCCCGGAGCCGACGCCGTGGGTGACGGCCGGGCCGCTCCCGATGCTCGGGACCTGGAGTGCCGCTGGGCGGCCATCCGGGGTCGGATGGAATCGGCCTCGGAGGTCCTGGCCCGCCGGGGCTCGATCGCCTCGCGGATGACGGGCGGCGGGCTGAGGGTCTACTCGGTCCGCTACGCCGAACCGGGCTCGAAGCGGCAGCGGGCGGTCTACCTGGGCGGGGACGGCGAGCTGGTGCGCCGCGCCCGCGCCCTGATCGTGGGATTCAGGGAGCGGGAGCGACAGGCGAAGGAGATCGAGGAGGCGGCCCGGTTCACGGCCACGAGCAGTGCGTCCCTGCGACGCCTGCTCGCCACGGGACACCGGAGGCCGACACGACTTGGGATGTACTGAACGGGGCGACGGTCTCCGGCTCCGGGGCCGGTTCGTGGAGCAAGGAACGGGCAGGGACGGGGAGGAAGTTGCTCCCGTGACCCTGCCCGATCAGTTTAGGCCGAACTCTTCTATCCGGGGTGGGGGGGATCATGAAGCGGATCGTCACGCACTCGAAGCCCGACGCGGACGCGATCGCTGCCGCCTGGCTCGCCGAGACTTTCATGTTCCCCGGCGAGGAGATCGAGGTGGCCTTCGCCCCCCGCCCGCGTCCCGGACAGCCCGCCCCCGATGCCGACTGCGTGGTCGACATCGCCTGCGTCCACGACCCGAAGCGGTTGGTCTTCGACCACAAGGGCCCGGCCTTCGCCGACCGGAACGCGACCTGCGCCACCCAGCTCGTCTGGGAGCACCTCCTGTCGCTCGGCAGGCCCGTCGGTCACCTCGAAGCTCTGGTCCGCGTCGTCCACGAGGGGGACCGGAGCCCGCCCGGCAGGCCGTCGCCGGAGCTGGCCCGGAGCCGGTCCGAGGGGTTCCACTCCCGGCTCAAGCAGGCCCGGGCGCGGGGCGGCGGCGACCATCAGGTGTACCGGGTCATGAGGGGCTGGCTCGACCTCCACGACCGCGAGGAACGGGCTCAGGGTAGACCCGCGAGGTCGCCGGGTCAGGACGTCCACGGGGCGACGCCAGCCGCCCCCGAGGCCCTCGACGAGAATGCCGAGGTCGGCGGTCCGCAGGCGACCACGGCGTCTCCCGGCGATGTTCATCCGGAGCGGACTGCATGGGATCGCCCGTCGATCGCCGTCGTCCCGCCATCAAGGCCGAGCCCCACGACGAGCGACGACGGCATTCGGGCCCTGGGGTCGCTGTTGCTGGAGTACGGACGCCTCTGCCGCCAGGGCGAAGCCCCGGGCTCCGTCGCCGATGCCGACGCGGCCGACAGCTCCGCGATCCGGGGGGCGATCGCCGGCCGGCTGGCCCGGTCGGAGCCGGGCTCGAAGGCTGCCGCGTTCCTACGCGGCCTGCGAGTCCTGGTGGAGTTGGAGCGGATTGCGCCGGGCCACCTGGCCGGCAGCCGCAGGGGCGCCGAGGGCTGGTCGTCGCCCCTGTCGCTCGCCAAGGGGACGCCCGGCCGCGAGGCAAGCGAACGCGTCGCTCGGCTGTACGGCGTCGGGACCGGGATTCTGGAGGGGGAGGTCAGGCTCGCCGAGGCCGTCGAGGTGATCGCCCGGAACTGCGGCGTCGGCACCCTCAAGCTCTTACTAACGCCGGGCGGTCGACTCGGCGTGTCCGTGGTCCGGTCGATCGCCAGGAAGGGCCCGAGCGACAGCGATTCGCCATGGCGGAGGCCGCCCTGGAGCGCGACCCCCTGGCGAGGCCGGCCCCGGGCGTCTGGCCGATGGACACGAGGGACTTCGCGAAGGTCCCTAGCCGTCTGGGACGAGCCCTCGGCCTGGTCGAGGACTGCATCGCCAACCTCCCCGAGCTGCTCGATCGCGAGCGGCCGTCCGACGGTGAACGAGAGGAGATTCGGCGTCACCTGGGGGGTATCGTCGAAGACTCGGGGCTGCTCCTGCGGGCCGTCGAGGGGCGTGGGACCGACGGCGAAGGGGCCCGCAGGCGGACCCCGAAGTCAGACGGGAAGCAGCAACGGAGGGAGGTCAAGAAGTTAGCGGCGGCGGTCGGTTGGCTCGATGCGGCCCGATACTTCGTCGAGAAGACCGCCCGGGATGTCCCCCGATTGTCCCCGGGCATGCGGCCGACACGGCAGACGGCCTCCCAGGCCATGGGACAGTTGCGGTCGTTGATCAAGTTCTCCAGAACACTGCTCGGGATGATTGAGGCCACGTCCGCGCGCCGGCCGACATGAGCCTCCCGGTGCCGCCGGGCCTCGGCCTATTTCGACCGACTTGCCCGGCAGGGAGTCGCCGTCGGCGGCATCGCCCGCCGCGTCCATCCCAGGCTGGCCCCCGCCCGCGAGCGGGCCACCGCTAAACCGCTGCATTGACTCAGGGAGCCGGTCGGCCTCGTTGGCACGACCGGATGTCCCCGTAAGGTAAGAAAACCGTCTCTCGGCCCGAGATAGTTGACGTTCGACCCTCGCCGGAACAGGAGTCTTGGCATGGACGTGAAGGAGTCTGCGGCGAAAGCCGACCCCGTGGCGCGGGCGGTCGCGGCGATCCGCACCGCGCAGAACCGGCTGGTCAGCCTGCTCGTCAGCAAGGAAGATCCGGTCAGCCGCAAGGCGGCTGCCGCCCTTCAAGCCCAGGACCCCCCGCCGATCTGGCCCCTGACCGAGGCCCTGCTCAAGGCGCAGGACGCGGGCTTCCGGCTCAGGCTCATCCAGGTCCTGGCGGCGATCGGACCGGCCGAGCCGATCCGCGTCGTGGTGGCGCTGGGCGAGGCGGTCAAGGCCGAAAAGGACATGACGATCAAGCACGCTATCCTCAACGCCATGGTCGAGGTGGGGACGGGGTTGCAGCAGGCATGCGGGGAACTCGATCGAGGAGACCGCCCCGGTACGCGATCGGCGGCGAGCCAGCGGGACCAGGCCCCGCCCGATCCCAAGCCCGGTGGGCGAGGAGGCCGGGCCCGAACGGCGTGGACGAGGCCATCGGAAGACCGCTCTACAGCTACCAGTCGTTCTCCTGTCGGTCATTGCCAGGGAGAAGGAGGCGCGTCGACTCCCCGATCGAAATCCCGTCCCTGGCCTGTGGAGAGGTATCGTGAAGCGCGTCATCACGCACTCGAAGGCCGACGGCCCCAGCCAGATCGACACGCCTGGGGCCCCAATCCCGACCGCCCGACCCAGAACCGGGGACCCTTCGGCGTCATCCCCCCGGCTGCCCGACGACTCCTCTGCGAGCACCTGCCGGGGCTAGCGGCCATGCACGACAAGTTCACGATCCTCCCTGCTGGCTCGGCAACCACAAGCCGAACAAGGTCTTCCAGACGGCTCACCTGGAGGCCGAACCCCGGGTCAACCGGGCGGTGACATGTACCCGGCGATCGGCTCGGTCTTCGCCAAGCACCACGGGCGAATCGGCCCGGGATTCCCCCTTCGTGGCGTTCCAAACCTCCCGGTCCCAAGTCGCCTACGGCGGGCACCTGGGCCGGCGATTCGACCCGTTCCTCGACAACGGGGCAACCCGGCTGCCGATCTACACCAACGTCGGCGAGGGGCGGCGGGTGCCGGAGGTGGTCATTCCGTCTCGCGGCCTCTCCCGAATGGGTTGCGACGGACGCCGGAGGCCCACTCCCGTTTCATCCGCTCGGACTGGGCTTTCATCCAGGCTTCGGACTTCGGCCGCCTGGCCGCATCGCGGGCCGCCTCCCGGAACTGCGGGCAGTCCGGCCGATAGGCGTGGGCGGCGCTCATCTTCGCCCGCGACTCCGGGGAGCCGGAGGTTTCCCAGCCGATGGTGATGTAATGCTGCCTGAGCCTGGCCGAGCCGACGGTCTGGGCGGGGACCCCCAAGGCCCGACGCCAGCTCCGGACCGTTTCGACGCAGACGCCCCATCGGAACCGCGTCGAACTCGACGCAATGACCACCCCACAATACCTCGGCCGGCTCGAACGCAAATCCGAGCCAGACCACGGGAAGGTGGTCTCGCGGCCGGAAGACATCCGCGAGACGATCGCCGACGTGGTGGAGGGACAACTTCGAGATCGGATCACCGACGAGGTCTTGAAGGCGGCGGACTTCGAGGGGCCGGTGGATCGGGTCCTTCGTGAGCGAGAGCAAGCGATCCTCGGCGTCTTGCCGTCGGTCGAGGAAGAGATCGTCCGCCACCTGCGCGACAATCCGGCGGAGCTTTGGCTCGACCCGGTGCGGCGGCTGGCCCTGTCGATCGCCATCGAGAGGGGGGCGGTCCGCGCCGCTTGATCAGGGGAAGGCGGGAAGCGAAGGCGAAACCTCTGGGTTCGTTGGCACGGGTTGTGTGTTAACTGGCGAATTTGACCCGAATCGACGCTAAAGCCCGACCTCTGGTCCTGTACCGGCAGGACAAGGCCGGGCTTGCTGATTTCGCCGACAACACACCGAGAGACAGATCGCAAATCGAACAGGGTGCGGAGGCTGGACTTTGAAGATGGTCCTGTTCCTCACGCTCCGAGGACCAGGCCACGAAGCCCAGATTAAGCGATTTTAATCGGATTTTAAGGTGACCCATCGGTCGGGATCGGGAGAATGGTTACGGGGGTGAACGATGGCCCGCCTGCTCGTCGTCGAAGATCAGAAGAAGCTGTTGAACAGCCTCCAGCGTGGCCTGGAGGAGGAGGGGTACGATGTGGTCGCCGTCCAGACCGGCGAGGAGGGCTTCTACGCGGCGACCACAGAGTCCGTCGATGCCGTGGTGTTGGACCTGATGCTGCCGGGTCGGGGCGGGCTCCTCGTCCTCCACGACCTGAGGGCCAAGGGGTTCTCGAAGCCGGTCCTCATCCTCACGGCCAGGGATACGGTCGAGGATCGCGTCGTCGGTCTCGACGCCGGGGCGGATGACTACCTGGTCAAGCCGTTCGCCTTCGCCGAGCTTCTGGCGCGGCTCCGTGCCCTCCTCCGTCGCGGCTCGTCGGGGCGCGAATCCGTCCTCCGGGCCGACGACCTGGAGATGGACCTGCTCGCCCGCCGTGTCGTCCGGGACGGGATCGAACTCGACCTCACCAGGCGAGAGTTCGAGCTACTGGAATTCCTCCTCCGGAACAAGAACGCCGCCGTCACCCGCGAGATGATCGCCCGCGAGGTCTGGAAGGACGCCGACGGCGCGTTGACCAACTCCATCGACGTCTTCATCACCCTCCTGCGGAAGAAGGTCGAGCGGCCGGGCCTGAGGCAGGTCATCCAGACGATCCGGGGCGTCGGTTATGCGGTGAGGGACGGCTCATGAGGGGCATGAGCATCCGCTGGCGATTGACGGCCTGGTATGGGGCCGTCCTGGCGGCCACGTTGACCGTCTTCGGCGGGGCGGTCTACCTGGTGATGCGGCATGTTCTCCTGGCGAAGACGAGCGCGGGGATGTCCATGGAATCGGTCGAAGTCCAGGAGGAAATCGCCCGGACCGGCAGCCGGTCGCTCCTCGGCAGTAGCCTCGGGCGTCGATTCGCGCGTCACCCGGGTTATGACATCCAGGTCGGCGACCCGGGCGGCAAGCCGCTCTTCCGCAGCGATCGACTCCAGGGTGTTGGGCTGCCCGTGCCTTCGGCGTACCCCGAAGCCGACAGGGACGCCTACGAAGACTTCCTTCGCGGTCGCGTGGGGCGGTTCCGGCTCCTCAGCCGGATCGTCCCCGGCCCCGGGGGGCCGGTCATCCTCCAGGTCGCCGTCCCGAGCGAGGTCGACGATCGGGAACTGGGCGAACTCCTGGCCGCCCTCCTGCTGGCCGGTCCGCTGGCCCTGGCCTCGGCGTTGGGCGGGGGCTACCTCCTCGCCCGCCGGGCCCTCGCCCCGGTCGATCGGATGGCGGCCGAGGCCGACCAGATCACCGCGCTCCGGCTCGATCGGCGGCTGGACGTGCCCCACCGGACGGACGAGCTTGGTCGCCTGGCCGCGACCCTCAACGGCATGATCGCCCGGCTTGAGCGCTCGTTCGTGGAAGTACGCCGGTTCACGGCCGACGCCGCCCATGAGCTACGGACACCGCTCGCCGTCATCCGGAACGTCGCCGAGGTCGCCCTCCGATTCGACCGCGACCCGGACCATTACCGCCGCGTCCTCGGGGACGTGCTGGAGGAAGTGGAGCGGCTGACCCGACTGGCCGAGCAGATGCTCTTCCTGTGCCGCGAGGACGCCGGGCTGATCCCACCCCGGGATGGCGAGGTCCCGCTGGACCTCCTGGTCCGGGAGACCGTCGAGCACATGGGGATCGTTGCCGGCGCGAAAGGGTTGACGGTCGAGGTCGCCGCCCCGTCCCCGTGCCCAATCCGGGGAGACGCAGACCAACTTCGTCGGCTCCTGGTCAACCTCCTGGACAACGCGATCAAGTACACGCCGGGAGGCGGGGCGGTCCGGGTGGAACTGGCTTGCGAGGGCAGGCTCGCCCGGCTCGCGATCGCCGACACCGGGATCGGCATCCCGGCCGAGCACCTGCCCCACGTCTTCGAGCGATTCTACCGGGTCGATCCCGCCCGGGGACAGGACACCGAGGGCACCGGCCTGGGCCTGGCCATCTGCCGAGCCATCGCCGAGGCGCACGGCGGGCGGGTCGAGATCGAGAGCACGGCCGGCCGGGGGACCCGGGCCATCCTCACGCTCCCGGCGCGGCCGGAGGCGGTCGAAGCGTGGCGGATCGGGACGGCCGCCGTCGAAAACAGGCGGCCCGCCGACTTCTCCAACGAGGACATCCTCCCATGAAATTCAGGTCTCGACGAGGCTTCACGCTGATCGAGATCCTGGTGGTGATCGCCATCGTCGGGCTCTTGATCGCCCTGTTGCTCCCGGCCGTCCAGTCGGCCCGGGAGGCGGCCCGGCGTACCCAGTGCGTGAACAACATCAAGCAACTCGGCCTGGCCCTCCACCAGTACGTCGATTCGACGGGCGTGCTCCCACCCACGATGTCCCTGGCCGGCTCGGGCACGAAGGTCGCCTGGACCAACGGCTGGAGCGTCCAGATGCGCATCCTCCCGGCCATCGGCCAGGACCCGACCTACAACGCGATCAACTTCAGCGTCGCCTACCAGCAGCACGAGAACACGACCGCCACCGGCGTCGTGATCGCCACCTTCCTCTGCCCGAGCGAGGCCAACCAGCAGCCGACCAGCCACCAGACCTTCGGCAACGTCGGCGTGAACAACTACGGCTGGTGCATGGGCGACTGGTTCGTCTGGGGCGGCTTCGGCGGCCAATCCCCCAACCGGAGCGCCTTCGGCCCGAACCAATCCCGCAGGTGGGCCGACTTCACCGACGGCCTCAGCCAGACGATGCTCCTGGCCGAGGTCAAGTCCTACCAACCCTATCTCCGCGACTGCGGGGGGCTCTCGAAGATCAACGACCCGTCGAGCGTGCCGCCCCCCGGCGCGGACCCGTCGCTGGTCGTGCCCGAGTACAACGGGGGGGCCTGCACGCTCAAGCCCGACGGCCATGCGGAGTGGGTCGATGGCGGGGTCCACCACACCGGGATCACGACGGCCTGGACGCCCAACAGGGTCACGGGAGGCACCCCCGGCCGCGACCTCGACATCAACGGCCAGCGCGAGAAGGTGGGCGGGCCGACCTTCGCCGCGATCACCGCCCGGAGCTATCACCCCGGCGGGGTCAACGTCCTGCTCGGCGACGGGAGCGTCCGGTTCGTCAAGAGCAGCGTCGCCGGGGCCACCTGGCGGGGGCTGGGCACGGTCTCGGGGGGCGAGGTCATCGGCGCCGACAGCTATTGATCGGGACGGGCCGGTCCGTACGTCTCGAACCTGACGCGGGGGGGTGGCGAGTCCCATCAAACGGACGATAAGGGAGCCTGACGCGATGCGAAGCTGGAAAATGCTTGTCCTGGCCTCGATGATGGCGGGCTTCCCGGCCTATGCCGGGTCCGCCGCGCGGAAGACGTGGACCTTCGAGGACGACTCGCCGGGCGCGATAGCCAAGGGGTTCACCGTCGGGGGAGGCGAGTGGAAGGTCGTCACCACCGTCGAAGGCAAGGCGCTCGCCCAACTGGCCGAGAGCCCGAACTCCGATTTCAACGTCGCCTTGGTGGACGGGACGAACGCCAGGGACCTCGACCTCTCGGTGAAGGTCAAGGCGATCGCTGGCAAGAACGACCAGGGCGGCGGGCTGGTCTGGCGGGCCAGGGACGCGAAGAACTACTACATCGCCCGCTTCAACCACAAGGAGGACAACTTCCGCGTCTACAAGGTGGTGGACGGGGTGCGGTCGCAGCCGTTCCAGAACGCCGACGTCAAGCACCACGACGGCTGGACGGTCGTCCGCGTGACCATGAAGGGCGACCATATCGAGTGCTCCATCGACGGCAAGAAGTATCTCGACGTGACCGACTCGACCTTCCCGGACGCCGGCAAGATCGGCGTGTGGTCGAAGTCGGACGCCCGCTCGCAGTTCGACGACCTGACACTCACCAGCGAGTGATCGCCCGATCCGACCTGGTCGGGCGTGCTCGCGTTGTGCCCGCCCCCGGTCGGTGAATTCCGCTTGAGGAGACGGCCGATGAAGATCAAATTTGGACTTCTCATATCAGCCGGGCTGTTCGCCCTGGCCTCCCTGTCTACCGGGCTGGTTTCTTCGGCCGGGCCTGACGACCGCCTCGACACCGACCGGATCGCCGCCGCATCCGGATCCAGGCCGACCGTCGCGCCGGATGGGGTGGTCCGCATCGCCTGGCCGAGGGCGGATGTTCGCGTCTCGGTCGATGGCGTGCCCTTGAAGCCTTTCGCCGGGCTCGGCTCCTGGGCGTCATTCACCAAGGCCCCGCACGGGGCAATGGTCATGGGGGACACGGTCGTCTTCCAGGACGAAGTCGCCCCCGCGATGGACGCCGCCTTCGCCCACGGCCTGGAAGTGACCGGGTTGCACAACCATTTCTTCTACGACGAGCCGAAGGTCTACTTCATGCACGTCGGTGGCAGGGGCGAGCCGGAGGCGCTGGCGTCCGGGATCAAGGCGGTCTGGGATGCCATCAAGAAGGTCCGGGCCGTCGCCCCGATGCCGAGCATGGGCTTCGACGGCAACGGTCCCGAGGCGGACGAAGTCCCGGCGGCGATGGTCGAGGAGGTCATCGGCCACAAGCCCCAGGTCCAGGACGGGATCGTCAAGGTGACCATCGGCCGCGAGGGGACCATGCACGGGGTCAAGGTCGGCGGGTCGATGGGCCTGACAACCTGGGCCGCGTTCGGCGGCGGCAACGCCCACGCCACCATCGATGGCGATTTCATCATGGCGGCCGAAGAAGTCCAGCCCGTGCTCCGGGCCCTGCGGAAGTCCGACATCAACATCGTCGCCCTGCACAACCACATGGTGGGCGAGCAGCCGGCTTTCTACTTCGTCCACTTCTGGGGCAAGGGGCCGGCGCGGGACCTGGCCAAGGGGTTCAGGTCGGCCCTGGACGCGCAGAAAGCCGTCCCGATCGCGACCGGCCACTGATCGAGGACGAGAAGGAACGGGGACCACCGATGATCCGACAAACTCAACACTTCGCATGCCTCGCCCTGGTACTGGCCGCCTCCTCGCTGGCCGCCGGGACCGCCATGTCCTTCGCGGGCGATTCGGACCCGCCGCCCCTGGAGCGTGTGCGGACGATCGCGCTCAAGGGACCGATCGGAGGGTTGGACCATCTGGCCCTCGACGTCCGACGTGGCCGGTTATTCGTGGCGAACACCGTCAACGCCAGCCTGGACGTCGTGGACCTGAAGGCCGGCATGCTGCTCAAGCAGGTCCCAGGTCAGGGCCGGATTCGAGGGATCGCCTACGCCCCGGACCTGGACCAGGTCTTCGTGGGCAACGGCTCCGGGGGCGTGTTCAACGCCTTCGACGGCCGCGACTACGGGCTGCTCAAGAGCATCCCCCTCGGCATCGATGCCGATAACGTCCGCTACAACCCGGCGACCCGGCGCATCTACGTCGCCCACGCGGATGAGGAACTGGCCATCATCGACGCCAGGGACTACGCGACCCGGAGCCCGATCGCCCTGCCGAAGGACGTGGGTGCATTCCAGCTTGAGGCGGGACGTCCCCGGCTGTACCTGAACGCCAAGTCGGCCGGCCAGGTCATCGTGATCGACATGGAACGGGATAAGATCATCGACCGCTTCCCGGTCGCACCGGCCGGGGTCAACGCCGCCCTGGCGATCGACGAGCACAACCGTCGCCTCTTCGTCGGATGCCGGCGCGACCCATCCTTGGTCGTGATGGACAGCGACACCGGCAAGGTCTCGGCCCGCGTGCCGTTGCCCGGCGACGTCGATGATCTGTACTTCGACGCGAAGCGACGGAGGATCTACGCCTCGTGTGGCGACGGTGCGATCGCCGTGATCCGCCTGATCGACGCCGACCGATACGAGACGATCTCGACGATCCCCACCGCGAAGGGGGCCCGGACGTCCCTCTTCGATGCCGACACCGGCCGGCTCTTCCTCGCGGTGCCGCGTCGGGCGGACCGGCCGGATCAAGCAAACCCGGAGGTCTGGGTCTACCAGGCCCGCCCCTGAGCCCGCGAACTCGCCCCGATCGGCGGCGGGCCGGGCCCGTCGGCGGTCGGGGGGACATCCCAATCGAAAGCCATCGCCCGATGAACCCGATCGCCTTCGCCATGCGCCGGCCGATCACCGTCATGGTGGCCGTCATCGCCGTCGGCCTCGGCAGCGTGCTGGCCGCCAGCCGGATGCCGATCGACATCTTCCCGAACCTCAATCTCCCGGTCATCTACGTCGCCCAGCCCTACGGGGGCATGGACCCGGCGCAGATGGAAGGGCTGCTCACCAACTATTACGAGTACCACTTCCTCTACATCGGCGGCATCCACCACGTCGAGAGCCGGAACATCCAGGGCATGGCCTTGATGAAGCTGTATTTCCACCCCGGCACGAACATGGCGCAGGCCATGGCCGAGACGATCGGCTACGTCACGCGCTCGCGGGCCTTCATGCCGCCGGGGACGGTCTCGCCGTTCATCACCCGGTTCGACGCCGGGAGCGTCCCGGTCGGCTACCTGGTCCTTTCGAGCGAGACGAAGACGATCGGCGAGATCCAGGACCAGGCGCTGTTCAAGGTCCGGCCGATGTTCGCCAGCCTGCCCGGGGTGTCGGCGCCCCCGCCCTTCGGCGGCAACCAGCGGACCGTCGTGGTCCGGGCCGACCCGGACCGGCTCCGCTCCTACCAGATGTCGCCCGACGAGGTCGTCAACGCCCTGACCGCCGGGAACACGATCAGCCCGTCGGGAAACGTCCGGATCGGGGACAAGATGCCGATGGTCCCGGTCAACGCGCTGGTCCGCCAGGTCAAGGAACTGGAGACGATCCCGATCCGGGTCGGCGAAGTTCCCGGCGTCTATCTTCGCGACGTCGCCACGGTGCTCGACGCCTCCGACATCCCCAGCGGCTACGCCCTCGTCAACGGCCGGAGGGCGGTCTACATCCTCGTCACCAAGCGGGCCGACGCCTCGACCGTCTCGGTCGTGGGCCACGTCCGCGAAGCCCTGCCGAAGATGCAGGCGGTCCTGCCCGATGACATCAAGGTGTCCTTCGAGTTCGACCAGTCTCCGACCGTGACGCGGGCCGTCGCCAGCCTGGCGACCGAGGGGGCGCTCGGGGCGGTCCTGACCGGGCTGATGGTCCTGCTGTTCCTCCGCGACTGGCGGAGCGTGATCGTGGTCGTCCTGAACATCCCGTTCGCCCTGGCGGGGGCCCTGGTCGCCCTCTGGCTCTCCGGACAGACGATCAACCTCATGACGCTGGGCGGCCTGGCGCTGGCCGTCGGCATCCTGGTGGACGAGGCGACGGTCGAGATCGAGAACATCCACCACAAGATGGAGGGAACGTCCTCGGTCGCCCTGGCCGTCCGGCAAGGAAACCTGGACACGGCGGTCCCCCGGCTCCTGGCGATGCTGTGCATCCTCGCGGTCTTCATCCCCTCGTTCTTCATGCAGGGGGCGGCCCAGGCCCTCTTCGTACCCCTGTCGCTGGCCGTGGGCTTCGCGATGGTGGCATCCTACCTGCTTTCCAGCACGTTCGTCCCCGTGATGTCCACCTGGCTCCTCCGCCACGGCCGCCTCTCCGAGCAGAATGGGCACCGGCGACGCTCGGCCTTCGATCGATCCCGGGATTCGTACGGGCGAACGATGCGGGTGGTCGTCCGGTGGCGATGGGCGGTCGTGCCCGTCTACCTGGCCGGCGCGGCCCTGATCGTCCTCGGGGTGGGCACGGGCCTGGGGCTGGAAATCTTCCCCAAGATCGACGCCGGGCGGTTCCAGCTCCGGATCAAGGCCCCGGCCGGCACCCGGATCGAGGAGACGGAGAAAATCGCCGTCGCCTCCCTGGCGGCCATCGACGAGGAGGTCGGGCGCGACCGGATCGACATCTCGGTCGGCTACGTCGGCCTGGTCCCGTCGAGCTACCCGATCAACGCCATCTACCAGTGGACCGGCGGGCCGGAGGAGGTCATCCTCCGGGTGGCCCTGAAGCCGGGCGCCGGCATCCCGATCGAGGGCCTCAAGTCGCGGCTCCGCGACACCCTGACGGGCCGGATGCCCGGGGTCGGGTTCTCCTTCGAGCCGGCCGACATCGTCAGCGAAGTGATGAGCTTCGGGTCGCCGACCCCGGTGGAGATCGCCGTCACCGGGCCCTCGCTAACCGACGATCGGGCCTACTCCGCGAAGCTCAAGGCAGAGTTGGCCAAGGTCCCGTCCCTCCGCGACCTCCAGTATCTCCAGACGCTCAACTACCCCACCGTCAACGTCGAGATCGACCGGGAGCGGGCCGGCCTCGGCGGCGTGAGCGTGGCGGAGGTCTCCCGCTCGCTGGTCGCGGCCACGTCATCGAGCCGGTTCGTCGTCCCCAATTACTGGCCCGACCCCAAGACCGGGATCGGCTACCAGGTCCAGGTCGAGATCCCCTACCAGCAGATGGACTCGATCGCCCGGGTCGAGACCATCCCGATCCAGCGTCCCGGAGCCGATCCGTTACTGCTCCGCGACGTGGCCAAGGTCGTCCCGGGTTCGATGCCGGGCGAATATGACCGCTACAACATGAAGCGGACCATCAGCCTGACGGCCAACATCGCCGGGGAAGACCTCGGGCGGGTCGCGGGCCACGTCGATCGGGCGATCAAGGCGGCCGGCGATCCTCCCAGGGGGGTCACGGTGGACGTGCGAGGTCAGATCGCGCCCATGAAGGAAATGCTCCGGGGCCTGGCGATCGGCCTGGGAATGGCCGTGGTGGTCATCCTCCTGCTCCTGACGGCCAACTTCCAGTCGTTGCGACTCGCCCTGGTCGTCGTCTCGACCACCCCGGCGGTCCTGGCCGGGGTGGTGCTCGCCCTCCGGCTGAGCGGGACGACGGTCAACCTCCAGTCGTTCATGGGGGCGATCATGGCCGTAGGGGTCGCGGTCGCCAACGCGATCCTCCTGGTCACCTTCGCCGAGCACCACCGCCGCGACGGCCTGGCCGACGCTTCAGAAGCGGCCGTGGATGGGGCGACCGGGCGGCTCCGGCCGATCCTGATGACCAGCCTGGCGATGGTCGCCGGGATGACGCCACTGGCCCTGGGCTGGGGCGAGGGGGGCGAGCAATCCGCCTCGCTCGGCCGGGCGGTCATCGGCGGGCTGATCGCGGCGACCCTGGCGACCCTGTTCGTGCTCCCGACGGTCTTCGCGATCGTCCAGGGCGGGGCGGGGAGGCGTTCGGCCTCGCTCGACCCATTCGACCCGGCCAGCGCACGCTTCGTCCCGGGGGCCGACAGCGTCCTCGAAGTCGGGCCGCATCGGACGGGCGAAAATGGACTCGGCGAGTTCGCCTTGGGCCATCACTCTCGCGGTGCCGGCGAACATCACGATGAAGCCAATTGAGGGAGACCGGGTCATGTCAGCCTCAAAATATCGCGGCCCGATTCGTGCCATCATCGCGGCCTTTCTTGTCGCTCTGGTCGCCGGCTGCGAGCGGCCCATCGTCGCGACGACGGGCACGGGCACCGGGCAGGAGGCCCGGCCGATCGCCAAGGTCGAGGTCGTCCGCCCCGCCAGGCAGGCGATGCGGCGGGTCGTCGAGGAGCCGGGGCAGGTCGAGGCATTCGAGGTCACCTCCATACACGCCAAGGTCGCGGGATACGTCCGGTCCTGGGGCGTGAACATCGGGTCGAAGATCACCAAGGGCCAGGTGATGGCCGAACTCGACGTGCCCGAGGCGGAGACGGAGGTCGAGCAGAAACGGGCGATGGTCGAACAGGCCCAGGCGAGGCGGACGCAAGCCGAGGCGGCCGTCGAAGTGGGTCGGGCGGAGGTCGTGGCCGCCGACGCCAAGCTCGTCGAGGCCCGCTCGGGCATGAAGCGAGTAGATGCCGACCTCGCGCGCTGGCAGTCGGAGTTCGTCCGCGTCGAGCAATTATTCCGGGAGCGCGCCCAGACCGGCACCCTGGTCGATGAGACGCGGAGCAAGCTCCGGGGGGCCGAGGCGACGCGCGAGGAGATCGAGGCGCAGGTCAAGACGGCACAGGCCGCCGTATCGCAGGCGAAAGCCGCGCTGGACAAGGCGCGAGCGGACGTGGCGGCTACCGCCGCTGGTATTGCGGTTGCCCGATCGGAACTCCGTGGCGCGGAGGCCCTGCTCGCCTACAACCGGATCATTGCCCCCTACGATGGTGTCGTGACCCGCCGCAACGTGGACACCGGACACCTGACCGTCCCCGGCGGTCAGGGCGAGCCGCTGTTCGTCGTGGCCCGGTCGGACCTGGTGACCGTCGTCGTCTCCGTGCCCGAGATGTTCGCCGCCGCCGTCGAGCCCGGCGACCGCGCCCTGATCCGCCTCCAGGCGATCCCCGGCCGGCCCTTCGAGGGCAAGGTGACCCGGACGGCTTACGCGCTCGATGCGAAGTCCCGCACCCTCCGGGCCGAGATCGACCTGGCCAACCCCGACGGCAAGCTCCATCCCGGGCTGTACGCCTACGCCTCGATCATCGCCGAGGAGCACCCCGACGCCCTGACGCTGCCGACCTCGGCCGTCGGCCGGGATGGCGAGAAGGCGTTCTGTTTCGTCGTGCGGGAGGGGCATGCGGCGAGACGGCCGATCGAGGTCGGCCTGGGCGACGCCGCGTCCACCGAGGTCGTCTCCGGCCTCAGGGGTGACGAAGACGTCGTGAAGGCGGGCATCGCATCGTTAGCTGACGGGCAGCCCATCTCGGCGACGACAATGGCTTCTCAGCCACCAGTCCCGCCCAAGCCTTGATGTTTGCGCCGGTTCTTCCGGCCGGGTATTCGAGCCCGTTGAGACGCCGGTGGAGCCATCCACCGGATCTGACGACCTTTGCGGTAGGAAGGCCCGGCGGAGCCGGACCGATCGGGATCGTCCGCTGCGGTATCGAACCCGGAAGGCTCGGACCAGGAGGGTCATGTCATGGGTCGATCGAGTCCTCGTCGTCACATTGGTTTTCCGCACATCCCGACAGCCTGTTGCCTGGCGATTGCTTCGGTCGCCCTGGGAGGGGGGCCTCCCGAAGCCCCATCCCCCCGGCCGGCTCGATTCGCGGCGACGACCGATGACCGGCCCACCGCCCCCGGCACGACGAGAGTAGAGGCGACTTCGCCCCTGCCCCCGCCGCTGCCCGATCCTCCTCCCCGACCGCCGGCCGAGCCGCCATCGGGAACCGTGACGATCGGCGAGCCGCTGATCCCCGGCCAGGCCATCGAGCCGATCGACCTGGCCGGTGCGCTCCGGCTGGCCGGTGCCCGCGACCTCGACGTCGCCCTGGCCAGGGAGCGGGCCTGCCAGGCCGTCGCTGAATTGGATCAAGCTCGCGTCCTCTGGCTACCCAGCCTCTTCGTCGGCCCCAGTTGGGTCCGCCACGACGGCCAGGCGCAGTTCGTCCAGGGCCAGGTGCAGTCGATCAGCAAGAGTTCGCTGTTCCTGGGGGCCAATGCCGCGTCCGGTGCCAGCGGCTATGGGCCGAACCCGGCCGGCGGGCCGGCCCCCTTGTCGGGGCTGGCCACGGTCCTGCGGATCTCCGACGCGATCTTCGAGCCGATGTCCGCCCGCCGGGTCCTCGCCGCCCGGAAGGCCGGCGTCCTGGTCGCGACCAATGACGCCCTGCTCGGGGTCTCCGAGGCGTACTTCGACCTCCAGCAGGCCGCCGGGACCCTGGCGATCGCCCGCGAGGCCGCCGCCAACGCCGAGGCCCTGGCGGAGATCACCGCCACTTTCGCCAGGAGCGGGGCCGGGCTGGAGGCCGACCACCGCCGCATCCTGGCGGAGCGAGAACGCCAGCGCCGGAACGTCGAGGCCGCCGTCGGCCAACTCGAAGTATCCTCGGCCGAACTGGTCCGACGGGTCCGGATCGACCCCCGCGTGGTGGTCTCCCCGGTCGAGCCCCCCGAGGCGGCGATCCGGCTTGTCGGCGACGACTGCCCGCTCGACGAACTCATCGCGACGGGCTTGCGCAACCGGCCCGAGTTGGCGGAGGCCCAGGAGACGGTCCAGGCGACTCTCATCCGCCTCAAGCAGGCCAAACTCCGACCTTTGATCCCCAGCCTGGCCCTCCAGTACGCGGGGGGTGGGTTCGGTGGCGGAGCCAACGGCTTTTTCGGCAACTTCGGGGCGAGGAGCGACGCGGCCGTCAGCCTGTACTGGGAGGTCCAGAACCTCGGGATGGCCGACCGCGCCATTGCCAGATCCCGCGCCGCCCAGCAGCGAGCGGCGCTCCTCGAACAGATGAAGGTGCAGGACCGCGTGGCGGCGGAGGTCGTCCGGGCCGAGAAGTCCCGACTCGCCTCTGCCCGGGCGATGGGGGAGGCAGGCAAGACCGTGCCCGAAGCGATTTCCTCGCTCACGCTCAACCTGACCAATATCCGCCGGGGAGCCGGCCTGCCCGGGGCGACTCGCCCGATCGAAGTCCTCCAGCCGATCCAGGCGCTGGCCCAGGCGCGGGCCGACTACCTTGACGCCGTCCTCGCTTACAACCGCGCCCAATATCGCCTGTTCCACGCCCTCGGCCGACCCCCACTGCCGTCATCGCCACCCGGTTAGTCAGGTCCATCGGGATGTCTTTCCGAGTACACTGGCCGGTCTCGCCACGGTGAAGTCCCGGAGGGGACCGGGGCGGGCTCCCCTTTCGCGAGCGGGTCCACGGTGTCTCGGCGCGGAGACGATCGCCTTCGCGGACAAGCCGGACGGCCGGGGCGGCGGTGGAAGTGATCACGAGCCGTCCGCGAAGACGCGCGGGTCTGGGAGCCGAGCCCGAGGCTTGCGGACGGCCGAATCCAATACCAAGGTGGCCGGTCCCCCCGTGACGCAGTGGCGAGCTACTGGCCGGAGCCGTGGAGCGACCGGTATCGAGCAGGGTCCGAGCCCGATGGCCCGACGGGTATGGCCACGCCGAGGGACCTACTAAATATTACGCTTAATCAGTGGAGGACCAGCGTTCCGGCTGGGTCTGGTGAGCGAGGACAGGCACTGTCTCATTTCGCATTTCGAGCAGTTGACAGTCTTTGCGCCAGTTCCTTCGGATCGGCCTGGAGCAGCCTCCAGAAGTCGAACGTGGGCAAATTCAGGCCCAGAACCTGGTAGGGGCAGGCCTTCCGGCGGGGACCAGCGTCGAATCGGTGGCAGTTCCAATAGAGCCGCTTCAGGTCGAGCATCGGCTGCGTCATCCGCTTGTGCCGCGACTGCTGCATCCGCAGCACGCTGTTCATGCACTCAACGGCGCTGCTGGCCCGGAACGTGTCCTTCAGGACCGCCGCCACCCGGTCATACGAGGCGCGTTCCGCCTGGTCCAGCACACGGTCACGCCCCACCGCCCGGACCAAGCCCGTCAGCGGGTCGGGCGTCGTCGGCCGGCGGTCTCGCAGCCGCCACCTCCAGGCCATCGCCTCGCGCCACTCACGCCGCGGCTCGGCCGACTCCAGCCGCCGGTGCATCCGGTCCAGGAACGCCAGGCTTCGCCGGTCTTTCAAGAAGTTGCGGACCTTCGCCCAGTCCGGGCCGACCAGGTCCTTCAGCGTCGCGCCGATCTCCGCCTCGGCACAGACGCGATTCTTGAGCCGGCCGTCGGGGCCGAACAGGTCCAGCGCGGCGCGGGCCCGGCCCCAGGCCGATTCGAGCCGCTCGGTGTGCTCGAGCCGCGTGACCGCCCGGCCCCAGGCGACGCGGGCGGTCTGGGCCACGCCCCGCGCATCGACCCCTTGCCGTTTCGACCCGGCGACTTCGCGGTCGGCGGCCTCCGCCTCCGCCCAGGTCGCTTCGGCTCGCCGCCAGTGCCGGGCGAGCACGCGGTTGGCCTGCATCGTGGTGTGGAAGAGGTCCAAGCCGTGCTCCAAGGCCGGGGCCCCGGGATCGTCGCGGCGGGCCGCGGCGATGTCCGCGACTGCCTTGGCGATCCCCTGGGCGGCGTCGGAGACGGCGAACTCCAGGCGGTCAAAAGGCGCCAGAGATCGCTCCCAGGTCTCGGCCTTGCGATCGGGGGCGTCCTCGCAGAAGACGGCGGTCATGCTGGCCGGCTCGATCCCCACCAGGGTCGGCCGCCCCCAAAAAAGATCTCGTCCACCGCGAGCGTCCGGACCTCGGGGATGCACGCCTCATCGAGCACCTTCAGGACACCCTTGGCCTTGCGGGCCTCCTCGGCGACCCAGCGTGCGATGGTCGAGTGATCGGGGCCATCCTCGGGTTGGAGGATACCGAGCAGATCCTCGATCTGGCGGGTGCTGATGCCCATGGCGAAGGCGGTGAGGGCCAGGCGTCGCCGGGTGTGTTCGTCGAGCACAGCCGTCGGGGCCGGGCAGGTGGTCTGGCGCGGGGACGAGGTCGGGATGGGAGGCTGCAACCGCCGCACGAGCTCTCGGGCGTGCTGATAGACGGTCTGGCGACTACATCCGGCCTGCTCGGCCCGGCGAGTGACGGCCCCATAGCATCCCGAGAAGACGGCGGCGGCGTTGCGGACGGCGGTCTGGAGCGATAGCGTGGTCACGGGGGAGGCCCTTCGCGGTGCTGGGGATCTTGGTCGTGATCCAGTCCACCACGGGGCGGCCTCCCCTTCAACTCAAACTGTCAGGTCACCGAAGCCTGATCCAACACGCTTTGCGACAAAGCCGCATCCAGGTCGGGATTCGCCGTGCAATCGGCTTCGAGGATCGCACTCAGCCCCGCCGTCTTGACGAGTTTCACGAAGTCATGGACGTAATGGGTGTCCTTGGTATTCCTGTCGGGGAAATCGTACTGTTTGGTCAGCTTCGCGATGCAGGCTTTCAGCCCGCATTCTACGGAGTACCCCGCGAGATAATAGGCGCCTTCGAAGAGCCCGTTGTGAAACAGGCATTCCGCCTCGGCGATTCTCAGATCCGCGAGGTCCTGGAACTCGGCTCGATTCACCTTCGATTTCCCGTCCGGAGGTTCGGATCAATTTTCCAGCGAGAACGGCGTGAAGTCGGTCCCGACGTCGTAATAGTCCTCGCCCTCGGCCCGCTTCAGGAAGCCCACCACCCGATACGTCAGCGGGGTGGCCAGGACTTCCCAGCCGACCTTGAGCGCGTAATTCGAGGCCATCACCGTCAGGACGTCGGCCGGGGTCCACCCGGGCCGGCCCAGGAACGCGACCGGGTAGAAGACGAGCGAGTCGGCCAGCTCGCCCAGGATGGTCGAGCCAATCGTCCGGGTCCAGAGGAACCGGCCGGCGGTCATCACCTTCATCCGGGCCAGGACGTAGGAGTTGGTGAACTCGCCGACCAGGAAGCCGACGATCGACGCGGTCACGATCCGCCAGGTCCCGCCGAAGACCGCCTCCCACGACGCCTGCCCCTTCCAGCCCGGGGCGGGCGGGAGCCAGAGGACGACCTGCGTCATGAAGGTGGCGAAGGCCAGGGCCCCGAACCCCGCCCAGACCACCCGCCTCGACCGGGCATAGCCGTAGACCTCGGTCAGAATGTCGCCGAAGAGGTAGCTGATCGGGAAGAACAGCACGCCCGCCCCGAAGGTGAAGCCCAGGACGCCCACCCGCTTCGGGGCCGAGATCAGGTTCGAGCAGAGCATCACCGTGACGAACGCTGCCATGATGAAGTCATAATAACGATAGGCCCTGGGCCCGCCCGCCTCGGGGTCGTCGCGGAGCCCCTCGTCGCGGGTGGTCCCGCCGCTCATCGGGGGCCACTCGGTCGCGAGAGGAGCAAACCCGCGATCACCAGGGCGAACCCCACCGCCAGGCCGACGTAGAGCGGGTACTCGGCCGGGAC
>JAABUP010003152.1_pt1 | contig 29663 bp, 39 predicted proteins | sample 5559201 | NCBI WGS metagenome assembly JAABUP01 (sample SAMN10711887, study PRJNA513373) | rock metagenome | isolation source: Antarctica rocks | place: Antarctica | reverse complement strand
AGGGCAGGGCAGGGGCAGGGGCAGGGGCAGGGGCAGGGGCAGGGGCAGGGGCAGGGGCAGGGGCAGGGGCAGGGGCAGGGGCAGGGGCAGGGGCAGGGGCAGGGGCAGGGGCAAGAGGCACAATTGTAGGCCTTACCCGCTGCAGGTTACTGAGGTGACTCTGGTCCACCTGCCAGCTGTCCCTCTCCAGCAAGCTGAAAGCGCGAGCCAACTTCGGGTGAGCTGCCTTCAATGTAGACCTGACACCCAGATGCCCTGCAACCCACACACGCACTTACACACATCTTGCCCCTTGGCTGCTGCTGTGCAGCACCTTAGACCTGAACAGCTGTTGGCTGGCTACAACTTGTTAACTTGACGCGGTGGGAATATACTCACTGCAGCTACCTCAAACACAAGCAACAGGTCCAATATTGAGCAATGAGGAGCAGGACATCAGTATGTCGCAACTGTTATGGCTGATATGGACTGGCATACAGTCAGGAAGGTACGGCAAGGATAATCACCTTCTTTTGCTGGAATGTCAGCTGGTCCCAGGGACGTCCCAGCTCCCTGGACATCCTGAAGATCCCCAGGAATGGAGTCATCAATCACATGTGCAGGCAGGCTGACCCCAGGGGCAAGGGGGCCGGGGACCTCCTCACCCCCACCATTCACCTTCACCTCCCCCAAAGACACCTCAGCTTCATTCACAGCTATGGCAGCCATGCCCAAATTGTTGACTTGTTGTGATGCATCCTTCACTATGTTGTGTCTGTCTGTGTCTGTGTGCATGTCCTGGGTGGCTTGCATCAGTTCCCTTGATACTGAAGTGCTGCCAGTGCCCAGTGATGCCAAGCGCTTGTCCAGCATAACAGCAGTGACCATCTTATTGCTCAGGCTCTCTGGTGACATGCTGGATGAGTCAGCTGAAGCTAAAGCCGCAGCTGCCGCAGCAGCTGAGCTCTGAGGCACATCTTGCTGAGGCTCAGAACCCATCTCAATGTGCATGGGAACATCAGGGGGGGTGCTCCCCTCCCCATGACTAACCCCTGCTGTGCTGTCACCTGGACTGTTAGTCATCATCCCCTTTGAAGGCAGCTCCCCTGAGATGAGGTAAGCATCATCATCAGCCAGAAGCCCATCACCATTTGCTAACCTGGCTGATTGCTCTGCAGCCAAACCTCCATGACCGCAGGCAGCAGTGTCATCACCACTGCCGGCTTTGGGTTTAGATCTAGGGATGAGCCTGGCAAATCTGGTGAAGGCTGATGCCACTGCAAGCTTGCTGACTGTGAGTGTGTCCACAAACAGATTGCTGGCTCCTGATCTCATGTATGCCATCAACCCTGCAAGGCACATTGCTAGGTCAAAAAGCAAGCAATCAATCAATCAATCAATGATTTTACAGTCGTTGGGGGCCAGCTTGCCCATTTGACTAATTGCGGTCTTTTATCAGAAATCAAAATAGACAAAATATGACAAACAAACGAAGCATCGTCAGAAAGTAGAAAGCATGATAGCAAATTGTGATACTGTGCATCTACTTTGCATGCATACAACAAGGACAAGACAACAAAATATAAGCTGTGTCACAAGCTTGCTGTGCACTGCCTGCCCTTGCCACTAATGACATAATCATGAAGTGCCAACCTCAACTTGACTAATGAAGACAGTTTTTCCCCACCTTGCATGAGAGCACTGCAACCCAAGTATTAGCACCAGCAATTCGAATGTGTTTGTTGCTGAACCTAATGACAGTTGATGACAACTTTTTTGCTTAACCAGATTCATTGCCAAGGCTTGGTAACAGGCCTGTAGCTGATCCTTGCCAAAGACATTGACATCGACCACATGCACATGATTGTTAACATGTATTGCTAGGCCAGGTACCGAAGCTTGGATTGCACCATGCTAGGCCAGGTACCTGTGGGTTGCTTGGAAGAGATGCCTGGCTCATCATCACCATTGTCAACACTGTCCATGGTCTCAGTCAAGGATGCTGTTGAGTCACGACCCAAGCTGCCCTCTGAGCGCAGGCTGCTTGAGCGCAGGCTTGACCCACCAAAGCTGCTCTGGGTGTCGAGCTTTGCTCTGCATGCGCCCTCTGCAAGACAAGTAGCAAGGTCACAAGACAATAGATCTAGCACTGGCAGACAACAAAGCGGCACTCTTGCATGCAGATGGACAACCACAGAGACAGGCTTACAGAGATGTAGATATGAGAATATGCCTAACCCCAAGTCTTGTACTTGCTACTCACTTGTGCTTGCTGCAGAGCTTATGGCACTGCATAGATGATTAGCTTCTGCCGAGTCTTCATAGCAAGAGATTATGGGCTGGGTGAGTTTGACAAGACAACAAGGAACGCATATCATGCATACCTGTTGCCCTCTCTCTGTCTGATTGCACCTTGCAAGTGGCATACAATGCGCCAGAGTAGCCGGTGAAAGCATGATCTCCCAGATCAGCAATGGGAGCAATCTGACCCTTTGATTGGGAGCCAAATCTCATGGAACTTCCACACAGGTACACTGCTCCGTGCACATGTTTGAGGCCTGTTGCAGCTAGAGCTGTGGGCACAGGGTCTCGCCGGAACATGACTCTGTAGCTGATGCCTACCAGCCACCTGAACAGGCAAACACCCCCTAAGGATACAGCTACAGATGCACATGGTATTGAACCTAAACTTGCCCAAACACATGTCTGAGGCACTTTGGGTCAAGATCTGTTTCATGGGCTACAGCAACATTGAAGCAAACAAAACATGTCATTGGCATCACAGTAATCTGCAGCTTTAAAGAATCTTGGTCATGCAAGCAGAAGAGGTATCACAGTTCTCACTTGAAGGATGCAGTGAAAGCAGTGTTGCCCACAGCTGGGGCGCCAAAGGAGATGCAGCGCACATCTGCAGCCGGCCATTGCACTGCTGCCCAGGCTGCAGTCAGTGTGGTCACAGAGCCTGATGCACAGAAGCCCACGCACACAATCCTTCTCGGGTTGACATCACCTACACATGACACTTCATCTTCAGTTGTACAGGTGGCAGCTTGTAATTCAGTTGGGGCATGCTTGCTGTTGATATCGAAGTGGAGCCCTGTTCAGCAGAGAGTGCAAGTGTCCTGCTGCATGCTTCACGCTGTGTCACCCTATTTACCCTGGTCATGGTGAGCATTTACCTCTGTGTGATAGGCTGCTGATCTGCACAGCATGGGCCTGCGTGAGTAATAATCCGTACCGACGCAGTCGGTCAAAGTACCGATAGGTGTCCTATTGGGGTATAGCTGTACCAAAAAATACTCGACTGAGGTGTGACACCAGATGAGGGGAATGTGTCAGCGTGTAGAAGACACATGACCATTTGGTCTTGGCCAAAGATGGTGCTGTGCAGCATGATGGTGCTGTGCAGCATGATGGTGCTGTGCATTGCCTTCAAATAAAATATATTGCTGCCAACAGTCACATAAGCAAGTTCATGGCAACTCTCAATGGCACCAATCATGCAGTGACAATGCTCTGCTGGCATCAACACAGATGCTGTGTACATTGCATGTAGTCTCGACACAGGTAGGCATGTCTGCAAGCAAGGTGTTGAGAGGCTGACCTATGGTGTGTTTGATGAGTGACTTGAGGTCTGTTCCACCATCTTGTGGGTCCACAAAGGCCTGAAATACGCGCAGGCAGTTGACTTCCACCTGTGCGTCACTTGCCAAGTGTGATAGCCAAGGTGGCGACACAAGCTTGGCTTCCCTCATGCCTGTCAAAAAGGTGAAGTCCATGATCTGCAGCAATAGCATGATGTCAAGGCATGTTTGTGACAAAGCGGAGTGGCATATCATGATAGTCAGAAAGCTGCAAGTCTAGGTTTTGCAGCAGCCGTGGTCTTCAATAAGTTAAGGAGAAGGCAGGTCTAGCATGTCTCTTGACAGGCTGAAAGGTTCAAGAGTGTCATTTGCACCGGCTAGACAGCCACACGTGTGTACACAGAGAAGACTATAACATCACAATTCAGCAATTCATGCGTGAACGGAAGGACAGCAGCAGCTCCAACTTTTGTCTCACCCTGCAAGACAGCACCAGTCGCGATTTGACCTCGTCCCAAGCCACAAACATCGTAGATTTGTTGGGTCCTGAATGACAGAAAGTTTTTGTCATTGAAAGTGCCGCAGCGAAAGCATGATCGCGGCGCTTGCGACAACGTAGCGTGTGTTCGTAGCCTACGCACCTTGCAGAGAACCAAAACGCGTGAACATATCGCTGGCGTCGTCGACCAAGCAGCTTCTCATGTACAAAAAACCCTCTTGAATTTTGCTCAGGATCGGGCTGCTCAAGTCTTGCAGGTGACCGTGGTCCTGACCGAGGTCCATCAAGGTCCTGTTCAACTGCTGCAACACAGAACAAAAGTTCGGGGGAATGTGCTAGTCATCGAATGCGTGCGGCGCTCCCCATCGCATTCGCAATCTTCATATACATAAGCCAAGGAGCCGTCAGCACCTAGTTGCAAACCTGCAAAGGTCTCGGCAGAAGTGATCACTGCGCTTGCCAGAACACCCAGCTGCAGATACTGGCGTGACGAAACCCGACACCGCAAGCACAACTCGACAGATCAGGAAGTTTCCAGCGCCGGGGTTTGCAAGTGCGAGCAGGCCATCTTGTGCTTCCGGAAGAACTTCGCGAGCCTTAGCAATTCGATTATCCATTAGCCCATTCAACCTTGCCAGGCGAGGACTTCGGGATGTTTGAGTCCCCATAGGAGCCTGAAACACCTGGAGACTTCATTTCCTGAGTCATGCATTATGCATGTGCATTATGCGCTGTCCAGTCGCGCTTCCGCGGTCTCTTGCAGGTATTGCGCAATGGTCCGCTGCCTGGCCCTGTTCACAGATGTGATTAAGTGTTTGAGTAGTCTTTAGTTTAGTGTATTGGTTCGGGCCCTGGTGTGCACGTTGCCAACAAGTTCTTCTTGGAATTCCAGCACCTGTCAGGTGTCAGTGACTACTGTAAGAGAAGAAGCTCATTCACTCTGACTACTGAAATCCGTCAAGTGAGGTGTGGCCCAGCTGAAATGCTGCTTGCAATTACAGTTATAACTGCATGGTACTTACAAGCCATGCAAGCAATTGTATGTTTAAAACTCAAAAGCACAACAGCTATGCAAGCATGACGTGCCAATAAGCTGGTGTGGTGTACATGACACGCTACACGCCGATGGTCTACTGAAGACCAGCTATTGGAAAGCCGGAATGACGTACTACGTAATAAGTGGTGCACAAACGTCATCCTTTTGTATCACCAGAGCAAATCAGCCAAAGCTGAATTCAAATTTGTTATGTTATGCTGACACAAACGTATAACGCTGGTCATTGCCATATAATGACATCTTGAGTTTGGATATCAGCAGGAATACTTTGCAATACAGAACTTCGGAAGTCCTACACAATACAAAACCACCGATGGTGATGCGCTTTGGGGTAATGCTCAACACATCATCTTCACAAACATATTCACCAAAATTGTCACCTAGCCAAGAAGAGCTGTGAAAACGTGCCCACACACTGGGATGAGCATCTAAGGAGATGCTCTTAATGTACAACAATCAGCAACACATACTCAGCTTCAGCCACTAGAAATGCTGACAAAGATCTGATGATGACTCAAGTACTCAAGATGAATGATCATCAGCATAGTGACAGCTAACACACAAAGACAATGTACAGAGCCAATTTGTACATTGTTTCTCTTGATACTGCAGAACTATCACTCTTCATTCAAACCTTAGACGGCTTGTGATGCACCATGACCCATGTGCTGATGCTGTCTTGCATGGTTTTGCCCCAACATCATGCTGCAATCTGAGCCCTATTCAAATTACTATCATTGTGCACCATGCCTTGCTTCATGGCAGCTGGAACAAGGTCAGGCTGATCCAGATTAGCACTGCCCCAGCATGCCAAGAAGTTGCCAGCCCATACATGATCTGGCTCGTCATTGCTCTTCCTCTTCCCAGACTTTGAAGTCACAGGAGATCCTGGTGATGCAGCAACCCCTACAACACCCAGACACAGACTCAGGGTTTGCCTGGATAGACGTGCAGGCTCATTGCTGGAGGTACAAACCATGATTGTGGTATTGGACATGGTTTAGGAAATGCAGCAGTTGGAACCACACATGAGCTAGTGCTAAGCAAGCCAAATCAGGCATGTCATTTGACGTCTTGTCACACCATGCGTGACAAATGAATGACAAAGAAACAAATCCTTGCAGAGGAAATGCATTTACAGGCAAACAAGCAGATTGTGCATGATCTCACCATCTGTTGAGGGCTGGCTAGAAGTTTTGCCCCACCCAGTCACACTGCAGACGTTCTCACACATCTTCTTGACAGGCTTGGGGGCGAAGAAGGACGGAAGGGACTCCAGTCCACCAGGCATGTGCCTGTAGATTCCCTTACTGTACTTCATCATGCCATGGTCGCTGACTGTAGAGCGCAGCATGGTGTGCCAGGGCCGGTGCCTCAGCAGCAGATCATCCCTCTTGATGTGGATCACTCCTGGCACATGCTTGTACCTGAAAGGTGTACTGTGCCAGGTCAGCATGGAACCAAAGGCAAATAAATATTGCACGTAGCGCAATTGTTGATGTGTATTATTGTATTTTACTATCAGGGTTAACAAAATGTAAACCTAAACACACGGCTTGACAATGCCGTGTCACAGCAACAACCAACAACACAACAGAGATGATATTCCTCTCACTGCTTTGGAGGGCATGGAAAGGCTTAGGCACTTGCTGAAAATAGCATATGCATTCGAGCGTATTCTGTGGCTGTCTGCAAGTCCTCTATGTTGCCTTGTGGGCAGTCCCGTATGGTGAGTGCTGTGTTGGTATGCAGTCTGGTGTTTCTGCATCTGCTGTGGTGCTGGTTTTTACACCGGAGACATGCAGCCAGCACAAGATGCAAGCATACTGTTAATCAGCAAGCACAGCAAAGTACATGAGTGATGGAGGCAAAAATGGGATTCGGCCAAAGCCGTGCAACAGTCTTGCTTGAACGCAGTTTGTAAAGAACACAAGAGCTGATGCAAGGGTAGTGGAGGGGCTCACATGAGGGATGGGGGTAGGGAGGGGATGGGGTCAAAGCCGTGCACCAGCCTGAGAGACGTGCCCACCAGGGCGTTGAAGGCCTTGCCAAACACCTTGTTGGCCACTCGGGGGGACCCGAACGTGATGCACCGGATGTCTGCATCTGGGTACTCCAGCGCAGCCCATGCAGCACCTGTTGCACGGCAGTCCATCAGCTGATCGTTTGTCAAAATGCGCAAGCAACACAGCAGCAGTGCTTCAAGCAAACCAGTGTCATGCACAGCCTGCGCTTTGCTTGCTTGCTCAGCTAAAAAGCCTGAGCAGGCAATCAGAGCGCAGAGTGTGCTGACACCTGGGCTTGTATATCTACATGCAAATGCAAATGAGAATGCAAATTAGAAAAAGCATATGACAGCATGCCACAGTGCAAAACAGGACAAAGTGGGGCTGTGTGAGGCACTGCACCCATCAAGGGCTGAGCCAGGTGGCAACCATGCCCCCAAGATTGTGAACTCAGCACAGCATATCACGGCACAGCACAGCAGCTAACCTAGGGTGGCCAGAGCGCCCCCAAGAGAGTGACCAGTGCAGATGACCCGGTTGGGAGTCTGCCCCCCAGACAGCTCTTTCAGGACAGCTGCCATGTTGGTCTCTGACCTGTCAGGATGGCACACGGCCGCAAACTGCTGCATGAAACCTGCAGTTGCACCTTTCCATGTCACCATTGTGACGCTGCCACTATCCCACATAGTCAGCTGTGTATGAAATGGTAGTCTTGGAACTCCACACACAAAGCACTCAGCGTGATGCAGGTGGCATGAGGCTAATTCAATGCATCACTGGATAAGGCAATGGCTAGCAATGCAATGAAAGGTACGATGCCTGAATTGCCTGACACAGGTCCATATGTGTCTGACACTCTTCACAGTGCCATTTCATCAACAATTCTTGCCCATACCTAGATGGGCTTTGACGCCAGGGTAGAGCTCTTGGAGGTAGTCTATGTTGCGACTGAAGATCTTGACATCCTGCAGGCCGTCCTGCTTGCTGGCGGTGCCCCTGAAGGCAAAGACTGCTGTGCCGCCCTCCAGCCACCCCACATGCACCTGCACCCCACACAACCCCTGCCTACATACCCTCCTGTCACAGCCCAAAACATGAAAGACTGATGTGCTATCAGCCACTCTATGTGCAGCTGCAGGTCAGCAGTGAGACACATGAACACCGATTTCAGCAAAATGGTTGTGAACCAGGCAAGCCAGACAGGCTGTCGCTATAACAAACCAGGGCTCCAGTTTGGTGACATGTACCCTACCTTGGTGTCATGGTGCTCCTTATCATAGATAAGGCGTGACTTGGTGATGCCTGTCTGGCGCTTGAAAGTCTCGTGGTTTCTGTAGGCAGCTGCTGCTAGGATGGCAGCCTGACTGATTTTACCCACCACCAGTATCTGCAGTTACGACGGCAGATGCAGGTTCAGCCAGGTGAGGAGCGTAATGTCACATAATGCATAACTTGGGAGCGCGAGGCTGAGCAGCTTGCAATCACCAGCACGCAGCACTGACACAAGTGACTTGCATGACACACAACTTTGGCAAAGATGACATTCAATACAACAGAAAGCCTGTGACTGTTGAGGTTTGAAACAAGAAAGTTGAGCACAGCACAGCACAGCACAGTGCAGCACAGCACAGCACAGCACAGCACAGCAGGCAAACTGACCTTCTGGAGGTTGCTCAGATCCTTCTGATCCACTCCTGAGCTGTCTCGCTCCTCCAGACTGAAATTACGCGTCAGCTTCCTTGCTTCCTGTTGACTAGCGGCCTCGCCTGAAGTCAAAAGCTGGCTTTGTCAGGCCACCAAAAGAAGAAGAGGTGAACATACAGCATGCACATACCCACACCGAAGTAACAGGATCAGGGACCGTTTTTTAACAATTTCAAACAACGCACGAATGCAGTGCAGGAATATAATGCAATGCCTCTTGCAAGCAGGCTGCTCTGCTGACCTTGCTCATCAGAGTTTGCACTGAGGCCATCAGACCCCAAAGACCCCTCCTCGATTTTCTGGAGGGGGCCCACATCAGACCCTTGAGCTGCAGCTTCCATGTCAGCTGCAGCAGCCATGCCAGCCCTAGCAACCTGGTCTGGGGATTGGGAACCAGCCCACTGCTCACCAGGCTCGCCACCATAAGCTGAGCGCGCTATGCCTGCTGAGCCTGCTTTGCTGTCCTCACCATTTGAACCATCCTGCGACCTGCGTGCTGTGCTATCCTGCCTGTTCAAGCTGTGTCGCGGGCTGCCTGCTGAGCCTGCTGTGCTGGCCTCTGCATTCGAACCCTCCCGCGGGCTGTTTGAAAGTGCCATGCTGCCTTGGGGCGTGATGCTGTCAGACGACGTTCTGTGTGAGCCGTTTGCTGCCTGTGCATCTGGTGTCATGTTCATCAGCTCTGGCAAGTTGTCCTGCCAGAGTGGGCTGTCCGCAGTAGCCAGGCCCTTCTCAACCATGACAGCATGGATCATGTCGCGGGCGACCTTACCACAGTTCACAACGTGTTCAGGAAACTTGCCATCAACTCCTTGCACCCCTGGCTCAGGCATGTTTCCTGCAACAATAGGGATTACATCACTCACTTGCATCAATATCACTCATGGCAGGCATGCAATACTATAGATTAACAGGCTCCAATAAAGCATGCTGGCACAACAGCTTGCAGTCACACGACGCAACTTGGATGTAGAGCCTTGCAGGAGTACATGCATGTGGATGTATGCCAGCAGGTGTTGAGTGCATGCCAGCAAGTCTTTGAGGCATGCCAGCTGTCGCCATACCTGTGAAGCCTGCAATGTATTGGTCATGTTGTACTTGAGTTGGTGATGCATGCTCTGCCATCAGAGCATTGGACCTGGCTATCTTGCCGGCAGCCGAATCTTCATCGTATTTGGCTGCTCCATACATAGCCCTGTCCAAGTTGCTGTCACTGTTGGCAGAAACAGAGGGTCTGTCACTGAAGGATGTGTCATCATCACTGTTGCTGCTGCTGCGTCTGGACTTTGAGCCAAGCTTTCGGAGAGCTGAAACGGTAGAGGCAAAGGCTGACTTGCTGACAGTTGCTGAGTCTGTGACAATGTTTCCCATGCCTGCTCTCATGAAAGACGCCAAGCCTGAAGCACACGAGTGTCAATGGAGTGTCAATACGTAACGGGTGAGCCCCTGTTACATACGTACATGTAGATTCTGCTACGTAATGCACCCTGCCTGTTGCTGCAGGATCAGAAGAACATCAAGGCATGTGCAGTGTACATTTGAGGATGTATCATATGAGCAGCACCCTTTGTTTGCATTTACATTGACATGGTACACGTATGAAACTGTGCAAATGCGCATCTGTCATTGCAGACCCAATGTCATGACAAAGACAAGATTGCCACTTGCTCCTGAAATGCTCCAAATGTCCTCCAAAGAACAAGGCAGAATGTAGCAACACTGCGTGTGATCTACACAATTGCTTGAAGCAAGCATTGCATTGTGTGCTTGGTTCACGAAGGTTTCACTGTCATTGTCGGCTGACTCCCCTGACAAATGCTAAAGACACTTCATGCTTGATTGCGTACCCGTGGGTTCTTGGCTGATGTCCAGGTCATCATCCAGGCTTTCACTAGCGCTGCTCACAGACTCTCGCATGGACACTTGTGACGTCAGCATGCCCTGAGCAGCAGGTGCAGCAGCCCTGGCAGCAGCTTCCGCAGCAGCTGCGTTTGCAGCCGCATTGGCAGCTGCCACAGCCTTCCTCCTCTTGCGCTTCTCTATGGGGCACCTTAGCACACACTGTGCCCCAAGCTTGGCTCTGCAGACGCCACCTGTAATGCAAACTGCCCTGTTTGAGCCAGTCTTGAATGGTACTTGAAACCAATTATACCAATGAGCAACACCAGAGCTGGAAAATGCTGAGCTGAAGGTTCCTGGAGCAAGACTGACAGCTTGCGTTGGACACACAGTAAGGCTTGCTGAGCTGTGCAAACCCGACAGGCTCCTCCTGCCGAGGGAGTGGCAGAAGGAGAGTGACAATGAATGCAGTGATGGCGACAGCATCAGAGTTGCCACACATCATACAGCAATCAGGGCAGGCATGTGTTGCACTTGCCACACAAAACACAAAAGAAAATCATAAACTCAGTGGTCAGTCAGGTAACAACATATAGCACTCGCTAGTGTTCTTTTCTTCCAGCTGATTAAAGCCATCATTGCTCTTCTCAATCCCAAAACATCAATTATTATCTAAAACGTCATTCCTACACTAGAAATCTGAACTCAAATACGTCTGGGGACAGTAGAAACACGATCCTATATTTTGGAGATGTATTAGATCTCTGTGACTTTGGGTACAGTAGGTATATACCTGATGTTTGCTCTCTATCAGACTGGCGCTTGCAGTTGGAGGACAAAGCCCCCATGTAGGCCTGGGCCGAATGGTCCCCAAGGTCTGCTTTAGCCAAGTCAGCCTTGGGCTGGCAGCCAGGGCGCATGCTGTCGCCACAGATGTACACTGCTCCATGTACATGTTTCAGTACACTGGTCTGCGCTGTACTCTGAGCTGGGATGGGGTCCCGGCGGAACATGACTCTGTAGCTGATGCCTACCAGCCACCTGCAATGGAGCATGCAGAGCTTGTGTATTGGACAAGGACTTGAGGAGATAAGAAGACATGTGCATCATGAGAAAATCTGCTGCAACTCACACTCCCACTGCAAATCGCACACATACTGCAGAGCAGCAAGAGTGTTATTGGTCCTCAGAAAAAACACTTGTACTGTAACTTGGCAGCTGATGCTTATGTTTCAAAGCAGATTTTGAGTGGTGCTGCGATACAGACTGCACGCTTTGCTTGTGCACAAAAGGTGCTCTTCACGTCTGCCATGTCAGCCTCCAGTGCAAGCGCTGCAAGATGGGACTGCTCACTTGAATGCTGCAGCAAAGGCTGCGTTGCCAACTGCAGACGCGCCAAATGAGATACAGCGCACATCTGCAGTGGGCCACTGGATTGCAGCCCAGGTAGCAGAAAGGGTCGCGACTGAGCCCCCAACACAGAAGCCCACACACACAATGCGCCTGGGAGCCACATGACCTGTAGACCAACATGCAGGAGATTGAAACGGTGCGAAGCCACTGACAGATCCTGCAGAGGTCGCCAATGAATGTGTCCATACTTGAGTTGTCACAAAAAGTCAATGTTATTGACTAGAGCATCAGCTTGACTGTAAGGGACATTGTGCTGGTAATCATAAAGATGAGGGAATCAGGATGCCTATCACCGTCACATCAAAAGTGATCTATGTTAATTCTATACAGGAAGGAATAGCAGCAGAAGGATGTGGCCAGGCAGCAGGCTCATGCTTGATGGGGAGACACCACAGTAGTTGGCAGAAACATGGGGCTGAAGGGCGCTGACAGGTAACCTGCAGCTAAAGACTGGCCATGCAACCTCGGACAGACGTATGAGCCAAATTTAGGCCCCATCATAATGTGACAAAGCCTAGTGCAACTTGACTGCCTGAGCATGTTGTAAATTACCAGTCATGTCATCGATTATCGCCTTCAAGCCCGGCGAGGAGCCTTCAGAACTGACCAGCGAGTCGACAACCGCAAGACAGTTGACCTCCACCTCAGCGTCGCTTGCTAAATGCTCTAGCCAGGTTGGTGTTGCTAGTCTGCCTTCTTTGATCTGACCTACCAAGTCAAAGTTGATTACCTGCAGTGAGGGGAACACGTGTCATGAATTTGAACAGTGCAAACCAGATTTTTGTGAATGCAGCAAGGAGGCTGAGAGAGCAAATGCTGGCATGGCAGCAAACAGGCATCAACAAGACTCGTGAAGTGAAAGTTTATGGTGTTGCAGCTTTTATCACTCAGCTCACCTTGACAACTAATACCAGCCTGGCCTCAGCCTTGTCCCAACCTATGCTGAGAACGCTGCTATGTGCTCCTGTGGGTACAGCTGAATGTAAGGCCTCTTGACAAAGCACTGCTTTGCATTCTTTACTAGTAGAACTTCAAGTCTTATGGCTCGTACCTTCGACCGCCCGAAAGCTGGTGAACTCGTCAGTAGCTTGGCCGGTTGCAACAGTTCTTATGTACAGAAAAGCCTGCTGGATTTTGCTTAGGATAGGGCTGCCAAGATTCCGGATTTCGCCGTGCTCTTCCCCAAGGTCTTTCTTGCTGACCGACATTGTTGCTGCCAAGAGTGAACGGCGGTAAGCAGAAAGCTCGACCCAACAATGAGTGAAGTTCCGAAGCTGCGCTTGGCTGCAGTTGCGATCAGTCAAAAGGCGCCACCTGCGAAATAGCGATTACGGTCCGCTGTGCTGAGTGTCGACAGAGCTTGAGATAGGTGGGGACGAATTTGCGTGCGTTGCCTTCTTATGTCGTGCCTAGGAGGATTGCGGACTTGCAAGCTATGTCCGCCAGTGCTCCGCCATACTCTTCTCGAAAAGGGCCTCGAAGAGGTTGACATCCAGGTTGACATCATGGGATTGCCTAATGCTTGACGTCACTGCATCCCTGGGGATTGCAGGTTTCTGTCTGGGTCCGAGATCACTCACTTTCATGACTCATCCCTTCTTCTTAAGCTGCTCTCCACACACACAAAATGGTTTTCCCTGTTTCGCTTTATTTGCTCGTTTCCAGTGAGAATGCAAGAAATGAACGGACAGCAGGACAAATCACAGATCAATGGAGTCCAGCATGAAGCCCTTTCAATCTTGCAAATGACCTTCTTCTGACAGGCACAATAATCCATTAATTCCAGCATGAAGCCCTTTCAATGTTGCAAAGACCAACTACAAAGTATGAGTTCAAGCCTGGAACAGCAAAATCACAGGACTATTCAATGATTGAAGACACAGGCAATACTACATAGTTGTAAAAACTGACACGGCTGTTGAGTCGTGCTTGTGTTATCTGGCTATCGCCAGATCCCTAATCCTAGACAGCAACATAGGGGATGTAGTCTCAGAGACATCTCGAGCTTCATCCAGCTCCTCTGCATCATTGACAGCCTGCATTGCGCTTCAAATTTCAGCTACCTATCTCGACTTTCCAACACAAAACAGAAGAAAGTGTGAGCAGCACCCTCGCAAGATAAAAGCGAAGCAACAAGCAGCAGTGTGTTTCTTCTCCTGTGCAGTGAACAAACACACACTTGCTCCAGCATACAAGTTGTGACTGAGAATGTGCTACAACATGCTGATCATGAGTTGTGCTACAACATGATGATCATGAGCTGGGCCCAGCAATGAGCCATGTACTTGCAAATGGTAGACCGCTCACAGGTCAAGGGCCCAGAAATACCCCGTTTCATGCAAAACATCCTCACCATGATCTTCCTGTCTCCTGAGTCAGGTGTGGTGTCCAACCAGTACTTGGTGGGCGTGTACTCCCGACCAGTCAGCTCCTTTGCCACCTCTATATCGCTTTGACCACACAGGTTGAAGACTGGCTGGTAGTCTGACACCTTGGGCCTACAAGCAATGCCATGTGTCACAAGGTGTCAAAAGCAGAGGTCTACTCACGCTGCAGCTAGCTGAAAACATGCGTGATGTGCATCATCTTCGCCATGCAAACATGCTTACAAATAGCAGCTCAACAGCCATAGACTACAACAGTAGTATCAATCAACAGAGTGCTTGAGCTGGCATATGCATTGACACCAGGCTTGAATGCAGTTTTGCTAGCAGACTTCATTGGTCAACACAGGGGCGGGCATGCAGCAAGCTGCCGGGTGGACACTTACAAAAGGCCCTTCAGATTTGGAGACACCAGCTCCACAATGATTGGAAAGCGGCAAATGGGAGACTGGACGACCTGCATGACATCATCAGTAATGAATACGTCGGTCTAAAGCATTAGGCTGTAGCATGTCCCCCAATCTTCTGCTTATCGATGATCTCACATCTTGAACTGTACTGGGCACGCAAGTCAGCCTCTGTATACGTGGAGAGATGAGCTTGCTTAGAGCGTCCAGTGTGCACGTCACTACCAGGATATGCTGATGGAGTCAGAACAAGTGGGCTGGACAAACGGAAGACCACATCTGCTGGTTGACCAGGTGTGCCACACAACAGGGCGATACCTTGTGGACCTTGACACGCACTTCAGTAAAGAGTTGCATAGTTTCATAAACCTCCTGAACCCAATACTGTTCCTGGATGGGAACCAATCTGCACCCAGAAACACACACATGTTGTCTGCCATTTGCCTTGTCAAAATCATGAACTCAGGCGCAGGAGCATGCTGCAGTTAGACATCATTAGAGGTAAGAGGTAGCAGTCTATGCGTTGACCATGAAGTAAAGGTCTGAAGAACCTGGACTGTAATCCAGTACTGATGCACATGTCAGCCAGAAGGTATACTTGATGGCACAACCTTGATGCAGGCAGCCACAACTTGACACAGATTTCAGACGTCTTGCAACTCAGTAGCCTTTGGGTTCACACATAAACTAACTGAAATGCACAGTTGGGCATGGCATCTCCTAACAGACTTACGCGTCATAGTCTGCACCAATGTCAATCTGTGCACCATGGTACAGCATGCACCGGGAGATTGTTCCTGTTAGCTCTTGCCCTTCTTGCAAGTCAGTACTTGCCAGCTGCAAAGCACCATCAATTGGTCAGCACTGTCTGACAGCATTGTGAGACCCTGCAAACTGTGCAACGTGACTGTCTGCTTGACCTGGGCTGCAACATGCTATTAGCAGAGAAGGTATAAGGATGACTTACTCGACCCTCCCCAAAGTGCTTGGCAGAGGCATCCTCATTTGGTATGACTGTTGCTTTTCTCAGCTTTTTCTTCTCTTGGTTCCATCCCCCTGTTGCACACAGTGCGGCGTCAGTCAGAAGGTGGCACAACCTTGCAAGCAAGATGTGAATCTTGTGCATGGAATGAGCACATACCAGGAGGTTCAGTGAACCAGTACTCGGTGTCAGCTGGTTCAATGTCGTCTGAAAATAAGGCGTCCTCATATGTCGAATCTACCCTTCTTTCCAGTGGACCTAATTCTGGCTGAGGGATCTGCAGCTGATCTAGCTCAATGATGTCGGGGTCAAATTTTCCCCACAGCTCTGGGTCTCTCATTTCTTCACCAGTGTTTGTGACTTTGCAAGGAGGAACTGGACGCGACCCTGCAGCAAATATTTTGCCTTTATGCATGTCTGGCACTTCTTCAGCGAATATCCTATTTTTGAAGTGTGAAAGGCTCTACCGTTTCGAACAACAACAAAATGTATCACCTTGAGTGTGCCTGCAGCCAGATGGCCCACAATATCCCTCACGAGAGCCAGGTCTGCAACCCTTGACAAGTCTAGAGCGCGGCTGAAAGGGTGCATTGGGTCTGCTGCAGCTTGCAGCGTCTGCTGCGCCAACACACGTTCTGTCCATTGATACAACCACTGCGTTGCTGCCACAGAGAACGCGCAGCTTGCGAAGATGTGTGATCGAGTCAAAGTCAGCAGCTGTTGAGTACTAATTGCCGCCGCAGAAGCAGCTGCGGTTACCCAATTGTATCGCTCCTGCTCGAGTATGTGCAGTGCTGCACCCTTGCACTGACATTATGAAACTGGAGCAACTGATGCCCAGGTCTCGGCATTCCAAGGATGAAATGAAAGGCAAAGAGAGACGAGGTGCTTACTCATCAGACGCCGCAAGCAGTCTTATCGGCAGGGATGACGACAATTTCTTGGATCTTGAGGCTGACAGAGAATTGATGGAAGGTATTGAAGGCCCTCACGTAGCAGAGAAAAAGGTGGACCAGAATTTCAACAACAAATTTGATGATGATTTCGATGAAGACGATATGAAGCTGTCCTGAGTGCTGAAGGTCAGGATGTATCAGCTTTGGCAAGCACCAAGGCCGCTGCTGTTGCACAACGCAGTGCTTGCACAAAAGCACCATGTGCTGCTGCTTCAAAGTTCCGCAATATCGTCTAACCACAATGTGCCATTGCACCTGCCTTTTGCACTTGACTTTCTTGTCTTTTCTCATAGAGTTTTTATATGCTTCTCAGCACTTTAGTCAGGGAATGTAGTGTAACTGACTCATCCCACAGCCTATGCCTGCACAATGTTGTTTTTCTTTCTTTGTTTCCAAAATTCTTCTGGAAGTTTGTGCTGGAGGAGCCTGTGTTATGGTGCAAAGCAGATGCCTTAGCGAATCAACGCGCATGTGCCAAGGGAGATTGGACAAACCAGGATGGGCTGTAGATTGCTAGCTTGCATATGCTGAACTTACACTGCTTGCATTTTGCTGTTATGTGCCAAGTGCCAGTTGATCACTTGCACTTCAGACTTCACAAGCAATATTGGACAATTCCCATGACCTGTTCAAGAAATCCAAACCACTACAAGAAAAGGAAGTGATGGCCTGCCTGCATGGTGTAGCATGTCACAGCAGGTGCATGTGTGCCTACCTGACTAGTGACCTTCAGATTGTTTGGTTATTTGTCAAGGTTGCTAAGCAATGTAGGATTTGGGTGTATGACTAAAGGCCTTCCAACAAGAGGCCGCCACTTATGCGTCGGTTTCAAGATTCATAAACTTTGTCAACAATGTATTCTATCGATACACATACTTACAGTATCAGATTTTGGAAGCCGGTGATTGTAATTTGGTCATGCATGCACGCACGCACACACGTTTACTCTTATTTATTCTTAACTCTATCATTCTTGGACTCTAGAATACTCATAGAATTTTCTTCTGCAGCCTTGGAGTCACAGATTTCTGCATACAGACTGTATACATACATTCCCCTTCTGCATATATACATACCCTGCAGTACTGGTAATCTAAGGCAGAAGCTACAGGGGTCTAGCCCTGATTCATAGATGCTCTAGGCCTGATGCTACAGAGGACTCAAGCAGATGCTTCAGAATCTTGCTACGAACTATACAGACGTTATCTCCAGGATTGTCATGTGTGCACAATTGTATCCTTGCAAGGATCGTTTTCTTGGTCTAATGATGAAAAAACTCCGAATTTCCTGCCCACAGAGTACTGTAGCTCTGCAGAATCTTGGAGAAACCCTATATCCTTATATCAACGTTGCATGGCTTCACGCTGCCTTGATCAAACTATTGCTGCGTGGGACGTGTATCTGAGATCCAATCTATCAAGGAAACTATTGCTGCGTACGAACCATGACAGATGTATAGCTTTGGATATTTGATGGCGTTACGATTTAGATTTCAAGAAGTGACCTAAAGCGAGCAGAATTGAACTTTCGACGCCAGGTAAGACTTCTGTCTTTGTCTTCACTCTGGAAATAGTGCGCGTCCGCCGCTGACTCCGTGACACTGGTGCTGTTCGCGTTTTATAGGCGAACTGACAAGTGCATCTTGACTTGACGTCGTGTCAAGTTAGTTCCTTACTCTTGCAGCGCTGCTCACTGTCAGGTAGACTGTTACGACGCTCAGCAGGTATGTTACTGGCCGTGTGCGAACTCGGCAGCGACACTCACAGCCCTTCGTCGCAACTGTCGCTGCGGTCGTGTTTGTGCCCTTTTACAACGATCAGGCTGCCAAATTTGGAGGCGGCATTCGGTTGCCCCAAAGGCAGTATAACAAGTAAGCTTTGTATGACTTGTTTTGCAGGTCAACAGTCCTCCAGGAACAATGGCCACTTTTTTCAACAAGAAAAACCCGGTGAGCTTAGGTGGAATGTTGTATTTCATTCTCTAGGCCAGCAACTGCAGCTGGCACTTTTATGTATGTGTTTTGCAGTCAAGCAATTTGCGCTGGCTCACTTGATGTTTGAGCCAGACAAAAGACAGCATCTCAGCAAGTGTTGATACTGGCACTTGCAGCTCACCGATAAGATGGTAGACAAATTGGGAGTGCAGCGAACTCCTGGTGCAAACCCTGAGATGTACAAATCAGATGACTATTCTGCACACTTGAAGGGCGAGAACAGGACAATGGAACAAAGAGAGCGTGAGGAAGCTGGTGAGCTGTCTAGATTTACTCACTGATCATGTAGTTCTTGGAAATATCCTGTATGTTGCTGATGAGGCGCAGTATGATATGGTGTGCCAGATGTTGTGCTGTTGTAGAGAGTAAGGAGCATACAGAGAAGGGAGGTGACCCAGCTGTGCAAAGTGCGATGGGCTTCAAGGCCACTTGAGTGCGTCCTTTGGGGTGTTTAATTTGCTGTAATTACTGGTATAGTGGAAGTATGACTCCAGGCGTGTATGATCTATTCGGCAGCACATTGGCAGGGACCATCACCTTCTGGTGTACTTCTAGCGCAGCTTAAGCTCATCGTGTGTACATCAGTGTTCAGATGTTCTGCTTGGTATCAGTATATGCTCAAGCAATGTATGATTTGCTTTGTTTTGTGTTTCCTGATTGTACATCCTAGCTGTGTATTGACTGACACACATAAAGTGCTGCTGTGCACACGTACGCATGGCTTTTACAAGATACACTTGCGCTTGTCGTTTGCTACAGTAAAGTCATGCCACATTAGAAACTGCAGCTGAGATCCTGGCAGCACGCACATGCCTGCGCTGCTTGCAGCAACACAACTCAGCGTATGCTAGAGCAATCGCGTAGCTAATCGAAATCAGTCAGAGAGCAATTGCAAGGCTCGATGCCTGTGAAAGACTTGAAGTATGCACCACATGCGAATTTGTCTGTATGTACAACTGTAGCCATTGCAATCGCAGTGACATGAAAGAGTCGATCCAAACATCGCTACCAAGCCTTTGAGCAGGCAAACTTCTCTGGTGTATGGTGCTGTGAACTTGAAGCCATGGGTGGCCACGGAGGACTGAATATACTGCCACAAAAGAGCTGGAATGGTGTGTTTGTCATGTCTCGGTTATGTCACGGACTGCTGAGCGCATGAAGGCCAAACTTAAGCTGTATCTGTCACTGCACAACTTACGTCACACCTTGTCGTGCAGTGTATGGACGTGAAAATCGATTGAAGGTTTCCAGAGATGAAGCCAAGTTTGAGGAGGAAAACAAGATCAAGCGTGAGAGGCATATACAGGTATGTCTCGGCCGGCATGAGGGCACAGAGAACGCTCGTCCTGCTGCCTGGCTGTCAGAGTCCTCCAGTTCAGATCTCAATTTCAACTGCAGGCAGAGAGAGAAGCTAGGCGGGCTGCATTGCTGCAGAAAGCAAGGCAGAGGCAGGTGCTTACAGAATGCTTGTTCAGCTGCTGCTGCTGCATGGACTTGATCAGACACAACAGGCAGATGCACACAGGCAACATACTCGACTGCACAGCAAAGAAACCACTGCTTGCACGCTTGGTTTGGAACCAATACTGGTTGCTGTTACGGCTGCTGCTGTTTGACTACAGTGTTTTTGACTTTGTCTCTTCACAGCAGGCGGAGCACCAAGTAATCGATGTGGTTCCTGCTGCCAGCGCACATGTGCATCAAGAAGCAGCACAGCAGCTGCCCGAGGAGAAGCAGGAACGTGCAGGCAGTCATGCTGTTCAACCAGTGCTACCAGAGGCGCAATTACGCACACAAACCGACAAAGGCCAAATGCTGAAGCACATTAATTTTTGGCATGAAGATGAGCTCAAGATGGCACATCCTGAAGTCCAGGTCCTATCTCTCTTCCACGCAATACACACTGTTGCACATTTTCTGTTGCACTCGACACATCATGTGTTGTCTGCTTGTTTGGACTCGCTGATCAGCACATTGGTCTGCAACATCCAAGCCATCCTCTATACCCCATACCATGTCAAAATGGAATGTTGCACATAGACAATGTTGCTACAAGCTGTTTGGGAGCCACATTCATCACTCTTGTGTCCCTCTGGGGCCCCAGAGGGGCGCCCCTGTGTAGCAATCATCATACCTCTCCACAGTTCAGCACATCAAGCACATCAATACAGGCTGAGAAGAAGATGGAGCAGAAACGGCGCGGTAACAAGGACACTCAAACCAGTGATGCCAAGTTTGATGAGCAGTTCAAGCTAGGTCACCAAATGGCCTCGCAGGTGCACATTCCTTGCTCAGATGCAATGGAGCATAGTCAGCATTGTAGTGCTTGCCATGGTTAACATGCTGTTGCCTGACACATCTTGCAGCTGAGACTGTCCACCCAGCATGGGCGCAACGCAACACATCAAGCCTGTTTGTTCGTTAACTCTGCAATGAACCTTGCTGCACTTACACTAAAAGGGCATGGCAACAGTACAGAGCTGCAGAGTATGCTATTGATGGCTGCATGTCTGTGTGTGTGCTCCAGAAAAGTAAAGAAAAGACTATGCCTTTCGGCGTCAATTTAATGAGCAGCCAAGTGTTATACCGGGCTGCCCAGCGTGTGTGCTCCATGATACTGATGTCACCTTGATGTCCTGCAGCCCTGGTACTCTCGCAAGGCATCATCACCGCCACCACCTGAAGCACGCCTCCCTGATGTTGGGCAAGGCATTGCCCTGACAGCTGGCACAGATCTGCTGTTGACAGACGCTGCTGTGAGGCAGCACTCGCATCACAAGCACAGAAAGAGTAAAAAGAAGAGTCGCCATGAAAAGGAGCCAAAAGTGAAAGGTGTGAGTGAATTGAGAGCTGAGAGGCAAGCTAGGGAACAAGCTGAAAGAAGCCGACAGGACAGGCTTTTGCAAGCTCATAAAGGGTTTGCAAGGCCTAGGTGACTGTCTATGTACAGAATGGTTTGGTTTGAAGTGCTTTACTGACTGTTGGTCCACTGCTCTGTCATATGGTGCAGCTCCACCCTGCCTTGTCCTTGGAGGCCTCTGAGGTGGCGCTGCAGCAATGTTTGTGATGATTGTTTGTTGCAACCTGAAGTCGCATTGGGTATGTGATGACAGCATCATGTGGTGCAACAGCTGCGCCTGGGGCAACCTGCTGTCTCACGTTGCTGAGTTTGATAACCAATTGCTATTGGGCTAAACCAAGTGCACAGGCAGACTGCAGATGAGTCAGTTCTGCTGTTATAGCTCATCCTCATACTTCTTCCTTAGTAGCTTTACAGGCTGCAGTACTGACTGGCTGCTTTCGCCAAACTAGACTGAACACATTCTTGTGCACTTGAAGTTTTGGTACATGAACACATTTCAATGTAATCGCAGGTGGCATTCGTACTGCAGTGTTAGAATCGCAGATCTGACAGGCGAGCTCATATCCACATGCAGCCTAGGCTCATGCGCTTACACATTTGCTGAGTGTGTTGATGTATTCATTAGGGGTGGGGGCTGCTGGGCTCATCACGTTGGTCACGATATATCTGGTCATGAGCAGCAAAACTCCTGACTTGATAAGTGAATGCTGGCAGTGGGCATTTAGTGTGCCAGGCTGCAATGACTCAATAATTTGTCATTATTCCAACAACAAATGCATGCAGCTCAAAAGTTGTTTGTCAACACACGCTCAAATCATTTCATCAGCCTCAGCTAGCAAACTCTGAGAGCTGCACTGCCTGAGGGCTGAGACAAAGCAAGACTTCATATTCGAAAAAGCAAAAGCATAGGATCATCCTGCCTGGCATAATGCATGTCAAAAACAATCTCAGTATTAGTCATTACACACACATACATGTGTGAGTATACAGTTGCTGTCAGTCTGCAGATGCGCCACAGCACCAGACTTTGCAGATCTGTGGTGGCAAGCTCATTTATGCTGCAAAGGTACACTGTGAGCAGCGTCACTGCTTGCTAGCTTCTTCAGACATCTCAATTTCTCGCTTGCCAACCTCAGGTACAGGGTCTTGCCACTCGGCATTGCTGGTGTCAAAGACATCACCCAAGGTGATCCTGGTGTCCTCATAGTCTGGGGCTTTAGATTCAACGCTGGTCACAAAGGCTGTTGTATCATCAGGACCGAGTCCGGTTGGTTTGCTTTTTGATGAACTGACAGTGACAACACCGCCAGCCAGTAAGATGGTACCAGTGATGCCACTCCACTGTTCTGTCTCTCCAAGGAAGGCTATCCCCCATATGTGAGCCCACAAAACCTGCAGCACAATTGCACAGCTGATGGATGGAAAGCTGCAAGTGCATCAAGCAGACAGCCACCAAAGTATAGTGTACACAATGGAAGCACACTGGAAGGAAATGGATAATGATGATAGGATAGATGATTTGTATAAGCACTGTCTGCTTGGACAGCAAGGCTAAGTGCCTGCACCGGCTATAACAAGAACTGTCACGTCTAATGATCATCAAAAATGAGTAAAATGGCAGTAGTAAACATTGCAGCCTGTGCAGCGCATGGCACTGCTTGCATAGCTTGCAGATCAACAACTTTCAGCTCACCTGAGTGTAGTTGACTGCTGAGGCCTTAGCAGCAACTTCAAGCTGGAAGCCCCTGTTCAGGCAGACTTGATTCACACAGCTGCAGGCTGCAATGGCCAGTAGGGGTACCCATTCCTTGAAGGTGGGTAGAACAGGGGGGCTGGGGTAGCCCAAGGACAGGGGCAAGATGGCGCCCACCACTGCCAGGGAATGAAACCAGAGGGCAACTGTCAGTGATGCTTCACTCCTGCAACCAAGGTGTTAGGTTACAGCGGAGATGCTTACACACTGACTGACTAGCTGACTTGCCCTGCTCTGTCGTTAGGGATAGGATTCGCAGGTAGTTACGCATCTAAAGCTGTGCAGCTAAAGCGTATCAAGACTTTACTACATGACAACAGCCTTTGAACAAGTATGGGGGGGGGGGAGGGGGGGCAGGTGACTATAGCCATCTGTGGCACTGTGACCCAGGCTTGCACAATGACAATGACAGAACTGCATAACAGCATGACTTGTGATGATTTCTGTAGTAGGATGCACAATGTTGATGGTGATCAGATACATGCAGTTCTACACCGCATGCATTTTGTGCTGGTGTGGTGTGGAGAAGGGCATTTAAAGCTTACTGCTTAATAGCTCTGACTGCAACCATTGCAGCTGCAGCACTGAATGCAGACCCAAATGCAGATGCCACACCTGCAAAGAAGGTGCATGTCACACATGTCAGCAGACAACCTGACAGGAAAATAGACATGCTTATGCAAAGACCCAACCATGAAGCTGCAGTCATACTGTGGTGTGATCTACACACTCACTCCCACACACACATATGCAAGCATGCACACAACAGCAAAAGAGCATGCATGTACATGGTTTTAGGCAACAAACCAACTATGAAGCAGCAGTCCAATTGTGACGAGCGCTAGATATGCACATTCACACCTACAGCCACACACATGCGCATGCATGCACACAAGGACCAGACAGGCCTTGATGCCACAAGCACAGAAGCAGATCCTGAGACACACTATAGCAGGTGTCAAGGTGTCAACTCAAGCAAGCACGCTGTAGCATATTGTGAAGCTTGAGGCGAGGCATGTGCTGCAGGCATTCTGCAGAAGCGACCATCAGGCAACCTGAAGTCAATCTCATGCGACAATTACATTGCCAGATCATGCATGGAAAGGACTCTAGAGTGAAGGCTGCCTCTGCTGATCCAACAATGCCACAGCCACACTCATTGAAGTAACAATCAGCCAGTCAGCTGATGCATGTTGCTATTGCAATCACTGTATTGCTGACATACCTAGCCAATGCTGCACACCATACTGCACAGCGCCGCCAAACAAGAAAGGCGGTCTGGCAATAAAGGCAACGCCAAGCAAGCTGATGCCACAGCCTGCAGCTGACACCCAAGTGGCCGCCTCCCCATGCACCAGCCAGGCCATGACTACTGTGATGGCTGGGTAGATGAAATACAGTGTCATCTGCATGCCATGAAAATGCAGTTAGCAGGCCATATTGGGTCATCAAGAATGATGTGTATCGCAAGATCAGCCAGACAGAATGAAGCATGAGATTGAAGTCCTGACTGTTATGCTCATTTAGCACCAACAAGAGCTTCAGCAGAGCTGTCAAGCACTTCAGACCTAGCTCAAAGGGCATGCACTGACATTGGAGGACTACTGTTGATTATGACTCATTTTAACAATTGCATTGAGAACCAAGTGCCTGCCCATATCAATATGACTCATACACACATGAGGTGACATCGCTTGTCTTGTACATCGCATACTGATAATCAACGCTGGGCCCCAGCATACATGAGTAATAGGCTGAGGACATTTGGCTTACATCAAGCCAGAATGTTGTGAAAGCCATAGCATGACAGAACTGGCAGTTGCATAAGGATGCACTGTACCATCCGCCTGTGTGAGAGTAAGGCACTCACCGCCTCGCTGAGCATGAGCCTCTCAAAGGCCTCATAATACAGTGCCATCGCTATTGCTCCCATGGTTCCTCTGAGAGCTAATATGGGGTATCGTTTCCTGCTTCCATACAAGGGTGTTATATGCTGCGCCCTACCCAGTGCATCTGTGACTGCCCAGCTGATTGCACTGCGCACCATCTGCAGCAAACATGACAAGCACTTCAGACAAGGATGTAAATCGACAGCAGCAACTTTGTTCAGTGAAGAGACATACCACGATTTCGAAAACTGGGATACGGCCATCTAGAAGTTTAATACACAACGCTCCGATACTTGAGCATAAGGATGCCACAGCTATACATGCAAGCCCCGAATCCCATATCAACCTGCAGGGACAAGCTTTGTCAAAGCTGTCGGGTGTTGCTTCAAACACCAGTATTCTGACCGAGGGAAGCTCACAGAAATGCCTTTTGCCACACGCTTTCAGATGTTGATGCCGGAGCGGTGGTATCCTCGTCTTCGCTGGTTCTGTAACCCGGCTGTTGACCTATCAAGGGCTCCTGATCTCCGTTCTGCTGTTGTAGGTGCTGAGTCGATGCGGCATCGGTGCCCTCAGATAAAGTGCTCATGCCGATCGTTTCCAAAAGCCAGGACACGAGTATAAGCAAAGCCGCTGAGCAACAAAACCTGTTTCAGACACTGCAGGTTTGTTCTCTTTCGGTAAACAACAAGCTGGGCTCCAGCTGACGCTACTGACGTGTACGAGCCAATCACATATAACGCTGAGTTTGCGCACGCGCTGCCGGTAAGTTGCCGGGATTTCTTGTTCGGAGCAGCGTGCTTTGACTCGTGGCCAAGATGACGGAAGAGTGAGGGAAGCTGACGCAACTTCGCTCACACAGACAGAGAGCTTCGATCACACGCACAAGACATCTGGAAAGCATGAGATACAACCAACAGACTAGTCTAAAACCGGCAGCTTGGACCTGTTGCACTGACACTGCACTGGCAGCTTGTCAACACTGCACTGGCAGCTTGTCAACACTGCACTGGCAGCTCGAGTCTGCCGCATCTACCTGAATCTTCTGGTTGCTCAGAAATGCTGCACCCTGCAAGGTTGGCTACAGCTAATTAGCATTGCGCACCCCGTCTAGATCTTGCTGCACCCTGTCTTGTCAGTTTCATTTATATCAGGTCAAGTTTGCACCATGCTCGGTTGTGCATGTGTGTGTTTTCAGCAGGATGATGATTTTGGAAACGTTTCTCGGTTTATGCGTGTCATCTATGCACGAGGGCCATGCTAGTCTTCCCTGTATTGCTCCAATTGTAACAAATGTCACTGAAGTTGTGTAAAGGCATGCAAAAGCATATTGTCAATACCAGACTCTACAGGTGAGCAGCAAATGTTTAGGACAGTAGAATTTACGCCTTGCGTCCACCACGCTGTGCCTTTGCCCAGACGCTCACTGTATCCCTATCAAGCTTGCTCACTGCTACAAAGTCCAGCTCTCGTAGAGTTGGCATGCAGCTGAGAACCTGCAGCCTGCAATGCCCCACGTGATTATGCATGGATATCTATTGCATCAGTGTGACCTGTCCAACACATACAGCATACCTCGAGTGGTCAAGCATCGCAACTTTGTCATGACATATAGCAAGTTTGCAAACATCGTGACCACAGAACATGGTATGTATTACATTGAACAAAAGACAGCAGTACGTACTTGTAATGTGGCAGCTCAGCAATGGGGTTGCCATGCAGTGTCAGTTTCTGCAAGCCAGAAAGCTTGCCAAGCTTCTTCACATCGCTCAGTTTAGTGATCTGATTGGCATGCAGATACAGCATCTGCAGCTTGGGAAAGCGCGTCAGCTCATCCTGGATGTTTGTCAGCTTGCACTGTGACAGATCCAGCCATCGCAGCTCAGCCTGCAAGTAGGTAGATAGGATACAGAGGTGGTAGATAGGGTACTGAAGGCTGCAAGTTGGCATCTATACGCATTTCCCAAGTTTGCTTGGAGAGTCCATGCAAGATTCACAAGAGGCATGTCCAGAAAAAGCTGCAGGGACGTACAGGCTCGTCCAATACTGCTGCGGCTGCTTCTTGAAGACCTGCCAAACTTGTCAAAGGATTGTTGGCCAGCTTGATGGCCTGGCTATTGAGCTCGAACTGCAAAGGTGTAACTGCTGCAGCGGTCTGCAATTGCTGCATGGGCTTTGCACTGGTTTCTGCATTGGCTGTTGGCTTGGTGACAGGAGCGTTTGCTGTTGAGGGCTTGTTGAGCTGAGGTGGTGCAGCCTGTCCTTTGATAAAGCCATTCACAGTCTTGAGTTCGCTCAGATCTGCACATATAGCCATTCTGTTGAGTTGCAGTCATACGACCAAGGCTGGGGCGTCGATGTCTGTTGAAGCATGCGCGCAAACAGAGCCTACTCTTGAGGCTGCCAATGTCCATAAAGCAATAGTCGAGAGGTGGTCCTGCAGGAAGCTTGGCTTGCTTTTTGGGGCTGGTCGAAACTGCTTTGATCGCCGGCATGTTCACTTGCGGGCTGAGTGCGCGACTATGATGACCTGTTGCAGGCTTCCAAATGCAGCGTCACGAAGTGACAGAGGCCTGCCACCTGAGAAAGCACTTATGAGAAGTCTGAAGTCGGCAGTCGAGGGATTCTGAGTTGAACCTGAGTTGAACCTGAGTTGAACCTGAGTTGAACCTGAGTTGAATCTGAGTGAACTACCAATGGACAACGGGACCTTAGGCTCTTTCTGGCGCAAGCCTTATTCGAGCAAAACTCCCACCAGCTTGGGTTTGTCGCAATCCACACAAACACCCGTGCTTTCAAGCCAGGATGTCTGATCTCTGGCTCCACACCTCAGACTGTAGGTATGCAATGAAATATAATGAGTGATTGGTTACATCACGTGATCAAACGTTTTGTAGCATGCAGGCTGATATTACACCAGAACATTATTGGTATATGTGACACCAGTCATCCAGTAAGTCAGACTGTCGGCATCACCAAAGTGCATACAACTTGCAAATGGAGTGAGAAGTGATTAGCAAGCTGTAAGAGAATCAATTGCTCAATATTGCTTGATGTCACCTGGAATCTTGCATTTCAAAATGCTGACGCTAGAGCGGCATTAAGTCAATTGCCATTGAACCCATGTGCTGTATGCAGTTGTGCAGCAACAAGGCAGCAAACTGATCTGATTCAGTGACCACCAACAGCCTTGTTGCTGCTCATAACACATAATTCACAAACAGGACAAGCTTCCTTGTGGCATCACCAGTCTGTCACACGACACTTGTTAATCTTCACGCTTGAGCTCATTGAGCATGTTGCTAGGCCCTGTCTTCAATCCTTTCTCAGCACCTTTGTATGACGCTACATGGGCTAGCACTGCAAGGCTTGTTCCAAAGGCAGCTCCTCCAATTAGTGCAGTCCCTCCTACGCCAAACTTTGCAGCAGCTGCAGCTGCGCCAGCCACAGCCCCAACACGTGAAAAGGTGTCTGTACGATTTTGTCCTTCGTTGTAGTGAAGCCTGTACACTCGGTCTTGAATACCCTCAGGTGTCAAAGGGGTGCCATAAACCATTCCCAGCCCAAGCAAACCTGTGACCCAACAAGTGATGTGCATGGAGACGGAGGTAATTCATGCAACGCACAAGGTTAACGAGCCCCTGTCAGGCAAAGTTGATCTCACACCTGAACCGGCTGTGGTGATCACTGCACTTCTGGACAGCCCTCTCAACAACTTCGGCACAACTGGATAATTCGAGCCCCTTCCTCGGTAAGCTGTGACAGGAACCACAAGCACGGAGCCTATGCAAGAACCGAGCTGAAATCCTTTCTCTGTAATGTGCGTCATAAGCTTGACAGTGGCATTTTGAGTCGGGTCAAAGTCTTCACCAGTAGCCATGGTTCGTGCAAACACCCAGTGGCTGTTACAGTCGCAGGATCACCAGTCCTCTCGACAATGAGCAACCACTGACATCGTTCACCACGGCACAGTCCTCTGCTAGACGAGCGCTGTGTAGATGGACAATGGGTCTACTGAGTAGATTTGCTTATGTCATGCATGACTCATTCATTGACTGATATATAAGCAGCTTTAGCTCAGAGCGATGACTCTTCAATCTGATGCCCCATCGAGATGTAAGCTGATGGATGCATGCTCGAATGGGTGCAGCAGAGGACCGCTAGGCATACCATTGCGTCTCTGTAGCATCAAACGCTTGATTTTACAAACTTGCAGCTTGATCTGAGATTATACTGCATGCATAACAACGAGCCTGACACGATAACACCATTCTGCTCAACCACAACTAAGCAAAAAGCGAATTTGTTGATGGAGTCTGTGAGGGAGAGAGGGGGGGGGGGGGGGGCACAAAATT
>JAABUP010003151.1_pt1 | contig 29677 bp, 28 predicted proteins | sample 5559201 | NCBI WGS metagenome assembly JAABUP01 (sample SAMN10711887, study PRJNA513373) | rock metagenome | isolation source: Antarctica rocks | place: Antarctica | reverse complement strand
TTGACGTTGCATGCCCCATGATCATGCTTCTGCAGCAGCATATTTGAAGTACAGCAGAAGTGTCTGGACAGGCTGTGCACAATTGCCCCTGCAGGTGCCTCCCCCCATTTTGGGCTACCGACACCACCCCCTGGAGTACTTCCTTACCTATGATGGCTTCATGTATGATGAGCCTCAGGTCAGCTTTTCTGATCAGATCTCTCTTGCTTCATTCCAAGCAGCGTGCCATCTGTTTATGCCAAGGGCTTGTCAAAACAGTTTCCTGTGCCTGCATTGTACGTGTACATGTCTTGATCTTCAAGGCTTTGAGGGCCCGTGCGCCTGCTGAGTAAAGTCCATCATTCTGTTCTGGGTGGCTTTGCCAAACCTCTTTGCACAGCAAGGCATTGCAGTCAAAGACTTGTTTCATATCTCATGTCATCACTGTATGACCATGTTGTAAGTTTATAACACAGACCCATTCATTGAAATTATTCTCATCAAAACTGTGTCTTCCTCACAGGGTGTCAGGTACATGCAGTCCTGAGTAGTTCCTTGTATGTGATCCTCTCTTGGTAGTGCAATGCAATGCAGCACCTGGAAAATGTGGCGTATATGAAAGCACTGCGCTCACACATGCCAGACAATTTATCTCTCACATGATGGTCTCCTAGAAAAACAAAAAACATTATGCTTTTCAGCGATCACAACGGGAGCCTCCTAAGGCGGCAGCCCAGAGCTACATGGGGGCCTCCTGCCTCACAGGGCTCCTGTTGTGACTGTTGAAAAGCTTGAAATGGTTTTTTGCTGTTCACAGGACATAGAGCTGTGGAAGCTAGTGGAGTTGATCCTGTTCAATCACCTGTATTGGTACAAGCTGCGGTACAACTGGAACAAGTTTGCTCCTGATGGTGAGTGCCTTCTCTTGACATACTGAAGCTGGCCATCACACTTGCAGTATCTGATGCATATGTGTACAATATCTGCTACATTCTCCATACCAAGACAAACACTCTGCATGGTGTAAGGTGTAACACAGATTACGATGTAGTGTGGAGTATGCAAGCACAAGATGAGTGTGCCACCTGCAGAAGCTGTATGTGGTACAATGTGCAGGACATCATTCAAAAGATCCACAAGTTTCCAACTCGCATGCGGGTCTGCATGATGTAGCACTGGCCCACCTCCATGCTTCAGTGCAAGCAGGTAGAAGCCAGCACAAGCCAGCAGTCTGGCTGATGGCTTCAGGTCAAGCATGTGCCCTGCTGCAGGGGCAAACGCCCTTGGTCAAAACGAGGCCATTGTCCGCTTCAGACGCTGTGCATGGCACACACTCCTGCGCCTGTACTTCTGGACCGGAGGGTTCTTCGCCCTGTTTCTCATTCAAGGTACAACAGGGCTAGGCATGCTGGCCAAACAGTACCCAAACTCTGCGCAGTCAGTCACATCAGCTGCATTCAGGTCGAGCCTTGGGTGCAAACCATGGATTGGAACATTGACTTACACTGCTTCCTTCACAGTGTAAAAATGGCCCATTTTAGATGCATGATGCAGTAAATGCCTTGCTACTTTATGGCATTAGCAGTCTCCAGTTTGCATCGCAGTAAAGACGCAGTGTTACTAAGCTCAGGGTCAGTCAAGGGAGTGCACATGACCCAGTCTGCCATTCTGTGCCATGATGCCATTCTGCCCACGCTGGTCTTCATAAAGCTGCGCTGAGTATGCCTGTACGTACATGTATACAATCATACGTACATACATCATACATCATACATACATACATACATACGTACATACATACATACGTACATACGTAGATACATACGTACATATGTACATACATACGTACATACGTACATACATACGTACATACATACGTACATACATACATACATACATACATCATACGTACGTACATGTGTACGTGTATACAATCATGACCATGACGTGACCACTGTTTGGTCCCATCCATCAGTGTGATGATACCAAAATCAAATGAGCTGTGAGCCTTTGGTCCATACGACCCTTCTGTTCCACACGACATTTCTGATCTCGTCGAGGTCATCTTAGGACGTCACCTATTGTATCTGCTGTGTGCACAAAGTTGAGTGCATTTTGTCTGTTTCAGCCTCAGGTCTTGCATGGTCATGTATGTACATACACATGTGGGTTGTGGCCTTGCAGAGTGTAGTTGTGATATGCTGTGACAGGAACCATGTAGATCCAGTTGCAGTATTGCACCATAAGGACAGGAACCATGTGGATGCAGTTGCAATTATTTACCATAGTGCATCTGTGGCAGATCCTTTTGACCAAGCGTGATTGCTACAGTTACGTATACAGTGAACTGTATTGCATGCTTATTACAGTAACATATACACTGACTGAATTGCATGCTTTGCAGGTATCCTGCGCTACATTCCAGACCACTGGCCTTCAGACTACGAGCTCAAGCTCAGAGTCATGGCAAAGGAGTTATATGTGTACAAATCCACTGATGCTGGTCCTAACAGAGCTGCATTGCCAAGTCATCTGCTGACACGCACCAGGCCTGAAAGTCCCAAGTTGCACACCACTCGGGCCATTGAAGAATAAGCCAATCTCCATAACAAAGGCAATTCTGAGGGGCCCTACCCATGTACACCCATGTAATCAAGGCATGAAAGGCCAGCTGTTGACTGGGGTTGCCTATCAGCTCTGATACGGCCTTCCTAGGGATGAAAGGAAGGCACTGCAGCATGAAAAGGCCTTACTGGACTGTTCCCAGATCTGGTTTCGGACCAGCCTCAAAGCCTGCAATACATTATGGCAGCTAGTAATACAGAGTGTACACAAGCATCGAACCTAGTAGACAACATCTTACAGTGTGGCGCCTTTACCTCTTTTTGGAGACTCATGCCTGTGATCAAATGAAAATTGAATCAAGCTTCTGCGTGACTGTACTCTATGTTATTTTGGAACGACACTGCTCTTTGGAGTGTCCACAAATATTGTACTGAGGTATATACGTAGTGCCTTGTCTGTATTTGGCTAAATGTGCACTCTGCCAGTCTTCTGTTGTGACTTAGCCAAAAGTGTAGTTTGTCAATGTTTTGCTATGACTTGCCTGTGTTGCACCACAATGTTCAGTGCCATCCAGACGTATGTATCGCCGCAGACTCCCATGCATACTAGAAAACTGTAACAAAGGCTCTCAATTGTGAATGCACGCATCCAGTGGCATTGCTGTGGCTACTTCTTTGATATGCACTCTGCATCTGTGGACTCGCTGGTCCCTATGCAACGTGCCTTACATTCACTCTAGGGTAGGTATATATAACCCCTAACACAACTTCCAATCTTAACTCTACATGCGTTGTGCTTGCGCTCGTGGCCGGCTGTCAAAACTGTCAGCCTTGACCTATCAGTCAGCAACAGACGCTACGAGTATTGCTCAGCATGTCAGCGGTTCTGCGTATACTTACCATAACTGTAAATACACAGCCTCTGAGATGCAATTCAATGCATCGCGCAGCCTAACACAACCCTGCATGATTGCATACTGTGCCACAATATCTCCATGATCCAGGGCCTGGATCATGCCTGGATTCCAGGCATGAAATCAGGCTCTGCAGATCAGTGCATCCTTGGGAACGTGTATCTGAGATCCGGGAGCGTGCCTGACATTCCATCAATCCTTCCTTTGGATTCTCCGCGTGAGATCATCCGCGTGACGAAATCCACGTGTCGTCATGACTCTTGTGGCTGAGTGTGATCGTCGTGGTGCCGATAGCTTTCAACAGAAATATCGCCTCTGGCAATGACAAGACATCAAGCAATAAATCGACCGCAGTGTTGCCATCTGATGGACTCAGTCTCTGACCGGTTCTGCCTCGGTTAGGTCAGCATGAATATCGAAAGTCGTGGGGCCAGTTTGCCGCACAGGTCTTCCGATGAGCTGCGGGCGCAACTTAATCTCAGAAAGACGCTAGGCTACAGCTTCAGCCCGCAGGTTGGGTTGCCCATGCACATCCTCGCCGATCTCGCTGCAGCTGTGTTGTGGTGACAATACTTACTAGTCAGTGTGTTCCTACACAGTCTTGAGTACTCAATCGCTCTGCAGGCTGCGCACATACAGCAGCTTCAGGAGAAACTGTCAGAAGTCCAGCAGCAGCTAGAGAAGGAGACAAGACGGTCCCACCTGCTGGAGCAGGAGCTTGCGCACCTCAGATCTCTGACGCTCCAACACACTAAGCATCAGTCTTCCAGCTCTACAGCTACTGTAGCCCAGCAGTCACTGTCAGAACTGCTAGCAAAGCAGGCTGCCAGTAAGCAACTAGATCATGAGCTGCATCCACAACTACGCCCAAGAGCCCAGTCGATCGATGGCAAACCTTCCTCTTCGCAGTCAGACAGCCCTGATGACATACACAGGGTTTGCTCTGCCCCTGCTGGACCTGCCATGATGACGCAGAGGCGTGCCAGCATGGACAAAGCAGTCAGCAACGCTTTGCATGCTGTGAGTGGCGCGTATTTGAAAGAGCAAGCTCAGCTTCAGTCATCATCTCTGGCAATACGGCAGCAGCCAATGTCAGAAGCTGAGAGCAAGGCTCGCCGATTCATTGAGCAAGCACAGCCGGTGCTCGGTGAGGCGTCCAACACTGTCACAATCAGCAAGCAAGCATTCGAGCTTTTGGTGCTGAAAGACAGAGCAATCAATGCGGTCAAGGAGGGCATCACCATTGCTGACTGTAGCTTACCAGACCATCCGTTGATCTTTGCCAACGATGCATTCAGCAAGATCACAGGGTACAGCAGAGAAGAGGCCCTTGGCAAGAACTGCAGGCAAGGCTGCTGTCCTTCTGTTTCCTGCAATGTAATATTGCAGCTCAGTCACCATTGCAATTTGCCACAATTGTCCACACTTGCTTGTCCACATGCCAAGTACAGCCTGCCAAAAAAAGATGTCAGCAAAGTCTTCTGCCATATGTTTATTGGTATTCCTAGCTTGCACCTTTCATGTGCTGTTCCAGCAATAGGGGTGCTTGCCTTGTGCATCAAGAACCTTGCTGACCTCAAAGCTGTTGACCATACATTTTTGTGCTGTCTCAAAACTTATACTGCAATCAGTGACCTTTCAATAACCAACAGCCACATCCATTTGAGCTGTTCACAAGAGGTCGACCTAGAGCAGCCCTGCCTCGGATCTACCTCATTTTCAAAGATCATGTCCCATACTTAGCTCTGCTAAGGGGCACATCATGTATACCCTCATCCATGGTGTTTCAGAGTTTTGTTCTCTGATCTCTGTCTGTCCCGTTTCTCATGTTTCTATTGCGCTTCTACTGGTTTCTACAAAGGCCCAGGCCTCGGTTTTCTGTAAATTTCTGTAAAATGTTGCAAGGGCCCAAGCCTCATGCTATTGTGATGCTTCTGCAGGTTCCTGCAAGGCCCTGGGACAGATGAGGAGGAGATTCAAAATATGAGAGGTGCTGCTCAAGAAGGTGAGCTCCATGACAGCGTCTGCACAAGCTTACTCTGTTGCTTTACTGTCATGTGGTCATAGCACTTTCAAGGATCAGACAGGCAGCCAGTTGTACTCACACTCAATTCCAGCTGTCACAAGCATCATAAGCATGGCAGCAACAATGTATCACTGTTCATCATGTGTAATGACAGATGGGGATTTAGGGTTATATATTGCATGTGTTGTACTTTGTGTGAGCCTTGTGTGGGAAAGCATTGTATCGCTGTGCTGCCCTGAACAATTCTGCAAGGAAAATTCTCTGCATGTTTGCTGTGCAGGCAAGCCTAGCGTAGTACAGCTGTTGAATTACAAGAAGAATGGGGACCCCTTCATCAACTATCTATCCATCACTCCCATCTATGACAGCAGGGGCCACGTGACGCACTTTGTGGGCATCCAGTCAGACATCAGTGATCTGGTGAATCACAAGAAGGCTGAGCTGGCAGCTAAGCATGAAGCTGCTCAGGCAAGTGACGCAACACGCACATTGCCTCTTGTGACCAGGCATTGGCATGCTTTGATGGTTCACACCAAGCGCTTCCAAGCACTTACCTGTACGTGTTATAATCATGCTCTTACCTCTGCTCAACGTTGAGACTGTGTGTGCATTGATGCTTTGCAGTATGGTGAAACACTGCTCCTCACAGCTACTGAGCTATGAATTGTGATTGCAGTGTGCAAGCTTACATCAACACCCGCAATACATATGTCCACAAGGCATTATCACCGTATGTGTTACACCTCTGTCTGGACAGTGTCTTCAGTAATTTACTGTATGCTTTCTGATCATCAGGCAGCAGCTGCCACGGAAGTCAAGAGTCAGTTCCTGGCGCGCATGAGTCATGAGATCAGAACACCCCTGAATGGCATGATTGCTGTCGGCCAGCTGCTAGCAGGTCGGCCCTTGACTGACTCTTCTGTTGTTTAATTCCATACTTTTCTCTCTTCTGTCAGCCATCATGCTGGCTTGATTTGCACTGTTTCTGGTCAGCTGCAGTCAGTCCTGTTGCTCTTCTTCACCTGAGGTTCATGTAATGTTGGGTACAATTTTCTGTGACCACGCATGTTGCAGATGGACACAACATATTTTCTGCAAAGGGCTTGCCCTGCTAGGGTCAACACAATCTGAAAGCAGCTGAATGTGTTTTGTTACAATATGATCAGTTGCTGTAAAGCTGCACCTAAGAGCTTCATTGCAAGCATGCAGTCAGATCTGAGGTCATGCTGTAGATGAAGAGTTTATGGCAAAGCTCATCGTAGGCACACTGCTTGAATTGGGCATCTGTAACAACCAGTCAAACCCTTCCTGGCAAATAACACACTTAGTAGTGTTCATTCATGTGTTGAGACATGTGTCTTCCCCCTGGGGTCAATTACGTACAGTCCTGAGCCACTCTGTGAGAAAGTAGCGTCAAAAAAAGAACTTAAAAGACACACATCAGATCACAGCCGAGCTGGCAACGACATCTGCAGCTGTTTAGCAACACGAAAATGCCCAGCCATCAGATTATACAAACGCTCCAAAGACACACAAAAACTTTCAGACTGTGCAGATAATTTTGGACGCCTTTCCTTTGATGCAGAGACAAGACTGTCACCTGCCCAGTGGGATCTCATGAATACAATTCGCTGCTCTGGAGAGACGCTTCTCACCCTCATCACGGACATCCTGGACTTCAGCCGCATAGAGGCCGATAAAATGGTTTTGGCGCCGACAGAGTTCCATTTGCAGACTGTTATTGAGGCGGCAATGGAGATTGCTGGCTTGCATGCTGCACAGAAGCGGCTTCAGGTATATATATGTACATATACATATATTGATATATACTAGCATCATATACATGCCCTTGACCGTGCGTCTGCGTGAAGTCACACCCCATGCAGCATATATTTTTTAATGCCAACAAAGATTCACTTGCACAAAGTTATTAAGGCTGCAATGGAGATTGCTGACTTGCATGCTGCAGAAAGGAGCCTGCAGGTATATATATATGGGCCCCAGGCTCAAGCACAATATGTTTGATTGTGCGTATGTGACTGGTTCATGCAAGCTTGCCATATTGGCAGCTCCAGTAATCTACAGATTGATTGTCTCTAAAGTTGCAAGGGATTGTGCGTGCTTGCATGCTGCACAGAAACGCCTCTGTGTCATTTGCTATGTGCATGTGTGAATGCAATAGCAGTTTGTGCATGGTTTGCTGCTCTATTGTATTAAACATGCTCTGCTTTGACACACAACTCCTGGGCGGCAGGCACCGTCGCACACCTTTCACATCGCCGTCTGTTGTCCTGACGAATGCTCACATGTGCAGGTGGCTTACAACGTGGCAGACAACGTTCCCAAGCTTGTGACTTGTGACGCACAAAGGCTGCAGCAGGTGCTGCTCAACGTGCTCAACAATGCAGTCAAGTTCACAGAGAAAGGTGAAGTGCTACTGGAAGTCTGGTGTGAGGAGTCCAGCTCGGATGCATCAGCAAAGCAGGCTCAGCGTGCACAGCAGGGTCTGAGCAGCAGTCATGTTCCCATGCCAATTACTCATCAGGAGCCTGGTGATGCTCTTCAGTCGCAGCAGGAGCCCCTTCTCAGCACGTTTTCAAAGGACAGCGTGCAGCATGTTCAAACTCAAACTTCCCGCCTAGAGCCCTTCAGGCCTCTGACGCCCGATAACCTGTCCCAGCACACAGAGTTCTCTGACATGCGCCAACAGATGCAGGGCCCCAATCCCCATGGGGATCATGGGGATGCTGCCAGTACAGAGGCCCTTGCCGCCTCTTTTGATGTTGGCTGCAATCATGGCGGGAACTGCTCCTGCCCGCCATCATCTACTACAACCTGCTTAAACTCCCCACAGCAGCTTCAGTATGAAGGTGCATCGTCTTCACAGCAGCAGCAGCAGCAGCAGCAGCCGCCAGCTTCTGACAGTATGTCACAAAGTGAGCAAAGCACAGCGTCAGCCAGCAGCTTCCTGACTGCTGCTCCTGCAACTATGAAAGCAGGTAGGCAACAAATCATGGACGTCAGCGCTGCGTCAGTTGCACCTAGGGCTGCATCGGACTCCAGCGCTGAAGCTGCAGCAGAAGCTGCATTGGAAGCTGGCTCGGGAGCTGCACCAGAAGCTGTAGCTGCACCTCACTCAGAAGCTCAGCGGCGAGCTGGACTTGGTGAGGGATTTGAGTCTGTTGCAGAGCAAGCAGCCGAGGAGCGTGCATGCAGTGAGTCTCATCGTAGGCACAAGATTGATGGAAACACTGATGGCGACTGCAGTGGGAGGCAGAACAGCATGGCCTCAACCAGTGGTCGTTATGTCGAGGATACAGGCTTCTATACGCTGAACTTCAGCGTTAGGGACTCTGGCATTGGCATTAGTGATGAGAGTATGAAGAATCTGTTTCAGTGCTTTGCTCAGGTGAGTGGCTGGTGGAGTTTTCAATCTGGAATCTCCTGAAAATCTCAGAACATGTGCTGTTGCACAAGAGCTGTCGTGCTGTTCTTTGCATGTTTGCTCTTGATGTCAATAAAGTGGTTGGGTCAAGTCAGCCTCATGTGTGCACCCTTGCTTGTTTGTGCACCTTGTTGCATGTGTGTTTCATGGCAGGAGATCTGTCCTAACCTACAAGGGACATTGCTCAGCAGACTGCTTACGTCATACAGGTTGATGCATCCCCAACCAGAAGGTTTGGGGGTTCTGGCCTGGGGCTGGCTATCTGTAAGAAGCTGACGGAAGCTATGGGTGGTCACATATGGGTTGAGTCAGGTGGTCTTGGCAAAGGCAGTGTCTTCAGGTATACTTCTCTAGGGCAATGTTTGGCTCACATCTCCATTCAGCTTCATTGCAGACGTGCATGCTCCTCGCATGTGCTTTTCTGCAAGTGGCCTGTGCAATGTGTTTCAGTAACATTTTGTTGATCAAGGCTGTTTGTGCGCATTCCTTGTCTCCATGCCAGTAAAGGCGCAACTTTTGGTTCCATGCTGCTGCAGAATCTGATGTATACATGTTTGCAAGAGTACAGCACCCTTTTTCTGGATTTCTCCTCAAATTGCCCGCTACTTAGATTATGTCGATGTCGAGCTTATGGTTGTTGTGCCATGCATGGTGATGCTGTCTGACAACATTTGAGTGCTCTGTGGCTTTGCGTGTTCTGTGACTCATCTGGCTGCTGTCCCTTCCAGGTGGACGCTTCAAGCCAAGGGGCATAACTCCATGCTGCCGCCCAGCGCCAGCAATGCTGACAAGGTAGGCTGCCAAGTCTGCATCCAATGTAAAATTTAGGGTTTAGGGTTGAAATTCTAAATCCATACACCCTACACCCCAAATATAGTATTCTGCCAAATTTTGGTCCAATGGGTCGGTAGAGTCTGGCAATCGATCAGGGCTTGCATATATAACACACTGAGAGTCGAAAGATGTGCATGTCTTTTTCAAGACCACATTCACACGTATGTTGGCATGAAACCATGTCCTGCAAAGCGTTCTTTTAACATTATTATTGAACCATGTCCTGCCACCTGCAAGGTGCCCTTCATACAGTGGTAGCACCACCGGCAACTCAGCAGGCACTTGGTCCAGAGCGCTTCCTTGTAGCACTCCTAGTGGCAGAGTGCATGGCTGGCTGGCAAGCAGGGCTGCTAGTGATTGTGCAGACATACTTGTACATACACCACCACAATGGCACAACTATTTCATGACTACAGAGCTTGGTCTGCAGGATATGGGCACAAGCCGTAATGCCTCCAGCTTCTCGACATCTAGCAACAGCAGTGGTGGCACATCCAAGAGCGGTGGCGCTAGGGCGCTTCATCGCAATCGATCCAGCATGGAATGGCACCGTGGGAGTGGCTCGCAGTCTGGCTCAACTGTGGAATCTGGGCTTGCGCTGTTTGCGGGCAAGAAGGTGCTTCTGGTGGAAGTCTGTGACATGGTGAGTGGAGTGCTTTCGTGTGTGTTTGTGTCTGTCTGTGTCTGTCTGTGTCTGTGCATGTGTGCCCGCCTGTCTGTCTGTGGCTGTGCATGTGTGCCTGCCTGTCTGTGTCTGTGTCTGTCCGTGTCTGTGTCTGTCTGTGCCTGTGCATGTGTGCCTGGGTGCGTGAAGAACGCTGGGAAATGCAAACTGTGACACAGTGTGTATGCTCATCATTCAATTTGTAGTGAGCATTCCACAGCAAGTATTTTCTGTTGCATTGCCTATTGCAGGCCGACATGTATCAGCAAGATGGCACATCACCTTCTTAGACATGATTTGTGAGTCAGACAAAGCTTTTGAGGCTGTAGCGCTTGTGCAGTGGCAGTGCACATTGCAAGGTCGACCAGCAATGACAAGCAGAGCAATGTCATGCGACGGCTGACAAGGGTTTTGTGTTCTGCCAGGTACGGCAGGTGCTGGTGCTGGCACTGCGGCGGTGGGGTTTCCAAGTCTGTGCCGTCAAGAATGAGGAAGACGCCATCAACAAGCTCACTCTGCAAGGCGAGAAGATGGAGCTGCATTGTTTGTCCCATTTCTGATCCGGCAGATCCTGATTTCTGCTTTCGCTTTGTCTGTTTCTGACAAGTCTCCATGCTCTTCTCAGCTTGTCTGTCTGTGTTTGTTTTCGTCTGTCCTTGAGTCTGACGATGCTCAGACCGTTTGTCTGTCTGTTTGTCAGACTGTCTGTCTGCCCACCCATCTGTCTGTCAGACTGTCTGCCTGCCCACTACCCTTCTGTCAGGCTTGTGCACATATTTGTACGCCTGGCCATTCTTCTTCCCACTGCCAGGGCAGCCCATGTCAGTCTGGTCACGTATTCTCTACATTTCTGATTTTAATCTGCTGCACATTGCCTATGAAAAATAAATAAATAAATGATAGTTCACATTTTTTCGGGAAACCAAAAAAATTGCTTTGCTTCAGGATTTATCAATGGTTTTGTTCTCTCTCTACAGTGATTGTGCTGACATTGTGTTAGCAATATGCATGTGCTGCAGACGGGCATTCAGACTTTCTGGGTGCATGCAAGAGGCGAGCAGAGGGCAAGCTTTCGCTGGAGCATTCAGGCACAGACGTGCAGGACGGCAAGCTGTGCAATGCTGATGGTCCATATGATGTGGTCATCTTGGACATGGCCTTGTCACAACTGGTGTTGGCTCTAATGCAGGTGAGATGCACTGTGGTAGCGGGTACATTCAGGTTCCATGTGGTGTGGTAGTGGTTATAGTGGTTATGATCAGGTTACATGTGGTGTGGTTTTGGTTATAACCAGGTTACATGTGTTGTGGTAGTGGCTATAGTGGTTATGGTCAGGTTACATGCAGTGTGGTAGTGGGTACAATCAAGTTACATGTGGTGTGGTAGTAATTATCATCAGGTTACATGTGGTGTGGTAGTGGTCGTAATCGGGTTACACGTGGTATGGTAGTGGTCATAACCAGGTCACATATGGTGTGGCAGTGGTTATCACCAGGTAGCTTTTGGTCATAATGGACTGAGGCCCTCAAACTTGTGTTCTTCTCGTGTTTGTGATCACATCCTGCTGTGACAACATTTTGGCTGTGCTTCCTTGGTTGATTGTCATGCATGTGCTTGCGACTGCAGTGGAGTTCACTGCAGTCGCAAGCGCACGTCTGGTATCTATGGTCTAGCTATGGTCTTGATTTAGATCCCATCCTGTCAAATTGTAGCTCTGTTGCCAAATTGGAAGTGCATTTTGTGGGGATGACAGGTTTGGTCTGCCAGACTTGAACAGCCCTCTGTGGAACAGCTTTGTGCGTCTGTCGCATCGTTTACAGTATTATCTGGCCAATGTATTCCCCTGCTCCAGCTTTGCAATATCAGAGTAGTGAGGGGATCAGAGTGAAAGATCAGAGTGGAAGCAAGGCATGTACACTGGTCTTTCTAGTTTGCCAGGGCAAAGCAACAACAAGACATCTTTTTGCATTTCAAGCCAGATTCAAACTGCTCAGCCCTAGCCAGGTGCAGAATGCCCTGCCCTAGTCGACTGCAGAAATGCCCTGCCCTAGTCGACTGCAGAAATGCCCTGCCCTAGTCGACTGCAGAAATGCCCTGCCCTAGTCGACTGCAGAAATGCCCTGCCCTAGTCGACTGCAGAAATGCCCTGCCCTAGCTGTTTGCAGAACACCACAGCGCAATGCTGGTCGACCACCAGGTTACACACAACCAACGAAAAACAAGCTAGCGTCCGTGACAATGTGTGTCTGTCATAGGGCGTAGAAGCAGAAGCCAGCACACTTGTTTTCCTAGGCTGGCCGGGGCAGAACGAGCCTGAGGACGATGACCTGAATGCCCTGGACACAAACGGCCCTGCCCTAGCCAGCCCCATGCACTCCCAAGGCAGCGCGTACTATCCAGACAGCATGAACGGCCTCACCCTGGGCTCTAACCCAATCAGTGCTCAGATGTCTCAGGACACAGCAGAGAAGATGAGCAACAGATCCATCGGCAGCAAGCAGCTCATGTGAGTACTGACTGTTGACTGGACACCAAGGTTGCAGACTTTTGCTCAATTTCAGGGTGCATACTTTTTGGTGCACAGGGTGCATGAGGTTTGTGACCACTCAAAACAGTTATCATTTGGCTTAGAGTATGGTTTAAATAGACCAGGCTGCTGTCATGCTTGTCTGTCAGTGTCGGCGAAGGTGTCTGTTGTTCCAGTCCTAGCCTGCTGACTAGTCATACTGGCATTGGAACCTCTGCTGGACAACTTGGGATATTTTGCAGGTCTGCCATCACCACTTGCCTGGTTTCTTGCAATTGCATTTGTAAGTGAAGCTTCTCTTGCTGCCCTGATGTTGTGTATCACATTGTGGAGCTGCATTCAGGTATGCCATTGTCACTCGCCCTGTGAGGCAGGGCCGTCTCAAACTCGCCCTTGAGGAGGTCCTCACCACACAGCCTGATCCCTCAGACCCCACCCTCCTCCAGACCCCAAATGACCACGCCTCTGCCACCACAGCTACCGCCCCAGCTTCTGCTCAGTCATTGTCTGCTGGACCGCACACCCAGTCAGCTCCCAATCAGCCGGCTGGCTCACTTGGGAATCTGAACCCAAGCCAGGTGCCAGCTTCTGCCGCAGCTCTCAGGATTAGTCAAGACGCTCAGCCAGAGTTGCAGACAGGAGGCAGGAGGGATTCTACAGTCAGCTCTGGGAGGCTGTCAAATGCATCCAGTGCTTCTGGAAATATACTTCCGGCGCCGATAGATTTGTCGCACAGGAACAGTGCAGTCAGCAGTCCCTCCTCGCATGGGACAGATTTTGAGTTTGCTCTACAGTCGCGGCGGCACAGCAGCCTTCATCGAGCCCCAAAGGTCAGCCTGCCAGAACGCTTTATCTACCCTGACACAGCTCACACAAACACAAGGTCCATGAGCAATTAGGGAAGACCTGGTTTTGTACCACACTGTCACCTGGTGTTGCATCACATTATTACCTGGTGTTCGTACCATGTTCTTACTCAGTGTTTGTACCATGCTATCACCTGGTGGTTGTACCACGCTTTCACCCTGTGTTGGCCTGTTCCCAACAACTGCAACACATTGCCAGATGTATTTGTGTGCATGTGCAAGTCAACACATGATGCTTCAATCAATGCACGTCCATCCAATTTGCGTCGCAAATGGCTTGCTCAGATTGCTGTGCCTACTCAGTCTCCATGTGGCTTACTGAAAATTGCCGGTAGCCTAGGTTGTGCTTCTGCTGCGTCTGCAGCATATACAAGTTCAGCTCTATGTGCACACCCTTTGTCGCCCTGTGCTGAACCTCTTCTGCCTTGCTTGCAGTTGCGAGGTCACGGCAGTTACTCCGAGCTCGCTGAGGTTGAAGGGTCACGACGCTATCTCAAGGTGCTCCTGGCTGAGGACAACCTCATCAACATGAAGGTAGACACACTACTCCGTCTACTACTTCTGCAACACCTGTCTACTACTACTTCTGCAACACCTGCCTTCTAGTTCTGCAACGGCTGTCTGCTACTTCTGCAATGGCTGTCTACTGCCAAGGCCACCTGTGCATTAGTCTGTTGCTGGCTGTCTTGCGCCCAATGCTCCTCACTGCATCAATTGCCAAGATGGCTGTTGCAGATTAGGCTCAATCCAAATCGTAATCCTGACATGGTTTATTCACATAGACAATTGCATTGTTGGTCCTTGAGATCATCCAAGAGGATCCAACAGACACTTTTGAACCAGACAATCGCCACAATAAGTCTCAAACCGTAATTGAATCATTGTCACCAAGCGTTCCCTTACTGGTAGGCATGTGACAAGCAAAGGTATCACTGCTATGTTCGCACAATCAAGTCAACACCCAGAATTTTGCTGCTTTCTGACTTGCTGGTGAGTGGCATGCAGGTTGCTTTAGGCATCTTGAAGAGGACAGGCTACAGCGAGGTGACCACTGTGGTGGATGGCCAGCAAGCCATGGATGAGCTGCATCGACGTGGCGGCGCTGATGCTTTTGACGTCATCCTCACTGATCTGCATATGCCTCACAAGGTACTTCTTTGCAATTGCCACATTATGTGACGCTGACTTAACCCTGCAGACATGCCACTCTCCCTGCATGCATCTTCTTCAGCGTGCTCAGCATGCACATCAACCAGACTGTTGACCTGCAGCCTGGTATTGCAGCCATACTTTTATTGATACACTCAGTATGCACGTCGCACAGCTTTCAACCTGCAGCCTGTTCTGAGGCCACACATTTATAGATGCCCTCAGTATGCACGTCACCCAGCTTTCAACCTGCAGCCTCGATTTGAGTATAATCAAGATGATAAGTTCAACTGCCATTGCATGGAACTGAACTACTGCATAGATGGATCTGTCCAATGACCATTGCATGCTGCTGTACGCAAGTGTGCCAGAGCATGCGAGCTGCAATGCCATTCTGGGCTTGTGTTGCTGCTGTGCAATTGCTGTAGAGCACGTGAGCTATGGATGTGGCTTGCGCAAGTAATTTTGAAACTGAATGAATCCTGAGCTGTATAAGTAAGTAAGCAGTATCAGTGGCTCTGCAGGCAGGGATAAAAGTGTGGCTCTGCAGGCAGGTATGATAATGGACTTTAGACTAGATAAACAAGTTTTTCAACAAATAAACGGTATGAGTGGCTCCGCAGGGAGGTATGGAACTGGTGACTGAAATCCTGATACTTCAACTGATACAACAGTCTTTCCTTTATGCATAAGAAGTCGATCATCACTGTTTTCTGGTAAGATGTGTCTGTGGTTCTGCAGGGAGGTATGGAAATGGTGACAGAGATCCGACAGTTGTGGCCCAACTCCAAAGTTCGTGTTGTGGCTGTCACAGCAGACGCCTTTGAGGACCGGCGAGATCAGTGCTTGGCCTCTGGCTTTGACGGCTGGCTGGCCAAACCCTTCAGGATTGAGGATCTGGTCAAAATCATGAAGGCAGTCTCCTGAAGTGTCTAATGTCTGAAGTGTGGGTTTCAGCAATATGGCCGCTTCAAAGATTGTGGTCTTCAGGCTTCAGAACTGCTGTTTGCGCTGTCCTTTTGTGCTGTCAAGTTGCGGCACGTGCATCAATGCAATATTGGCAGCTGGTGTTGATCACAATGCAGTAGCTTCAGGGTAGATATCTGTACGTTATTATTTGCAAGCCGTCATTCAAATTGATCTCACAGTCTCATCAGCAAGATGCTTTCTGTTCAGAAGTTTACCTGACGCCCTGCTGGAGTTTGACCTGCTTTGATTTTTTGCCTTAATTCAGGGTTTTGGTGATTTTACCACATTCATGCAATTTTGTGATATCATTGTTTGCTGCAGGGCTAGCAGACCTGTAGGCCTGCTCAAGAGTGAAAGTGCTTCGGGGTAGTATTTCCCTACTGGAAATAGGCGCCATGCATTGAGGCTTGCCAGCAGTCGTAGGTCAGCGCTGATGGTGAGTTGTGTACATGCGCTTTGTGCAAATGATAGGTCTTATGAGATTTCTATTTTATAGCCAACCTAGTTCCCTTTTCTGTGTTAGTCCTGAGACGCACATGCTGTGTTGGCATATCAGCAAGCTTTCTGCACTTAAGTTTGACTTCCATATTTGATTGCTGCATCCGCTCATGTCAACAGCTAGTTCATCGTCTGCCTGAAACAGTTTGTTTGAAAACATTGAGATTGCTGCATCCTTTGCTCGAGCTCGTGCCTTAAAGGTTCATGGTCACTCTGATCACGCTGAAATTTGCTCCATATGTATATTTACCTAACTGACCACTGACCTTTTGCCAGATTCCTGTTTATGTCAGTGTTATGTAATGGTTTATGAGTCATCAAGGCCTGTGAGTGTGTGCAAAACCCTACCAAAACAGGGGTTTTGTGGGGAGTGGGTTTTAACAACTCCTGGAACAGCCCTATTTTGACACCTTACAGCCCTATTTTGACACCTTACAGCCCTATTTTGACACCTTACAGCCCTTCCCTAACTGCCCTTAGCCCTGTAGTACTTAGTGCAGTACTGTAGCCTCTGTTTACCTATTTACAGACTTTCTAGAAAAGTATAGAGGTGAACTCAGAGTCTGAGTTCTGAGAGTATTTGGGATGGGCTGTAAGTAAGTAAGGCTGAGTCAAGACTCAATGGCTGAGTCACACACACATGTTTTTCTTGCTTTAGGGCATAAACTAAACCTTTTCCAGACCAATACAAGCGCTGTTGATTACATGCAAAACAAGCCCACCCTGGCTGCAGTGCCGCAGCAGGAACATGCGCCCTTCTGTGAAACTTGCAGGCAGCCAAGCGCTTTGTCACGCCGTTCACTTTAGGATCTTGACCTCTCTGCCTAAGCAAAGGCGTGAAGAGCTGTCCCGTCCCTCTCTATCGCAACACCGGAGCGCGAGTGCTTCTCGCTTTTGGCAGCGCTTGCTGACACAGCCAGCTTTTGTTGGCGAAGCGTTTCAGCAAAGTCAGCAGGAGTACGTGATACCAACCTGTTGCACATACGCACAGCTGATATGTTGAGAGCCGAGTGACATACTGTTTGTATGCAGTTTCACTCTAAATGGCTTCACAGGAACTGAAAATGTTTCTGAGTGGCGTCAATAGCGCATATTCGAACTTTGCCGACGTCATTTATCGAGGCCAATTCACCTGTCAGGCAGAGCTCACAGCCGCTGAACGTAAAGACCTTGAGGATTTGGGCATTCCCAAGGGTGCAGCTGGACTGATTATTGCAGCAGCTAGAGACACAGGTGATTCCTTCGTTGCCTTACACCAGTCTTTCAAAGGATGCACTCCCTTTCATTTCTGTATTTTCTGCTGGTCTTGAGGACATGGCTTCAAGAGGTGCACTTCAGCTTTATGCTGTCAATCTTTTGTGGTCTGAGGTTGAATTACTCAGCTCGCATGCACTCTCACAAAGCTTTTGAGCATGTTCAAGTAGCGTCTGTTCTACTGCCTGAGGTTTTTGCTGTTGACTTCTTTATGTCCTCAGCTTGCCCTATGTGGCACTCGAAGCTAGCCAATGCAGTCTTTAATATATCTGCAGATCAAGGTTGTGCTTTTGACTTTTGCTGCATGTTTGGCTTGACTGTGGCATGGTATCTAAGGTTGCAGCATGCCTTTGGCTTGGGTTCTGGCTGCTGATTCTGATGCAAGCTCAGCAGCAAGTGAGTGTCGCAACTGAACATGAGCTTTGCAGCCTCTCAGCCTCTGCTATGGCTTAAGGTGTTGCTGACATTGTTGCAAATTAAGCAGCGCTAGCACCAGAAATGACATGTTGTCGACTGTCAGCCTGTCTTGTTAGCTTGGTGGCACATAGACTGCAAAATTGGGGTGCCTGTTGGTTGTCTTATTGTAGCCCTTACTTTGGGTGCCATTTGTCAGTGACATCATGTCACAAACAGCAGGGCTAGCAGTGTGACCCATAGTATTTGTCAACAGGCTGCTACCTGTTGTCAGGTTGTATGCCTATTCCTTAGTGCATAATATTTCTTTGCAGGCTCTCATGGACAAACTGTGGTTGCAGAAGGTACATCTTCATCGGGTATGCATCGCAATACAGTCAACAGAAAAGCCCACTCTTCTAAATTTAGCACTATAATTCCACCACTTGCTGTGTTTTGTAGATCTGATTAAGCTACATGGCAAGGTCAAGGTCTTGGAGAAAGGTGGTCCAGAGACAGGAGAGACAAAGAGTATCAGTCTGTACAGAAGTGGAGATGATCCGCCAAGCTTAAAAACCAAGAGTGGCAAGCTGGCAGGGCGCTTGTACCTAAAAAATGTCAATGTCATGGTTCCTGTGGAAACTGCAATGGTTGAGGTACGTATGAAGTAGTCTTACCATGCATGCGTTTGAGCTGTCTTGCTTACTGAATGTGCACCTGGGTTTTAACTTTCCCACCTGATGCTTGCATTGTGATTTGCACATGCTTCTTGCCCCCGCTATGCTTGTCAGAGTTCCATTGACTTTGCCAGGTTGTGGCTCCTTAACAAGAGATGAGACCACCATTCTTGCCGGAGGAGAATAGCAATGGGCTATCAGAGGAGCTGTTTGCGTTTGACTCAATCATCAAAGTGACTTCTTTCAGAGGTGTGGATTTCTTTGTCAATGCGTTTGTCAAATGACTTAAGCCTGTCCTTGTATGGCTATGAGTGGCTGCTTGCATCACATTGATTTTGCATATGCAGGTCTATCCTTAGTTGATGATCTTGCACAAGATATTGCCTCAAATTGCAATGTCTTTGCAAAACAAATACGACCATTTTTGGAATGGAGACACCAGTTTGCCCACCCGAAGCCGGACTGAGATTTGCTTGTGCTTGGCAGACAAAGTATGGAGACGAATTTGGGCAATCTTATTACAACAGATAGTTGCAATAGTTGGGATCATCCTGACTTTGGGGCTTCATTGCACACCCACCAAGCTGTGATACACAACCATGGGTACACTACTACGGAGCAGAATTCTTTTGTATTATATGTAAAGCATTTGAGTATTGTTGTAAGATGTAGCATGTAACTACTGAAATGTACATTACCTTGATCATGCACTGTGATAGTACGACGCATGTTGACCTAGACAGCCTCGAAGTGGCTAAATGGTTCCATTGCGTGCAATCAACAATCGCCAGAGTTGCATGGCGTTGTCATGTATAAATGCGTACAACAACAGCATTTCTATCCCTATGTATGTGCCACTGCCTTTTAGGCTGCAAACACATTGCTAGTCAATGAGCAACATGAGCGAGAGAACATGTAGGCACAAATATGTTTTTTGGAAGTTCACAACCAAATCCTACAATTGTCCGGTAAGAGCTGTACTGCTAAGTGAGTTACCGTTTTTGGCGTAAAGATCATTTTGCACTTGTAGGCCGCTCATTGCATGTGCCCGACCTGCTTGAACGAACGAATGGCAACTAGTCCATGATCACAATCATCTGCATATACATGTTGCTATTGTCAAAAACATAAAAAAAACCCACAATGACCTTTGGGGCAACACGAGATTTGCGATGTGCATGAGTCAACGTCACTTAGACTGTGGTACTTGACAAACCAATCTTCCCATCCCTTGCTAATGTACAAGACCTTGCTCAACTTAAGTGAGCCTTGTGTTGTAGGAATTGCAGTGAGAGCACTTATGGTACACGAAGTGGAATGGCGCCTCTCCCTTTTGCTCACAGTTATTGCACAGGATCACCTGCAGTGTTGCACCAGCTGTCAAACAACACAATGAGCAATGACCTGTACCCCACAAGCACAGCATTGTATCAAGCTGCCAAGATCACGCAGTAGCAGCAGCTAGCACATGGATATGTCTAATCTCACGGCCCAACTCGAACGTGCAGCCCAAAACACATCCAGCCAAACTAGGCAACCTGAACAGACTGTAAGCAGCTGCACAACATGTACTGCATAGGACTTTGCTTCTGACCTGTCTATATGACCGGCATGCTGTTGCATGAATAAATCAGCAAGTGAATGAGTGAATGGACAAGTGGTTGACCTGTTTGCGGGTGGCATAGCCGGGAGGCAGATCATCAGAGCGCGCCACGAGGGAGTCAATCATGCGGAAGTACATGCTCATGTCCCCCATGGTCTTGCTGCACACGGGGCAGGTGTAGTTGTAGCGCGTGTACTGCCCAAAGCAGTGGCTGTGCATGAAGTGGCCGCAGGGCAGCTCCTGCAGCACCAGCCAATCAGTCAGTCAGTCAGAAGAAAAGAAAAGAAACGCTTTGCGGCATTGATTAAAGAAAAGCCCATGGGTGAGGTGTATTGGGCTTCCCTGTGGGGTCAGTCACTCAGCCACTTGCTCCACGGCTTCATCAGCCCCTCTCTTTGTTGTTCGTTTGTTCGTTTGCTCATTCAATCTCTTATGCATGCACACACTGACGTAGTCATGTGACTGCGTGTCAGTCATGTGGTGTGTACGCTGTGTCACACTTGAGCTGATGATGCACCTGGCAGCTACCTGCCAGAAGCAGGGCTGGCTGTTCAATGCACCCAGCAGATTCAGTGGCAGAGGCTGCCTTGTGTTCAACATGTCAATTCCATGCCCATGTCACTGTCTAAATGCACAGCTGACCACTGTGACATGGGCCGCTGATGGCAGTGCCATGCGAGTAAATATGCAGCACCAGCTCAGCACAAGAGCATGCAGGTTGCCAATGACGCTCAAGGCCTACCAAAGTACGTAGCACCAGCTTAGCACAACATCATGTGGGATACTCTACAGTGAGAGAGGCTCACTCTGTAAGGCGAGTTGCTGTCAAAGAGGTACTCGGTGCAGACAGGGCAGGTGGACAGGTCCCGGCACTTGTGCTGCTTGAACTCAGCCAGGTCCATACAGCAGTTACACTGCATGCAGTGGCGCACATCCCGCCCCAAGCCCTTCCCCAGGCGGCACAGGTTACAGAAGGGGCAGTGGTAGATGTCCCGCCCGGGCTCATCGTCAAACAGCTGGCAGATGCTGCAGTGGTAGCGTGCCATGCCGGCATGGCAGGCTCGGCACTCAGCTGCAGCAGCAGAGGTACAGCGTCTGGCTTGCTGGGGCGCAGTCAGGGATGTTTGCAGGAAGGGGGTTGTGTCAGTGACAGATGCAGCAGCAAGCATGAGGTTCTGGGTGTGTATGCTAGGGCGAAGGGGCGCTGTGGGGTAGCAAGCCAGGCAAGTGTGGCAGGCTTGACACAATCATGCATTTGTTGATTCCTTCTTTCCTTCGTGCCTTCATTCAGGCAGGTGTCTTTGCCTAGGGTCAAGTAAGTAGACTCCCTAGTAGCGCCCTGCCTGAGGTCCTGTCTTGGCAGTCAGCGTAGCAGCAATGAAAGGCTTGCGAGCCAGCTGCAGTGATGTGGTGAGACACTGTGAGCTGAAGACAGGACTGGAAAGCTGCATGATGCTGCAGACTGGCAAAGGCAAACAACCCAGCAACATGCTGAAGTCATTCCTGCTGAACAACAGACTGCACTCCCAGTGCTGTTGTTCTATGGAGAGCGGATGTTGTGCATCCACCAAAACAGATGATGTGCGCAGCTGCTGAGAGGATGACTAATGTGGTGACTAAGAGGGTGACAAACCTGCAGGTGTTTGCTGTTCTCCACACCCCATGCATACCATATCAGTCACAGCAGACGCTTCCAGGCGGTGGTCCTCTGCTTCGTCGTGGCAGTGGCGGCACACATAGGGCCGATTGCAACACGAACCAATCAGCTGGCACCTACAGACATCATGCTGCTGTTATGCACAGAAAAGAAGAAGACAAGTCCGTGGCTTTAGCCCATAAGAAGGCGAAAGTTTCCCTAGTCATACTCGCAAAGGTTGGCGTGAAGTTGTTTTGTCTGATGTAGGACACGTCAGCACACTGTATTGCAAGTATGCTGATTGCCAGAACAGAACCGTATATATGGAGCTCCTCAGGACTGTACGTCCCTGACCCTAGGGGAAAGCACGCACTAAATGAATGAATCCATGAATGGATCAGAACAGGAGCCCACTGAGGAACTTGCCTAGAGCCAAGAGCACAGATCAGAGCCCAAATCGTGCTATCAATCACAGCCTATGTCAGGCTGAAAAAGGCAATACCACTCTGCCTGCACATCTGACGCGTGAACAACAGTTGTGTCAGCCCCACAGATGTGCGTGCGTGCGTGCGTGCGTGCGTGCGTGCGTGTGTGTAGTGTGACCCACGCGGCTCCTGCAGGTGTCACAACCTTGGCACTGACAGCTCAGGAGCACCCTGCACGTTTGCCGTTCACGCCGTATTGCTTTCCTGATAAACTGAAACTACACAAGCCCAACCACAGAGCTTGCCCAAATCCTTGCTCAGACAGTGCAGCATGTACTTCCATTTCTTCCACAGTCTCTGGCTGGGCTAATATGGCACACTCAGGTTGAGGTCTGCTAGCAATGGATTGTAAGCAGCATAAACCAGAGACTTTCTGTTCTGAGTTGTTACGCTGTGTTTCTCTAAGCAAACATGACCTGAAAAACTAAAGATATGTATACTTCCGAATGCGCACCTTCTCTTGTAGTGCTGGCAGCCGAGGACGTCCGGCTGGTTGTAGGAGCGGTAGACTGGCTTGCCATGCTGGGCTGGTGAGCCCTCGAGGACGCCCACAATCTCCCCACTGCCTTGAAAAGCACCGTGGCGCCGCTGCTGTGCAACAATGTAGCGCGAAGCCATGATGTTCTGCATCAGATATGCTTTCCGCTGTGGCTCCAAGCCTGCACTCAATCAACCACAATGTGAGGTTTTGTTTGCGTAGAAAAGATGGGAAACAGGAAAAGTATGTATTCATTTAGCACCTTACAGTCTGGGGTGTGGAGCCAGTTGTGACTCATCCGACATCCTGGCTTGAAAGCACAGGTGTATGTGGTGTACAACAAAACCAAGCTGGTGGGAATTCTGCTCGAAAAAGAGCCTAAGGTCCCGATGTACATAAGTTGGGAGTTTGTTATCTTTTACCCAGCAAAAGATGGTAATACAGAACGGGGACACATTGGGAAAAACTTGGGACTGCTGAATTGTGGATGTGTAAACATGAGCTGTGATGTGGCTCCAAGCCTGTACTCAATCAATCAACCAACTTTTGCATTTTGACTGGCAGAGTCATGTCATAGGGCAGCTCAGCAAGAATCTCATGAAGCTGAGCCCTCAAAACATCATGCGACGTATGTTTTCATTGAATTCCATTGAGTCTTTGGGACACAATGAGTAGGCTGGTGAGACAAACACATGGACACACATGTTGTATCGATCCACTGTTTCTGTCACACTTGACGTTGTGTCTTCTTGAACATGTGATCAGAATTGTTGGCTGGGTAAAGCATTTTTAAGCTGTCTATGAGGATAACAGGCAAGAGTGCATGATCACTGGTTGGAGCAAGGTGAGAAGGACTGATGTGTATTGCCATTCACACCTGGCAATAGGTGTCAGTGAGCCTGTAACATGCCAAAAAATGTGGTAATGACTAGCAAATGCAGCAAAGGCGGCAACAGAAATCTGACCGAGACTCTTGTTGTACTAGTTAGAATGGATCAAGAGAAGATGGCATGGAAGAAGGACAGAAAGTACTCAATTTTCATGTTCAGCACAAGCACCCACCTGAGTCACTCCACATACGCCTGACAGCTCCCTCAAGCTGCTTCTGGTTCATCCTGAAAATGTCCTGCAGCAATGGGCCATGAATGTCACAATCCCAGTGATGCTGGATGTCTGGTTCAGTGATAGAGATCAGACCTGCCACATGAGATATCAACCACCACTCACAACTCCACAACAGACGGTGCACCTGCAAGAGTGCTTTTCAGTGCTGAGCATCATGGCATGTTTTAACCACATAACAAAATAACAAACAAAACGTCAAGGTAACCAGTACATAATGCAATAAAACCAATATTGACCAGAGAAAACAGGGGATGCCCTGTTCTGACAATGCTTCTTGTGTCATAGTCCTCAGCAAGCCACACTAGCAACAGCTACGCTTGCAAGCCGTAGATCCCTGACTTCACGTCACGTTGCTCAGTCACAACACACTTCAGCAGAATATGTTGATGCTGAGGCTGCCTGCAGTGTATCTGATGAAACAAACCATCCAGGCTTGAGGACTCCTTTCGCTGGCCTGGCCAAGGACCTGACCAGGGCCTTTCAGGCAACAACATACAAAACAAGTGGTGACAACTTTTTACAGCACTAAATATGTAGAAGGAAGATGAGGCGTACCTCCCATCCAGGCTTGAAGACTCCTTCCCCTGGCCTAGAGAGGCCCTGGTCTATGCCAGTGAAGTACTCCACCACGTCGTCCAGGGACTGACTGTTGCTCACCTGGACAACACACAGCATCTGTGACAACACAGACTGCGACGCAGAGTAGATTCATCAACCTATGCACTCACTCATTCATTCACTCGTTCAATCATCTGTTCCTACATCCATCAATCCAATTGTTCATTCGTCTCACAAAATGGCGTGTCGCACAAACCAGTGAACTCACACATGGCTGTTTTGCATGATGACACAGCACACACGCTCTGGTTGGCCTGCAATATTACAGATCAGCCACAAAAGTCTGAAGTCATGAAGCAGCCTTACGCCTTGTTGGACTGCTCAGCAAGCATCAGCACACTTGCTCAACTAAACACCACATGTCACAGTGTGATCCCAACACAGGTGTATGCAAGGGCATAAGGTTGCACAGCAGCAGCACCAGCAATAGCAACAGCAGCAGTGTCTTGCAAGACATGCATGTGACGAAGCAAATGCAGTACCTGCTGCTGATGCAGCCGGTCTTGCTTGGGCTCCAGAGCGGGCTTCATGGTGGCGTCCAGCCACTGCTCAAACATGGTGTTCTGTGTCGCACTGCGCAGGGAGTCCATCATAGCACGCTGCTCCCCCTCCGTGATGGAATCTGCAAGAGCGGCACTGCTGTCTTGGCTGGTAGCATTTCACCACACAGACAAGCATTGCCAGTCGGGGGTTACCAGCCGGGCGTTGCCAGTTGGGCTTTGCCAGTCAGGCTTTGCCAGTAAAGCTTTGCAAGGCTTGAGTGCAAGGCTTGAGTGCAAGGCTTGAGTGCAAGGCTTGAGTGCAAGGCTTGAGTGCAAGGCTTGAGTGCAAGGCTTGAGGCGCATGGAGGCTGAATATGCAGGGAAGGATGTGAAGCACCTGACCCTGATGGTGGCAAAACGGTAGGCTTGCCATGGGAGGGATTATCGCAGCATGCATTGAGCTGTGAGCATGTGAAGCAAGTTCTGTGGAGGCGTGTGCCGGGCAAAAGCAGCCCTACTTTAGCGCAGTTTAGCATGCAATGCATAAGCCATAGAATGGGCAGCAATGCAGACTACGCGGGTAAGGAGGTGAAGAACTGCGAGACAAAACAAAACACATATCGCTGATCAAAGTCCATGACTCAAGCCCTGCATGCTGTGTGCAACATCACTGCCTGCAGCCCATCCCAGCATTGCTTGCGACACTTGACACAGCTTAGAGAGAGACAATACACAGCCAGGGTTTACAGGTTCACTGCAGGGTTACACATACACCCATACCTGTGATCCATGGCAGCATGGCTTGCAGCACCTCTGCTCCCGACCTGCCAATGATCATGCCCACAATGTGCTGCTGCTCCTCCACACTGAAGTGCTCGTTGAACAGCGGCCACAGCTCGTGCTCCTCTGCTCGCACATGCTGCTCCAGGGTGGCTCGCATGGCGGCGCACATGCGCTGCAGCTGACTGGAGTGCTGACGCAACTCCTGCAGGCTGCTGCTGGGCTGTATCCTGTTGAAAACCTGCCATGAGGGAACACAGATGAAGTCAGCCACGCTCTGTCAAACACCTTGAAAGCCGAAGCTGCAATTTGTCAGGACAAAATGCGCACAAACCATACCTCGTGTATGTCTTTGAACAGTCGCTCCTCTTGCTGGTGATCCAGGGAGTAGGCATGCGACACATTGCGCAGTGCATCCTTGGACTCCAAGGCGGGAAACACAATCTCATCTTCTGCCTACAAAACAGAGTAACAAGGCTTGATGCAAAATGAGATACAGACATGCCCTGTGTGCATCAGCAGGGTCAGTGAGTCATCAGTAAGGGGCCAGTGTCACACTCTGGCAGCTACGTACTGACGCATTTAGGGTTTAGGGTTTCTAGGGTTCAGGGCTGTTGTAGGCACTTCTTGACAAATCAAGTGCTGGTGTATGACAAATGGAGGGACTGATACAATGTTTGCCAACCTGACTCCACACAGTGTTTGGGAGTGTGCTGCCTTACTACCGCACTTTGGCAAACCAGTTGAGGATACATGACAAACAAAACTACACATACAGTGTACGCCAAACTGACTCCAGGCAGCGCTTGAGCATGTGCCATTGAGAGGTGCAGTGCGAAGGGCATACCTCTGAATGGGCCTTGTACATTCCCCACAGAAACCGGAAGCGCCCCTTGAGCTGCTGTATGGCATGTGTGGGCACCTTGTCTGTGGCCTCCTCGACTGCAGAGGCAAAGGCGCTGGCATCCTGCTCCATGTACCTCAGATCCCTCTTCAGCGCCTTCAACAAACCAACAAACAACTAAATAAATGAAGGGAAGAGGAGAGGAGAGGAGAGGAGAGGAGAGGAGAGGAGGGGAGGGGAGGGGATTGGAGGGGATTGGAGGGGAGGGGATTGGAGGAGAGGAGAGGAGAGGAGAGGAGAGGAGAGGAGAGACGAGACTACACCTTTTGGCTTCAATTTAATGAGAAGCAAACACATGAACAAGGACATGAATAAATTCATAAATAGCACATGTAAACACTTTGTCATAGTCCATTGTATACTTCTGTATGCTAGTCGCTGTGAGAACAGCTCAAACAAAGGATGGGAGACTCACAGAACGCGCAAGGCATCAGCTTGTGCGGCGGTGTTCACAGTGTGTGCAAAAGACGTCAATTGTGGACCGCAGCAGGCTTTGCCAGGGTTGTGCCGATCACATGATAGCGCCAGCGCTAGTGGTTCTCCAAACAAGCAATTGCATGTTGTGATGGCTTGAAGTCTTAACTTGGACAGGTACAGCTGATGCATACAGCTCATGCACATACGCAAGGCCAGATGTATGCTGCATTTACATGTTTTGGGTGCTGCTCTGGTGGCATGCATGATTGACAAGCTTGTGTTGCTGCTGCCAAGGTGCTCTTTTGGCGCTCTTCAGGATAGCTCTACAAGTAGATGCTGCAGAAAGCACAGAAGACTTGCCTTGTGAAATTGGAAGATGTGATCAATGGGATTGCTCAGAGCCTGAGGGCGTGCTGAGTCCACTGCGCCAGATGAGTTTCCCATGGCAGCAGGTACGTGTGAAGCTGAAGGCTGGTGAGAAGAAGCAGTACGGCGGCGCTTCTGCTGGGGCAGCACCACATCTGCCCCCGTCAAGGGCCCTGCTGGGCGGACCTGGCCCTGGCCATGATGAAGAAGAGGGAGATGAGAAGGCGCAACAGAAGCTGCTGGGTCAGAGTGGTTAATCACTTTAGTTGGGGAGCTGGGAGCGCAGGTGCTGTTGATGAAATCTTCAAAGTTGCATCCATCCTGCACAAGCCAAGGTGTTCTGTTTGAGCAAGTCCGGGCAGCCCAGATGGCCATTGTACTAGAAAGGACTCGTACTGTCTGTCTCATTACGCGTAACATCAGATAATATTTCAGCACGCTGGTACTTGAACGTCCAAGAACACAGCCTGATGCAATGGCAGTGTAGCCAGTAGCACAAATGGGCACTGTGCATCCAAAGCTTTGCATACTGTACTTTGAATGCCAATGGACATTGTGACTGCCTGGTGAAAGGGTGCCTCATTTGTTCAGATGTTGTGCAATGAGCCTGCCAGCTGAAGCAACTGTGGCTTAGACTGAAGACATGCTGTGATGCATGCTATAAACCCTAAATTCTGCAGCCTACAGACACTGCCAAACAGTATAACAACCTCAAACATGACACCTGTGCATCCAGACACTATAATCCACAGCAAATTATGGGCAGATTATGACTACACGCATCCTAGGAAAGCAGAAAAACAAGCAAAAAAAACAAACGAATGGATGGATGAGTGATTGAGTGATTGAGTGAGCGAGCGAGCGAGCGAGCAAGTGCATGAGTGAGTGCGTGAGCGAGTGAGTGAGTGAGCGAGTGAGTGAGTGAGCGAGCGAGCGAGCGAGTGGGTGGGTGGGTGAGTGAGCGAGCGAGCAAAAGTATGACAGGTACCTGGCTTCGTGGAGAGCCATCTCTGCCACGCTCTGCCCATCTGCTGAGCAGCTGGACCAGCACACTGTCTACTTCAGGAGCTGCCAGCTGCATGTTCTGCAGCATCTCTGCTGCTTCCTCATCGTTCAGCTTGCCTGCAGGTCAAGCAGACAAGCATGATGTGGTGAACAGTGGCATAACACAAGACACGTCACGGCAATGCCAGATTCAACATTGGCGCAGACAATCAAGAGCCCCTGTGATGGCAGAGGCGCATTCAAGTCAAATAGAGTTACCTTGGCCTGCACTCAAGACCGCCGCAAGCCCTTTTTGATTGTGAAAGCCAGCCCTGCTGTTTTACAGTCAGTTCTTGCTGTCAGCCTTGAGGGTGTACAGTGAGACTGGGGTGAGTACCCAGCCGCCCAGGGCATGACCCTTCGGGGTTCTTAGGGCCAGTCTTCATGTTGATACAGTCAGTTCTTGCTGTCAGTCTTGATGGTCACTAGTGAGACTACTTGGGATGAGCATGTGAGACCCAGTGCATGACCTTTAGCGATTGTCAGAGTGGGTCTGATGTTTCACAATCAGTTGCCTTGACGGTGTACAGTGAGCTGGTTGGAGGCAGTACCTGCGACCCAGGGCATGACCCTTTCCAAGAGCCTCAAGGGCATTGCTCGCAAGGTGCGCCACACCATGGCGCGCTGCTCAGCAGCGCACAGGTGCGCTTCCAGCAGAGGTAGCACTTCTTGCTCTTCATGGGCCATGTGCTTGTTAGTGTCCCCGCGCACGGCATCGGCGATCCTAACCAGTTCCAAGATCAGCTCATCAGCCTCCTTAGCACCGCGCCTATCACATCAAGTTTTCGATTCATTCATCATTCGCTCAATCAATCATTATTCACATGTCTTCCCCTAGGGCCAAGTACATACAGCCCTGAGAAGCTGTATCAGGTGTGCATGATGTGAGTGAGTAATCATCAGTAAAATGCAATGTCTGCCACCAAGTCTAGGATAAGCTTGTTGGCCTGTCTGCTGCCAAATCAGCATTGTTCCGCCCT
>JAABUP010003150.1_pt1 | contig 29686 bp, 30 predicted proteins | sample 5559201 | NCBI WGS metagenome assembly JAABUP01 (sample SAMN10711887, study PRJNA513373) | rock metagenome | isolation source: Antarctica rocks | place: Antarctica | reverse complement strand
AAGCGTCGAGGCGCGGAAGCGGCGCGGCAGGCACTTGTGGCGCTGGACTGAGGGGCAGGGCACCGATCGGCGTCAGGGTGCCGACCAAGCCGTCAAGCTGCCCAGCATGGAGGTGCGTTAATCCGCGCCGCCGGCGACGCCGTCATGTGCAGATTGCGTGGCGGTCAACAAGGGCCGTCCGGGGCGGGGGTATCGGTGCTGTCCCACGCGCGGCGGCGGGGGCGGGTCGAGTCGGGAACGTCGTGGTCGTCTTGGTGACGGGACACGCGGGAACCTTTCGGGTCTGCCCCGCGGTGCTGTCAGGCGCGTGTCACGGGCCGTCAGTGCCGGGGGCTGAAGTCATGGCAGCAGCGAACATCAAGGACAGGTTCATGGCTGCACTCCTCTCGTTCGGCGGCGCCGTCGTGGGCAGGAGTCTGCCGCGCCAACGGCAGCTGCACCACCGAATATCCCTGTCCTTGGTGCGGCTCAGACGAGGACGACGAGGTCGGTGTCCCCGGCGAGTTCGACCCGCAGGCCCGCCTTGCTGGCTATCCGCGCGACACCTGCCGCATCGTGCGGCTCGGCGCGGCTGCTCGCCAAAGCGCGGGCCAGCAGCCCCTTGTGCGCCTTGTTGGTGTGGCTGACCACCGTGCGGGCGCCGTCGGCCGACTCGGTGAGCACGCTGACCCGCACCGATCCAGGGACCGGACCCAGTGCCGCGTAGGCACCCGAGCGCAGTTCCACCACCAGGTCGTTCACCCCCGTCAACACGGGGGTGAGCACCGGACGCCACAGGGTGCGCAGGCTCGTCAGCCCGGGCATGGTATTGGCCGCGGAGAGACGGTAGACGGGTACCAGGTCGTCGGCGCGAAGCAACCCGAACAGTGCCGAGCCGATCAGCAGGCGGCCCCGCGCCCGCGGGGTGAGGGTGGCCACGTTCAGCGCGTCGTAGAGCACCCCGGTGTAGCGCAGCAGGGCCGGGATGGTGGGGGAGCTACGCAGCTCGGCGTTGCGGGTCACTTCATGGCCTTGGGTGGGGCCTAACCCCAGCGCCGTCACGCTGGCGCCCGGGTCCTTGGCCAACGCGATGAGTGCCTCGATCAGCGTGTGCCGCATCGGATTGAGCTGCGGGAAGCTCAGGGCCTCTAGCTCCAGGGGGCTGCGGGTGCCGCCGCTGGACTTGGTCTCCGACGGGGGAAGCAGTACGAGCACCGGCGACACGGTAGTCGTGATTGGCGCCGGTGCGGGGTACGGTGGCAGGCAGAGGCACCGTTGCCCGCTCAGTTGTTGCCGGGCACCACACGCTGCTCCTGGCCGGAGAACCTTCCCGCGTGTGATCGAGCGCAGCAGCTGCAGCGCCGACCGATCGGAAGGCCGTACCTGGTGGCACCACGTTTTGGCATCGTCAGCACCTACCCCCCGACCCAGTGCGGGTTGGCGACTTTCACCGCGTCTTTGCTGCGGGCGCTGGTCTCCACCGGGGCATCCTCGGGCGGGGTCGTTCGGCTCGTCGACTCCGACGACACCCTGGCCCCTCGGCCGGCCGGGGTCGTGGCGGAGTTGGACATGGGGGACCTTCCCGCCATCCCGTATGCGGCAGCGGCGCTCAACGGCTGCGACGCGGTGATCGTGCAGCACGAGTTCGGGGTGTTCGGCGGCCCCGACGGCGCCGACATCCTGCCGCTTCTAGCGGCATTGCACGTACCCAGCATCGTCGTCGTGCACACGGTCCTGATCACCCCTACTGCCCACCAACGGCAGGTCCTCGAGGCCGTGGTCGCCGCCGCCGATTCCGTGGTGACGATGACGAGGACCGCCCACGACCGCCTGATCGCTGGCTACTCCATCGACCCGAGCAAGGTGTGCATCATCCCGCACGGCGCGCCGGATGTGGCCCCCGCCTCCACTGCCCGACCGACGCCCGCCACCAGCACCGTGCTGACCTGGGGACTGCTCGGTCCCGGCAAGGGCATCGAATGGGGGATCGCGGCGATGGCGCTCCTGGGTGACCTGCGCCCCGCGCCGTGCTACGTCGTAGCCGGTCAGACCCACCCCAAGGTGCTGTTGCACGAGGGCGAGGCCTACCGGGACCGCTTGACGGTGCAAGCCCGGCGCGCCGGGGTGCAGTCCACAGTGCACTTCGACGGCCGCTACCGCGACGCAGCCGCGCTGGCTGAACTGGTGGCGTCGGCGGACATCGTGTTGTTGCCCTACGACTCCACCGAACAGGTCACCTCCGGGGTGCTCATCGAAGCAGTAGCCGCCGGGAAACCAGTGGTGGCCACCGATTTCCCGCACGCCGTGGAGCTACTCGCCGACGGCGCCGGGATAGTCGTCGCCCACCGCGACCCGGTGGCGATCGCTGCGGCACTGCGCACGGTGCTCACCCACCACGACTTGGCGGCGACGATGTCGCACGCAGGCGCCTCCGCCGCACCGCAGGTGCGGTGGCCCGCCGTGGCCGCTCGCTACTGCGCACTGGCCGAACAATTGATCACTGCCAGCCTCGCCGCGTGAGGGTCCTGGCACCGCGGGTGGTGTTCGACCACCTCGCTCACCTCAGCGACGAGCGCGGCTTGTTCGAGCACGCTCGGTACACGACGCCGCGACCCGAGCACGGGTACTGCGTGGACGACGTGGCGCGCGGATTGGTCGTGTTGAGCCGGGAACCGGACCCCGACCCGGTCGTGACCGGGTTAGCCGCGCAGTACCTCGATTTCGTGCTTGCCGCCATCGCCCCGGACGGGACCTGCCACAACCGGATGGACGTCACCGGGGCGTGGCGCGATCAACCGGGCCTGGGGGACTGGTGGGGTCGCGCCCTGTGGGGCCTGGGTGTGGCGGCCGTACACGCCGGCACTGCCGCTGGCCGCGCCCGAGCGCTCGGCGGCTTCCGGATTGCCGCCCGGCGCCGCTCGCCATCGGTCCATGCGCTGGCCTTCGCCGCGCTGGGCGCCGCCGAACTGCTGAGGGCTCAACCCCAGGAGTCATCCGCTCGTACCCTGCTGGCCGACGCGGCGCGGGTGATCGACGCCGGCACGGGCGGGGCGATGTGGCCCTGGCCCGAACCACGGCTGCGCTACGGCAACGGAGCCCTGGTGGAGGCATTGCTGCTGGGCGGTGAGGTGCTGGCCGATGACCATCTGCTGCGGCGCGGGGTGCAGCTGCTGGAATTCCTGCTGGATCTCCAGATCCGCGACGGTCACCTGTCGGTGACACCGGTCGGGGGACGCGGGCCGGACGACCCGGACGCGGCGGGCTTTGACCAACAACCCATCGAGGTCGCCGCCTTGGCCGACGCGTGCGCCACCGCCCACCGCATCACCGGTGACCGCCGATGGCTCGTCGGGGTGGACCTGGGCTGGCGGTGGTTCCTGGGCGACAACGACAGTGCGACCCCCATGATGGACGAGGGCACCGGTGGGGGTTACGACGGCCTCGAGCGGGACGGGCGCAACGCCAACCAGGGTGCGGAGTCCACCCTGGCCGCGCTATCCGCCGCCCAGCAGGCGCGGGCGCTGGCTCCGCCGCGGTGACCGCCCCCTTAGCCCACCGGTGCGCCGCGGTGCTGCACCCAGACCCGGCGCGGGTGGTTGCCCGGTTGTTCCTGCCGGGTGAGGAACCCGCGGTGGCGCATTCCCGTGCGGGTGCTGTCGTCGCCCACGTCCTGGCCCTCGGCGAGCCCGAGGTCGCGGTGCTGGCCCAGCGCCTGAGGCGCGATTTCGTCGACCGTCACCGCCACTACACGGACCTGCTGGGCCGCCACGCCAGCATCGTAGGTGCGCACGTGGGCGACCGTGAACTCAGCCCGGACCGCACTCTGGTGCTGGGTGCCAGCTTTACCGCCGAGTACGCCACCGAGGGCGCAGCACTGTGTAATCCCAGTGCGGTGCACCACCCCGACCAGTCCGGGCTGGCCCAGGGGCAGGTCCGGGTGGCGGTGAGCCTGCGGGCGATCGGTGAGGGTCACATGTCGTGCATCAGTTTCGCCACAGCCGTCATCGGCCCAGGAGCGCGGTGGGTGTTCGAGCCGCGCCCGTTGCCCAGCGCGGTCGGGTCGGTCGCGCCGGCGCGGTGGCGCCGCCGGCACCTGCGGGCGGTGCTCGCCGACCAGGGTCCTATCGACGAGTTGGGCAGCGCGGTGCTGCACGCTCTGCCTATCGAGTTCACCGGCACCGACCTGGAATCGGTCCTCGCGCAGACTCATCGGGACCTGCTGGCCCGACCCGGTTCGCCGGCCAGCGCCGACCTGATGCGCAAGCTGGTGGCCTCGGCCTACCGCGTCGACTTCGACGCGGACACCGTGCTGGCGCAGCGGGTTCTGCTGCCCTCGGCGGCGGAGGAGAGCAACGGGATGGAGGACGCCCGGTTCACCCGGTTCGTCGACGACGCCGGCGTGGTGACCTACCGCGCCACCTACACCGCCTACGACGGGCACCGGATAGCCCCACGTCTGCTGACCAGTCCCGACCTGCGGTCTTTCCACGCCCACCGGTTGTCCGGGCCGGCCGCCCGCAACAAGGGCATGGCGCTGTTTCCCCGGTTGGTGGGCGGGCGGCACCTGGCCCTGTGCCGCACCGACGGTCAGAGCATCAGCCTGGCGGAGTCGGCGGACGGCTACACCTGGTCCCAGCCGCAGCTGGTACACGCGCCCACGGCATCCTGGGAGCTGCTGCAGGTCGGCAACTGCGGTCCGCCGATCGAGACCGAGGCCGGTTGGTTGGTGCTCACCCACGGTGTCGGAGTGATGCGCACCTACGCGGTCGGGGCCATCCTGTTGGACCTCGACGACCCAAGCATCGTGGTGGCGCGCCTGGATCGTCCACTGCTGCAACCGGAATCCGACGAACGTGACGGCTACGTTCCCCACGTCGTCTACTCCTGCGGCGGGGTGCTGCACCAGGATCGGGTATGGGTGCCTTACGGCATCGGCGACGCCCGCATCGGCGTCGCGTGGGTGGAGCTGGCGGAGGTGCTGACGGCGATGACCCGGGCAACCGCCCCATTGTGTGTATAGTGTGTGGTGTGGCGCGGTTGAACGTCTACCTCCCAGATGAGCTTGCGGCGCAGGCGAAGCAGGCCGGACTGAATGTTTCTGCGTTGACCCAAGAGGCGGTGCGGCACGCTGTCGCGGCCCGCTCAACGGACGCGTGGCTGGCCGTACTACGTCCGCGCAGCTCGGGGCTCATCACGCACGATCGCGCGCTCGCGGCGCTCGACGCCGCCCGTGATGAACCACCGACGCACCATGGCTGAGCTGGTCGTCGATGCATCCGCACTGGTCGATGTGCTGCTGGCCAACGAGCTGGGTGTTGCCGTGCGGCGTCGGATCGCCGGGAACGTCCTGCACGCGCCCGCGCACCTGGATGCTGAAGTGCTGTCCGTGCTGGGTCGGCTGAGCCGGGCGAGGGTCATCGAGGACCCAGACGTCGAGACCATGCTCGCCGACCTGGAGGCAGCACCGATCCGGCGACATCCCGTCGCGGGGCTGCTCCTCGGCGCATGGTCACGCCGCCACCAGCTGCGCTTGGTCGACGCGGTGTACGTGGAACTTGCCACGACTCGCGGCATCACGCTCATCACCACCGACCGCCGCCTACGGGCCGTCGAAGTCGTCGAGGTTATGCATGCGACGCCTGCTCACCGGCCCAGCACGGCACCACCCAACACCTAACCACCCAACACCTCACCACCCAGCAGCGCCCGGTAGACCTCGAGGTAGTCCGTCACCATCCGCTCCGCGCCGAAGCGGGTACTCGCGCGCTCCCGCACGGCGCCGCGATCCAGCGCCACCGCGGCCGCGACAGCGGCCACCGCGGATTCGACGTCGTGGGCCAGGTAGCCGGTGACGCCCTCGTCGATCACCTCAGGCATCGAGCCACGCCGGTAGGCCACCACCGGGGTGCCGCACGCCATCGCCTCCACCACCGAGAGCCCGAACGGTTCGTCGAAGTCGATCGGGTGCAGCAAGGCGGCCGCCGAGCCCAGCACCTCCGCACGCTGGGACGGCCCGACCGAGCCCAGAAACACCACCCGGTCACCGTCGATGTGCGGGCGCACCTGGTCGGTGAAGTACTCCTGGTCCTGCACGATCCCGCAGATCACCAGCCGACGCCCGGCCTGCTGCGCAATGGTGATGGCCGCGGCGGTGCCCTTGTCCGGGTGGACCCGGCCGAACACCACCAAGTCGTCCCCCGCGTGCGCGGTATACGGCAACCCAGCCGGGTCCACGCCGTGATGAATCGTCGCCGCGTACTTGAGCTCCGGTGAGCGGTCGGAGTCGGAGATCGCCACATACGCCGAGGACGACCGCGCATAGGCGGGCAGGATCCCGGAGCCGGAGAAGCCGTGGATAGTGGTCACCATCGGTGCCTGGCACTGCGCGGAGAACGCCAGCGGAAGCCAGTCCATCTGGTTGTGCACCAAGTCAAATTCAGCGGAGCGGGCAAGGGCGTGCGCAACGTGTAGCGCCTCCCACACCCGCCCGTCCATGGCGTCGTCCTCGGCGTACCCGTGCGGGCACACCCCGTCCAGGTTCGCCTGGGTCACCGAATCCAAGGTGGCAAACAGCGTGACCTCGACACCCCGGTCGAGCAGACCCTCGGTGAGCAGGCTGGTCACAAGCTCCCACGGACCGTAATGCCGCGGCGGGGTGCGCCAGGCGACCGGCGCCAGCATCGCGACCTTCACCGGCTCGCACCCGTCTTGTTGTTGGTCGTCGCCACGGCCGATGGGTCGATGTGCAGTTGCTCGCATAACCCGGCGTGGTCCCACAGCGTGCGATGCGCCGTGATCCGCGCGCGTTGCACGGTGACGACGGAGATGGCGAGCACCTCTGCGCGGCGGTGGTTGGCTGCGACACCGGGCAGCAACCAGGGCAGCTCGCGGTCGTGGGTGAACCCCACCATCGCCTCCTCCACGACCCGCCACCGGTCCACCGTCCGGGAAACCCGGCGAAAGCACAGGTCGGCAGTCAGGTGCGGCAGTACGTCAGTGGCCAGATAGCACCGCAGGCCGTCCCTCGAACTGGCCCCCGTTCCCATCGGCAGATGCAGCAGCACGCAGTCGACGGCGATCACCCGCATCGCCTCGTCGAGATCCGGAACCGTGAACACAGCGTGGTGGAAGCTGTCCCGCACCCGTTCGACCTCCAGCATCAGCTGTTGGACATCCCTGGTCACGGCTGCGCCGAACGGATGGGCGCCTCGACGCCGCCCATCTGCCCGCGGGACCCGCGGCCGCTGGGGTTCGCCGAGGGTGTGGTCATCACCGGAGTCTAGGAACCCGAGGCTCGCCGGCCCACCACCGGTTAGCGTCGTGGCTCGTGGACCCTCTCATCGTGGCGTTGCCCAGCCCGCTGCTCGGTCCGGCGGTGTGGCAACCGGTAGTCGAGGTGTTGACACTGCGGGGCTGGCAGGTCAAGACAGCAGGTCACGCGAGCGTGGCGCCGGTGAACTCCTCCGACGTGCTTCGGGAGTTGCTGGGTGCGGTGCCCCTAGACCGTGATGTGGTGCTGGTCGCCCACAGCAACGCCGGGCTCTATGTCCCAGCACTGGTCCAGCAACGCACTGTGGTCGCCAGCGTCTTCGTTGACGCTGGGCTGCCGGGAGCTGCTCGGGTACCGCTTGCTCCGCCGGGGCTGGTCGACGTTCTGCGTCCGCTGGCCGACTCGTCGGGTCTGCTGCCCGCGTGGACGAACTGGTGGGCCGAGTCGGACCTGGAGGGATTGTTTCCGAGCGCGCTCACTCGGGCGCGGGTCGAGGTCGAGCAGCGCCGACTGCCCCTGACCTACTTCCAGGAGACGCTGCCGGTTCTCGTGGGCTGGGACGAACGCCCCGGCGCCTACCTCGCGTTCGGCGACACCTACGCCGCCGAACGCGAAGCGGCGCGGGCGCGCGGGTGGCCGGTGACGACGATGCCGGGGGACCATTTGCACATGCTCATTGCCCCCGAGCAGGTGGCGTCGGCGGTCGAGGAACTGCTGGGACTCGTGCTATGACCGCTGGCGCCAATCGGCGAACTCCTGCGCGAGCAGGTCCATCAGCAGCGCGTCGTGCCAGCTGCCGTCGTCGCCGCGCTCGCTACACCGCAGGATCCCGACGGGTCGGAAACCGACCTTGGTGTAGCACCGGATCGCAGCGACATTGTCCGCGGCCGGGTCGATCTCGATGCGGTGATGACCATGGTCGACGATGAGGTGCCGCACCAGGGTGCGTACCGCGTCGGTCCCCACCCCCCGGCCGTGCACCGCGGGGTCGAGGTAGATGTCGATGCTGGCGTGGCGGTAGTCGGGTTCGTCCTCGGCCGACCACTGGATCCACCCCACGACCCGTCCGTCCACTTCGACGACGTAGGGCGTCGAGTCGGGCTCATCGAAATCGTTGGTGATGGCGGTGACCATGTCGTGGCCACCACGCCAGCGAGCTCGGACCTCCGGCGTTTGGCGGATCGGAACGAGCGCGGGAATATCCGTGCGCGCAGCAGGTCGCAGCAGGACAACTGACCCGATCAGCCTGGCCATATCGGCAACAATAGTAACTGTGAACGAAGACGTTGACATGCGGTGGGGCCGGTGCGACGTTCAGCGCGGCGCCCGACGGTGAACGCTGCGGAATCGGCAAGTTCGGGTTCGGGGAGGGGTTGGCACTATGTCGGGTGTGCCGAGAGTCGACCGAACCACCCGGTGAGGGCGCGCCCGGTACGGCGGCAGACTAGACGTTGGGTCGGCGCCGTGCGGGTCTGCCCGTCGGCCGCAAGCAAGGCCGTGGCAACTGTCGTCCTGGCCGATCCCCTCGGTGACCGGGTGCTGGTGGACGTGCAGCATGATGAACCCATCAGGGTGACTAGTGCTGGCCCGAGCGGGTCCATCTAGCCCTACATCCAGCCCGCGTTATGTACAGACATTGTGCGGCGTGGCGCAGGTTTGCACGCAGTATCTGTACACAACGCGAAGGGCAGGGGGGCGGTGGGGGGTCAGCGTAGTGAGCTGGCCAGATCCTGTCCCTTGGACTTGCCTTGGGCGGCGAGCACCTGTCCGCGGGTGTAGGCCTGGGTGGCCAGAACCTGGGCGCGAACCGCGGCATCTGCGCGAAGCCGGTCGGCCTCCTTGCGGGCCTGCTTGCTGAGCTTGCGGCCCCGTTTGCCGCCCTCGTCTGCTTGCTCCCGCGCGGCGGCGGCGAACTCCTCAGCGCGCTCGGCGGCGGTGGCGGCCCACGCGTCGGCGTTCTCCCGCGCCTTGGCGGCGAGCTTCCGACCGCGCTTGCTGCCCTCGCCGGCCAGGTCGGAGGCCAGCGCCGACCCCCGCTGGGCGGCGGTGTGGGCTAGTTCGGTACCCCGGGCCGCCAGGCGCTTGGTGGTGTCGCTGTCGGCCACCCGGTGTGCCACCTCCTGGCCCCGCTCGGCAGCTGTCTGCGCGGCGTCGCGGAGTGAGTCGGTGGTGTGCGTGCTCCCGGCGGCCACGAACGGCAGCGCGGCGGTGACCGCCTGCTGGGCGCGTTCGGCCCCCTTGCGGGTGCGCCACGCCACCGACGGCTTGCCCTGGGTGTCCACGGCCGCGATGAGCAAACCACCCAACAGGCTGACGTTCTTCAGGAATTGGGTGCGTTGCGCAGCCTTGGCGGCGGCGTCGGACTCCTCCCAGAAGGCGTGACCGGCCAAGGTGGTGGGCACCAGGCTGCCGGCCAGGGCCAGCGACGCCAGGCGCGGCAGCTTGCCGGTGGCGAGCAGCAACCCACCGCCGATCTGTACGCCGGCATTGACCTTGACCACAGTGTCGGGGTCGGTGGGCACCTTGTCCGTGACCTCGTAGGGTAACACCTGCTCACCCTTGGCCACGAGCGGCGCGGCCGCCTCCACCCGGGGTGCTGGGTTGCGCAGCGTGTCCACCCCGCCGGCCACGAACACGGCCGCGAGCATGGGACGGGCTATACGGCGGATGAGCACGATGAACCTCCAGGGTCGGTGGCGGGCTCCCGTGCGGAACCTGCCCGTATTCTTCCCTGATCGTATGGAGGACCGTGCGCGAACGCCGAATGTTGGCCTGGACAGGATGCGATCACCCGGGGATGTCCCCGGGCCCGGCTACGCTGCGCAGCCGTGATTACCCGCATGTCCACCCTGTTCCTGCGCACCCTGCGCGACGACCCCGCCGACGCCGAGGTGGCAAGCCACAAGCTGCTGGTGCGCGCCGGCTACATCCGCCGGGTCGCCCCCGGGGTGTACTCCTGGCTGCCGCTGGGGTTGAAGGTGCTCCGCGAGGTGGAGCGGGTGGTGCGGGAGGAGATGGACGCCATCGGCGCACAAGAAATCAGCCTGCCCGCACTGTTGCCCCGAGAGCCGTACGAGAAGACCGGCCGGTGGACCGCCTACGGTCCCGGCCTGTTTCGCCTACAGGACCGCAAGGGCGGGGACTACCTGCTCGGCCCCACCCACGAAGAGCTGTTCGCGCTCACCGTCAAGGGCGAGCTGAATTCCTACAAGGACTTTCCCGTCACTCTCTACCAGGTGCAGACGAAGTACCGCGACGAGGAACGCCCACGCGCCGGAATCCTCCGCGGCCGGGAGTTCGTGATGAAGGACTCCTACTCCTTCGACCTCGACGACGAGGGGCTGGCCGCGTCCTACGCCGCCCACCGTGGTGCTTACCAACGCATCTTTGCCCGGCTGGGTTTGCGCTACGTCATCGTGTCGGCCATATCCGGGGCGATGGGCGGGTCCGCGTCGGAGGAGTTTCTGGCCGAGAGTGACATCGGGGAGGACACCTACGTGCGCTGTCCCGGGTCCGGCTACGCCGCCAACGTGGAGGCAGTCACGACCGCGGTGCCGCCGTCCATCCCGCTTGACGGGCTGCCCGCGGCGCACGAGCACGACACGCCGGGGACCCCCACCATCGCTTCCCTGGTGGCCTGGGTCAACGGCGCGGACCTCGGGCGGGCCATCACCGCCGCCGACACCCTGAAGAACGTGCTGGTGAAGACGCGGCTGCCCAGCGGACAGTGGCAGCTGCTGGGGGTGGGGGTGCCCGGAGACCGCGAGGTCGACCCGAAACGCCTGGCCGCAGCACTCGATCCGGCGGAGGTGGTGCTGCTGACCGAGACCGATTTCGCCGCCCACCCGTTCTTGGTCAAGGGCTACATCGGTCCGCGGGCGCTCGCGGCGCACGGGGTGCGGTATCTGGTGGACCCGCGGGTAGTCAGCGGCACGGCCTGGGTCACCGGCGCCGACGCGCCGGGACGACACGTGCTCGACCTGGTGTGCGGCCGGGACTTCACCCCGGATGGCACCATTGAGGCCGCCGAAGTGCGCGACGGCGACCCGTCCCCGGACGGTGCGGGCCCGCTGGTGGCGGCCCGGGGCATCGAGATCGGACACATCTTCCAGTTGGGCCGCAAGTACACCGACACCTTCACCGTCGACGTCCTGGGGGTGGACGGCACGAAGGTGCGCCCCACCATGGGTTCCTACGGGGTGGGGGTGTCCCGGTTGGTCGCGGTGATCGCCGAACAGACCCACGACGAACGCGGGCTGCGCTGGCCGGCGGAGGTGGCCCCGGCCGACGTGCACCTGGTGCTGGCAGGCAAGGACGAACTGGCTGCGGGCGGGGCCGAGCAGCTGGCCAGTGAATTGGACACCGCTGGGCTCCGGGTGATTCTCGACGACCGCAAGGCCAGCCCGGGGGTCAAGTTCGCCGACGCCGAGCTCATCGGGGTGCCGCTGATCGTGGTGGTGGGTCGCGGCTGGAAGGACGGCATGGTGGAGCTGCGGGAGCGGTTCGGCGACGGTGCGAGCCGCGAGCTGCCCGCTGCCCAGGTGGTCGCCGAGATTCGAGCGCTGGCCCGACACTGAACTTCCTTCCAGGTCGCCTGTCACCCTGGCTCAGGCTGCCCGGGAAAGGCGGTGGTAGCCGGGACGACGCCTGCCGCCGCCCGCCATCCCGCGGCCCGGATCGCGCAGTCGGTCAGCGCAGCCACGGCGGTCGCGCGCACGTCGAAGCCCGCTGGGGCCGATCCGGCCGGGGCCGGTGACGCCGCGCTGCGCTCCAGCGCCGAACGCCAGGCGACTGCGCAGTCGCTCTCCACGACAACGGCTACCCGCGCGGCAGATACCGCGTCGGTGATCGGGACCGGGATGAGATATCCAGGGGCGGCGGGTGCAGCGGTGGCTCCGAGCGCCACCAGTGCGTCGACGAGCCCGTCCCGTCGTGCCTGGTGGGCCGCGGTGGCCGCAGCGGAAACGGCCTGTGCTGGTACTGCGAGGTACGCGCTCAGTACCCCGTAGGTATAGATCGCGGCATGCTCGGCCGCCAGCGCGTCGCCCAGTGCGAGTTGCTCGTCGGCGGTCATCCCAGGACGGCCAGCTGCGCCGCGCAGGCCGCGGCGACCGATCCCAGCAGCCCCGCCCGGTAAGGCTGCACCGTGATCGCCAGCGCACCGGCTCCCTGCTGGTTCGCGCGGAGGGAGACGAGCAGGTCCGCGAACGAGGCGGGCGGGGGTGGCGCCGCGCCAGGGGTGGTCGTGGCGGGCGGGGCAACCGGGGTGCCGGAGATCGACCCAGCCGCCCGGGCGATCTCCGCTTCCAGTGCCAGGGCGTGCGCGGTGCGTTCGGCGGCGACCACACCGAGCTGAGCAGCCCTGGCCGGCGTTGCGGTGGCCGCAGCGGCGGCTGCAGCGGCGTCGGCCCTGGCCGCCTGGGCGAGCGGCTGCAAGGCGTCGGGTTGCGGCGGTGCGGCGCTGGTGGTGGGCGCGGGCGAGGGCGCATCGGGTGGCGCCGCGGTGCAGGCAGCGACCATCGTGGCGGCGCTGAGACCAGCCACCGATCGAAGTACCGCACGACGGGAGACGCCGGGGTTCACGCGGTCATCCTGCCAGCCCCGGGCGGCTACGCTGGTGTACTGCTCGCGGTCCGTCCACGTTCGTCGCCCCGGGCACACAACTGCACCACCGACCATTGCTGGGAGCCCTGAACATGCCCGTCCCGCCCCCGGAGAAGGTTGCCGAACTCCTCAGCACCGTGATCGCCGACGCCGGTTGCGAACTCGACTCGGTCACCGTCTCGGCGGCCGGTCGCCGCAGCGTGGTCCGGGTAGTGATCGACTCCGAACACGGCGTGGACCTCGACACCGTTGCGGTGCTCACCCGCGCGGTCTCCGGTGCGCTGGACGCCGCCCAGGATGTCGGACAGTCCGCCTACACCCTGGAGGTCACCACACCGGGAGTCGACCGCCCACTGACCGCGGAGCGGCATTGGCGCCGCAACCGCGGCCGCCGGGTACGCGTGCAGCTGGCGGGGGACGAAGCCGGGGAGGAACTCACCGCCCGCGTCGGGCCGGTGCAGCCAGGAAGCGTGCTGTTGGTCCTGCCCGGCGCGAAGGCACCCACCGTGCGCACTGTCGCGTTCACCGAGGTGGTGCGTGCCGTCGTGGAGGTGGAGTTCGCCCAGCCTGATGCCAAAGAGCTGGCCCTGAGTGGGCCGCCCCCGGCGATGGGCAGCCCGCGGCAGGCAGACGGTAACGAGGAGGACCGGTGAACATCGACGTCGCCGCGCTACGTGCCATCGAGGCCGAGAAGGGCATCTCCGCCGCGCTGGTGCTCTCCGCCATCGAAAACGCGCTGCTCACCGCGTACCGGCACACCACCGGCCACGCAGCCGACGCCCGGATCGACATCGACGCCAAGAGCGGTTTGGTCCGGGTGATGGCGCGGGATGTCGGACCCGACGGCCAGCTCGTGTCGGAGCGGGACGACACCCCCGAGGGGTTCGGCCGAATCGCCGCCACCACGGCCCGCCAGGTCATTCTGCAGCGGTTGCGGGACGCCGAGCACGAACGAACCTACGGCGAGTTCTCCGCCCACGAGGGCGAGGTGGTGACCGGCATCGTCCAGCGGGACACCAGGGCCAACGCGCGCGGGCTGGTGGTGGTGCGCATCGGCGGCGAGGTCAACGGCATCGAGGGCACGATGCCCTCGGCCGAGCAGGTGCCGGGCGAGGTCTACGAGCACGGCACGTACCTGAAGTGCTACGTGGTGGGCGTGACGCGGGGTCAGCGAGGCCCGCAGGTCACGCTGTCGCGGACCCACCCCAACCTGGTGCGCAAGCTGTTTGCCCTGGAGGTGCCCGAGATCGCCGACGGGTCGGTGGAGATCATGTCCGTCGCCCGGGAGTCCGGACACCGGTCGAAGATCGCGGTGCGCTCCACCGTGACCGGGCTCAACCCCAAGGGCGCGTGCATCGGGACCATGGGCCAGCGAGTGCGCAACGTGATGAGCGAGCTCGCCGGGGAGAAGATCGATATCATCGACTACGACGAGGACCCGGCGCGGTTCGTCGGCAACGCGCTGTCCCCGTCGAAGGTCGTCTCGGTGACCGTGGTGGACGCGGCGGCCCGCGCGGCCAGGGTCACCGTCCCTGACTTCCAGCTCTCCCTCGCCATCGGCAAGGAAGGCCAGAATGCCCGGCTCGCTGCCCGGCTCACCGGCTGGCGCATCGACATCCGCAGCGACGCCGCACCGAGCCCCGACACCGACGCCACGGCAGGCGGTTCGTCCACCCGGCACGCGGAGGGCTAGACTTGACGTGGCCGAGCGTGAGGTCTGCTCCCACACCAGCGCGTCTGCCGGTACCGTGCCCTCGGGCCGGGCACCGGAGCGCACGTGTGTGGGATGTCGGGCTCGAACCTCGGTCGCCGGTCTGCTCCGAGTGGTGGTGCGGGGAACGACGGTTGTTCCCGACCCCCGACGCAGGCTCCATGGGCGCGGTGCGTATGTGCACCCGACCGAGGAGTGTGTCGGTCTCGCGGAGAAGCGTCGGGCGTTGCAGCGGGCACTAAAGGTGTCCGGTCAGTTCGATGTCGGTGCGGTGACCGAGTACGTCTTGGTGACGGTGGCGGCAGGTCCCGCAGTTCTGAAGACCAGTAATTCGACGAGAAGACAGGCCGACAACCCATGAGCACGCCGTGAAGCACCAGTGATGACCGTTCATCGGCAGTAGTCCGAGGTCGTGCGGGTCTCCCGCCCGGCCTCCCAGTGAGGAGAGCAGTGGCAGGCAAGGCCCGTGTGCACGAGCTGGCAAAAGAGCTCGGTGTCAGTAGCAAAGACGTCCTCGCGAAGCTGAGTGATCTCGGCGAGTTCGTCAAGTCGGCAAGTTCCACTGTCGAAGCCCCCGTCGCCCGACGGCTGCGTTCGGCGTTCCCCGCCGCACCGGCGGCAACGAACGGTTCGGCCGGTGCGCCGGCGCCGAGCGGCCCAGCGGCGACCAACGGTTCCGCGGCTCCCGACGCGGCCGTCCGGCCAGGCCCACGGCCAGGTCCCAAGCCGGCGGCCGACGAGCCGACCCCGGTCGTCGTCCCCGAGCCGGTATCCGCTGCGCCGCCCGCGCCGGTCGAGGTGCCCGGTGCGCAGCCGCCGCGCCCCGACCCGGCTGATACCACGCCGCGCAGGCCCGCCCCCGCGGCTGACGAGGCGGCGGCTACACACAAACCTGGCCCCCGCGCGCCTGCACCCAGGGCGCCCCGGGTCGGCAACAACCCGTTCAGCTCGGCACCGGTCGCGCCGCGACCGGGTGCGCCGCGTCCACCGCAGCCGGGAGCGGCTCCGGACGCCCCAGGGCCACACCCGCAGCCGGGGGCAGGCACTGGTGCGGCCCGCCCGGGAGCGCCGCGACCCGCCGCGGCCGGCCCGGGTGGTCCCCGCCCCACCCCGGGCAGCATGCCGCCACGCCCGACGCCTGGCGCCATGCCGCAACGCGCAGCCCGACCGGCGCCGGGGGGTGCGGGTCGTACCGCACGCCCGGGTGGTCCTGGTGGTCCGAGTGGGCCGAGTGGGCCGGGTGGGCCACGCACGGGCGGTCCCGGTGGCTACCGCGGCGGCCCCGGTGGGGGTGCTGGCGCCCCGGCCGGGCCCCCGACCGGTGGCTTCCGCGGCCGTCCCGGTGGCGGTGGACGCGGCCGCCCAGGTGCGGCTGCAGGTGCCTTCGGCCGCGCCGGCGGTCCGGTACGGCGCGGTCGAAAGTCCAAGCGCCAGAAGCGCCAGGAGTACGACAGCATGCAGGCGCCCGCGGTCGGTGGTGTGCGCCTGCCGCACGGTGACGGCGAAACGGTGCGTCTGGCCCGCGGTGCGTCGTTGTCGGACTTCGCCGAAAAGATCGACGCGAACCCGGCAGCGCTGGTACAGGCCCTGTTCCACCTCGGTGAGATGGTCACGGCCACCCAGTCGGTGAACGACGAGATCCTGGAGCTGCTCGGCTCGGAGATGAACTACGTCGTCCAGGTCGTCAGCCCGGAGGACGAGGACCGCGAGCTGCTGGACTCCTTCGACCTCACCTACGGCGAGGACGACGGCGGCGAGGACGAGCTGCAGGCGCGGCCACCGGTGGTGACCGTCATGGGTCACGTCGACCACGGCAAGACCCGCCTGCTGGATTCCATCCGCAAGGCCAACGTCCGCGAGGGCGAGGCCGGTGGCATCACCCAACACATCGGCGCCTACCAGGTGCTCACCGTGCTGGAGGACGTCGAGCGGCCGGTGACCTTCATCGACACCCCCGGCCACGAGGCGTTCACCGCCATGCGAGCTCGGGGGGCGAAGGCCACCGACATCGCGATCATCGTGGTAGCAGCAGACGACGGGGTCATGCCGCAGACGGTGGAGGCCATCAACCATGCCCAGGCCGCGGACGTGCCGATCGTGGTGGCCGTCAACAAGATCGACAAGGAGGGGGCCAACCCCGACAAGATCCGCCAGCAGCTCACCGAGTACAACCTGGTGGCTGAGGAGTACGGCGGTGAGACGATGTTCGTCGACATCTCCGCCAAGAACGGCACGAACATCGACGCACTCCTCGAGGCCGTGCTGCTCACCGCGGATGCCTCGCTGGACCTGCGGGCCAACCCGGACATGGACGCCCAAGGCGTGGCCATCGAGGCGCACCTGGACCGCGGCCGTGGCCCGGTGGCCACTGTGCTCATCACCCGCGGCACGCTGCGGGTGGGTGACTCGGTGGTGGCCGGCGACGCCTACGGCCGGGTGCGTCGGATGGTCGACGAGCACGGTGCGGACGTCACCGAGGCACTGCCGTCGCGGCCCGTCCAGGTCATCGGGTTCACCTCGGTGCCCGGTGCCGGTGACAACCTGCTGGTGGTCGACGAGGATCGCATCGCCCGGCAGATCGCCGACCGGCGAAACGCCCGCAAACGCAATGCGCTGCAGGCGCGCTCGCGCAAGCGGATCAGCCTGGACGACCTCGACGCGGCGCTGAAAGAGACCAACGAGCTCAACCTCATCCTCAAGGGCGACAACTCCGGCACGGTGGAGGCCCTGGAAGAGGCGCTGTACAACATCGAGATCGACGACGAGGTGCAGCTGCGGGTGATCGACCGCGGGGTCGGTGGGATCACCGAGACCAACGTCAACCTGGCGGCGGCGTCCAACGCCATCATCATCGGGTTCAACGTGCGGGCGGAGGGCAAGGCCACCGAGTTGTCCACCCGCGAAGGCGTGGACATCCGGTACTACACGGTGATCTACCAGGCCATCGACGAGGTGCAGAGCGCGCTGAAGGGCATGCTCAAGCCGATCTACGAGGAGGTGGAGCTGGGCCGGGCTGAGGTCCGTGCGCTGTTCCGCTCCTCCAAGGTGGGCACCATCGCCGGTTGCCTGGTGATGTCAGGGTCGGTGCGGCGCAACTCCAAGGCCCGGCTGCTGCGTGATGGCCGGGTGGTGGCGGAGAACCTCACGGTCACTTCGTTGCGGCGGGAGAAGGACGACGCCACCGAGGTCCGCGAGGGCTACGAGTGCGGCTTGACGGTGTCCTACTCCGACATCAAGGTCGACGACATCGTGGAAACCTACGAGCTGCAGGAGAGGGCCCGCGAGTAACCGACCCGCCGCCGCGGCTGTTGGTGGTACTTGCAGTACCCCCAACAGCCGCGGCACGGGTCTGCAACCGCTACCAACCGGGGGGCGCTGGTGTACGTAGGAGCACTGGAGCTGGACATCCTGCTCGGGGACGTGGCGTCGCTGAAGCAGAAGCGATCCCAGGTGCGGCCGCTGGTGGCAGAGCTGCGGCGCAGGTTCGAGGTCAGCGCGTCCGAAGCCGGTCACCTGGACCTGCACCGGCGAGCCTTGCTGGGGGTGGCGCTGGTCTCCGCCGATGCCACCCATCTGCACGGGGTGCTGGATGCCTGCGAGCGGCTGGTAGCCGGGCGTCCCGAGGTGGAGCTGCTCGCGGTGCGGCGTCGAGTGCTCGGACCGCACGACTGACCGCAGCAGACTCTGCCGAGACCCTGCCGAACGAGAGGACACTGGACGTCATGGCCGACCCTGCCCGCGCGCGCAAGCTCGCCAAGCGCATCGCCCAGATCGTGGCCACCGCGATCGAGTTCGAGATCAAGGACGCACGCCTGGAGTTCGTTACCATCACCGACACCAAGGTCACCAACGACCTGCACGACGCGACCGTGTACTACACGGTGCGCGGAGCCAGGGTCGACGAGGAGCCGGATCTGCAGACGGCCGCACTTGCGTTGGAGAAGGCCAAGGGAGCGCTGCGTACCAGGGTGGGTGCCGGCACCGGGGTTCGCTACACCCCGACGTTGACGTTCGTCGCCGACACCGTGCCCGACACCGCGCGGCACATGGAAGAGCTGCTGGCCAGGGCACGTGTGCTGGACGCCGAAGTGGCCAGGGTGGCGGCGGGGGCTACGCCGGCCGGCGATGCCGACTCCTACCGTGAGCCACGGATTCGTGACGACGAGTTACCATCGGAATTGGCTGCTGTGCCCGGGGTGGACCCGGGTACTGGGCGTGGTGCAGTGTCACCGGCATGAGTGTCACCAGCGTGAGCGTCACCGAGGAGAGCGTCAGCGTTGTCGCGCCCGCAGTCGAGACTGACGCGAGTGGTGCCGCCGCTGTGCTGGCCGGGGCGAGTTCGGTCACCGTGCTGTGTCATGTCAACCCCGATGCCGACGCGTTGGGCAGCGCGCTTGCGTTGGGAACCGCATTGCACCGCAAGGGGGTGCCGGTCCAGGTCGCGTTCGCGGAGCCGGCCGCCACCCCGGAGAGTCTGCGCACGTTGCCGGGCGGTCAATTGTTGGTCCCCGCCAGCGAGGTTGCGCATGAAGTCGACGTCCTGGTCACTGTGGACTGTGGCAGCGTGGGACGGCTGGGGTCACTGCGCGACCGGATGACCGGCGCTCGCCAGGTGCTCGTGATCGACCACCACCACGCCAACGCGCGGTTCGGCAGCGTCAACCTGGTCGACGGTGCAGCAGAGTCCACCACCGTGCTCGTGTGCGACGTGCTTGACGCCTGGGGGGTCGACCTGGACGCGGAGCTGGCCCACTGCCTGTACGCAGGCCTGGTTACCGACACCGGGTCGTTTAGATGGGCGCGCCCGCACACCCATGAACTGGCCGCCCGGCTGCTGTCTACCGGCATTGATGCCACAGAGGTATGTCGACCTCTGATGGACACCCACCCGTTCGGCTGGCTGGCGATGTTGTCGTCGGTGCTGGGCTCGGCCGTGCTGGACTCCGACGCGGCGGGGGGTCGCGGCTTCGCCTACGTCCTCATTCACTGCGCCGATGCCGTCGGGATGCGGGCGGAGGAGACCGAGAGCGTGGTGGACCTGGTCCGCACCGCTGCCGAGGCCCAGGTCGCCGCAGTGCTGAAGGAGAGTGCACCGGGGTGCTGGTCGGTGTCGCTGCGGGCGAAAGATGCGGTGGACGTCTCGGCGGTGGCGGCCAGACTCGGCGGTGGCGGCCACAGGTTGGCTGCCGGTTTCACCGCGCAGGGCAGCGCCGATGACGTATTGGCCCGGTTGCGCGCCGCCCTCGCCTAGCTTCCGGCCCTAATGCCAGCTACCCCGTGGTGATCATCAGGGCGTCAGGGTGGGGGCAGCGACACGGCACGGCAGGATGTCGGACATGCCCGCCGATCGCCGACCTCCGAGCGGACTGGACGGTGCCGGACTCCTGGTGATCGACAAGCCAGCCGGGCTGACCAGTCACGACGTCGTGGCCCGGGTGCGCAGGCTGTTGGGCACCCGCAAGGTAGGTCACGCCGGCACGCTGGACCCGATGGCAACGGGTGTCCTGGTGCTGGGAGTCGAGCGGGCCACCAAGATGCTCGGCCTGCTCAGCCTGACTTCCAAGTCCTACACGGCGACGATGCGGCTGGGCCAGGCCACTGATACTGACGACGCCGACGGCCTGGTCACCGCAGCCGCTGGCGCCCCCGTGCTGGCCCCCGACGCCTTGGCCGCGGCCCTGGCCGCGCTCACCGGGGATCTGCTGCAGGTGCCGGCCAGCGTCAGCGCGCTCAAGGTCGACGGTCAGCGGGCCCACGCGCGGGTGCGCGCCGGTGAGCACCTCGACTTGGCGGCGCGCCCCGTCACGGTGTCGACGTTCGAGGTCACTGCGACAAGGTCAGCGCAGGTCGACGGATTGGCCGTGACAGACCTGGACGTGCGGGTGGAATGCGGCAGCGGCACGTATGTCCGGGCACTGGCCCGCGACCTGGGTGACGCCCTGGGCACCGGCGGTCACCTCACGGCACTGCGGCGCACCCGGGTCGGGGTGTTCGGGCTGAAACACGCCCGCACGCTGACGCAGGTGGCCGATGACCCGAGGGTGAGTCTCGACATGGACGCGGCCGCGCTGACCGCGTTCGGTCGCCGGGACGTCGACGCTGGGCAGGCGGAGATCGTCAGCCACGGCCGGTGGCTGCCGCCGGTGGGGATCGCCGGGGTGCACGCCGCGGTCGACCCCCAGGGTCGGGTGGTGGCGCTGCTCGCGGAGTCCGGGGACCGGGCGCGAACCGTGATGGTCGTCCGGCCTGCCACCTTGCAGCAACGGCCAGTTACCCCGCGCGGCACCCTGCCGTCGTAGGCTCGCGCCCGTGCAGCGCTGGCGTGGTCTGTCCGAGGTGGTGCCAGGTTGGGGTCGGTGCGTGGTCACCATCGGGGTCTTCGACGGGGTGCATCGCGGTCACGCGCAGCTCATCGGGCATGCGGTGGCGCAGGCCCGCCGCCGGGGGGTGCCCTGCGTGTTACTCACCTTTGACCCGCACCCGGCTGAGCTGGTGCGACCCGGTAGCCATCCAGCCCAGCTCACCACCCTGGCCCGGCGCGCCGATCTGGTCGAGGAACTCGGCGTCGACGTCTTCTGCGTGCTGCCTTTCACCCACGAGCTGTCCCGGCTCTCGGCGGAGGGTTTCGTGCACCAGGTCCTGGTCGAACGCCTGCACGCCGCGGCGGTCGTCGTCGGCCAGAGTTTTACCTTCGGGCACAAGGCGGCCGGGGACGTGGCACTGCTCACCCGCCTGGGGGAGCGGTACGGCTTCACCGTGGACGGCGAGGCGCTGCTGTCCGAGCAAGACGTCACCTTCTCCTCCACCTACATCCGGTCCTGCGTCGACGCTGGTGATGTTGCTGCCGCGTCGGCGGCCCTGGGCCGTCCGCACCGGGTCGAGGGGGTGGTGGTGCGCGGGGACGGTCGGGGCAAGGACCTGGGCTACCCGACTGCCAACGTTGCGCCGCCGATGCACTCGGCCATCCCCGGTGACGGGGTGTACGCAGCGTGGTTCACCGTGCTGGGACGCGGTCCGGTGGTCGGCACCGTGGTCCCCGGGCAGCGCTGCCGCTGCGCGGTGTCGGTGGGCACCAACCCCACCTTCTCCGGGCGGACCCACACCGTAGAAGCGTTCGTGCTGGATACCGACGCCGACCTGTACGGCCAGCACGTCGCGGTGGACTTCGTGTCCCGATTGCGCGGTATGCAACGCTTCGATTCGGTGGACGAGCTGCTGGTGGCGATGGCCGCGGACACCGAACGTGCCAGGGACTTGCTGGGCGAGAGTTAAGCTCGCGCGAGGACGAGGCGGGGGTGCCATGTCGAAGGCGACACAAGCGGCCGAGGCGATGCGCCGCAACGTGATGCTGCAGCGGGCGTATTACGGCGAGGCGATGGGCGACCGGTTGCGTCGGCTGATGCGCGCCTATCAGCTGACTCAGACAGCGCTGGCCCACACGCTGGGGATCAGCCCGGCGATGCTGAGCCAGGTGATGAGCGGGCGCCGGCAGAAGATCGCCAACCCCACTGTCGTTGCCCGGTTGACTGCGCTGGAGCGCCGGGCCCGCAACCCCGACGTGGTTGCTGGAGATCCTGTGGTGCTGGCGGCGGTGCTTGAGCAGGTGCGGGAGTTGAGCCCGGCCGTGATCGCGGCCGAGCGGCTGGGTGCGGAAGGGGTGGACGCGGACGTCGCCCTCATCTCGGCGTTGGCGGCGACCTGCACCGGGGTGCAGTTGCGGGAATCCGCGGCTCTCGTAAGCCCGGTCTCGGCCACCCTGGCCCAGCTGTTGCAGCGCGCGGCCACCCACCGTGACAGCCAGGGCGAGAGTGCCTACCCCGCACCCTGATAGCCTGTGCTGTGGTGCAGCTGCAGTCCGTGGCGGCCACACCGTGGTTACCCGCGGCCGCTGATGGCCGCTCCGGGAGCAGTGCGGCCCCGCGCCGCACACCCGTCCAGCACGGTCGTCACCGATACAGGAGCACAGCACGTGGCGTTGAGCACCGAAGACAAGAAGACCATCCTCACCGAGTACGGGCTGCACGAGAGCGACACCGGCTCGCCGGAGGCGCAGGTGGCGATGTTGACCAAGCGCATTCGCGACCTCACCGACCATCTGAAGACGCACAAGCACGATCACCACTCCCGGCACGGACTGCTCCTGCTGGTAGGGCGGCGTCGACGGTTGCTGAAGTACGTCGCGCATGTCGACATCGCGAGGTACCGCTCGTTGATCGAACGGCTCGGCCTGCGTCGCTGACGCAGCCGCAGGGGTGGTCGTGGTCAAGCTTCCCGGCCACCCCTGGCTTGACCAGCACTGAGCTTCACCCAGGGGCACGAGTCCCCAGCTCCGCCTGCACGAGGCGAGCGTGGAGTCGGTCCTCGGTAGTGGCCCCCGGCGTAGGCCCTCGCGGGCAGTCAGCCGGGCGCTTCGATCGAAGGCCGCCGCCGCGTAGATGCACCCCGTGAGAAGGCCGCCCGGACAAGACAGCAGGTCCGAGCGCCCGCGGAGACAACGCGACAAAGACGAGAGGACGCACATGAGCGAGCACGCACACACGCCCCAAGAGGGCGCACCCGAGGCCGGCGTATTCGAGGCCACCGCCACCATCGACAACGGCAGCTTCGGCACCCGCACCATCCGGTTCGAGACCGGCCGTCTCGCCCAACAGGCCAACGGCGCGGTCGTGGCCTACCTGGACGAGCAGACGATGCTGCTGTCGGCCACCAGCGCCAGCAAGCACCCCAAGGAGCACCTGGACTTCTTCCCGCTGACCATTGACGTCGAGGAGCGGATGTACGCCGCGGGCCGCATCCCCGGCTCGTTCTTCCGCCGGGAAGGCCGCCCGTCCACCGACGCGGTGCTCACCTGCCGCCTCATCGACCGCCCGCTGCGCCCCACGTTCGTCGCCGGGCTGCGCAACGAGATCCAGGTCGTCATCACGGTGATGAGCCTGAACCCGCAGGACATGTACGACGTGGTGGCGATCAACGCGGCCTCAGCCTCTACCCAGATCGCCGGCCTGCCGTTTACCGGACCGGTCGGGGGTGTACGTGTCGCGTTGATCGGCTCGCAGTGGGTCGCGTTCCCCACCGTCACCCAGCTCGACGAGGCCGTGTTCGACATGGTCGTCGCCGGCCGGATCGTCTCCGGAACCGGTGACGACGCCGACGTCGCGATCATGATGGTCGAGGCCGAGGCCACCAGCGGGGTGGTGGAGATGGTCGCCGGGGGAGCGACAGCGCCCACCGAGGCCGTGGTGGCCGCGGGCCTGGAGGCGGCCAAGCCGTTCATCGCCCGGCTGTGCACCGCCCAGCAGGAGCTGGCCGCGCGGGCCGCTAAGCCGACCGGGGAGTTCCCGCTGTACCCGCCCTACGCCGAGGAGGTGTTCGCTGCCGTGGAGGCCGCCGGTGCCACCGACCTTGCTGCCGCGCTGACCGTCGCCGCCAAGAGCGAGCGCGAGGACCGGCTCGACGAGGTCAAGGCCGCGGTGCTCGCGAAAGTCGGCCCCACCTTCGCCGGACGGGACAAGGAGGTCGGCGCGGCGTTTCGTTCGCTGACCAAGAAGCTGGTTCGCCAACGCATCCTGCGCGATCAGGTGCGCATCGACGGCCGCGGCATCACCGACATCCGCTCGTTGTCCGCGGAGGTCGCCCTCGTACCCCGGGCGCACGGGTCTGCGTTGTTCGAGCGCGGTGAGACCCAGATCCTCGGTGTCACCACCTTGGACATGCTCAAGCTGGAGCAGCAGATCGACTCCCTCGGCCCAGAGAAGACCAAGCGCTACATGCACCACTACAACTTCCCGCCCTACTCCACCGGGGAGACCGGCCGGGTGGGCTCGCCCAAGCGCCGCGAGATCGGTCACGGGGCGCTGGCCGAGCGGGCCCTGCTGCCGGTGCTGCCCAGCCGGGAGGAGTTCCCCTACGCCATCCGGCAGGTGTCGGAGGCGTTGAGCTCCAACGGATCCACGTCGATGGGTTCGGTGTGCGCTTCGACGATGTCGCTGCTCAACGCCGGGGTGCCGCTGAAGGCCCCCGTCGCGGGTATCGCCATGGGCCTGGTCTCCGACGAGGTCGACGGCCAGATCCGCTACGTCGCCATCACCGACATCCTCGGGGCGGAGGACGCGTTCGGCGACATGGACTTCAAGGTCGCCGGCACCAAGGACTTCGTCACCGCCCTGCAGTTGGACACCAAGCTCGACGGGATTCCCTCCGATGTGCTGGCGGCGGCGCTGACCCAGGCACGCAACGCGCGCACCACCATCCTGGAGGTGATGGCCGAGGCCATCGACGCCCCCGACGAGATGAGCGATTTCGCGCCGCGGATCACCGCAATTAAGGTGCCGGTCGACAAGATCGGTGAGGTGATCGGTCCCAAGGGCAAGATGATCAACTCGATCACCGATCAGACCGGGGCGTCGATCTCCATCGAGGACGACGGCACGGTCTACGTGGGTGCCTCCGACGGCGTCTCCGCCCAGGCGGCGATCGACCTGATCAACGCCATCGCCAACCCGCAGCTGCCGAAGGTGGGCGAACGGTTCCTGGGCACGGTGGTCAAGACCACTGCGTTCGGCGCGTTCGTGTCGCTGCTGCCCGGGCGCGACGGCCTGGTGCACATCTCCAAGCTGGGTCAGGGCAAGCGGGTCGACAAGGTCGAGGACGTGGTGAGCATCGGCTCCAAGCTGCGGGTGGAGATCGCCGACATCGACAACCGGGGCAAGATCAGCCTCCTGGTGGTCGCCGAGGACACCGCACCAGCCGAGGCGGTCGCGGCGTCCTGAGGCCCACGGCGTCGAGGAACGCCCGTGGCTGAGGTGAACCCGGTGCAGCGCACCGTGCTGCCGGGGGGGCTGCGGGTAGTGACCGAGCATGTGCCGAGCGTCCGGGCGGCGTCGGTGGGGGTGTGGGTGGCGGTCGGTTCCAGGGACGAGCAGCCCAGCGTCGCCGGGGCCGCGCATTTCCTGGAGCACCTGCTCTTCAAGGGCACCGGCACGCGGACCGCGCTGCACATCGCCGAAGCAATCGACGGGGTGGGCGGGGAGCTGAACGCCTTCACCGCCAAGGAGTACACCTGCTTCTACGCCCACGTCCTCGACGACGACCTGCCGCTGGCGGTGGAACTCGTCGCCGACGTCGTACTGCGCGGCGCGTGCGCAGCCGCGGACGTGGAGATTGAACGCAGCGTGGTCCTCGAGGAGATCGCCATGCGCGATGACGACCCCGAGGACCTGCTGCACGACACGTTCGGCACCACCATGTTCGGCACCCACCCGTTGGGGCGTCCGATCATCGGCAGCGTCGGGTCGGTCGAGGCGATGACCCGCGCACAACTGCACTCCTTCCACCGCCGCCGATACACCGCGCCGCGCATGGTGGTGGCCGCCGCCGGCAACGTGCGCCACGCCGACGTGCTCGCCCTGGCGGATCGGGCCATGGGCGCGCACGGTGTGGTGGGGTCGCAACCCGAGGCCCCGCGGCGGGGCCTCGCGCAGCTGCGGGGCCGGCCGGGCCTGTCGGTGGTGCCGCGGGACAGCGAGCAGGCGCATGTCGTGCTCGGGGTGCGATCGTGGGACCGGCACGATCCGCGCCGGTGGGCACTGTCGGTGCTCAGCGCCGCGGTCGGGGGCGGGATGAGTTCGCGGTTGTTCCAACGGGTGCGCGAGGAGCGCGGGCTGGCCTATTCGGTGTACTCCAGCCTGGACAGCCACGCCGACACCGGCGTGTTCTCGGTGTACTCCGGTTGCCAGCCGGAGAATCTGGGCGAGGTGGTGTCGGTGATCGCGCAGGTGCTCGACGAGGTGGCTGCCGGCGGGCTGAGCTCGGACGAGGTTCGTCGCGGCAAGGGCCAGCTGCGTGGCGGCCTGGTGCTCGGCCTGGAGGACTCGGCGTCGCGGATGACCAGGCTCGGCCGCGGTGAGCTGAGCTTCGGTGGCCACCTCGACGTCGATCAGACGCTGGCCCGGATCGACGCGGTCACCCCGGACGACGTGGCGGCGGTGGCAACTGAGCTGCTGGGACGGCCGCGGGGCCTCGCCGTGGTGGGGCCTTACGCTGACGCCGGCGAACTGCCCGATGCGGTGCGTTCGGCGGCAGCAGGGTGAAATCGTGCAACCGTGAAGGAGGTGATGGATGGCTGGGCAGGGGCTGGATCACCCGGCGGAACCTATCCGGGTGGGTGTTCTCGGCGGTCGAGGCAAGGTCGGTGAGCAGGTATGCAAAGCCGTCCACGACGCCGACGACCTGGAACTCGTCGCGGTGGTGGACGCCGGTGACTGGTTATTCAACGTCGCCGACGCCGGTGCACAGGTGGTGGTCGACTTCACCCACCCCGACGTGGTGCTCGACAACGTGCGGTTCTGCGTCGACCAGGGAATTCACGCGGTGGTGGGCACCACCGGGTGGGACGCGCCCAAGTTCGACCAGGTCCGCGCCTGGTTAGAGCCCAAGCCCGAGCTGGGGGTGTTGGTGGCACCAAACTTCGCCATCGGGGCGGTGCTGAGCATGCGGTTCGCGGCGATGGCAGCGCGGTTCTACGAATCGGTGGAGGTGGTGGAGTTGCACCATCCGATGAAGGCCGACGCCCCGTCGGGCACGGCGGCCCGAACCGCGGAGCTGGTGGCGGCGGCTCGAGCCGAAGCGGGCATGAACCCCGCGCCCGACGCCACGACCACGGAGTTGGCCGGCGCGCGGGGTGCGCTGGTGCACGGGATACGGGTCCACTCGGTGCGCCTAGCCGGGCTGGTCGCCCACCAGGAGGTGCTCCTTGGCACCCACGGCGAGACGCTGACTATCCGACACGATTCGCTGGATCGCAGCTCGTTCGTCCCCGGTGTGCTGCTCGGGGTGCGCAGCATCCAGCGCCGCCCCGGCCTCACCGTGGGCCTGGAACACCTGCTCGAGCTGTGAAAGCCCGCCGCATCGCGCTGCTCATCACCGGCGCCACCCTGTTCTACGTCGGCATGCTCGGCTACGTCGGGATCCTGCTGGTGCGCGCTGGGGGAGTGGGTCCGGTGGGGTTAGGCATTGGGGTGCTGCTGTTGGTCCCGGTGGGGTTGTGGGTGGTGGCCTCGACGTTGCGCGTCGGCTTGCGCCACCAGCACCTGGCGCGCCGGTTGCACGAGGAGGGTGGGTTGCCCGACACCTCCGTGCTACCGCGGCGGCCCTCCGGCCGGTTGGACCGCGCCGCCGCCGACGGGTTCTTCGCCGAGCGGTTGGCGGAGTACCAAGCCGCGCCGGATGACTGGCGGACCAACTACCGGCTGGCGATCGGCTATGACGCTGCCGGTGACCGTGGCCGCGCCAGGGAAACAATGAAGCGCGCGGTGGCCCTGGAGGCCCTCGACCCCTGATGGGTGTACTGCAAGTACCACCAACTACGGCCGCACGGGTCTGCAACCGCTACCAACTGGTGCTCGATCAGCCGGCGTTGCGGGCATCGCGCCAGGCCAGCAGCGCCGGCAGCGGGCTCAGGTCGTAGTCCGGCCCGTTCACCCCCACGGTGAACAGGCCGATCCCCAGGTCCACCAGCGCGTCCGCGTCGGAGAGGTCAGTCGGCGCGGCCGCGGACCGTTCGATTTCCGCCGGGTTCCGCCCGAGGGCTGCGCAATGCTCCCCGAGCACGCTGCTCTTGTGCCGCAACACGTCCAGGTCGCCGAAGCAGTGCCAGATGTGGGCGTGCTCGGCCACCAGGCGCAGCGTCTTGCGCTCACCACCGCCGCCGATGAGCACCGGGATCGGCCTCGTCGGCGGCGGGTTCAACGCCCCGAGCCGCTCACTGATCCGGTTTAGGTTCGACCCGAGCAACCGCAACCGCGAGCCCGGTGTTCCGAATTCATACCCGTAGGCGTCGTAGTCCTTTTCGAACCAGCCCCCGCCGATGCCAAGCACCAACCGCCCGCCGGAGATGTGGTCGACGGTGCGGGCCATATCGGCCAACAGGTCGGGGTTGCGGTAGCCGCCGCCGGAAACCAGCGCACCGATCTCCACCCTCTCAGTCTGCTCGGCCCAGGCGGCGAGCATCGTCCAGCATTCGAAGTGCTTGCCGTCGGGGTCGCCGTAGAGCGGGAAGAAGTGATCCCAGTTCATCACCAGGTCGACCCCGAGTTCCTCGGACCGCAGGACGGCGTCCCGGATCTGGGCGTAGTCGGCGTGCTGTGGCTGAAGCTGGACGGCGACGCGGATGGGGCGGGGCATAGCTCTCCTCACGGGCGGGTCGGGGGGTGCACCCAGTCTTCGCCAGCCGCGCGGCTACCGCCAGCCCACCTCCAGCGACCCGACGTGGCGCAACTCCCGCAGTACCCGCGCCCCGTACTGGGAGGTACGGACGGCGCCGTCAGCGCGGAAGCCGTGCCGGGGGAAGAACCCGCGGGCGGCGACGTCCCCCTCGGCCACCCAGACCTGTGCCCGTTCCGCGCCGTCCGCGCGCAGCCGCTCGGCCAGGGTGCCGAGCAGACGACCACCGTGGCCCCGGCGGGTCCAGCGGGGTGCCACCAGCAACGTGGCGACCTCGGCTCCCGCGCCCGCCGCGAAACCGGTGACCTCGTCGTTCTCCGTCGCCGCCACCAGGTGCGCGTCACCGGCGGCGGTCACCGCCCGCTCCCACGCCGCGGTAACCACGGACACGGTGAGCGCCTCGAGCACTTCCGGGGGGAGGAACTCCGCGTAAGCGGTGCGCCACACGTCCAGCTGCACGGCCGCCATCGCGGCGGCGTCGCCAACCTCGGCGTCCCGCACCGCTGCGACGCTCACCGGGAGCTGAGCCGTCGTCGGCAGAGCACGGCGACCATTCTGATGCGCAGCACGGGAGCGCACGATAGACCTCGGCAGGTTCGCCATCCGAGCGACCAAGCGCAGGCCGTTGCCTACGATGCACACCCTCGACCAACATCGGAGCGGACGTGAACTGGGCCGTGGCTACCGCGCTCCTCGTCGGGTGTGTGCTCGCCGGCGTGCTGGGTGGACGAGTCGTGGGTCAGCGACCCGGTCGGCTGGTGCTGCAGGCGGCGTTAGGGCCCGCGATTATTTAATGTCGTGAGGTTCGGGCGTGTCGGCGGGTGGGGGGTTCAAGGTGTAGTTCCAGTCGCCGTGGAAGGCGTGGCGGGTGAGGATGTGTTGTGTTTCCAGGGCTTTCATCT
>JAABUP010003149.1_pt1 | contig 29686 bp, 50 predicted proteins | sample 5559201 | NCBI WGS metagenome assembly JAABUP01 (sample SAMN10711887, study PRJNA513373) | rock metagenome | isolation source: Antarctica rocks | place: Antarctica | reverse complement strand
TGCAGTTGAGCCGGGACGACCGATTTACCGCTATTCTGTCACGGGGGACAGGTGGCAGGTGGTCTGACAGAGCTAAAGCTGCATATAAGTCATGGCGAGACTATATAATAGCGGTTAAGGGCAAGATACGTCTACGAGTTACCTTAAGTAACCAGAGCGAGTCGGCGGCATTTCGACGAATCTCGTTGATTTCGTCGAGTGGCGATTTGTGATGTGGCGTTGTCCATGACGGTGTCAAGTGTAAACCTGCAATCCAAGTACATTGCTGGGTTTCTGATTTCAGATGTGAACAAATAACCCCCAGCTGGGTCTGTTTGGATCTGACTATTGTTGATGCCTGAGGCCGTTGTTGTTTGGTACAGATTGATGGAAAGGTGTGTTATATGACAATGCATAGGGTAAACTTGAAGCTACTCAGCCATGTCCTATCATCTCGCTCGATTCGAATACACATTTCTGCGTAAGCTATAAGAGATAATGAGCAAAGACACCATCCAGGATCTTCATCTGTGTCGGCCATAAAGACGAAAAGAGACTTAGATTCCAACATGGGCTGTCGACATCTGTCGTTTTCAGGCGAAATTCCGCACTGATATGCCAGGGGATTGCCAGACTGCTCAATGCATGCACCTCCCATCAAAGCGCAGTCGTCCTCGCCGCACCCTTCAATCTCCCACCCCTCGTCCCCGCCCTCCCACTCTCCACGACCGTCTCCCTCCCTCCAAACCCACCACCCTCAAACCTCTCCCCATCGGCACTCAGCAACCCCCTCCCATCCACTGGGAACGCGACGTGCGCACTACTGGGTAATCCACTTCGTGTAGCTGGGACGGGTCCGGCGCGACGGGCTTGGTCGCCTCGGACAAGGAAATGGGCTAGGAGGGCGTTCACGGCTGCTCGGTGCTCGGCCATTCGGAGGGAGGAGCCGTGGCCTTCTCCGAGTTTCAGGCCGAAGGAGGTGAATATTCCTACGTTGAAGAGTGGGGCTTGCGATTGGGCGCCGGTCGATGCGAGTAATCTAAGGGAACACGTCAGCTGGTCCGTGGAGGATGAAGGGGAGAACAGGGACGGGGTGGGGAGGGGGACTAATCGGTGGGAGGGGGAGAGAGTGGAGGGTTCGGGGGAAACGGGGGAGCCTGACCTCGCTTCGATACGCCCCATTCCGTTGGATGGGTGAACACCGGCTTCGATGAGATGCCGAGCGACGACGGAAGAGAGGACGTGTTTTGGGTTCTTGAAGGAGAAGAGGGAGGCGAGGTCGAGGTGCCGGGTGAGGAAGTGGGCGTGGGTGAAGGTTCGCGCGGCGTGGATCCCCTGGGGAGGTCAGCGCTGACGTCGGGGCCAGCCAGAGAACAGCCCAGATATGATAGCCTAGTAAGGTCATGCAGCCTGGGTAGAAAGGTTTGAAGATGGCTTCTTCCAACTCACTCGCTCCTGGTAGATCAACCCCACAAACGCCTTCACGCTCGTCGCGACCATCTCCTCAAAGCTCTCCCTCCCATGTGTCCTATGTTTCGCCTGATCCTCCTGCCCCGTCTCCTGCGCCTCCTGCCCAGCACTGCGATCCAAACCCTGTCCAGACTGTTTCCCTCTAAACCTCCTAAACCGCTTCGCAACAGGTGTGCGTTCCGGCCCATCCACCACCACCTCCTCCTTCTTCCACCGCAATGCCACACCAGCGCTAGCCATCCCCGCCCCTTCTCCCATCAACCCCATATTCCCGCCCGCCTGAACTGCCACTCCAAGTTCCCTCGCTACCGAGAAACATGCGTTCGGACCAACGTAAGCCGTGACGGCGGATTTGAGGGCTTCGGTTGGGAGGAGTGGGAAGAGGTAGGCGAGGTGTTCAGAGGCGAAGAGACCGAGGAGTGCGTTTCCGAGTGAAGAGAGGACCTCGTTGGTGGGTATTCGAGGGGAGGAGGAGAAGGAGGGGTGGGTGAGGCACGCGAGGAGGGCGGGGTGGAGGGATGGGTCGGAGCGGAGGGAGAGACGGGAGAGGAGGGCGGAGAGGGCGGTGGAGTTGGGGGCTTCGATGGGTGAAAGCTTCGGTAGGACGGCTAGGGAAGGAAGTGTGGAATGGAGAGGCCGGAGGGGAGGCAGACGACGATGGAGGGCAGCTTTGGCTATTCGACGTTGGAAGGCAAGGGAAAAGAGGGATCGGGGGGGCATGGCGAGAGATTGCCTCAAAAAATCAGGTTGAAAGTGTCCTGTGAGGAGTTGGACGCGAAGTCTGGTTGATCTGTGAGACCACCTGGAGCTCTTGCTTAAGGTAGGCTCGAGCCGTCAGTTTTTGCTGCGGTTGGTGGTCGGGAGTTCGACGTTCCTGGGGGAATGCCATGTCACATATGTCACAAGCATGATAAGCTTTTCCGCACGTGATCAAGCTCTCGTTCGGTGCACATGATGACCCATCCCTTATCTCTTTGCTCTCCCACCTGGACAAATCTATATTCTCAAGGTTGCAGTATGACCGCCCGATCAAGCCTTTTCCGGACCCTCTCCTCTGCCCGACCCACAACCCGAACCCTCATCACCCTTTCCCCCCCAGCCACCACTCAACGAATTCGCCCCTCAACCATCAACGCAACCGCAATCCGGTTCAGATCCGAATCTTCCTCATCCTGGACAGAAAGCTTCTTCGGTTCTTCCAAACAAAAATACGCCCCTGGGGAATTTGCGAAGGATCCGATTATCACTTATGACGAGTTACTGCCTATCACTGAACAGCCTAGCGACGTAAGTCTACTACTACCAGCCCCGAGTCGGTGCAGCATATGGGTTATTACAAACGCGAGGAGATGTCTGGCTGACAATGCGGCTAGGACGTTCTGCTGATCGATGTGCGAGAACCGGAGGAGGTACAAAATGGGATGATCCCATCCGCTGTGAGCTTGCCGCTTAGGGAGATGAAGGATGCGCTGGGTGGGACGGGTGAGGGGGATTTCTATGAGGTGAGCTCAGAGTCCGGCGTCGCCTTCTGGCCGAGGGGACAGAGCTGATCTTGTGTCTCCCTGATTCCCCCCCCCCCCTCCCTTCCCGTCCCGTCCCGTCCACCCGTCCACCCCGCCCACCCCCAGAAATTCTCCTTCCCCAAACCCCTCCCCACCCAAAACCTAATCTTCTACTGCCGCTCCGGCAAACGTTCCGCCGCCGCCGCGGAAATCGCCGCCGAACGAGGGTACAAATCTGTCCGGAATTATACTGGGAGTTGGTTGGATTGGGATCGAAAGAGTAAGGGGAAGGAGGAGGATGAGGATTATAATGATGATGGGACGGCGAGGGGTTAGTGGATGCATGGGCTTTACCTGGACGGGCACATTCTGTGCATAGGAGCCCATGATATGCAGCGCAATTCATGCGTTCATGTACTCTCTGATCCCAATCATCTTGCTCCCCGAAGAGAAGAACATGAGGCGCCAGGGGTATCACCACACGGAAGAAATGGCGGGAATTGCCGCCATTTGCTTCCGGCTAGTGACGTACCTGCCACGCTCGATCTTTCGTATAAACTCCGATTATGCGTAGCGTCGTCCGTTTCGTGTCCCGACTTTCTTCGTACCTGGTCAACAACCTCAACTTTTCGTCTCTACGACATCAACGCTTCAAGTGATTCCACGGGTCACAGCTGGCGATCACTAACCCATACTCGCTCCGGATACCTCTTGTTTGAGAATCACTCGCGACATCACTCAACATGGCCGTCGTCGACCCGCACTATCTCTGGGCCTTGGGCCACTTCATCATGCTCTTCGGCGCGGGTACGTCGTCTTCACCTGACTTGTCTCACTACCATCTCCTCTACCTCTCGTTCATCCTCACTATTCGTGTCCTCTCCCGCGTAGCCTCGCTAACCCTCGACAGCCAACGTCCTCCTCCAAACCCTCTTCTTCCGCCCGACCCCTTCCCTCACCTACAGAGCATGTTACACCGGCACCCTACTCTCGTACTCGATCGTCGTATTCAAGTCCCTGGGAAGACCGGCGTTGAATCAGGCTTATTTGAGGAGGGCGTTTGTCGATGAGAATGTTCAGTATGCGGTTCTGGCGCTTTATTGGTGAGTTCGAGCGGAGCGAGTCGTTGCGGGCAAGCATGGAGAAGCAGGGTCCTGTGCGGAAGGTCCTTGGACCTGGCGTTCATCCGATGGTCCTGCTTCTTTGACTTGATCTATCACTCATGCTGACGAACGGTCTGCAGGTGGATTTCAAAGCCCATCAACAGTATGCCTTTCTCAGTTGTCCCGCTGCCTAGCTCACCCCGCAGTCACCATCATCCCCTTCGCCACCTTCTCCCTCTTCCACACTCTCACCTTTCTCCGCACCAACATCATTCCCAAATTTGTCCAGTAAGTCTTCACCCTCTTGACCACATCCCCGCTGAGCCCACTCAGCGCACCTCCCGCGCAAGCACAAACCTCCGGCCAGCCCCGACCCCTGCCAGCCGCGCTCGACAACGTCTCCCGCATGATCCAGATGTGGGTAAAGGGGAACTACGACGGAGCGATGCGTTTCGTAGCCTACGCCGAGCTCGCCATCTTCGCCCGTACCGCCGTCGGCGCTCTCAGGTAGTGCCCCTCCCCCCCCCCCCCCCCCCCTCTCTTTCCTTGCCGAATTAACCGCTGATGGTTCCAGTTTCCGCTCATCATTGATCGCACCCCTCTTCCTCGCCCACTTCATTCGTCTACGATACCACGCCTCCCCCTTCACCCGCCAAGCAGTCGGATCCGTCTCCTCGAGGATCGACGGGTTCGCGGGGAATCAAGGTGGACCGGTCGCGAATGTTTGGGGGACGATCAAGAGGCTGATCGGGACATGGGGTGGGGGGAATCTGGTACCGTCACAGCCGCAGCCTGCTCCGGCTGCGGGTGCTGGTGCTGGTCGGGGAGCTGGAGGAGCGGCGCGTGGGACGGGACGGGGACCGCCAAGTTAGGGATGGTCGGGGGAAGAGGGGATGGCAGAGAGAAGGCGATTATAGTAAGGTGTTATACGATGTGAATGGCTCGGTGTGACGTCTATAGGAACAGGCCAATCAGAGGATTTGACGATGCGCAATGAACCCTTTGGATCGCGGATGAGCCGGCCATGGAAGCCGCACGGCTTTAGCAAGTCTTTCGGAGGCAATCCAGAGTGTCCTGATGATACTTGATTGGTCCAGCAACAGGTCAAAATTTCTGGATCATGAATAATTTTCGCTCAATGTACAGCCAGTCTGCGTCAACACGATGCATGCACCTAAAGCATTTGGTCCGTCCTTGGGAAATTGTGGTGAGGACAAGAGGTATTGTGAGCAGGACAAAGGCATTAGATGCCGAGACATCCAAATGGGGTGAACTACAGGCGTGGCATTGCATATCCTGAAGAGTCCACAAGGCGGACAGACTCGGATGGTCTTCTCGAAGGTCTAACTTTGCATAAATCTACTTTGCCCAGGATCCTAACTCAGCCACTATCGGATTGTCATGGACCATCAAGCGCTTGGACACACCCGCCGAGTATACGTGGTTCTCCAGGGCTTAATCAAGTGGGGAGGTTTTGAGGCAGATAGGAGTAGCTCAACGTAGTTTGAGATTCTTCAACATGACTTGGATTATGAAAGGACGGTCTGAATGTCTGATGCTTGATTGATAGTTGCCGGGTGTAGCAGGGTACACCCCGAATGACACGTCATGGTGCAGTATCACCGCCACTCGTCGACTTCGACCGTGCCGTTTCGTTGAAACGTCCACTCGCTCCGTTTTGTTGGTAGAACGTCTACGGAGAAGGAATAGATATATAGCACAGCTAGCCTCGTCTTGTATAAGGTTTCCCAGTGATCCTCGATTGAGTCTCATTGTCCCTATCACGGTGCTACGTCGACCAGCAAATAGGCCCGACGCTCAGCTCCTAGAATCGGCGACGGTCGTCTGAGCTTCGGCAAAGTTGGACTACCGTGGTCGAACTTGGCTGGAATAACTCGAGGACACGCGTGGGTGTAGCCGAGTTAAGTGCCGGTCGAGTAGCGTGGGCTAGAAATGCAGAGGCTATGAGTAGGCTAGGTAACGATAGTGACTTTTAGTGACTTTTAGTGACTTTTAGTGACTTTTAGTGACTTTTAATCTCGAATCGCTGGTTCTCCCCGACTCTCAAGTCCATCCCTTTTATAAACCGTCTTCCAGGCCTATCTTCGGTGATGTTCGGCGATGTTCGACGATGGTCGGCGATGTTCGACGATGTTCGGCGATGTTCGACGATGGTCGGCGATGTTCGACGATGTTCGGCGATGTTCGACGATGTTCGGCGATGTTCGACGATGTTCGGCGATGTTCGACGATGTTCGGCGATGTTCGACGATGTTCGGCGAGGTTCGGCGATGTTATCCGATGTTCAGCGATATTATCCGAGCTTCAATTCACGATCGTGACAGTCCCATTCCACGTCCAAGACGATCTCGTCCGGTTCTCTGATCTCGTCTACGCGGCTACACTCATTTGTCCGCTTAGACCCAGGTCCCGCCTGTCTCGACGACTTGGTCGACTCGACGAGCTCGTTGAGTACCTCCCTGTCTGTTCGATGTGTGATTGGGCTATCTGATCGGAGACGGATCGGAGCACCGTGACAGTGATACTCTGGAAGCTCAATACAGATTTAGGGGATGGTACTATTACAGTTCTGGATAGTAACTACGGGTTGACAATATTGGTTCTCAGAGCTTAGGAAAGACAAGTACCTTGGCCATCTAATTATGTGTGTCCAGTGACCTTGGCAAACCCACTAGAACCTCACAGAACCTGTCACGGATCCTGTCACGTATGACGGATCGACTCGGGGGGTGCCACAGACTAAGACTGGAACACGGAGTGTCTCTGACTTGTCACTGGAGGTATTGGGGCTGTGACCCAATGAGGTGGACACTAGGACGAGAGGTGTGATCAACGCCGCTGATCGAATATGACCGCCTGTCCAGAAATGTCGAGCACATTCCATGACCGAACGGGTGCGACCGTTGATAGCCGCATATCGGTACCTCAATCCACACCGGGCAGCGAGTAAATACCCTCAAGTAGGCCGGACCCGCGATAGTGGCCGACTATTGCGGACGCTCATGAGTCTGGCGGACAAGCAGAGGACGTGGGTTGGTAAACCTCTAGAATGCCCTAGAAACGGAGAGAAGGATCATGAGCGGGCTTGGGAGTGGCAAGAGCGGAAAATGCCGAGGTATGCAGAGATAAAATAGAGCGACCAGATTGGCTGATATCCGCTAGAGATCTAGTATCGAGGTACTTGTAGCTAGTTTATGCAACGTCCTGTCACTAGCGGATCTACCCTACCGACGACCAGCCTGGCTGTGGAAGTGTCCACCCTCAGGTTGAGTGATCTCTTATGCTGTGCAAGACTAGACTGGTAAGTACGTCTTGCCCGCATTCATCGTCTGTTGTGTTCGACAAGTGTTGACCATGTCAACCTGTCTTTATTTTAATTTTCCAGACCATATCATACCTGCGATTGTGTTCGACAATCGTCTCCATATATTGATAGTCAACGGGGCATGAGGTCGATCCAAATCATAGTTGGTTGGGTACGGTCATAACAGAAGCCATCTAGGATGTCTTGGGTTTCCTTGTCAATGTTGAGTGAATGATCAGCTGAAACCTTAGGCCGACCTGGAGTTGATGTCCTTATGCTTCGTGAGTCTGATGTGTAAGGAAGCTTATGATGTATTAGGGAGCTGAATTATCGAATGGATTGAAAGAATCATGATGGACAATCACTCGAGCGAAAGAGTTACGGAAGACTACCGAAGGCTTATGTAAGAAGACCCGGGGGGACTCGATGTGTTCCGATGATGGCAAATGTCATTGTACAGGTGATCTATATACTCTCCAGAGGCTATTTACCCAACAATGAGTGTGGCAACATCTATACATAGCTAACAATCGATCAGACCCTGCTATAAGGCCCTTTGTCCATACCCTTTCTGTCTCTAGATATGGACCCGCTTCTCCCCGGAGCTGTATTACGAATTTCAGCCTTCCCTCCTCCTATCGCTTTACGCCGGTAATTCACGTCGGACACCGCAATCGGGACCTGAGGTACCTGAAATCCAGACGCGCTAACGACCTCTCGATCAACCCCCGTGAAACGTGATGATAATGATCGATGGGAACTTCCTTTCGGTTCCGTTCCCATCAAATCAATCATGGGATTGGTCCGCCCTGAGATTGGTCACCCCCGTTTCATCTCGATGCAGGATTGAGGGTATGGTTGGGTTAATAAGACCGAGCAGACTCCGCCCGATCTTGTCTCTTTCTCTCATCATCTTTACTCAGTCTTCCTTCCGTTCTTCGATAGAACAGTCCGCTCTGTCCTATCTCCTGCCTACCGATCCCGACCTTGCGATCATCATACGCCTACGCTCGTTCCGTACGATCTTTCCTGACGTAAAACAAGTGAGTATCATCTTCTTCTTCTTCTTCTGTAAACGCGTCCGATCGCTTCCACAGATCACCGACACTCTCTCATCATGCGCTTCCTCACCCTAGCGGTGTCCGCTCTCATCATGCCCTCTGCTCTCGCCGTCCCCAGTCACGGCAAGCTCGGCCGACGTGCATGCAAAGCTCCGGCGAACGGCACGTCCGATGACGCCGGCGTCACTGGCGTCGGTGCGGCCATCGCCAATGCAACTCCCACAGACACCGCTGCGTCTCCATCCGACACCGCGCTCCCTGCTGATAAGGGCACTCACCCGATCGCCAACGGTACCACCACTTCCTCCCTGATCACCAATAATACGACCGCCAATGGTACCTCGTCCGCTCCTGTCGGATCTGGCACGCCCACCTTCCCACCTGGCAACAAGCGCGGTATCGTCGTCCTCGGTACCCCTGAGGAGCAGTGGATGGTGAATGCGGTGAACAAAGTCGATTCCATCAAATGGCTCGGCAACTACTATCACGGTCCGCCATCAGATGTCACACTCGACCCCAAGATCGACTTTGTGCCGCAGATGTACGACAAGGGCAGCTACGACAAGGGGTCGTTGATCACGGATATCGACATGTCCATCAAGAAAAACAACAAGTACATCCTTGCTTTCGGAGAGGCTGGCACTACCGGCGACTACTATATGGACGCCGCGACCGCCGCCGGCCTATGGAAGCAGTACTTGGCTCCGTATGCGGCAAAGGGGATGAGTGTGAGCGCGGCGACCAACCTTGATGGACCTGGACCGGCGGATTGGACCTACCTCGACCAGTTCATCGGCAATTGTACCGGCTGCGATTTCGGTTTCCTCTCCTTCCACGATTTCGGCTACACCGACGACAGGCGTTCGAACGATTGAAGGTGTACGTCGGCAACATTACCGATCGCGCCGACAAGCTCGGGGGTCTACCGGTCTGGGTCGACAACATTCAGAAATGGGGTACGGCTCAGAAACAGATGGAATACCTCGCTCAAGCCATCCCCTTTCTCGAGAATCATCCGAGGGTGGAACGATACGCCTACATCAGTCCTTCCGGTGCCGACGCGAGTGCGACGTTGGGTGACAGGTTCTTTGACGATAATGGCGGAGTGACCGAGTTGGGCAAATACTACTTCGATTTCCCCTCCGATGGATCTTCTCCGGGTAACGGGACTATCACCTAAGTCCAGTCATTGGATTATGTAGAGAGTAGCATGCTGGTCATGTCTGAGTGATGTATATTGTTGGTACATGGAATGCACGAAATCGTGACGCAAGAAGTTTGGCCTGACAAATGCAGCGAGCTCGGTCCACTCTTGATCTCGCCTGATGCAGTGTGCCTACATGTGAAATGTGAGGAGAGGAGCGGATGAGGTTGAAGCTGCTTTCTGCATCTCTAAATCATTGGTATCAGTGACAGGCGACTGGCGCACGAGTCTCAACGAATGGTTGGATCATTCTTCTTGCCAGTTCGAAGGATGTGGGCCGGCCGCCACATGAAATGCCACGTTTGGTCGTTTGGTCCTCGGGTCGCGTTTCAGATTGGGGTCATGGAATCAGGTCTTTCCTTTTCGTCGTCGCGCTCAGTCCGCCTTTTCCACCTATCAAACCACTATTTTCCGCTTCATCTGCATCACCGTAGAGCCCGCTTGTCTACTGGTACCGCCTTGTCAAAGCCAGTCGAAAGGACGGGACTCTTCGCGTCGTACCCTGTCCCTTAGGTCGATCATCAATTTACACTGCCCAAGCCTTCTTTCGCCATCAACTCGCAATCGCTAGGCCACGATCTTACGCCTCTTCCTTTCCTCGTGATTGCTCTCTATACTCATGTAAAACCTCGTATCCTTCCGCTCACTCTCCCTTTCCAGATCGTCTCGGCTTCCGACACTTCCTAAGACCTCTTTCATCTCTACACCGAGCTGTTCGACAGCATCATGGCGGCGACTCGGAATATCAAATGTGCGTTGCTCCATACTCAAGCTGCCTCTAGCTTTCCGCTCTGAGTCTGCAAGAGACATGCGCTGATGAGTGGCTATCCGCTTCTTCCTTATCCCTTGATCGTATCCCTGACATCGGTCCTGTCTCTGATCTCTGACTCGGTGTCAATCATCCAAACGTCTCTGTATCAATCTCCGGTGCTCGAGTAGGCGTGGTAGTCGGCGACGGAGCAGTCGGAAAGGTCAGCGGCGTCCCCTGCAAATCACCCATCCCAATGCTGGATTGCGGTACTTCATGAAAGAGACCCGCTGATACCCCTACACAGACCTGCCTCCTGATCTCCTACACCACTAACGCCTTCCCCGGCGAATATGTCCCCACCGTGTTCGACAATTACTCGTCGCAAGTGATCGTTGATGGGATGACTGTTTCGTTGGGGCTTTGGGATACCGCTGGACAAGAGGACTACGAGTGGGCTTTAGCCAACCTCGAGCGGGCGGACTCATGCTGAGCTGGTCGGGCGAGTGTAGTCGGTTGAGGCCATTGAGTTATCCTCAGACCGATGTCTTTCTGTTGTGCTTCTCGGTCGTCTCCCCGCCTAGCTTTGAGAATATACGGACGAAAGTACGTCTCAGCTGCTCCCTCCGATCAAGGACCGTCGTCTTCCTTGTGACGGATCGTTGTCAGCTGGAGGACTGAAGCTGATGGCATTCGAAGTGGTGGCCCGAGATCCAACATCACTGTCCGTCCCCTTCAGCCTCTGCCATCCAGCCACGCTGACTCGGCGCAGCCCCCTCCACTCCCATCCTCCTCATCGGCACCAAGCTCGATCTCCGTGCCGATCCCGTGCAGATTGACAAGCTGAGGGAAAGGAGGCAGGCGCCAATACAATACTCCCAGGTATGACATGCGCTCAACGAAGTCATGCTCGCTGATCCGGTGTCATAGGGCTCGGAAATGGCAAATGTCATCAAAGCGGCGAAGGTGATGAGCTTATCGAGGAGGTTGGGCGGAAGCTGATGCGGAGTAGTACCACGAGTGCTCGGCCTTGACGCAGAATGGGCTGAAGACGGTGTTTGATGAGGCGATTCGGACAGTCTGTGAGTCTGCCCTTTCTTTCCGGCATCACTATTCGGACCAAGAGCTTCTTGCTTTGAATCTCGCTCGACCTTCATCCTGTTTCGCCTTGGCCGATTCTCCTTTGGATGCTCCACGTACCCAGACTTCGCTGACCCCGGCCAGTGAACCCAAACCGACGCACCGGCAAAGCCAAGAAAGGTTCCGGCTGCGTGGTCATGTGACCCCGACCCCTTCGACTCCCTCAGCATCGTGTACCACCATCATCTAGTCTCACTGTGAATGTTCATCCGTCAGTCCTATACGACGATTTCACGACCTTCCTGTCATGCGCGCATGCATATTTGTCGCGCAACGTAAACTTACCACCATTAAAACGTCCAGTCTTTGTTTCGGTATATTGAGGTATCTGATGAAATCCCCAGTGAAGAGCAGACAGCCAAGGGGTGCTGGTAATGAGCAAAAACGACCGAGGCATATGAATCCCATCGGAGAGAATTGTTAGATGACAAATGACAAAAGTGGCTGAAGATGGTGAGGGTCTTTGCAGTATCCCACAGCTGAAGAGGAGCCCACTAATTCCGCTTTGGGCCGACAGGCATGAAAATATAGTACTTGGGGGAAAGATACTGCAGTTTTAGTGCAGAGATAGTCAGGTTTTTGGAGATGCCTGGGCAAGAGGTGAACCAGACCATGCAGAGACATGCGGCCAGCTTAAGGCAGCCTCACCTCACATGTGGCAAATTTCCCTTGCATCTGAGGAGTCTGCGGGATGCACGACACCGGGGGTATATCGATCGATCCGTGAGTCCATCGAGATTGAGTCGGTGGCCGCGCATGACGAATGCCTGTTCGTCCCCGATCTGGAGCACTACCTGACACCGCTCACGATATTACTCGGAATCCAGCGAGGGTAATGTGACGGATCTGCCTGCTTGTCGCTATGGATCCTGCCGGAATATCAGGTCCCCAGAGCAATGTATCAACCAGACCCACCCGCGTCAACTCTCCCATCCTCACAGCGCTTCCTCCGTCTTCATAGGTGCCAGGCAGCTTATTCCTCATCATATCCTCCGTCTCCGCCATTTCCCAGCCCGAATCTTTCCTCTTCCTCGTCCTCTTCATCCTGCCTTCTCGGCTCCAAACCCTGCATCATCCCCATAGCTTTAACCAAGAACGGCTTCAACTCCGTCAATTCCAACGGGGTCAAATTCGTAACCTACGCACCCCACCTCGCATCAATACTCCCTCCGACGCAGACTTGAGCGTTGAGGGTTGGACGACGTACCTGGAGATAGCTGCCGCGCATAACGCCCTCGCTCTGTAAACCTATTCGGATCTTGGCTTGTCGGACCTCCCTCAAGTCTTTCAATAGGGATCTCAACATCGAGGGTTGAGGCAGGTCGTCTGAGGCTCTGTCTTCACATTAGCATGATCAGGTCGATACATCGATACATGGTCGAGGTAGACTCACACGTCGAGGAGGACTTTGGAGGTCTCGAGGAATCGTCGGGGTAAAGGCTCGAACCCCTCCGCATTCGCTTTCTCCTCTTTCAACAACGCTTGCAGCGTCTCTTCGCCCGTCAGTGTCAGACTCAATCCCACCTGAAGCACAGGGAGGGTTGGACGACGTACCGACAGCTAGCCAATCGGGGGGTACGATCCTGCATTTCCGTTTTCGTTTCAGCGAGAGTGCTAGCCAAAGAGGTACAGATGAGGCGGAAGGGGGTTGGAAGGGACCACAGATGCCCTGCCCTATCGTCAGCTCCTCGAACCCAGCCAGCTTGGTACAGCCGTTTTGCATCAAGAGGAGCTCACGCTGAGTAGCCGGACTCTTGTCATGGAGAAGAGAGGGACGATATCGATCACCTCCTCCTCGGCGAGAAAGGTGAGTTCGTCAGGTGAGAAGCTCGGCTGGAGGGTCTTGGAGAGGGCCATGATGGCTTTTTGAGAGCTCGCAGCGGGTGCTGGCACGTTGTAGGAGGGATGGGGACTAGTGAGAAGAGTCTCGACGCGTCGTGCTCACCACGTGGCAAATCTGAGCAGGTTCTTATCTGCTTTGCAAACAAATCTGTAACCGTGACATATCTACCTGTAGTCGCCGAGAGTGACTCGCTAGCGTTTCTCGGTATTCGACTATCCGACGACTGATTCCTTGAAAGGGCTGTAAGCAATAAAAGTGGAACCTTTGGCCTGGTGCCAACGACTGCTCCAGATTCGACCGGTTTTACGCGCCAAGAGACAGCGGACTGCTGCTCGCGTGCATAGGCTTTACCCACTTTTGCGACGTGGCTCGCGACAATCACGACATAATCGCTAATGGAAGCATGTTGCGAGAAGTCAAGCTGAGGGAAGATGAGTGGCCTGGGGTGAACGGGAAGTCCGGGACTCTATATGGTTAGTCAGCTCTTTGCGACCATGCCACGTCTTCCGGCTGCTCTACCGTGTCAGGAGTTTTGGGGACGTGATCGATGGAATTGGGTGAGCTGATGGACACGCGCAGGGGTCTCCCTTCGAATATGGCTCCTTGTAGCCGGCTGCATCGGTCTCTTCACCCTCTCCCAATTCATCTTTAGTAAGTCCCCACACCTCTCTTACCAAAGCTCATATCTCCTTCCAGCATCAAATGATCCCGCATCGCACTACTCCAAAGCCCAGATCCTCACTTCCCGGGACTACCTGAACGCCTCAGCCTCCGACCCCGCCCCGTTCGATTTCTGCCCCGTCTTCGGACCGGGCGACGCGGTCGCCGAACGGCGGGGACAGTGGGGGCTGCTTCGGAGCAGGATGCATACGGGGAGTGGGGCGAGGGTGCAGAAGGTTGTTCAGAAGGCTATGGCGGGGTTGCCAGTGACCATCAGCGTCCTCGGCGGGTCAGGTGGGTCCTCCTTGCACCCTAAAGAAAACAATTGATAGTGCAGTGTCGGCGTGTCATGGTGCGGGAGATGATCCGGTTTCGGGACGATGTTACCCTGCGAGGTTCTTCGAATGGTGGAACTCGGTGTTCCCGCATCCTGCTTCGGAACTTACCAACGGCGCGGCGAGAGGGACCGATTCGGCGTACTTTGCCTATTGCTCGATGCACCATCTTCCGGATCAGACGGATATGGTGATACTGGAGTTTGACGCGTCGGATCCAAAGTGAGTCCAAATCCATTGATTTTGATCCTTTGGTAGCTGATGCGAACAGTGACCCGCAATGGCTCTCGCACTTTGAGCTTCTAGTCCGCTCAATCCTCGTTAGACCCGATCAGCCAGCGGTCATCATCCTCGGCCATTTCTCCCCCCAAATCCAGGCGCAGAACGGGTTTGCCGGTCCGGAGCTACTTCATACTGTCGTCGCCCAATTCTACGATGTCCCTCATATCAGGTGAGATTTCCCTCTCGCTTCTCCTGTCAATGGCTGATCAAGCATCTCAGCGCGAAAGGACTACTGTACAACGAATACCTCTCCAGCCCCGAAGAGTCCCGCAAAACCTTCTTCGTCGACCCGATCCTAGCCAATCCGCAGGGACACGATCTCATCGCCGACATCCTCATCTCGTATATGCAGTCGCAGATCTGCGCGGGATGGGCAGCGACCATGGGGCACGCCTTTGACGTGCCCTACATGGGTGCGCCAGCGTCTGACATGCCCGACACGGCGGGTCTCCTCGGTGGGACGGCGAAGGAGCAGACCGAGGACCTGGCGTCGGAAGGAGGTGGATTGGCAGCGAAGATGCGCGCTATCCGAGTTCCGCAAGCGATGTTATCCGATCGACCAAGCGATATCCTTAAATTCAGGGAGGTCGCCCCATTCTGTGTTTCAGCGAACGATCTGATCAACCCACTCCCACCGAGCCACTTCTTCGGGTCCGGATGGCTCGCTCATCATCCGACCAAAGGGGCTACGCTGGAGGAGAAACATTATTGGTACGCCGAGATTGCGGGGTCGAAATTCCGCGTGCCGGTGACTCTGAGCGCGGGAGACGTCGCGATATACTACCTCCAGTAAGTGTACTACATTTCGAGATGATAGCGAGCATTGTGCTGATCAGGACCAGGAATCCCGAGGAGCGGAAACTCGGACGCGCGGCGTGTTGGGTGGACGACAATTACGCGAATGCGGTGGAGTTGACGGGGACTGCGGACGTGCATGACACGACGCCGACGTGAGTTCTACCCTTCCTGGATGCTTGATCGCCGCGGGGCTGACCGGTGTGGGTGTGCCAGGATTACGCCCATAGACGTAGGCGTTGCAGCAGGACCTCATTTTGTGAGTTTCCTTTCCAAGGAAGAGAAAGATTGGGCTGATGGGAAAAGGTCGAATGTAATCTCCTCGGAAAGGATGGGGAGACGACGCCGGCATTCAAGCTGCTTGGAGTGTACGTCCATTGATGAACCGCTGGAGATACTGATGGCCATCATAGATTTGCGACATGAGTCTCCCCCGTCCAAGAGCGATCTCGCCGATCGCAACGAGAGCGTCTTTCCGGGAATCAGTAGCATAGCTTGGAGCACGGTATGAATGGGACACTTCGCGATCATCAGAATCCACCTTCTTCTCGAAACCAGGTGGTCCGGAGGCAGTCTACGCGTAAAGTCATTCCGATCTGGCTGTTGCCATTCGGTATATCGTGCTCGGTCTGTGAAGGCCACTTAGCCAACGGCCTGTCATGGTTCCGAGGGCTGAAAGTATTGACGCGGTGTCGAAGGTTTTGAATCCATGCCTCAGGCATCGACTCCAACCTTCAGTTGCCGAGACATTCCTTCAATCATCCGCCGCATCAGTTTGTATGAAGGATTAAGTTGTGTGGGTGCGGGTGAGGGGAGGGGCGGGGAGGCTGACATGAAGGAGCAAGACAGAGGGCCTCCGGCGTGTCTCTGCAGTAATCAGGCCATGACTTGCTCACCTGGGCTTGATTGAAGAGGTGTGTCAGAACTCATGGTTGTATCACAATGCTAGGCTCAACAGACGTCCCGATTTGCCCATTCTTGCCGGAACTTGTCCAGACAGCATGCGACCAAAACCAACATGAAATGTCTTTCTTTCCGCAAGGCGAACCAACAATTCTGAACGCGTTCAATCTCTTCCAGCCTTCGACCCGGCCAGACTTGCCAACTCTTGGAGCTGTGCGTCAGTATCACTCACTAGTGGTTGTCGCACTCTGAGAAGACGCTACATCCTTTGGGGCTTACAACTTTGTCCAAGACCCCAAACACCACAAGCAACTATCCTTTCACACCCGCGTTTCCCTTCGGTGCAATCTTTTCACCATTCTCTCCTGATTTCCACTCGGTTCAACAGCGCGCTTGCTCAATGAAGCCGCTGCTACTCTTTGTGAATGTACATACGCTGCTCATGATCCTACTGCTTGAGATCTTATCTCTGTTTGAATCCCAGAGATACAGGCCTTACAATGACCACAGGAGAGACAAACCTGGATGAGGGTGGGACTTACGTATCTGGTGAGTGCCTTCTCAGAAGGGCTCTGTTGCTGCTGATTCAGGTGGAGAAATGACGAGGTCGGATGAGGAGCTCCTTGCTCTCATGGAGGAGGGGATGAGAGAGATGGAGGTCAGCTGCCAATCAAAGGCATTGCAACAAAATCTTGGACCTCCACGAGGAGTCAGCTATTCAGGCCAGTCCACCTTTACAAGCAACCATTGCTCGGCATATCCCAGCCCTTCCACCTGGACTGGCAGGCAGGATTTGGCAAATCAGATACCGGACGGCAGTGAGTACCACTCGGATCATGAAAATGTACAGCAAAGCCTCACCGGTGAGGATTATCCATCTGGCTTTCCTATATCTACGGGACTGCCACCGGAAATGTCTAGGTCTGCACCCTCCAAAACAGTCAAGACAGCTCGATCAAAGATCACAAACAGGCTTTGCCGCACACCAAAGGGTGCATCAAGTACTCCTCTGTCGTATACCACCAGATTCATGCCTCCAAAAAGGGCTGATGTCAGGGAGATTGTCATGATTAAAGGTCAAGAGTGCGACAGGTGTAAACCACCAAAACGACGGGAAAGGAAAGGAAGAAGGACCTGTGTGGTGCGTTCAGATGCTGAAGGGAACACGTATTCATGCACCAGTTGCAAAAAAATGAAGTCTCCCTGCTCCTTTAGAGGCAAAAATCTGAATTATCGTGCGGATGGTACCGGCAGTGTCATTGACCAGAGCAGCAGCTTGACAGCCATCAGAGATCACTCACGGGGTTTCATGGCAAGGAAGCGAGGTACTAAGGCAAACAAGGCGGGGTCAAACACAGACTACCATGACATGTTGCAAACAGCCGCACAAAGTACTGCAATATGTGAGAATGACAGCACAGTGGAGGCAATACCACAGCCAGACCCCCTCAACAAGGGTTCGACATACACAGATTGCTTTGCGCAATATGACGCAACTTTGGACTTCAGCAACTTGGATGTTTCAGAGTTGACAGGCTATGGCTCACCATGCGGCAATACGACTGAGATCAGTGCAAGCTTGCTGCCGTTGGGCCAAGACTGCTGATCTGCTAGTGTCTGATGCTATATGGTCCACAACACCTGGAGAGCAGGGGACATTGTCATTGGTTGCACCAAGTACCAAGCTGAGCTGTTCAGTCGACTTTGTCGATCCCCTACAACATGATATGGGTCCAGATCTGATGGATGTGAACAAATATGGGACAACAAGCCAGGCCAACACAATGTTCCATTCCTCTTGGTGAATATGGATTAGCACCTGCACCACCCGGCAAAAACCTCTGTGTGCACTCAGCATACCGCAAGCAGCTCCATCTCGTTGCAAAAATTTGTACTCTCCGTGATCATTGCTTCAGCCTTTAAGACATCTAGACAACTCTGGGGCAAACTGGAAGGCAGAATGAGACCGAGAACTATCGTGTCAGAGAAGCTCTGGCTTGATGGTCAGATGGAAAGGAAGGGGGATTTTGTCAGAGAGCTACGCCAATCAGTGAAGGGTCCCGACGCTCAACTCAAACCTCGGCGAAAGTTGGCGATCTGGACCAATTACAAGGCTGAAGGCGATCAAGGTACTCGAAGCTATCAAGGACGTATGCAAACAGACACCTGCGGGCATATACGAGAGTGACGACGTGTAATCTTGTTTTTTCACCCAACGAGACATGCTTTTCTGAACCGCTTGGGCAGTCATGCGACGTGACTTCTTGACCCAAGCTCTTCACTTGGATTTGCTACATCTTCAGGAGTATCAGACACCTCTTCGACACCTACGAAATTATCCAACGCCGATGACAAATCCGCATGCACGTATGGTAAAGCTTGCTTATACACAACACCCTTAAGCAGTCACCGCTACGTCTATAGGCGCATTCGGCGCGTCCACCTCCGCCTCCTTCCCTTTACTCTCCATACTCGCGATCGGGTCCGCCTGTCCTAGATCCACATGATGTATCCCATCCTTATCGATCAGAATACAGTTGAACGTAAACCTCACCGTCAATCCTACACCCACCATCAGTCCACATCCCCCTACCAGATCAAGTGAAAGACGCACGTTTTCCCACCTCATCGATACACCGTTTCAGCACATCCATTCCCTCTTGCCGCCCCATATCGGGGTACCACCACTTATCCATAGTGCTCAATGCGACATACATCCCGAGTCCATGTGCCGCGTAGGGTACAACGGCTTTCGTGCCGAGGTAATCGATCCAGTACAGGTGAGGAGTGGAGGTGGTCGTGTCGAAACCGCCGAGGAGGAGGTTGACGGCGTAGGGTGAGCGGGAACGGATGGATTGGGCGAGGGTGCGGCGGATCCAGGCGGAGGCGGAGGGAGGGACGAGGGGGGTGTGATTGCTACGACCGGGTGAGCATCAGCGAGCCCGCCTGAGGGAGGGGGCGGCGGGAAGTGAGGAACAGGAGGGGGGGGGGGGGGAAGAGGGCAAGAGAGAGAGGAGGGATGGTGGGGAGGTGTGGGGGAGAAAGGCGTTGAAGGGGCGGTGGAGGGGGGAAGAGGGGGGAAGGCGGGAGGTAAGCGGGATGAATGGGTCATAGGTGAGGTGTCGGCGAGAAGATGTAATGATCAGGAGTAGGATGGCGAGATGACGCAAAGAAGGGAGAGACAGTGCCAGAGATGCATGAAGGGACGACCCGACTCACCGGATATGATACAACCTCAAATTCCTCTCGACAAAATCGGCGAAATTGTTCGTATCCCCCGGTTCCCCGCCGTAGGCCATGGCGAGGTGTGGACCAAGCGCTTTGATCTTGTTCTCGTCTGATTTCATTTGGATGATAGATCGGCCGGCGGACATATCGGAGGCGAGGAGGATGTAGTCGGAGCCTGGGCAAGCTAGCGTTAGCGAGCGCCGAGGGGAGGGGGGGGAGGGGGGGGAGGGGGGGAGGGTGGATATGCAGGGAGAGCAGAGAAAACCGGTCGTGGTGAGGGGGTGGCATGAAACCGAAAGTACAAGAACATTCGAGGGGAAGAGAGGAAGGGCAGATTGCGAAAGGAAGAGGTGGACAGCTTGTTCGACATCGGGAAGTCGGTAGCGATTGATACCATAGGGAAGGCGAATTTGCGCACTTTGAATGAAAAGGACTGATACGTACCGGTGATCCCGAATGAGCACTCCATGGTGGATGATGAGGTATCAGGTGAGTTCAGGAGTTCGGAGTCTGGCGGTTTTGGCAGAAGTCGACTTCGGATACGACAAGAAAATAGGAATGAGCAGCTTACGCGGTGCTTGAAATAGGCACACAAAAATTTGCGCAAGCGAGACGGACGGAAACCCACAAGATAGGCGCATGCTACGCGTGGCGGTTCCGACGTATATTTGACGACCGAAGTCCCACATACAAGCTCCCTCCAACGTGGAGGCTTCCACATATAACCCCAGGCTCAGCGCCGAAAGCTGAAAACCCTCTCCAGAGACTACGTCTCCACCATGTCTCTCCCCACCGACCTCCCGCCGGTCATCCTCCTCCTCCAAGAGATCCAGGCCATCACCTCCTCAATGAGACGGAACCAACGCTGGGCTACCACCTCAACCAGCTCCTTCACCTCCTCCACTGCACCTCTCCCGCCTAGTGTCCATGCTGCACGTTCAGGAAGGAAGGCTTCACTCTCGTCGCAGGGGAGTTTGAGGAAGGGCCGAGGATCTGGCGAGGGGGTCGAGGAAGGGGATCTCATGGGGGGATTTGTCAAGTTGCGACGGAGTTTGACGGGTGTCAAAGGTGATTCGACTCTGTGATCAGATTATTAGAAGGGCTAATGGGTATAGAAATCACCACCATACCCGCACGCTCCCTCGCCCAGCCATTCCTCGCCCTCATTCGCTCCCCCCTCACGTCCGGCCCCATCACATCCCTCGCCCTGACCTCCCTGCACTCCCTCATCCTCTCCATCCTACCTCTCTACCTCACTCCATCCCCGAATACCGTCCAACCCTCGACCCCACTCCAAATGGCCCTCGCCCGCATTACCTCCGCCTTGAGCCAATGCCGTTTCCCCAGCTCCTCGCCTCAACAAGATGAGCTCGTCCTCCTCCGTCTCCTCCGAGTCATCGAAGCCCTCGTTATCCCCCTCGCAGACCCATCGTCTTCCACGCTGGGCAGCATGCTCGAGCATATGGGGGACGAGAGCGTGTGTGAGCTGTTGGAGGTGGGGTTGGGGATGTTGGCGAGAGCGAGATTGGGTGAGGGGTTGAGGAATACGGCGCAATCTTGTGTTCAGGCTATTGTCAGGGCTGCTTTCACGAGGTTGAGGGGCTTGACGCCGGAGCATGTGGAGAGACTGTTGGAGGCGGGTCGGACGGTGGAGAGGGAGGAGGTAAAGGAGAATGGATCTACGGAGAAGGAGAATGGAGGAAAGATAATTAGCTTGGAGGACAAGCTGGAAGGTACGTGTCTGGCTTATGTGCGCAGCTAGGCTGACACATCGCAGAGGATGCGTCACCGCCTTCCTTCACGCCATACGGCCTTCCCACGATCCTCGAGCTACTCCGGGTCCTCATCGCCCTGCTCAATCCCTCAGATCAAGCTCATACCGATTCGATGCGCTTATCCGCCCTGGCGATTCTGAATACCGCGCTCGAAGTAGGCGGGGCGAGTCTCGGCAACTGGCCCGAGCTGCGGGAGGGCGTGCGGGATGAGGGGTGTCGCTATCTCTTTCAGGTACATGGTCATCCTGTTACCGATCTTGTTTCCTAAGCCTGACTCCTTCCAGCTCACCCGGTCCGACTCCCCTGCTCTGCTCGCCCAGTCTCTTCGCACTACTTCCACTCTCTTCTCCACCCTCCTGCCCCACCTGAAACTCCAGCTCGAGCTTTTCCTCTCCTATGTGATCGATCGTCTCACCCCGCCAACTTCGTCACCCTTCCCCATGCATCTGGCTAATCCGACAACCCTCTCCCGGCCAAGCTCTCCTGCAGTCAGTAACGGACCGATCGTAGACGGTGGAGTCGCAGTACCGGATGGCGAAACACCCAGCTCGAATGGACCGAGTATTGGCACCCATACACCTACAGCCAGTACACCTCGACCGCTTAGCATGCTACCGCCGGTACCAAATGAGACGAAGGAGCTCATGCTTGAGAGCCTCGCGCAGATTGCGTTGCGACCGAGCTTCATGGTGGATTGTTGGGTCAACTTTGACTGTTCGACGGAGAGCGAGGATATGTTTGAGCGGCTCATCTCGTTCCTCACGAGGGCGAGCTATCATTTCTCATGTCAAGGCAAAGGCTGACAGTGGTGCGTGATTCAGGCAGTATACCCGGCAGGCCCGCCAAAGCAGGACGGCTCGACACACCTCTTTGACGGTCTGGAGAACGCGCAGATGCTTCCGTTGGAGATTCTCCTGTCATTTATCAGCGCCATGACAGATCGGCTCGAGCAGGGGGATGAGGCATGGTCTTCTGTACGTCTTTGGCCTTGCCTGGGCGATGATCCACGTTCGCTGACGACTCACAGACGTCCATCTCAGCTGATACCCTCACATCGCGCAAATCACGCAAAGGTGTACTGTTGATCGGGACTGCGATGTTCAACGCCAAACCGAAGCAAGGTCTTGCCTTTCTCGAAGAGAGCGGGATCATTACGTTTAATTCCGCCGGACCGGGTTCAGATGGTGAAAAACGGACAAAGGCGATTGCACGGTTCCTGCGACAATCGACAAGACTGGACAAGAAGCTGCTGGGGGAATCCATTTCGAGACCAGACCAGATCGAACTGCTCAAAGCTTTCATCGGGTTGTTCGACTTTAGAGGCGTGAGTCAATTGTGCTATACGAAGGAAACGCTGATGAGCTGCAGAAATCGATTGCGGATGCTATGCGGGAGTTGCTGGAGACGTTCAGGCTACCCGGGGAGGCCCAGCCGATCTCCAGGATCACCGAGACATTTGCCGAGCATTTCTTTTCGTTCAGACCTCGTGAGCATATTCGGTTTGGTTTGCGGCATTTGCTGAATCTCCGCAGCCGAGATCGCGAGTCAGGACGCGGTCTATGTGCTCGCTTATTCGGTGATCATGCTCAATACCGACCTGCATAATCCTCAAAATAGAGTGGGCAAATCTATGTCATACATGCAACGAAAGCTGATTGCGTGCAGAAACGCATGACGATAGACGATTATAAGCGGAACCTCAGAGGTGTCAATGATGGCAAGGACTTTGACCCAGCTTATCTGGTGGGTGCGATCGACGCGACTTGGCTGATGATAGGCTGCCATCCATGAGTCCATTAAAAAACGAGAGATCATCCTTCCCGAGGAACATGCGGGTCAACACGGATTTGACTATGCGTGGAAGAGCTTGATGCAGCGGTCTCGCACTGCTGGTAAGGGTTGTCTTTTGTCGCTGATTACGCTAAATTTCGCAGGCCCGATGATCATGTGCAACACTGCGAAATTCGACGAGGCAATGTTCCGGCTCGCGTGGCGAACACTCACTTCAGCCATCGCCTACGCCTTCACGATGTCTGCTCAGGACGACCACGTAATCCAGAAAGCCATCACTGGGTTCCGGCAATGCGCTTCCTTAGCCGGTCACTTCCACCTTCCGGATGTCTTCGACACGATCGTGCAATCCCTGTCTAGCGCCACAGGCCTTCTCGACGATAGCGAGGGTGGCTATCAAATGGCAAATTATCCGGTTATCGAAAAGGAGAATCAGACTGTCACGATCTCGCCACTCTCCATCCGATTTGGTCAGAGCTATCGCAGCCAGCTCGCGACCGTCGTTCTTTTCACCATCGCCAATGGTAATGGGAGCGCCATACGGGAAGGGTGGCTGCAGATCTTCGAGATGTTCCAGACGCTATTCCTATATTCGCTACTACCGACTCCGATGTTACAGATGGAGGACTTCTTGGCGGGGACGACGACCATCCCGATGAAAGTGACGGCGCTTGCGCCATCGCCTGAACGTCGACCAGAGAGTGGACTGCTGTCCACACTGTCTTCCTACCTTCTCACACCGTATGGGTCCAACTCAGAAGCGCTTGTGGTGGAGACGAGCGATGAGGATGTGGAAAACACGCTGGTGGCGGTGGATAGTCTGTCGTCATGCAAACTCGAAGAGCTCTATGCGGAGATCCTGTAAGTCTTACCTTTAGTCTAGGAGCAGTTCCTGATGATGTCCCCAGGAGTCTCAAAATAGAAGCTCTTTTGCCTGCTCTTCGCGCTATTCGCACCCTGGCTGAATCGCGCACGACTGGCAAACTACAAGCCCGTTGTGAAGTCCGGAGTGATACCGGATCGCCAAGCCTGGTCGTTCGGGATGGCCAACTGCCGTACGACCCCGCGTGTGTCTTTCATCTTGAGATGATGATCAGTCTTGCCGGAAGAGGGAAGCAGCATATCGGGGAAACATGGTTCGTCACTTCATACCTGTAGCCTAAAATGCTGATGTTGGCAGGCCAATCATCTTCGAATACATTTCTGCTCTATTAACGTCCGCTCAATCCTACTCCGTTCTCCTGATTGAGCGTGCGGTCGTCGGTCTCCTCCGACTCTGTCTTATCGTGTCGGAAAACGTGAGTGAATCGCTTGTCTCCCATGCTGACCGACCAGCCCGCCCTCCGCGACCAGCTGTACATCGCTCTAGACGTCCTCCGCAGTCTCCCATCCACTGCACTCAATGCCGTCTCGGAGCAACTCATGGCCGGAGTCGCCCGCATTCTGGAGAAAGATAGTACGGTCGTCAAGTCACAGACCGAATGGGGACTCATCATCGCCCTGTTCCGCGCCACCGTCTCCCACCCAGAAGCGAGCAAGGTCACCCTGACCATTGTACAGAAGATGGCACAGGGCGGCGGGGATGGACCGGGATTGTCGATTGACAGCTATGCTGGTGTTGTTGCGTTGCTTGACGAGTTTGCGACGGCTGCTGGTGCGGCTGCGGCGGGGAGACAACAGCGGAGGCGGTCAGGCGGGCCAAGCCCGACGCTGTGAGTGGCGCTGCAGCAATTTTGGTGTCTATACTGACAGGCTCAGGGGTCCGACCGTTGAGCGTGGCCTGACGGCTCTCGACTCGCTCTTCGAATTGCGGAACGTCATCCCGCAGCTCATGTCGACGTCCGGCTTATCCGATCAGGAAGGTGAGTCTGGCTTTGTCTTCCCTTTGCCTGGCTCCCTGCTGACATCCCTTAGCCTGGACCGCGTTCTGGCTCCCACCTCTGCTTGTGATCAGCAAGCAATGCGTCAACGGCTGTACCGATATTCGTCAACGTGCCATCTCCTACCTCGGTCGACTCCTTCTCTCCTCCCAACTCCTCTCGGGCGACCTCTCCACCCTGCCCACCATCTTCGATCGTGTCCTTTTCCCGGTCCTCGACGAGCTCGCCAAACCTCAGGTGTACGAGCGGGATCCGCAAGGAATGGCTGAGACGAGGTTGAGAGCTGCGACGTTATTATGCAAGATCTTCTTGCAGTACGTGGTGAGGTTGGTGGAGAGTGAGAGTCGGGCGGTCGGGGGGCTGTTTGTGAGGGTTCTGGATAAGCTTGAACGGTTCATGAGGGGCGAACGAGATCTCCTTGTGCGTCGCTTCTTAGGCCTGGTACTCGTCCGAATGCTGATCGAATTTCAGAGTGAAGCTGGCGAGTCACTGAAGAACTTGGTGCTGGTCATGAACTCGTCACACCTCCTCCTTTCACCGCCGACATCGGGATCGGATCCACGAACGAACGACCAGAAGGAGCTGTGGGTGTCGAGCGCGGGGCGGATCGAGAGGGTCTTGCCGGGATTCTTGGCTGAGGCGATCCCTTCGCCAGCGGGGAAGGCGGAAGAGGAGGTGGAATTGGAGGCGGAGGCAAAGCCAGCGGCGGTGGCTGCTCAGATGATCATAGCATAGCATATCATGCATTCGTACATACAGCATCAAATCTCTGTTTCGGAATCATAGCAATGCAAGCATGTATGACTTGTATTCGGGCACTCAGCGCTGCTCGCCTACTCTCTATCCACACTCATCTACCCACATCACGCCTACCGCTCTTTAAGAGGTCCGCACTCCCCTACATCCCCCAAGGCTCATAGCAGTCCAAGGCCGCGCTCCCTAAATCCCCCATATCTTCCTTCCCCATCTCCTCGCCCGCCATGAACCCCGCCATCTGTCCCTGCGCAAGACTAATATTAACGTTCCCCATGAAGCTCCCCACATTCCCCGGCCCAAAACAAGGCTTCAACCTTGGTACGCGGATCATCGCCCATCCTGAATGGCAGCCCGGCTAACAAGTTACTAGGCTCGGGAGGGGCGAGGAGTGAGGGTTCGCGTAGGTGTGGGGGGGACCATGATTCGGGGAGGAGGACTGGTAGGTAGGGGATGGAGAGGGGAGAGCGGGAGGTGAAGTGGATGGTGAGGGTTGAGTCGGAGGAAGGGATGGACTTGAACCTCGAGTTCCCATTCGGGTAGACGCCAGAATCTTATACCAGGCATGAACGGCGGAGGCGGGAGAAGGTTAGTGCTGCGGAGAGGCCGCCGGGACCACCGCCTATGATCAAGCTCAGGTCGGCCGCCATTCGCGGACCGGGATGGAAAATGAAGACGGGGAACAAAGGATTTCCCCGTCGACGATTCAATCCCCTCGACACAAAGGAGTCTTCTCAACGCCTCGGAACTGATGGAACTCGATGAATCAGTTTGTTGATTGAAGATACCTTCTGCCAAGATGATCCTACTGACCTGCCTCTTCGCTCTCTTCTCTGTCGTATCAGGCCGTCCGACAAAGCAAAAAGCGTTCCAGAATTCGATCTCCCCGCTCAATCTCGACCTCCTGCAAACCTCTATCGCCGAACTCGGTACTTTTCTCAACAATGGTAAAGGGCAGCTTGACGGGTGTGCATCTTGTTCAACAGTATTTTGGTCAGTGTTCATCAGCAACTTTCAGCCAGCTGACGATTGATACAGCGAATATTGAGAGGAACAACGTCGACGGTTTGGGTTTGAGAGCGGTTCTTCAGGTCGCTCCGAAGCATTCTGGTTGGTGGTGAGACTCCTTCGGGATCGGACTGACAACGTTCCCAGTCTTTGCGATCGCCCGTGAGCTCGACGCAGAGCGCGATGCTGGTCATGATCGAGGACCGCTCCATGGCATTCCCATCCTCGTGAAGTTGGCCACTTCATGCGCAACCCCTGAACGATTTCATGATGCCTTGCAGGGACAATATCGCTACCGATATCTCCATGGGGATGGACACGACTGCGGGGAGCTAAGCTCTCCGTATGTCACCCCATCTTTGGCTAGACACTGATTCTGTGACAGAGGGATGTATCGTTCCTCGTGAGGCCATGGCGGTCCAGAGACTGCGCCAAGCCGGAGCAATCAGTCTGTGGATCCCTCTCATTGGCTTCGAACGTACCTGATCGATGCCGTAGTCATCGGCAAAGCGAGTCTAGATGAGTTTGCCGGGTGGAAGAACATGGGGCGAAGGAGCGAGAATCACAGCAGCAACGCCTGGTCCGATATCGGTGGGCAGATATCTGCTGCATACGTCGAAGGAGGATACGCGAATGGTGGTGATCCCCTCGGAAGCTCAGGGGGTAGCGCAGTGGGAGTTAGTGCGGGGTTCGCAGCTCTTGGGACGGATACGTCTGGGTCTGTGGTAAGCCCTTTTGCACGTCTGGAGCGGAGCAGAAACATGACGTTTGTGAGTGTAGGTGCTTCCAGCGCAACGAGCGGCTCTGTACGGGATACGTCCGACGACGGGATTGATCTCAAGAGCCGGAGTAGTACCCCTCTCGTATGTACCTAGCTCCGAATGGAGCCGACAAGCCCTTCTTCCAGATTGGACCAGGATACCATCGGGCCGATGGGCTTCACGGTCCACGATGTCGCTCTCCTCCTCGGAATCATGGCAGGATATGACGAGCGGGACAATCTGAGTTCGTCTACTGTTACCCCTGTTTTGATTGACGGACGGGACGGGTCGTTCGATTACGACGGTCGGTCGAGCAATCAATCGATTGTAGGCGTAGCGTGCGACGTGTGAACGTGTACGCTTAGTTGGCTAAACAAGGTCTCATAATCTGTTGAATAACCAGGTTCATATGCAATGGTAAAAACGCATGACTACTAAGATGTATTCATATAAACGCGAACGCGCGAAACGCCTGTACCCTGAACCAGCCATCTTTAACAAGGTGGTCCCAATATTTACGACTTCACTTACGTCTGGGCTCCTGGTGGTCAATCAGCTTGGAACCAGATAACGGAGGGACATAGCTATGGAATGACGTCGGGCCTTCAGCCAACGCCAAAGTCATGAACGGATAGTAGCTTGTCTCAGTACAATCAGATTGCCACAGTCTTGGCTGTTTAAGGATACAAAGAGATTATGTGGGGGTGAACGGTATTGGAAATGCCGTCTTGATTGTGTATATCACCTGTCGTGCGGAGACCAGTTTTGCATTTTTATGTGAAGAGATATATTGTGCAACAAGAGGAGGTCTCCAGTGTCCACTCCTGTGAATTTTGCTCTCGACAAGGATGAAAGCTAAAACCAAGATATACACTCTGCAGAGAGAATGTGATATTGGGCTCTGCAGTCTCAGTCTCAGTCTTGACTGAGTAACGATGGTGCAGCAGCTGCCAGCGGAGAGATTGAGAGCGCCATCCCTACGCTCAGATTGTAAGTTCAAGTGACAAATGCAGGACTAAGATATATATACACATATATGGATGCTATGGATACTTGCTCCACCTTCCTTCATCTCCCGCTACGGACCGGATCCGGAACCCTCCGCTGCGGGAACTCCCTCTCGAAAGCCGCCCTGCCGCCGTCAGCTGTGAACCATGATTCGAGGAGGGACCCACATGATACTGATGAGCTTCGCCTCCTGCCATGGTCGAACGACGAACATCATCCCAAACGGTAGATCATTCGGCTACTGGCCAAGCGGGACGACACCCTGTGGATCAAGCGTCAGCATTGCGAGACAAGACGGTGGTCTACGTGACGTACCGCCGGATGACCTGCAACAGATGACCATACTGTCGCGCGTTGCAAACCCCAATCAGATACGAAAACTACCGCATCTCCCTCCTCATCCCTGAACATTGCGTCGATACCGTCCCGCGAGAATCGACGAGCTTCTTCTTTCAAAGAGGCATACTCCGAGGAGTTTCGGGGAGGCGAGACGGCGGCGGCGATGATTCCCGTCTGACAACATTCACCCGGTGGCATCTCGACGTCCTGGCCCACGTCAATAACGAGTGCCGAGGGTGAATTATCCTAACCCACCGAGTGTAGGTCATTGAAGTTGACCAAGTCCTCCATCGTGCGGATTTTGCAGCCGTGAAGTTCCGCGAGGTACACCTCGAGTTCCTCCCGGAAGTCCGCCGAGATCTTGGATACCCAGTTTCGGTTGTGATCCATCATCTCGCTATCAGTCATGGCCACGTCTATCGGTTTCTTGATCCGGGCTCCGCGAGAGTCCATTTTCGCCAGCGCGGACTCGAGAGCTGTTTTGCTGATATGGACGTCGGGTAGGGCTCGATCTGGCTCATGATCGAGAAAGTGCTTGTGCGGGACGCCGATGACGAGATCCTTGAAGTCCGCATATGGAAGCTGGGTGAACGTCGTGTAATCTTTCGGTGTGACCGTGGGAATCGTCGCAGCTGTATCAAAATCGTCACGACGGGCGGCTTGGACATCATCATGTCACACTCTGACAATATCACCAAGTCTTTTGACACAGTTCCCAAGCTTGTAGGCAAGGAGAACTTTGTCATATGGCGTCAACGCATTACGCTCGCGCTTTCGCTCACCCGTACGACCA
>JAABUP010003148.1_pt1 | contig 29694 bp, 37 predicted proteins | sample 5559201 | NCBI WGS metagenome assembly JAABUP01 (sample SAMN10711887, study PRJNA513373) | rock metagenome | isolation source: Antarctica rocks | place: Antarctica | reverse complement strand
CCTGCAGCGTGCGGTATAGCAGGCTTCGGTCAGGTGAAGATGCAATACCCACCACATAGAAGACAGCATGTTCCAGCACTCTCATTGAAGCACCATCATGTGGGTCTGTTAAGCGGTCAAGGAAGCCCTCAACAAACCATTCGGCCATGGCTTCACCGGGGTGCTGCCTGGCCACCATCCAGATCACCCTTTTGTTCTTCCCAGGGTGACCTGCACACCCAACAGGTATGGGATCGGGCCTAGGTTTGCTGTGCCTACAATAACCCTGGAGCAGGGCTCATGAACACCAATGGACTTGGAAAGTTCTGCTGCATGCATGCCACTACACAGCAGAGACTCTGCAAGCCAGCACATGCTGTTTCTCTCCCACTGTGCTGGTCAAAGATTACCTGCATAGTCTTTCTGTTCTGACCCAAGAAAAGAAAGAAAAGACAACGCCTTCCGGCGTCAATTTAATGAGAAGCCAAGTATTATACAGGGCTGCCCAGTGTTCTGACCCAACAGAGGCCAGCAACCATAGATCTCGAAACATCTCCCCAGTGTAGAGACGCATTTTCACTGACCCCAGGCATTTCTGAGTTGAGATTTGTAGCATGGAAATTTCTGTAAGATGGACATTTCTGTAAGATGGACATTTCTGTAAAATGTGGACAGTTTGGGGTTGGATAGAGCTTTTCAGCTCTGACACTCAGCATGTCTGAGCATAAGTGCAATATCACGCTGACTCACCAATGCGCAGAACATCCAAGTCATAGCCATCAAGTGTGTCGCCAATAACTTCGAGCCTGACATTCCTCTTGGCATGGATGCGCGCAATGAGCTCCTGATGCCTCACATAGCTGTATGGAGGGAAGTATGCAAAGTAGATGGCATCCTGCACAATGCACAAGTCTAGCTTAGCAGCGCAGCACAAGCATGAAGAAGTTTAGCAGCGCAGCACCAGGATGAAGAAGTTTAGCAGCGCAGCATAAGGATATAGAAGCAGTTGGTGTGCTGAGAGGAGTCGCAAGGATGGTCTGTCAAGCTGGACAACCCATGTGAGGGCTGGAGCAGAGGGCAGAACCTGATTGCTCTCTCAAAAGGCATCAGAATACACATATGCTGATTTTGCAAGGGCTGCCCACATGACGTGAGAAGTCATTGTCTTGCACCTTTCCACACAAGATACACAACATGCAGGTGCAAGTTCAGCCAGCAATGACAATCACTGCACGTGCTTAATACACATTCAGGCAGCAGCAACAGAATGGTCAAGCTTACATGATTAGACATGTGCTGCATCTCAATGACTCCGGTCTTGTCATCCCATGTGGTGTTGACTCTGAACCACTCCTTCAAGTCATATGATGCACATGCTCTGTAGCCCGGCCACGCCTCCGGAAAGCTAGACTTGCCAGCATTCACCAGCTTCACAACTAGATGCTCATTTTGTACACCAGTCAGTCTAAAATGGAACCACCTGCAATAGAATGCAGCTGTTTGATCAAAAAGTGCAAGAAGGTTTCTCATGTGCATGGTGAGAAGGGATAATTGGTCCGGCAACGATGTATATATTGAAGTGGGTTTTCAGCCGGACATGTTTCCAACCTGGCCATGCGGAATGCCTGCAGTGAGGCAACAGCATGCTAGCCGTTGAAGAAGCACTGGAGTAATGTTCATGGCATGCAACGCCGACAGCAGGCTATGCCAAACTTTAAAGTGTGATGCTTTGCAGAGCACAAGGCCTGCTTACTGGAAGTGAGTGATGTCATCACCCTTGCAGTACGGGTCCGGTCTGATCTTGAGCTGAATGTTTGTTGGGTCTTTGGCGTCGACCACCTGGGGCAGTTGCCTGTCAAGTTAACATCCAGCCGATGAAGCTCATAGGCAGTGAGCGCAAGCGGACTTCTGCTTACCTCAACATTTCCTGCATCAAACTTGGCGCTGACTTTGACTGTCATTGTACGAAGTTTCTTGGAAATACACCTGCGGTGCAAACGGGTCAAGCTCAGCTGACTGCAATCTGCATGCAGTTGAGGGCTGTGCCGCCTGCGCCGCCTTCGCGTTGACGGAACCATGCTACACGTATGAATCATCATTGCATTAGATGTGCAAGCAGGTCCATTTGACGACACGATCTCCATCCTGAGTTCTGGTGCAACACCCTGCGCACTGAGTCGTAAAGCTCGTACCTGCCTTCAGTAGTGCACACTGGAATCTCGGCTTGGAGTAGCTGTAGGCAGAGTTGAAGGCGCGATGTGTTATGCGCAGGCGGCACGTCCTATTGCTGTGATCACGAAACGCCTCGGCTGCGCAACGCACCGTATGCTTCACGTTTCAAAGCGGGTAGTCGTTCGTTTCATCAGCTCACGTGTCGATTGCTAATCATAGCATGTACAGCTGGCTCCAAGCCAAGTGTTGTGTATACCAAAAGTGCATGCATACGCGTGACAACGTCAGAACTCTTTGAATACATACCACATCATACATTGTGCATGAGGTATGACATCATGTGATGTGACCCGTGTCCTTTGGGTTGCAAGCATGCCACTAAGTAGAACATTCAGCACAGAATGGTAGTACCTAGTTGCTGTTTCATTCATGTAGCTGTGTATGATTAAGCAACGACAGCCAGGGCATCCAAATGTCCAAAGCAGGTCTGGAACGCTGCCCAGCCTTCAGCAGACGTGTTGTCCATTACCGTCACTGCAGATTGACCTGATTGTGGCGAGTAGTACTACGGGGGTACGACATGCGCACCACATTCAAAGGGACGAAACAAGCAACAATGACTCTAGTCAAACTTTGCTCCAGCGTCAACTGTGTCCTCCACTTGTACATCTATGTCACCATCCTGACCGCCATTGGTTGCACCCTCCTTGCCAGGTTGCTTTGCTGGGGGCTGTATGTCACTTGAAGACACCTGAAAAACCAACTTCCCACCTCATGACATGCAACAAGGACTGCATTGCTGTAGACTGCTGTTTGCAAATGGGCCGCACAATAGGGAGCGAATGAGCCATGTGATGGTCGCTTGCATAGCAGAAAAAGGTTGCCAGTTGCAGGACATTATAAGCACAGCCTGACCTATGAGTACAGGGTGGAACGATACAAGAACTGCTGACGTCAAAACACAGCATCAATCGTGCAAAATGCACAAACGATACATGCAGACATTCAGCCTCACAACAGAAGTGAAAAGACCATGCATATAGGCAAGTCAATATGGAGAAGCTCGAGGTGCTCCCAAGCTTCCCTCGGCCCTTCTGCTATTGAATGACGGCTCTTTTCAATCCCAAAACATCTATTTCAATTCATAATGGTCATCCCTACACTGAAAATCTAAACTCGGAAACGTCAGGGGACAGTAAAAACAGGGTTATTACATTGTGGAGATGTTTTGAGGTGTGTAAAAAGGAAGTGTTGAGTTGAAGGGTGTGTACCTTGACCATTGCTGGTCGTATGAGGCGGTCCCCGCATTGGAAGCCCTTCCTAAATTCTTGCAAGACTGTGCCATCTGGTACGTCATCATTGGGCTCTGACACAATGGCTTCATGGAAGTTGGGGTCAAAAGGGTGACCCACCCCGGGGACAGCCTCCACCCCCAGATTCCTAAAGGTTTCTACCATCTGTTTGTACAATCCCTGCAGCATAAAGTCTCCCACTGTTTAGACACATGCAGCATCTGGTTTGATGACCTACCTTCTTCTGCTGTAAGTGATGATGTGGTTGCAACTGTTGCTGTCCAAGCTTGAACGTGCAAGACAAGATACATGCAAACGGATGCCGTGATGTGATTGCAATTGTAGCTGTCGCCTGTTGAACATACTACACTGGGTACACTGGGTACATGTTAACAAACGCCGAGAGCTGACAGTGAGCATCAACAGAATGAAGCGTGCTAAGCATTGCACCTTGTGCACGCTTCAGGCTGCTGCCTCAGGAGGCTTTGTTGTGAACACCAAGGGTGTAAACTGTTTCTCTCCTTTTCTACAATTTTCGGGGTGAGGCACATAGACATGCATCACATGAAATCAGCGTTCATGGTCAGCTTTCAGTCTTGCAGCAAAGCGATGGTCATGCCATTTTGCTTTGTGGCCATGCAATTTGCTGGTTCTGCATGATGCACACCACATCCTGCTGCACAGCATGTACAAGAGCTGCATGCAAAAGCACCAATGGTGCCATAGCACTTTGATAGTGCAAATGAGGAAGGCACATGCACCAGTCCACATGCTGCCCACATGCACCGTTCACATGCTGCCCACATGCACCAGTCCACATGCTGCCCACATGCACCAGTCCACATGCTGCCCAGCTCATGCTCTGTGGCACCAACCTGATAGGAGTCAACAATCTTCTGCTCTGCATCTGACTGGACCTTGATGGAGTTCTTGGCTGCCTCAAAGTTGTCTATCAAGGGCACCAGTTTCACGATGACATCACCTTTGGTAGTATCCTTGAGAGCCAGCTTCTCTCCTGCCTGCATGCAGCAAGATTGATCAGAATGATGATGATAACTAACATATATCACAGAGCTTGTACAACATCAGTCTGCTGCCAACATCCTCCTTATTGTCCTCATTGTCATTATCAAAGGCACTCTAAATGGGCCACAAAGCTTGCCTAGTAACAGATGAGAACATCTATGCAGCCTAGGATCCTGTACTTTGAGTATGTCTGGCTTGCAAGCTGTACTATTGCTTGTGTTGCTGCCAATGTTGCATTTGCACTCTCAGAAAAGCTCTTGGCCTGCATCAGTCACAGTTGGCTCTGCTGCACAGAGGTACTTCTTACTGCCATTGTGACCTTTGCCTTCTAATCCAACACAAAGGGTGCCTGTTGTGGGTGGCTGACAAACAAAGGATGTGTTTATACCACAGACCAGGGTACTGAACACATGCGTCCGAGTATGTATGCATGCCAGCATGTTGTTAAACATGGCAAGGCTTGGCTGTGCACAGCATGTTCAGCACTGTCAGCTTGCTGCACTGGCATTGGCAATGACTGGATGTCTTGCTTGAACAAGGCAGCTTGATAGCATACCGTTCTTCGCCTGAAGTTGTCAAAGTCTGCGTTGAGCCGGATATACTGGTCCTTGCTGACTTGCAGCAATTGTGCTGCTGTTGCTTGCGCCGCAGCATACGTTGCTTCTGTGGCTGCTGTTTGCATGGAGATCTCGTTCACAAGGTCTCCCAGAAAACTGTCCTGCAGCACAGGCTCAAGCAGATTTGCAGATTTTCAGGTCACTCACACATAATATTCAGTATTTAGAGAGCAGAAGACCAATGCTGCCTGTCATGTGAGTACAGTATGAATTCAACTGAACAGTTATTATTTGCATCATCATTGTCATGTGTGGTTGTTGCATTGCCAGATGGAACTACAGCATGAATGCTAAGCATGACTGCTGTCATGAATCAAGTGCTATGTTGCACAAATGCAAAGCTTACAGTAAATTTCTGATTGACGCCCTGCTTCTTCATCTCTGCTGCGGCATCTTTTAGCCAGTCTGCCAAGGGACCTGCCTTTTCATAATCAGGCTTACCCTTTGCTTGTGAGGCCTGGCTGCCTTTCTGTGCCTTTGCCTTGGGCTGAGCCTTGCTGCCTTCTTGGGAAGCACTGCAGTACGCATAGCCAGCCTTGAAGGCTGAGCAAAATGATGGCAATGAGTGACCAAAATTCTGCGCATGCAGGCATCGATACTGACCTAGCATCAGCGGCAGGCGCAGTTGCGGGCACAGCCTCATCTGCTTCGGTTGCTTCATCTGTGGGAATTGACTCTGGGTCCACCTCTGGTTGCTGCATAAAAGCTTGAAAGTTTAAAGGGTGTCTTGAGAGTCTTGCGTGTGTGACTGCCAGTTGACCTTAGAAGTGCTCACCTGTGGGTTTGGCTTGTTGTGGCTTTGCTTGCCGTCTTTGCTTGCACGCAAGGGGCGAAGCCTGCTGGCTGTCTTACGCTGCACACGGGCAGCTAGTTTGCTATTCTGAAATCGCAGCGCTGGCGACAAACGCTGTGCACGGGTGTGTATAGCTCGGCAACGGCACTGCACAATCTGTTGTGATACAGCTGTCTGATACATAGCGGCCATGGGACCTCACAGGACGGAGTCACAATCCTGGCCCTGCAAGATGTAGTCCTACAGTATCTTCTGGAATGTTGTATCGCAGCTGATTGATCGCTATTCTAACTTGCGGTGTGTGGAATTTCAGAAGTTCGGCTTCCGGGGCCTCAACCGTCCCTGGATTGCTTGTGCAGAAGCCTGCAAATCGTGTGACAGAGTGCGCAGAGGCAGTCCAATTGCACGCCTTCTGATTCTGGCCTGCAGTTCATCATGATGATCTTCGTGAGAAGTCTGACTTGCAACACCATCGCTTTGGAAGTTGATCTCAGTGATAGCTTGGCAGGTCTGCGCAGACGAATTCAGGTGCGAAGCCTAAGAGCCAGATCAGCTGATTGTTGAACATTGTTATGCAGTCTGAGGATGGGTGCGTAAAAGAATTATTGTACTGCTGCAGGACAGAGAGCCTGTTTCAAGCAAGTACTGGCGTGTGGTGTATGGTGGCAGACTACTTACTGACGACAAACCCTTGCGAGACTATGGAATTGAAACTGACTCCACGCTACACCTGGTTGGGCAGCTGCTTGGTGGCAAGGGTGGCTTCGGATCGCTGCTGCGTGGAGCTGGAAGGGCTATTCTGACAGACAATGTAGATGCCTGCCGGGACCTTAGCGGAAGGCGCTTACGTCAGGCAAATGCTGAAAAACGCTTAGCAGAGTGGGCTGCGGAAGCTCGTGAAAGGGAACTAGAGAAAGTTGCTCTGAAACATGTCAAGGAGCAGCAGAAAGCTACACAGAAAGAAGCACGAGCTCAGGTATGCTGTTGTATGGCAGGCGCACAGAACATTCAGTCATACCACAGTAGGCCTGCAGTCATTACCCGTATGCAATTTCGAGCTGCGGACAGTCAAGTAAAGCTCAAATGCAGAGCTGCTTTTACTGCATTTACTGCATTGGTTTTGTCTTGACTTGACATGGTTAGGTCATGGTTGTGCTCTGTACAGCTGTACATGTTCACAAGCTATACTTCTTCACAAGGGTGTTTGCCATGGCTCAGTCACAACTTGTGTACAAACTGCAGCCCTTGAAAGGTAGTTTGTTACAAGTTGCTATGTCAGCACTGATCGGCTGTGTTGACACAGGTGGATTCAGAAGCTGTCAGACGTGAGCAGCAAGAGGCTCTGGACAGAGTCTCTGCAGCTGTCACAGCAGCACAGGAAATATTGGCTGGTGGGACTCTGGAAACAGGCAAACGCAAGGCTGGATTGCAGGCTGGAGACAAACCCACCAAACGTGCTCGCATCTATGGCTTTGAGGACCTGAGTGAGTCTGACTCAGATGCTGACTCTGAGTATGAGGCAGCTGCTCGGCTAGCCAAGGCTGGACAGGTGGCAGCAACGGTCTCATCTGGGGATGACTGTGAGGCATCTGCACAAGAAGTTGCCCTGGCAGTTGCCTCAGCAGGTCCTGATGCACCCAGCGTGTCAGTTGCACCTGCTGTATCTGCCTTGGACACAGCTCAAACACCCACAGACCAGCTTGGATCACACGTGCCACAGTCATCCAGCATGGTGTCAGCTGATGACCGCAAGCAAAAACCATTTTCACCACTGAGTGCTATAGATACCAGACAATTTGCACCATTGCCGGTTCAAAGCGCCGCATCCACCGAACCACATGCTGCTGCTGCTTCCACACAGACAAACTCTGCTGCAGCAGCAGAAGACAGTACACCTCCAGTCGCCTCTGCTGCAGCACCTTCTGCTCAAGTTGCAGCGTCAGAAGCTGCAAGTGAAGCTGATCATCTGCCAATCGACTTGATGCAGTTCAGTAGTGCTAGTGATGTGGAGAGCATAGGCTTGGTCAGGTTAAAGAGTGAGTTGCAGCGGCATGGCCTCAAGTGTGGCGGCAGCCTGTCAGAACGTGCTGCCCGGCTGTTTCTGCTCAAGACCACTCCTGTGAACAAGCTGGATCAGCAGCATCTCAGCAAGCCTGTCAAGGAGAAGCAGAGCAAGCAGTAGCAAAGAAAATGCAAATGTTTTGAGCTCAAAGCCTGTAAGGCTCCTGGGTACAACGTTCTGCTGTTTACATGAGTTGTGCTTGAGTGCGTTGCTACAGAGAGGCTACTTGTTTGCTCCAATTTATGCTCGCCAGATAAAGGCTTCTTGTACTTGTTGCATGTACATGCGTAGGGACATTTTACTGTCAACAATATTGGAATACATGATGATCATGCCATGTGAATTTTCACATCAATGTTGAAACAAGACTGTGTACAATTCTTCTGTCATGATCACAGCAATGCATTTCTGGGAGCACTTGTTGCCCTCAAAATCGTACTTTATGCAGCATTAAGTAGGGTCAAGTGCCTTTGTATGCTGTCAGACTCTGCTGTTTCAGTACCAGCTTTCTGATTCCTGCGTGTACAAGCAAAGTTTGACAGAGGTTCTCAGATTCTGCAGGGTGTCCTTAGGGCCGTGAGTCCTGCATGATGCAGTTGCGCATGGGCAGCCCATTTTTCATGTACCGTAGTCACAGAAACTCACCGCGAAAAACTGATTATTTTGAGCGCTTCGCGAGGAAAAAAACACCATTGGTGGGTGCACGCGATGTGCCTGCGTGGTCCGTAAATTAATTCGCCAGGCTCCTGCGCGATCTCTTAATCTGCCCTGATTGTATCAAAACGCCGAAATAGTGTCAGAACACAGCAGAACACGCCAAATTTCGCCGCGCGATGCACCTTCGCGGTCCAAAAAATAACTACTTGCCAGGCATGCGCAATGCTGCTAAAGGATGCTGCATGCTTAGCGATGACCTGCGCGGAGCTTAAATTAATTAAAAATTCGGCCGCTTCGCGGTGAGTTTCTGTGACTACGGTAGTTTGAAATGTATTGCGTCTCTTGACTTTTGCCAGGAGCACTCAAATGCAATATCCTGTGTACATGTCAGCTACGTTCAACGTACAACTTGTGTACGTGCAAACACAGTACAGCTTGAGTCAGTAATTCAGGTCCACACACATGCGCATCTCCATTCTCAACTGACGGTCAGCATGGCCCATCAGGTCATATGGCCAAGTATGACAACTAAAGCTTTAGACTGTGTTCAACAAGCGGGGTAGCCTGTGCTGAAGGCAAAAGCTGCTAGTGCATTCAGCAGCCACGCTCCAATGGGCAGCCGCAGATCCTGTTCAGGCAAATTGCTTTGAATGACGGGCGAGTTGCTGTTGATTTACAAGGGAAGGTTCTGAGACCAGGGAACCTTTGACATACATTGCATGAACTCACAACACAAAAAACCACAAAATTGCTGACGAACGGCAATAGGCATGAGACACAACTTCACATGCTCAGATTGCAATCAATTGCTTTCAGGAGCTGCAGCACTAAATGTGCTGCCAGCACAATCACACATTGTGGCGCAAAATCTATCAACGTCAAAATCAGGCCAAAATCGTTGAGCAAACTAGACATCCACTCTCAAAAGGATGCTGACAAACCATTGTCTTCTTGACTGATCTCAGAGATACACTCAGATTGAACGCATACGAAAATTGTTTATGTGAAAACTTGCCTGCACAAGAACAATGGTACAAAACTGCATATGTGACGTCTGACAAACATTGTTGATGTGCAATAAGTATTTGCACATACACACAAACACACAAAAGAAAGCAGAATCAGACAGCACCAACCAGCTCACATGCTCTCAGCACCAGCAAGATTGCTATTGCAGCAGGACGGTGTAGGTAGAAACTTTGCTGCCAAAAGCGATGGCTTCAAGCCTAGAGCATTGTGAAGGCCGTTCCAGTTGATCACATCAACAGTGTGCTTGCAGACTTTGCCATCATCATTAAATTTGTACTCAGAAATGCCATCTAGCCTAACTTTGCTTCCAGTGACGCCGCCAATCAGCCTTGGACTGCATTGCACACTCCAGCGAACTGCTATAGTCTTGTCATCCCTTTGCCACATTCTCTGCATTTCCACCTGCAGCCACATTGCCGCCTGTCAGTCAAAAGCACCAGACAGAACTTGCTCGAAGGGACACCATAAAGGTGTTTTGCATGCACTGCAACTCACTAGTGCAACGCTACATACAATTGACTGTCATCTAAGATGAGGCACTATGTAGATACAAAGAGACCCTTGGCAACAGGAACACGCATGGCATGATGCTGCTGGGCAGAGGAGAGGTAGAGAGCCTCACATGTGACTTGCTAAACAGCAAGGCAGCATGAAATCTGAGTGACCAAAGCTGCCTGCTGTAGGCCTCATGACCCTGGACCACATTGGTTTGGTGACCCATCCTTGGGCTGATGTTGTCAGTGAAAGAAATGTTGGCTGCAAAGATGTCCATGTTTGGGCTGCATTGAAGTGTGCAAGGAATATCTTCACGCAGAGACCTGCAGCAACCAGTACACTGCCATCAAAACTTGACTGTCAAGCAGCTCAAAAACTCAATTGGGAGTAGTCCTTCTGCTGCTGTCTGCACAGCTGTGCAGCAAGAAAAAAGATCTGAAAGTAAAGGGTAAGATACCTAACAGCTGTGCCAAAGTTAGCTTGAAACTCTTGATTGTGTCTTTGCTTGGTGGGAGACATGGTGGTGGCCAGCTGAGACACAGGTATTTGTTGCAAGGGCAGCTCAGCAGCCTCATCTAGACGGCGCTCTGCTGCTTGATCATTTCTCGACTGTAAGAGGACAGGGCCTACAAAATTGGCAGCTTGTACTGGACCCGAATCGGAGCGCCTTAGTACTGACGGTGCAGGCAAAATGTTCAGAGAGCCACTTTGTGCTCGTTGCAGCGTCTTTGCGCTGTGTTGTCTGCATAGTGATACGCTGTTGCTCGAAACAAGAGTCTGCGACGGCAACATCGAGTTTGCAGACGAATGTTAGGTCATTGAACGTGTCTATCCTATTCTAATTGTGCAACTGCAGCCAAGGAAGCGGCAAGCGACATCACAATGTAATCCAACGTCGCTGTATAGCAGTGTGCGGTGCTTCGCACATACGATTGCACGGGATCTTATTTTGACCCTAATAGGTTTAGTCCAGTCATCAATACCTGCAATTTGTAGTGTGGGCTGTTGTTCTCAAGCACGAATCAGCGTAGACTGCTCGGGATTGCATTGAGCTCAGCTGTCTGTCAAGTACAGGTGTACAAGGTGTACGCACAAGTACTTCAGTTCCGTGTGTAATTCAAGCCTTGCAGTGAGCTGATATGTAGTCCTACAGGGGGGCAAAGGCTTTGATAACAACAAATGTGTTTCCGTTCTGTGTGTGCTTCAAGCCCTGCAGTGAGCCAATGCTTAGTCCTACAGACAATAAGTCTCTTTCCAGAGAGACTTATTGTCTGGGGTTGCAACAATTGTAACAGGGGTTCGTCAGGGCTCTCAAGGCCCGGGCCCCCAAGCTTGAGCATCATGATCAGTGGGATGTCTACTCAGCTCAACTGTCAAATGAAGCAGATCAAGTGCGCACGTGCACTGTACTTTGTACAATGTCCAGCTTTGACTGCACAAGTTACCAGGGCTAAGGCAGCTAGAAAACTGATCCATAATTTGAAATGTGTCTACACATACGTATACAGTGCCAAGCAACCACTTTGCTTGGCAGCAACATGACCAGGGATACCAAGTCCTGCATGCAATGTTCCTAATTTGAGCCTTACTACTCAACTTCTGCCAGCAGCAAGGTGCAGAGCCAAATGCATTTGCTGTGGTTCTTGATGCCTGCATGACATTCAACGCAGCTTTGAGAGAGGTGACATGCGTTGAGTAGCCACCAAAGCTACTTCTGCATGTGGCCTCTGCAACACTGAAAAGCCCTGTTCTATGAGCTGCAACAATCCTGTCCGGATTACAGCCTAGACAGTTTGAGCAAGACTCACAAGTCTCAATGCATCTCAGACAGACAGCAGCTTTCACCATGCACATACTGGCGTAAGAAGTCAGACAGCACTTCAGTGCTGTAAGAGATCTTCATGCGTACTCCAGCGTACAAAGACAACTGCTGTAGCACTGTAGCAACAATGTTACGCTAACCATATACCAATGTGACGGAATATGGGCTACATAGAAAGGGATGAAAACACAGAGTAGCATGCATGAGCTTCACCTGAGATGAATACCCATGCGCTCAAGTGCTCGTGCTGTCCCACCTTGCATGCGAGCAGCACCATTAGAGCATGAAAGCTGCTGCAAGGCAAGACTGTGTTACCCTCTGGCAAGTTATCAGGATTGCTGTTGGCAACTGGAGTGACAGCTGGTGATGTCCCCCTGCTGACACCATGCAGCCCCCTCATCTCTGCACAATTGAACCAGTGCATCTTTCATACAAGTAAACAAACTGTTTTGTTAGAGGTCCAAGGAAACCAACTTCAAAGCTGCATGCAGTGTATGCTCAAAGCAACACAAGCAGGTCTTGCAGGATGTACCAATGAGCTTTGGCCTCAGCACTAGCATACAAGCACAAATGAGACAGTGGGAAATCCACGAAAAGAAGCATTTGAAATGATGTAACAGAACCCACAAACTGCATGTGAAGCCTGCAATCATGCTGAGTGTAAAGTCCAAACTACAGTACAAAGCACAAAGCCAAGATGGCATTTACCTGCAGCAGCACTTTGCAGCCCATGTGATGCTGTGCCGCTGTGACTGGCCAAGTCTGCAGCCCTGCACTGTTCACGCTGCCTTGTTGGAACTGCAGAGCGCTGTCTTGTGGACAACCTTTTGGCCCAAGATGGGATGCTGGTGTGAGCAGCATGCGCCCACTGTGGCACCCTCTCATTGGGTATTGCCTTTGACGCGGGCTTGGCTCTGTCACGCAGCGCTACAGCACTTGAACTGGGACAGATCTGCCTCTGAATGTGGCTAGATGAAGCTGATGGCAACTGACCAAAAGAATGGGTGTTGGTCCGGAAGCTAGGAAGGAATGTTGCTGACTGGATGGCATCACAGGGGTGACTGGATGCTGAGGCAAGCTGGTGACTAAGGGCGACGGCCCCCTGACTGTACCTAGGAGTCAGGTGGGGATTGCTGCCCAAATCAAATACATCAGGAGGGGAAAAACTAGAAGAAGAAGTGTGATACGGGTCCCGGGAAGAAGGACCGGACTGTGGCCGGGTGGGGGTGGGGGGTGGGGGAAGTGACTGTGCAAGCATAGTCTGAAGCGCTGCAGCAAAGTGGGAAACCAGAGTTGCTTTGCCGCCTTGGAGGCTGGTGCCTGCAGTGGCATGAGTCATCGGCATGAGTCATCAGCATGAGTCATCACAGGAGTCATCCAGTGGCATATAAAGCAGGAAGCTCATCTTTGTAGCAGCACACACAGACTACTGCATGGCTGACATGAGGACATGCTGTTAGACCCCGTTCATCTTGACTGTGGAAAAGGGGTGTAAAAGAAACAAGCGCAGTGATGTCCTACAGAACCTGCGTTTTGATACAAGAAAGTGCCATGGCAATGCGCACAAACAAAGCTCGCGGCACATCTTTTCAAATCATGCACAAAGTGCAGAAGTCAATCAACACATAGCCATGCCAGGTGGAAAATGCACCTGATCCAACAAGACGAGGGAGGTCATTTTGACCCATCAGCTGCAGCTTTGCTGGACCAGCTCCACCATAGTGCAGAGCATCAAGCATTGCAGCATCAGCAGCGCTTGGCTTTGACACATCTACTGCTGCATCCGCTGTTGGCTGAGCAGCTGTCTCATCTGCACTTGGCTTTGACACATCCAGTGCTGCATCCGCTGTTGAAGCAGCAGCTGTCTTATCTGCACTTGGCATGGATACATCAGCTGTATCCACTGTTGATGCAGCAGCTGTCTCATCTGCACTTGGCTCTGACACATCCACTGCTGCATCTACTGTTGACACAGCAGCTGTCTCATCTGCACTTGGCTTTGAGACAGTCATTGCTGCATCCACTGTTGACGCAGCAGCTGTCTCATCTGCACATGTGAGAAGAGCTGCAGTGGAGCCTGCTTCCAATGCTGAGCTTGGTGTTGCAGCTGCGGGTGCTGCTGTGGCTGCTGTGGCGCTTGCAGCTGCTGAGCCTGCTGTGCCTTTCAAGTCTGCTGCTGGGCATGCTGTGCTCTTTGCAAACGCTACACAAGCTTCATTTGCTGCCAAATCATGCTCTGAAGCTACGCTGCCCCTTTGCAAGTCATTGGTATTCAGTGCTGTGGTCCAGACAGACAATACAGCTGCTGTGACAGACTCAGGCGCAGTGCTTGGCAGTGATGTGCCAACTACCATTGCACATTGTGCAAATGCTTGTACCAGCGCTTGCTGCTGATCTGCTTGTGATGGCGCCTCAGCTACAGAGTTGATTGCTGCTCCTGCATGTGGCTGAGGAGGATGCAAAGAATTGCCACCGCTTGCTGCCCTTTCAGCGGCGGATGACATGCTTGCCTCGATCACACTGTCAGCAGTCTGTCTGAAAGGTCCAGCCCCACTTGCTGCATGAGCCCACCCTGCAGGTGACCCAACAGCTTCTTGGACAGCTGCTGCACCTGCTGCTGACGCAACACTTTGTTGTGCAGCGCCTACAGATGCTGATGACTTGGTAGCTCCTTCACCAGCTTCTGCAGCTGGCTCAGTAGCTCTTGCTGTGGCTGCTTGTCCTAATGGCACTGTGAAGTGCACACTCTCGGAGGCTGTTACTGCTAGTGCCCCACAAGCAGCTGTTGCAGCTGCATTTTTCAACACACTTGCTCTGCCACCTGACGCGGCAAGACCCTGCATCAGCAGCTGCTGTAAGAACACGCCTTTGCTTTGCATCTGCCATGCTTGAGGCACACCAACTCTGGTGCCATGGCCTGCTCTCTGTCAACACATTGTGCATAGCCTCTTGAAGTTGCATAATGTCATGCTGGGGCTGATGTTTGCTATTCATTGGCATAAACTGTTGCTAATGTTTTCACTCGTGGCTCACATGAGGCCTCAACTATGTACATTCAAATCTGGCAGGCTGTAGCAATGATGCATGCAAGCATACCTTCAACAGGCTGAGCTGTGTTGCTGCATCTGTGCATTCCCAGCAAGACTGCCCAGCTGTGACTGGCAGGACAGTTGCTGGAGGTATGGCAGGCACTTGTTCATTCTTGCCCTGCATCAGTGATGCTGATCCTTCAATGTGCAAGTGGTGCTCAGAAGCCGACTGGCTGCCTGCCAAAGCTACAATAGCCTCCAGGTCCTGCATTGAAGGCAAGCCGTCCTGCTGTGCATGCTGAGCTCCCTCCTGCTGTGCACGCTGAGCACCCTCCTGTTGTTTGTACTGAGCCCAGATGGACGCTGCTGGCTCAAGGCCAGGATACGTGTTACTGGGTTGGCTAGACAAGGCAACGCAAACTGACTCTGGAGGCTGCAGCGAATGACCAGCTTCTTTGCCCAATGCCTGCTGGGCAGTGTTGACAACTGCTGACTCAAGCCTCAAACATTGCTGCACAGGAGGTTCAAGTGTAGCGGCTGGCGAGGTGCAAGCTGACTGTCGCATCCACTGTTCACCAAGCTGCTCAAGACCCGGGTACACTTGCAGCACCCCTGACTGGCACCTGGAAGCTGACTCACTTTGGTGCTGCCTCTGAAGTGCGCCTGGTTTCTCCAGGCCAGGATACATTTGCAGCCATGTTGAGGGGGTTTTGATCAGCGCATCTGCATGCGAAAAGGTCTGACAACAGTGAGGCTGCTCAAGACCAGGGTAGAGCTGAAGCATGGGGGATATAGACCTTGAAAGGCTTGCAGCTGACTGATGCTGAAAGCTGTCTGGCTGCTCAAGACCAGGGTAGAGCTGAAGCAGTGAGGATACAGACCTTGCAAGTGACTGACACTGGAAGCTGTCTTGCTGCTCAAGACTAGGGTGGAGCTGCAGCAGAGAGGACACAGACCTTGAAAGGCTTGCAACTGACTGACACTGAAAGCTGTCTGGCTGCTCCAAGCCTGGCTGCTGTCGACTTGAGCATGAAAGAGACTGGCACGGTTGTCTGGGATCATGGGTGACATCTGAGCTAAGCTGCTCCAGTCTAGGGTACAGCTGCAGCAGAGCTGACGCAGACCTTAGAATTGCTTCAGCAGACTGAAGCTGGAGGCTGTCTGGTTGTTGCAGACCTTGGGGCTGCACACTCAGGTGTGCGACAAGCAGAGAGCACAGCCTGTGAGGTGAGAGGCCCCCTCCATCACGCTGCTCAACTTCAGGGTACAGCAGTGGCAGCTCTGAGGTGCTGCTGGCCAGGACTTCGCTCAACTGTGACTGCAAAGCGGCTGATCCATGTTTTGCAAATGCTTGAGTGGGATGAAAGGGAGAGACATAGGCTTGTTGGGCACTGACGTGTAACTCCAAATTGCTGACTTCACTCTGTTGTGACTGCAAAGCTGCTGGTTCATGTGTTGAATGTCTGTCAGGGAGCTGAAAGGGAGACTCGCAAGCTTGCTGGGCGTCAGCATGTGACTCCAGACTGCTGCTGAAAGAAGAGGCGGCAGGAAGGGGCTGTTGGCTTTGCATCAGCTGATGCTGATGGTCTTGGACACATTCTAGCATCTGCAAGTTGGCTGGAATCTGCAACTGCAATGATTCTGGCTGGGGCTCAGGTTGAGTTGACTGAACACTACCAGCATCTGGCTGCCTGCCTACAGCAACTGCTTGTACAATGCAAAACGATGGCTGTCCTGGCCTGCTTTGCAGCTGCTCAACATGATCTTGCAGCTGCTCAACTTTGGGAGCCAGCTGCTGAATGCTGGGATCCAGCTGCTGAATGCTGGGATCCAGCTGCTCAATGCTGGGATCCAGCTGCTCAATGCTGAGAGGCAACTGCTCACTGTGGAGAACTGGCGGCCCATCGCTGACATCTAGCTGCAGTATAGGCAGCCCTGACTGGTTGCTGATGTCCGGCTGCCCATCACCAACCTCTGGCTGCCCCTTGGTAGGACCTGGCTGCCCATCACCAACCTCTGGCTGCCCTTTACCAACCTCTGGCTGCCCCTTGTTAGGGCCCAGCTGCCCACCAGCAAAACCTGGCTCCCCCTTGTCAGAACCTAGCTGCCTAGTACCAGGACCTGGTTGCACATGGCTGAACACTTGCTGACCAGGACTGGCTTTCAGCTCAGAAGCCTCGTCTGAGTTGAGGCTGGCAAAAGCCATGAAAGGCTCTCCTAGTTCAGCATGATGTGCCTCTGCACAGGCCACTGAGCCAATGTCCAGAGCTTCTGCATCTGCTTCATCCATAGTCACCCTGGCTTCCAGCGACTGTTGGACTGGCAAGAGTGCACCTGCTGCTGTTGCAACAGGAGAAGACTGCTGACTTGAGCTCAAACCAACATGGGCAGGTTCAGGTTTCCTGTGTTCTTCTGTGCAGTGCGTCTGCAATTGACCAAGACTGAAGCTGCTTTGCGAAGCTGGCTGATTTGCTTGTGCCTCTTGAACATGTCCTGCTTCAAGCGCTGGTGCGATGTCTTCTGCAGGTGCTGCGTTGCCATCCTGTGCACATGCTGCTGCCTGACACTCTTGTGCCTGTGCTGTCTGACTGGCCTCAATACAAGCAAGACACTGCTGCAAAAGGTTGCTTGCCAGGGGCTGTTCTTTTTCAGCAGTCCCAGCTGCTGCCTGCTGCTGCGCCTCTTGAAACGCAGGATTGGGGTGTAACGGCTCAAACGTGGGGTGATCCAGATTGGTCAGCTGATCTTGTTGTAAGGACTGCTGAGCTGAGAGCAGGCTTGCATCTGCTGACTCCTCCATGATTCCTGTTGCAGAGCAGTTGTTTCAACCTCAGGGTTGCAAGCAAAGCCTCCCAGACATAGCACACGCAAGGAAGGTCAAGAGCTGCCGCCTCACAGGGTGGGACCTTAGCGTTGGCAGGAATGTAAACTCATGCCGGCCATTATCGGGGTATGCAAGTCACAACAGGCCAATCACGACTAAATCAAAACGTGCAAGGAAGGCCATCGCCAGGTGGCAATACATACTGCAGCAGTGGTAGCTGGGACAGGCGGACAGATGTGGTTACTCTGTACTGCAGATGCCTCAGGAAACAATGACTGCAGGTTCACCTGGGTTCAGGCCTATGCTCAATCCTTTCAGCATCAGCATGCTTTCTCCAGCTGATGACAGTGCAACAGTGTGGCCATCTGGCAAAGATGGGTCGTCTACAACCTGAGACGACAGGCTCTGAGCAAGCTGGCAGATGTCCTCTGGTCCATCAACTTGGAGCGACACACTGACTTCACAAGCAGCCGAGCATTGGCTTGATATCAGCTGGCAGCAACTGAGCATTTGGGTGCTTCTGTCTGCTTCTGATGCTGCTGTGGCATCTGGGACTGCCTGTACCTCTGCACAATCCTCATCGCTTGTTCTGCTGTGCTGATTTTGGCCAGGCTGCTGCTGAGGGGTCAAGTTATGCACAGGAGACAGTACACACTCTGGCTGTGCTTGTTGAATGGGTGTGCCTGGCTGGATGACGGAGCTTGCAATGCCATGCTGGCTGTCCAACAGCTGCACAAAATTGTGCTGCTCCTGCCCGGCTGTGTCAACCACTAAGGTGTCCATCAGAGCTGCTCTGGCAGCTTTCTTCTGCATGGACCGAGGCTGCACAAGCACCTCACTGGAAGAAAGCTGAAGTGCCCCTGCGTCATGCACCAAGATTTTGATGGTTCTGCTGCTGCGTTATTTCTGTGTAGACGGGCACAGAATAAATGCATGCCGTTGGCAAACTTTATGCAGATCCAATGTTCATCGGTGCTTGTTTCAAACGCAAGGTCTTGTTCAGTCTCCTCGTGCTCCAAATGACAATGCACCGTCTGATGAAACCACACAAACAACACAAGACCATTGATAACGATGCCTGCAAATCACAGCAGAATGACACTGCATTGCCCAGACTGCATACATTGTTCGAGATTGGCCTAGTGTACAAGGCATATCCCAGCATGATTATGCATTCCTGCCAAGGCTAAGGCCCTACCCCACGAGGGGGCATTGGCTCTTGCTTTGCTCAGACTGTGTGCTCTGGTTTGCCGCTATGCATACAAGGCAAGGGCATGTTTGCTGTTCACCACCACACAGCGCAAGACATGACTGACCTTTTGCATGGTCAACACTTGCATTGGACACCTTCAGAAGACCCATGTTTTGCCTCTGCTGCTGCTGACCTTGCTGATTCTCAGCAGCAATGTCAAACGCTTGAGCTTGATCAGCTGATAATTGCAAGTGGGCTGCTGCGTCCTGCTGATTGGTAAGCATTTTCAGCTGGCAAGCTGAAGAGCTGAGTTGATGAGCAGGCACAGTCTGTTGACTAGCAAGTGCAGCCTCACAGGCTGACATACTGACTTGACGGGGATGGATATTGGGCTGATTGGCAGACACACTTGGCTGATGAGCATGCACATGTGGCTGATGGGCAGGCATACTTGGCTGAGAGGCTGATTCAGGCAGCTGGCTGATTTGCCCGTCAGCTGTGTCACATCCCTCTGAAACACCTTTGGCGTGTGATGGCTGCAGCTCTAGGTGGCCATGCAAAGGCGCTTCACCATCATGCTCCTTGTGTAGGCTGTCGGGGCACAATTGACTGCCCACAACTGCATCGCGCCTTTCCTCAGCAGTAGGTGAGATGGCCGCCATGGCTATTGGTGCCATGTTTGCAGCTTGCTGAATATAACTGTGTTGCCTCAGCAAACTAGCAGCTACAGGCATGCCTGCAACATGCTTTATGCCCTCCTGTTCTTCCTGCATCAAAGGCTGTACGCCAGCTGCATCCAACGCTGCATTGTCTGCTGTTCCAATGCGCTGTTGCAAATGTCCATCCTTGGCAGCTGCATGCCTCTGCTGGCTGGACGCCTCATCCACTTGCAGCTCATCACCTTTGGACCCGGCAGATGACTTCTCTTCATATGTGGCACACTCACAGGAGCTGCATTCATTGAGTGATGCCATTCTCTGTTGAGGCCAGGTGGGAGCAGCTGTGCCTAGGCCTGCCTGAGCTGCAGGGTTTTCTTTCACAACAGTTGTGTCTGGGTCTGCCTGTCCTGCAATGATTTCTTTCACAGCAGTTGTAGCTGGTTCTGCCTGAGCTGCAGGGTGTTCTTTCACAACAGTTGTGGTCAGGTCTGCCTGAGCTGCAGAATGTTCTTGCACAACAGTTGTGGCCAGGTCTGCCTGAGCTGCAAAGGCTCCAGTTGCAACAGCAGCAATGACTTCAGGATCATTCTGCAGCTCAGCACCGCCTGGTGTTGGCGTGTGTCTCTCATCAAGAGGAGTGATCGCTGAGGGCAACAAATGCACCTGAAGGCTGCTGTCACCTGATGCTGCTCTGCTCTGGCTACTGTTAAGTAGGCTCCTCGGTGGCAGATGCTGCAGCTGTGCAGCAGATGTTGTACATGCCATTGAGCTCTGAGGCGCCAGCACTGACGTGGCTGTCAGTGGTTGAGTCATAGGAGAGACTGGTGAATGGCTCCCTGCCTGCAATATGATGCAGGCAAGGTTTGTGACATCAAGGTGCTGTCTGAGGTCAGAGTCGTTTGCTGTGTCGGGAGAGCCGGCCAGTATGGTATCAGTTGGCGGCAAGCCTATCATGCGCTTCAAAGATGAAGTTGCTGAAGCATTCAAGCAGCATATAAGAAGCATATAAGCCAACAGAATACGTGAAAAGCATGTTCATCAGCTGCTAAGATCATTGACCATGCTAACCATCTCATGGAGGCTTGAGCACAGAGCTGATGACAAGGTGAGTGCCCTGTATCTCTTGTGGTGTCTGGTGGAGGCATGCCATTCCATGCGATACAAATCACTGCGTTGCATTGCATGTATGGTACCATTGCATGACTGCAGCACCTTAACACATTTGCAGCCTTGTTCATTGTGCATTTGCCACACATGCAAAAGTTCCAATGGCCAATCACAACAGCCATCTATCACAACACCAGGAGTCCTTACCTTGAAAGCAAGCTGCCCAGACTCAATGACATTGCCAGCATCTTGAACACCTTGCAGCAGCACCTGCATTCAATGTTGCAACTACATTGTATGTGCACCAGATTGTGAATCTCGACCATGTTGTGTCTTGCTGCAGATCAGCTAAACTACTGAGCCAGCACAAAGCAGCTAGCTATCAGGCCTAGATGCCATACCCTACAAAAGAAATGGTTAAGTCATCTGCACTCGATCTGATCTACAATATGGCAAGCAATTGCACACAGGTAAAGCGACAGTGATACACAGTATTGTAGCTACTCACAAACGCAAACTTGCAAGACACCTCAGATCAGTTGTGAGGCAGTTGCTGTGCATGCAAGACAACACAAGCATACTAGTGGGTGCATCGAGCTGAGAAGCTACAGAATGTCGGACGTGCATGCCTGAAATGGTGACAGAAGCCTCATGCAGCAGGCATTGTCATTGCAGGGACTCTAAACGATGTCACTAGTGTGTACAGTGAACAGTAAGTAGCAGAAGTCAGGGCCAAACCTGCCACTCAAACATCCTGCTGCCAGCAGTGCTGTCGCTGCATGCGTCACTGCTGATAGGAGAGGTGGTGGCTGAGGACAACATGGCTGCATTGCTGGCAAAGGGGGCAACATCTGTGCTTGGTCTATAGACAGCAATCTGCTGGTGATCAGGAGTGGGTCCAGTAGACTGATGATCAAATACTGTAGAGGTGCCCATAGCAGGGCTTGGTGTATCTGCAGGCAACAAGGAGGCAATCTGGCTGACTCGTGAACACGCTGTAGTAATTTGAATGCTAATATGCACAGGTTTGGCAACACCAAAGGAGCAGAAGCTCTATGCATGGTCACATGCTGCACACGGCAGCAACAAAGCATCTTGCATGAAAGATATGTTACCTGCAACCTGGAGCCTGCTCGCTGGCTGAGCTCTCAGGGTGCTGGTTGGTGACCAGCTGGCCATCGGCAGATGCAAGCTACTGTCTGTCCTCAATTTGTCATGATGAACCACTTCTTTCTGGCTAAGTAGTCTGGAGTGAAGGCTTGGGGCAACCTCTTGTGAGAGGCGCTGTTTGTGGTGGTTTTGAAAATCTAGCACCCTGTAGACACATGCCTCATGTGTTTTGCAGTGACTTGTCTCCTTTATGCTGTGCTGTGCTGCGTTGCGTTCATAGACATTCATCAGACACTCGTGGCTGGACTTTGTGCACACTGCACACAGGTATTTAACCTGGCAGTGGTGCTGGCGAAGTCTGGCTGCAGCCTTCTGGTCGCCAGCACGGGGCTGTGCGAGCCTTGACGACCTGTTGCTGTCCAGCACTGAGTTTTTAAGCTACAAGATAACTATAAAGTCAATACTGAACGATGTGTCACACGTACTCACCGCGAACTCTGCTGGTTGGGGAAATGTTTGAACCCCATATGCCATCGAAATATTTGCCATGCGAGTGCTCCGCAGGCTGCTGCCTATCGATAGGGTCCAGCCAGTCTGGGATGCGAGGACGCGGTCTGTTTGTAGGCATATTATTAAAGCCTTGTAAGTCTAGGCCGCACGGCAGCGATGCGACTCATCACTATTGCGATCACCCTACTGCTCACTGCCGCTTGTGGAAGCGGTGTGAACGATGTTATAGGTGTGCATTGAGTCAATGCCATTGACAGCGCAACTTTGAATACTGAAACTTTGGTTTGGCAAAACCCTATCCGAAGCCCTAATCGCAAGTAGTCGAGTCTCTGACCTATTTAGCTTGCTTCTGCAGACTGTAGAGTAGCGTGTCTTGAGCTCTGTGTTGCAAGCATGTCGGACACCACCTCAGATGTCGGCCGGCAAACTTCTGCCGACGCCGAAGTGTACCGGCTGGAGCAACTTCTTCAGAGGCCTGCTCGCCTATCGGACGAGCTTCAAAGTGGCCGTCGCTCGTCCCGGGGGCCCAATAGCGGTGCCGAAGGACCACCAACCGTAATCGCAGCGGCTCAACCAAGCACTTTAGAGCAGGATGAGCGTCAACTACAGGCATGTCACTGTGTTTGGCATGTGTAGGACACTGCGTCGTGACGGCTTTCAGCAACAAGCTTTAACTTCAGCTATACTGTAGCGACTGATTTATGTGTTTTCTGCAACTTAAGGCCCAGGCCCGGCAAACAGGTCGTGTATCGGTGGATGATTTGGAATGTTCTGCACTGGAGAAAGCACTAAAAGAACAAGTGTATCGCTTGGCTGGGCAATGGGAACAAGGTAAGCTGGAGAGACTTTGCAATTTTCAAATGAGTGCTTTCAGCATATGTTGACTGCTGTGTACTCTGACATACCAATGTCAGGGTCTCCATCAATTACACTATACAGTTGTTATTCTGCTTAGAGGTGTGCAGTAGCCATTGTACCCTATGTTCTCAGTTTGCAAAAAGCTTGCAATCAGCTGCTTGACGTGACATCTGGCATTTGCTGCAAGAAGCAAGAGCATTCTCGGTTGCAGGTGCACAGAGGCTCACAGAGCATCTCCAGGATGCTCTGCAAGATCTGACAGCTGTTAGGCAGCAAGAAAATGACCTGCTCAAGAGGCGCGTGGACCTGTGCCATCAAGAGTTTGAGGATCAAGTAGCTGAGTTGGAGCGAAGCTTTCATCTGAAGGTGAACAGCATGTCAACTTTGGACATTTCTGTGCCATGTGTCACATTTGCGATCTGGTGCTCGGCAAAGCACGTCTTTTGCCGTGATGAACTTGTGTAACTGTAGCTTGCACTGAAAAGCGCTGCTTTTGAGAGCTTGCTACATGCACAGGAATAGGGTCATATGCAGCTTGTGGACCAATAGCAAGTGCTTGAGGCCTGCCTTGATGTTTCCAGGTGAATCAATGCAAGCAGCAGATGCTGGCGTGCATCGCAGATCAGAAAGCAGACTGTGAGATGGTAAGTGACACATTCATATCAAAGCTGCCTGCCTGCCTTCTAGAGGCACATGTCTGTGTGTGTTCCTTCGTTCATGAAGTTCCCCATCACATCGAGGTTGCTGACTTTGAGGACCTACACTGTTGTGATGATTGCGCATCTGGCTGTATGGCAACAAGGCAGACAGAACAAACTATCTTGTGGGCAGTCAGCCTTGTGCCCAGATGCGTTGTAGATCCTCCACATGTAGTCATGAAGCTTACCCAATGTTGGCTCTTGTGTATGCCTACCTGAGCAAGCCATTGACTGATATGAGCCAGGCAAAGGCTGCAATGTCTTGCTCAGCCCAAATCTTATAATGCAAAGTCATAAAGTTCTTGCGGAGCATGCTCAAGTGTAGCGATCAACTGCTTTATCACTATCTCAGTGTAAGGGTTTTAGTGATGTGATATGCCATGGCTTGTTGCAAACCAAGTCTGTCCTGCTTGCTGCAGGCAATCAGAGCCAAAGCAGAATCTCTATTGAGAATATTGGAGCAGGTGGATTCAGTTCCTGCCCCTTCTTCTCCAGATTACCATCTTCGCACCCTTCCTGCCAGCCAAAGGTATAAACGGGCCCTAGAATTTCCCACAGGCAGCTATCATCCGTCTTGCTGTACAAGTGCAGTTTCTTTGCAGCTGTCCCCAGTCCTCAGTCTTTGACATCATGCATATTGCAGACACTGTGAAGCTTGCAAAGGTATGGTTTGGAGCGTCCTGTTGCTTTGGCCATCTGCATAAGAAAGGCTGGGCTTTGAGCAATTCATGTTGACATACATGAATACCTGTGGGTGTGTGTACATCAAGGCTCTCAGTAGCTGCAAAGCATGATGTCAAAGTATGTATATTTGCCTGCAGGGCTGCTTACTCATCTCCAGATCACAGACTGGCACATGCTGCTTGTGCATGCTATGACAATGATGATGAAGTCCAGTATAGCAGTGCAGAAGCCGGCAGTGCAGGAGTGCCAGAGTCTTGGGCCGCTGTTCAACCAATGCGCAGGCGCTTAAACTACCTGGTATCAAGCCCTACACAGGAGAGAAAGGTTCCTCTGGCAGTGCAAAAGTACATGAGTAAAGCAGCAGGTACACCGCCTTCAACATGGCATGTGAAGTGGAGTGTGCAATAATGTCCCTGCCAACTGCAGCATTGGAGGAATTGTTGCTTTGGCTAAGCAAGTCTGAAGCTGTTTGGGTCAAATGACATGTCTTCTGTTGTAGCGTCTGGGAGAGTGCAGGTACAAAGTTCACTGCTGACCTTCTTTGCTTCTAGATTCTGGTGAGACATTGATTGGTGAAAAGCACATATGGTGGCCTTGATGGTAGTGAGATTGTACCCCATGTATGACCGCATAGTGCAGTTTGTCTCAGGCCCTACAACAGGGTCTATTTGCGACCTGCCTCAATGACATGTTACACCTCTGGTGCTTGAGCTTATGCTGTTCTGTGCATGTTGCCCATCATCAGCACATCTTTGAAAAAGCAGGCAAGGCCTGGGCTACCAATCATCTTTTCAGCATCACTCTGCAGATGTGTAATGGGATATGGCATGAGTATTGTATCACAGTGTGCATGTGCATGTGCGTGTGCATGTGTTCAAGTTTGGAGGGTTATTCATCTGCAGGCCATACCTCAAACGCCTGCGCCTTGCTTTTGTATGAATGGCAATGCTGACATTGTCTGTTGGTGCAGATCGACCTCAGGAATGGTGGAAGCCTGCCCGTTTAACTGTACAGGATGGGAGAAAGCGAGTGACACAGCACACTTCACGCGGCTTGTCACGGGAGGAGCAATATGACTCTCCAGCCACAGAAAGGTCAGCAAAGCTGTCGCCGCGTATTTGCATTTTGCAATCAGTTTGAAATCCAAGGTCACTGCCATGCTAGAACAACATCCATTTGGCAAAGCACCTTGATTTCTGTTGACCCGCCCCCTTTGCAAGCTTGTATCTATACATGCTTGCAGTGGTGCAAGCCTCATCAACTACAGTACTGGACATTGCATTTACCAGTATCACGTCTATTGATGAGGCAATCTGACTAGCGCTTGCAGAATGCTCAACTGTATAACATCAAGGCACATTTGTGTGATGTGCAGGCTTGCATCCCTTGGGGTGAGTTTCCGGAAATACAGGCCATGCTCTTGCAGGACGCGTTCAGGAATGTTAGCTCCCAGGCCACCACTGCGGCTATCACATCTGCTGGAACAGAGTGATGATGACGTATGATCTCCCAGCAAGTTTGTACAGCAAGTCTATGCACGAGAAAAATGCTGTGAATACCAGCTGAGTGGTATGTGCACGTTTTGTCCAACAGCTGGACAAAGCATGCAGGTCAGAACACCCTTAAGCAGTGGCAGCTATCGACTTGTGTAAGTTTTGTTTGTAGCCAAAAAAGTTTCGCAAGTATGGATGAAGCGGCAATACGAGGCAGGACAGCACAACCAATTTGTCAATCACACGGGGTTCAGAGATAACAGCGTTGAGTCAGAGCGCGAGTGATCAGGCACCTGCACTATCTCGATATGTGATCGCAAGTTGGAAAAGGGTGCACGGCCCGTCTTGGGGTTCAAATCGATGATGCACCGGCAACGGGAAGCTGCTTATTCGATTGTCATTACCTGCTTGCTCCACGCAGCGGCAAATGCCAGCTCCGAACAACCCTTTCCTACAATATAGGTTTTAGGTTTGGTTTCAAGCTCGACTTGGTCAAGGGCAATTCCCGCTTGATGGTACTTCTCGTCACATCTGCACGTTTTCTACTGCGCTTTGGTCATAGCACAAGTTGAAGTGGCATCACTCGTTTGCTGCTTGTGGGCTGTACACCCTTGAACGACAGTCTTGACAGATCTTGCTGTGCATGCGCGGGCTCCTTCTGTCGAGCGCATATTCAAGAGGCGCGCGCCTGCGCTGTCCGCATGAGCTGCAGCAGAGCCAGTTTGGCGTGGCTCACAGTCATAGTGACTGTGTATCTCGCCGGCCAAGTGAGACGATCACAGGCTACAGTGTTTGACCGCGCGATCCAGCTGTCGGCGTTATACGTGACGGCCATTTTTTGGCCGCGTTTAAGGCCTTTTCTCTTGTGCAGGCTGCTGAGGCTCAGACAACAGGCTCGTCCCTGCTATTCACCTCTGCAAATGTTACCGGCGGAATCACGAGCGTAGAGTACACTAGCTGCTCTCTAGAAAAGTCCTTTGTCGTCACTGGCAGCTCGCTCGATCAAACAGAGCTGCAACAGACAACAGGTGTGTGCTATTTTCCGTAGCGCAGTAAGCACAATGAGAACTTGCACTTATTTGAAACCCCAAGACCTGTGATACTGTAAGCTGCAGAACTAATCTGCGTGGCTTGCCGTGCAGTTGGTGCAAGATGGTTTGGTGCCCAGTCAGCCTTGGCATCCGACTTTGCTGTGAGCAATTGCCAAAGCATTACCTTACCAGACAACAGAAGCGCCCAGGTCTACAACAACAGCGCTTCTGCTAAGTGTCAGGTATGTGGCGCACTCTTAGGGCATAAATTTCTGACTGTCCGGCATGTCTCTGATACCATGGCAAACTCTGGCTACAACATCTTGGTTGACCTCTTTTCAACCAGCTTTGACCAGTTTTACTGGTTGAATCAGCCTCTTGAACCAGTCTCTGGAACCAGTATGTGAATCAGTCTCTGGAACCAGTCTCTGCTTGCTAACATTTGAACAGGCTGCTATTCCATACACAATCTGCTGTCAAACCGCCGCTGTCTGCTGGATACTGAACACCTGACTCACACATGTCAACCTGGTGCAAGCAGAGGCGGTCACCATCTCATTTGCTGCAGGTAACATGGCTGAATGACACCAACTACGTCAACCTCCAAGCAGAGATGTCTGGCGGCAGCAAGGACAGCTGGATCATCAGCTTCCCCAAAGACCCAGCAGCCCTGACCAGATTCCTGTGCACCTCCTCAACCAACAAATGCCTCATTGAGCCTCAGACGGCATGCACTCCGGACTCTGCTGCCCTGACTGGAGGTGAAGTAGAGACCATGAGCATTGTGGGAGGCACTTCGGCATGCTCTGCAGGAAGTGGTGATGCAAGCGTGGACGGCACATCACTCTTGTATGGTCTGAAGGTAAGCTTGCAAGCTGTGACAGGTGTGTCAAGTTGCGCATGTGCCCAAAGACTCTCAAGACACATATCAAAGGTGTGCATGTGAGCATTGTATTGAAGCTCAAATCAAGCTACTACATTGCTGACCTCCCAAGTTCTGCCTTTGCATGCATGCAGTCAAACATCACAACTTACAAACCTTCAATATGACGCCTTGTATATGATTGGCTGCATTGTCTTGGCTCAACCATTTTCCGTCCCCTCTCCAGCTGCATCTTCACTCTTTCTGGACATTATGATGTTATTTTCACTCGTGACTCCTCAACCTGGTCTGCAGGCTACATTCTACTCCAGTGTGTACCCAAACTGTGCCAGTCCCAGCTCCAACACCCAGTATGCCTTGCCAGACTTCACCAGTCTGACTCCTGACGCCAGCACACCAGCCCGCTGTGTAGATGCCCTTGATTACCAGGTAAACAACCGCCCCCTGACTGATCATGCGTTTGCAGCTTGCTGCAGCTGCTGAAAGCATGACGATCTTTGGGAATCTGCTGCCAGACTGCACTCAAAGCTGCATATTCAGATTGCCACTCTAGCTGACTCTGAGAGGGCATGTTGTCAGCTGGCTTCTTTGCTCAGCTTGGTGTGTCAGTCATTACTGCCCATACTTGTGTCCCGTGCAATACCCTGAAGGCCTTGATACTTGACAAGAGGCTGTCAATGCTCACCTTATTTGGGATTTCAGCCACAGTCACGGACGACTGCTGTGTTGCAGGTGTACAACCAAACCATTCCCACCACGCCAGCCCTCAGCTCAAGCAGCTACACCAACTGCTATGGCATGGTCTTGGATGGCTACGTCAATGTTGTCCAGAACACAGGCATCAACTTCCTCAATGGATCAGTTGTCTCCAGCTTCTACAACAAGTACCGGGTGTGTGTGCGTTACAATGGGCATGTCAACGTCATGCTTGATGGGCAAACCATTGTTACGTCATCAGCCGGCGGCAACTATGACGCCACCTTGGTGTGTCAAGATGACAATGACCTGCAGCAGGGTTTGTTGCCTCTGACTGTTGAGTACGCCTCAGACCCTACTCAGCAGTCAACCATACTCCAGCTGTTCATCATTCCCATTTCGACGGTGTGGACAGTGGCGAATTCACCAGACCCTAGCCAGCCCTACGGGTACAACTGCTCCTGCTGCGGCCTTTTTGGGTCCTCTGATGCGACATGTGACAGCTGTGGACCATGCTGTGAAGCTCTGAACACATGCGACTTCATGACAGCTTCCTGCACTGGGCAAGCTGAGTTTGGCTCAGTCTTGAGCTCTCCCAGCTCGAGCCCTGAGCTGAGCCCTGTTGAGTCACCTTCCCCTGTGGCTACCACCACACCTGCTGCTACTGCCTCACCAGCAGCAACAGAGACACCAGCTGCCACTGCTGCAGCCACGGCGGCTGCTACAGCAGCTGCTACTGCAGCCCCAACACTAGTCCCCACAGCAACCCCCACATCAGCACCCATTGAGAACCCCACACCAGCCCCAACTCAGTCACCCACACCAGCCCCCACTGAGACTCCCACCCCTGCCCCCACTGAGACTCCGCTGGCTACCGAAACCCCCTACCCATCACCCACCCCTGCCCCTACCCTGGCTAGCTGCACAGACATTGCTCCAAGCAGCCAGTACACCTGCCAACAGCAGCAGAACTTTG
>JAABUP010003147.1_pt1 | contig 29698 bp, 28 predicted proteins | sample 5559201 | NCBI WGS metagenome assembly JAABUP01 (sample SAMN10711887, study PRJNA513373) | rock metagenome | isolation source: Antarctica rocks | place: Antarctica | reverse complement strand
TAATGATGCCTCAATGTACACTGACTGCAGCTTGTCAAAGTAATGCTGCATTGTTCTTAATGCTCAAGCCTTCTTCTTTCAATCTGATGTTGACACTTCTTTCTTGTCAGCTTTTCTCACTCTTGTCATCTCTTTTGACTTGACACTATACATGAAATTCTATCATAAACATCATTCAGAGAACAATGTGTTCATCATCTCTGTCACTTCTCTTCAGCACTTGCATTACTTGTATTGTCTGTGACATTAATCACTCTGTCATACAAACATGCTTTGATCAGTTTGATAGTCTGCCCTCAGAAAGAACAGCATAGTAGAGTTTGTATAACTCTTGAGTTGTGTGCAGAAGAAGAACAAGATTGCAGTGCAGACAGTAAAACAGAGTGTAATATGTTTCAATGTATGATGTAGTAATCACACCTTGAGTTGAAGAAGAAAAAGCAGTCATAAAATGACTGATCCTCAGTACATAGTATGAACTGATGTACACAAAAGGTTTTAAAGACACATGCAAGTTGAGTGCATGATGTGCTGACAAAAAGGCACTGCATGAACATGGTTCAGTGAATTTAGTGAGTATGCATGAATTCAGGGTTGTGCTGAACAAACATGTTTGAGCTGATGTGGCTGCAGCGCTTCTGCTTCATGAATTGAAAGAGTTGTCATGTTAACAACATGTAAGGTATGAGTTAGATTACAGTAAAAAAACATCACCTCACTGGATAATCAAGGACAATTCTTTACAGTAGGGCTGTGTCTAAATATAAAATCAAAAAGCACATCTTAAATCAGCTTCAACACCATCTGAAAGAGAGGATCCTTTCGACTGCACACAAAGTATACGCGTCCTATAGTGGCTTCGACAATCCTACATCGTGGGTGTCGCCTGCTAATGACCGCAGGGGAACGGGGTTATGGAAGTCACCGATTGATTAACCTAGGAGTGTTGGAGCTGCTGGATATGACGTGGATCATGGCCAACTTAGATGCATCTCTACGGACGAGAGATAGCACCATGATAACGCAGATCCCGCGGGCCTTTGCACTAGACATGAGAAGACTCTTTGATGAGATTCGACCTTGATTATTGCGCGTCTACCAAACCTCCGAAAGATTGCTTTGTAGCCAACCCTTAGAGCTGTTGCATAGCATTTAGCAAGCCAATGGATCTGTCGTATCGGAGGGTTTTCTATCAGATGGATTCTCATGCTTCGAGAAACTCACGATGACGCTACGGTATGGCTATTTTTGTAGTTCGCTAAGGTAATGCAATGCCCTCCCTTGCAAGGCAACCAGGCACGCCAGGCTACAGCTCGAGGCTGAGGCACATTACCGCCGGACAGGTAGAGTACAAAGCCAGTGCCCAGCGTGCGTACAAGTACCTCTGTACTTGTTGAACCTCCTACTCATCCTGTCTATAGATAACATAGTATCTAGCTTTCGCTCTTGCTTCCAGTAAATTGACATTTCTACCTCTCGGTCATCTCTTCCAGCGTGTGTGCCAACTTACTTGATCTACTGGACTTGGGGACTTCACTTCCGTCGCCTTCGTTCCGACATATCCTGTCGCTCAAGGGCGCGAGCTCTTTCCCAAGCTTATCCCTGTGCGATCATATGCACCAGTGGGGACGCAGCTGTACGAGTGAACATCAATCATCGCCTGTACTGCGATAGAAATTAAGACTTCAGCCTTATCTCTTGACTCCTTCAGTGTTCGAAGTCAATGCCGTGACGGACAGGTGCAGATGGCATCGCATCGAAAATGGCGGCCTCGGCGAACTCTGATAGACTTGTACTGGGAGAGGGACAAAACAAAGTGGTACTGGAGGATGGTCGCAGCAATAGCAGCATCCTTGATACTTGGAGGGTAAGATGATAGTGGTCCTGACACAGGATATGACGAACCATCACCGCTGACGATCACTTGACAGCTTCATCATCTCCCCAGCAGTGTTTGATGACCATCTAAAGTTCAGTGCGAGCAGAGGCGCTTTGACTATTATTGCAATCATCCTATTAGCTGCTGGTTACTCTTTGTCAATCATGCTCTTCTTCGTCTGCAAGAGCTGGCTTTTTCGTCTAGATGTAATCCTCATGTAAGTGGGCACACTCTTCGTCGTAAGACCGTATCCATTGACCACACAATCCGTAGACCGTGTCTCAGCTCAAGCGTCTTGGGCCTCTTGAATGTCATCTACAATTTCGTCATCAGGTCGTCTCTATCATGGACTCCCACGATTATTACGGCCATCGCTATCGCCCTCGCATCTACAACTATATACGCCATACTTTCCATCTTGATGTTCCACAAAATCTCCATTGTCCGCAGGGCCGACGCCCTCCACCGCCGGCCAAGCTCCTGGCAGGAAGATTCTTCATCACTGCTTCCAGAGGACGACGCGCAGCGACAGCAGCTTCTCCGACTCCTCCGCAAATCGGACGCGGACCGAGCTCCAAGTCCAGCACTTTCACAGAGTACATACCGCATCGATTTGCCCGAGACTGTCAATGTGGCTCGTCAGAGTAACATGTACAACCAATACCCATCGCCCAGCCACCTAGCAACGCCCCAAACTGTTCACGAAGGCCGGTCCAGATCCCAACCTCCACCGACACCAGAGAGAGTACCTGGGGTTTCGCAGATGATGGGTGGGTATGGGAACAATGGGTCTACGTCAACTCTGAGTCGGGATCTCAGTTCTGCTAGCAGGGAGCAGAGAAGGCAGGAGATTGAGATGGATCAGAGGATGGGGCAGCGATATGAGGTTGCGGCGGACAACGGACCGCCATCAATTTCAAGAATCACGAGGGTACAAACGGACGGGTTGGGATTAAGATAGTGTCGTCTGGTGTTATGTACTGTTCAATCGCAACGTACCATAAGCATCCGATGGGCACCTCGTGTTAGTGACGGGATGTGTGACTAGTTTTGAATATCATCCACTAAATGCAGGCATAATACATCGAAGTCGCTCGTGCTGGGATATAATCATCCCGAGACCTGTACTGTATCGTTCTAGAAGTCACGGATGGCAGATCTACATTAGCGGCATATGCCCCTGATAATTCCTCCGTAATCGACCCTAATAGATCTGCGGTAGGTAGATGTTGCTGGACCTCGGCAACTCTGCCCTCTACGAAATGCGACTCGGCATAATTCATAGCAGTAAGCTCATGGCCTTCATGATAACAACATTTGCAAGTTTCAGTCACGTCTTCATAGCATAGATGTTCTGTGTTCATAGCACGATAATCCCATAACGACGGCCACTTCCTACCGCGCAGCCTTCATCAACCCCCCTCCCTCGCATCATGGTCGAATACGCAACACTCATCAAGCCTCCAAAAGTCGACCCTTCAAAGTCCGCGATCGAGAATGTCCTCGAACTAACCCCCCTCTCAGCCATCGGTCCAGTAAGCCAGCTCTCCCCCACCCCGTTCCCTCCCCCAGTAACTAACCCCTCCTTCCCCTCCAGGACATCTTCACCAACACCCGCCCACTCTGGCACCCCCCCGGCGCACGCGGCATCTACGGCGGCGCCGTGATCGCCCAATGCCTCTCCGCCGCCCAACGCACCGTCCCCGCACACTTCACCGTGCACTCGATGCACTGCTACTTCGTGCTCGCCGGCGACGCCGAGATCCCAATCCTCTACCACGTCGAGCACGTGCGCGAGGGCAAGAGCTTCGCGACGAGGACGGTTCAGGCAAGGCAGAGGGGGAGGTGTATTTTTACGGTGACGATGAGTTTTGTGCGGGAGGGGAGTGGCGGGAAGAGGTTGGTGGAGCACGAAGCGGAGATGCCGGATGTGCCGGGCCCGAGTGAGGGGGGCCAGGGAAAGGGGGACGAGGGGGAGGGAGGGCCGTTCGAGAGTCAGCGGATCGAGATTCTAAATAGTACGCTTTACACCACACACTGTGACGTTGAGTTGAGCAGAGCAGAGTATACCGATGCTGAGCCTGTGGTTCAGATGAATCGACACGTCCGCACGAGAAGAAGACGCGACAGTGGGTCAAAGCGCGAGGCCGGATCTCGCCCGACGGCGGCTACCAAGCGCACCTCTCCGCGCTGGCCTACATGTCCGACAGCTACTTCATCGGCACCGTCTCGCGGGTGCACAACCTCTGGCGCTTCGCCGCGCCCCGCAACGGTAAGAGCAAAGGGTTCGAAGACAAATCGGTCCGGAAGCACTTGAGCGACCTCGCCGAGCTGGAGGAACGCGAGAACAGGGATTCGGCGAGGTGGAAGGATGGAGAGAGGCCGCAGATCGGGATGATGGTTAGTGTGGACCATACGATTTATTTTCATAATCCGAGGGCTTTCAGGGCGGATGAGTGGATGTTCACGGAGATGGAGAGTCCGTGGGCGGGGGACGGGAGGGGGTTGGTGTTGCAGAAGATTTGGAGTAAGGAGGGGAAGTTGATTGCCAGTTGTGTTCAGGAGGTGAGCTTTCCCACGGTGTTGAGATTAGTAAGGAGTGGGATTGTTAATGGTGGTATAGGGACTTGTACGATTAAAGCAAGATGAGGAGTCAGCGTCATCGAAGAGTAAGCTGTAGTTGGTTACTGTGTCTTGTATAGAAAGATTTCTCAGATAACCTCACCCAATGTTTATATTCAGATCGGGTAGACCAGCTACATATTGGAGCGACAATGAATCTCAGCACGCGTGATAGTGCGTTGTGGGCTCTCCATAACAGCTTTCAGCTTCAACGCGTACAGCGGCTCAACCTCACCGTTGACGACCGCGTCTCCCACATTGCGTAGTAGCATGAAAGGCTCCAGCACCTCTTGCCCTTCCTCTTGAACCTTGAGCTTCCGCAACGCCCACACCGGCGCATTATGCTTCACGAGATCACAAAACGTCTTGATATTGCTACAAACGACATAAACGGCTTCACGAAAGCAGAACTGTCTACAACAATATTCGAGATCGACCTGGACTTTGAACCGCCTGATCAGCCGCATGTAGCGGGGTGGGATGAACGTACCCTGCGAGCCCACCGTCCAAACCGTGCCCAGACTGGCACCCGTGATGCGAACGGAGAAGGGCTGCGTGCCATACATGATTGCGGCCGCTTCATGGTGGACAGCGCGGCTGGTCGCTAGGATTGCCGGCTCCAGGCTGTTGTGTTGCCAGCGTAGCCAGTCTTCGTAGGGGTCGAGGTCTATACCGGATGTGAGTTTCGCCATGGATAGGCGTTTTCTCGTCTCTTTGTGCAGGAGGAGGCGGTAGATGTGGTTGCGGATTTGGGCGGGGAGGTCGAGGAACCTGAATGGCTGAGGTGTAGCGTTGGATGGCGCGTTGCGTTGGCATGTGCTCTTATCGGTCGGAGGATTTGGCTTGGTGAAGGTCTCTATTGTCCTTGACGGTGTTGATACGGAGCATGTTGGATGAGAGGCCATTGGGTAGGAATCGAAGATGGAGATCGGAGGCCAAGAGGATCTGCTGACGGCTGAGCTGCGTGATGTCGAGGTCTGAGTATCCAGAATTTTATAGAAGGATGTCAAGTGTTACGTCAAGATAACCGAAATTGACTTGGGAGAGAGAATATCGTAGGACAGATAAGCAAGTCGTGTTGGCTATATTCAAATATGGACGAGGAGCTAACCATGATGATAGCAGATGTGGGTAAGAACGCCTGCCTAGCATGCTCTAAACCGGACGACGACAGAATATGCCCACAGAACACTATGACTAAGAAAGAGTAGAGTTGTAAATGCGATCAGAAGTAAGGAGCACCAAGGATTGAAAAGCTGAAAAGACATGGACGCAGTGGTCTAGAATGTCAGGCACAGAGGTATTTCGATGATCTTCAGGGCTGCATTGTAAACAACAACTGACTGTGCCAAAGTGAACAAATCAACCGTGACGAACAGCACTCGAAGATAATGGATTCACCGGATTGTCACGGCTACTCGAGCGTGATAGGAGACGCTGACTCTCTGACTAGTTCAGGTGGTTCAGCTTCACAAGCCTTTATGAGCTCCTGAACTCAGGCAGTCCATTCAGGTCTAGGGTGGTCAAAGATTATAATAGAACTAACCGTTGGGGAAGAAAGAAACTTAGGAGAAGCTTGGTGGAAGTAGAAGTGGACACTAGTGTTGAGCTAAACGTGTGACTGTACCTGTGTCAGGGTCGAAGAGAAGGCGAGGCGCTTGACAGCTTCAGCTGGCAGTCTTTATTGCTCTTACACAGAACTGATAGTTTTCACATATGCATTATTATTATTAGTTACTGTTAAATAATCTAATGTGTAGCGATATCATGGCGGTCGACATTCATGCCGCTCTTAGTATAAAATCAACACCTATACCACATGATCTCTTAAGAAGAGGCATATAGCCTTGCGTACTTGTAATCTTGCATGTCTGCAGGTCTACCCCACTCAATCTCTCGCCACCGCAACAGTGAGAGAATCCTCAAAACATCAGTGGGTAAATCCTTGAGAGATCAGAAAATGGCTGTTTAGTGACTTGAGTTCGACAGGAAATCGTACGATGACAGAATCAGCAGAATGCGTGGAGCAGCTTGGCTTGGGAAAGTTCGCCTACAACCTCGACAGTCAAGGCATCTACAGCGGCCTCTTTTTCGTCCTTATCCCCTTAGTCTACCTTATACTCACCGTCCACCTGAACAAACGTATCCCTTGTACGAAATGCACAAACGTGCCAGAAAGATTCGTGTTCGGGACCCTCGTCTTCATCGTCCTCCTCGGGGTCACTGTGGTCCAAGCAATCGCGATCCCTGTCGCCTACCATTGCAGGAATGTTCAATCGACTGGGCCTGGGGACTATAAGGCGATGTGGATTTGTTATGGACTCATAACGGGGAATCTCATCCTCATCTCGTGTTGCGCATGGTGTAATTTGCTGATCAACCTGTGGAGGGGCTCGGAGGGGGAGCCTCATCTCAACATCTTCATTGTGCAGGTGACGATGGCCCGTGTTGTGTGGATGCCCGTCCTGTTTATGTTCAAAGGTCTCGTGGAAATCGTCAAGGGAGCGCAGTATTGCTGTTGCGCAAGGGAGTCGAAGAGAAAAGACAACGCTGATGTCGAGATGGGTCATACAGCCGGACACGCGAGAGCTAGGTCGAACAACAACGGCAGTGAAGCAGTGAGAAGGGAAAGTAGTAGCACTACCACGAGGAATGACGAGGCTCCGCCCCAATACACAGCGTCGACGGCAACATAAAGTTTGGAGTTAGCAGGCTAGGAAGTCCCAGGGTCATCTTGAAGTGTGGAGTGAGAAGAAATAGGAGTCCCAGGGCTGTATTGGGTGGGAATAGTAACGAATTTAATAACTATATAGTTGATGGGAAAAAGGAGAGGAAGACTATATACACAGTGCCTGACACCATGGGCCAACGGAGGAAACAATAACAGGGATTGTTGAAATGCTACATAACAGGACCCAATTGATCATCTGTTAGGGTAAAGTAGGATCAGATATATTTTCAAGATGAGTAAATAGAACCGAATCATCGGAAGGCAGTGATAAGTCTTCGCTGCTGATTAGTAATGAACCGAATTTCGGAGCTATCGTAAAAAGGCTTTCGGAATTACCCCGCGGCGAGTCATACCCACCCCCACATTTCATCACAGAAAACTCACTTTTTGGAAAGGTACGAGTACACAACGGTCATAGAACGCGGTTAGAGGAGGAACATTGGGGATTACATATCACTTCGATATCATTTGAGGACTTGTAAATGTCAGTTCGCTCATCCCTCTGCAAACCCAACTGCTAAGACTTACTGTAGAGCTCTTCACCTTTACCATGCCCATGTAGGCGCAAACTCAATGATACCGACATTGTAACTGCTGCGTGGATGCTGAATGAAGAATGGCAGGCTTAAGGATCCTTCGAGGAAATATAGACGGTTCAAGCCCTTGGACATACCAAATCGGCAATGGCCCTCGCAAACCATCGACAAAGCTCCGCGTTGGCTGGCTACAGATCTCCGAGATGGAAACCAATCTCTGGTCGACCCTATGGTACGATATTTTGCAATTGAACACGGTCGAGCTCTGGTGTTCTATTTTGTGGACCGGCAATGTTGATATGTATATACGCAGGACGGCGATCAAAAATTCCGATACTTCAAGATGCTTGTCGAACTTGGCTATAAAGAAATCGAAATATCCTTCCCATCCGCCTCGCAAACAGACTTCGACTTCACCAGGCGGGTAGTCGAAACACCTGGTTGTGCACCAGACGACGTGTGGCTTCAAGTCCTATCACCATGTCGAGAAGACTTGATCCGAACGTCGGTCGACTCCCTCCACGGCGCGAAGAAAGCTATTCTTCATTTATACCTTGCAACAAGCGAATGTTTTCAAAAGATAGTATTTGGGTTTACACAGGAACAGAGCATAGAGCTAGCGGTCAAATGCACCAAGTATGCAAGATCAATAACGAAGGATGATCCGAGTCAAAAGCGGACATACTGGGCTTACGAGTTCTCGCCGGAGACTTTCTCGGATTCAGATCCGGAATTCATAATTAGAATATGCGAAGCTGTGAAAGCTGCTTGGGAGCCAACAAAGGAGAACCCCCTGATCTTCAACCTACCAGCGACGGTCGAGATGTCGACACCGAATGTCTACGCGGACCAGATTGAGTACTTCTGCCGGAATATGACAGAACGGGAAAAGATCTGCGTGTCTTTACATCCGCACAACGACCGAGGATGTGCTGTTGCGGCGGCCGAATTGGCGCAGATGGCTGGCGCAGATAGAGTGGAAGGAACCCTCTTCGGCAACGGCGAGCGGACCGGTAACGTCGACCTTGTCACCCTCGCCCTTAACCTCTATACTCAAGGTATACATCCAAATATCGACTTCTCGGACATCAACCCTATCATTGACATCGTCGAAAAAAGTAATAAAATTCCCATACATCCACGAGCACCATATGGCGGGCAACTTGTTGTCTGCGCATTCAGCGGGTCTCATCAGGACGCCATCAAGAAAGGCTTTCAGAAACGTAAGGAGGATAGTGCTACAGCAGAAGACCCCTGGCAACTGCCATATTTGCCGTTAGATCCGCAAGATATTGGCCGTACTTATGAAGCTATTATCAGAGTCAATTCTCAAAGTGGTAAGGGTGGTGTTGCATGGATCATACAGAGGAGTTTGGAGCTCGACCTACCTCGTGGACTTCAAGTCGCATTCTCGAAGATCGTACAGAAAGAAGCCGACGAAGTAGGCAGGGAATTGCTACCCAGAGAAATCCAGATCTTGTTCGAGAATGCGTATCACCTAAAAACGAATCCGAGGTTTACAATGGTGGATTACAATATCACGGCGGACCGGTCAGCATCGCCTGCTCCCCCTGAGAAGGGCAGGAGCCAAAACACACAAAACCTCAAGAGGATGTTCAACGGTGTCATTGCTATTGACGGGGTAGAACATACGATCAAAGGCGTGGGAAATGGAGCTATCTCATCTCTTGCCAACGCCCTGCACACGCTAGGAATAGACCTAGACGTCGCAGATTATAAGGAGCATGCTATCGGTGGAGGTAGACACGTCAAGGCAGCTACTTACATTGAGTGTACGGCGACTGGCTCGCAAGAAAAGGTGTGGGGCGTTGGGATCCATGAAGATGTGGTTCAAGCTTCTCTGATAGCGTTGCTGTCTGCAGCGTCTTCGGTTGGTGCTTTCAGATCTATATAGATCGTAAACATACTGACCTAGATTCATAGTTCGTCTCAAGTCGACCAAACACGCCGATGCCATTCAGGGCGAAGAGATCTGATACGCACACAAAGGTTGATCTATCGGATTTGAAGCTGAACGGGAGTCCGAAGAGTGGACCAGACGCTGTCGCCGTCTTGGAGGCAAAAGTTAATGGGGGTGTAGAATTTTGAGTGAGAAGCTTTGATCATTGGTATGTTTATATGGGCCGGTGTATACGGGAAACCTAAAACTCTGCATCTACACCAATACGGCAATTTTCACAGATCACAAATATCAAGCCAATTTCTCAAAGACAGTATTTATGAGACTTTTCTTGCTACCCAATGTGACACTCGGTACATATTCTGCAGCATGCTTTCGGGATCCTGGATATAGCCTGTCTCTGCAGGGCGTAGTTGATGCTTTTCGATCTTGAAGCCCATCTTCTCTACCAGCAACACCACCTCCTCATCCGTCAACTCTACACTTCCCGGCTCTCCAATACCTTCCTGCTTCCTCTTCTCCTTACTCACACCATCAACATCTCCCTCCTCCGCCTTGCCGATGGGCCCACTCTCCTCAAAATGCCAAAGCAGCGGTCCAAGATTGACCCACAACCCACCCTCCCTCAAACAATGCCTTATCGTCTCGACATACCTCATCAAGTTCGGCGCCGTATCTACAAAAAACACCGTGGCAACCGCATCATAACAATCTCCATGCGCCTCATCCCCATACAATACCACAAAATCCGCAGCCGTCATACTCATCCCCTCAAACGCATGCGTCTGCCTCTCCATCTCCTCCCCATCTTCCTCACCCACCCTATCCGTCTCCTCCTCGAGCGCCGTAGCAGGATGCACATCCGGCACCCACACACCCCTCAACTGATACTCCCGCGATACGTGATTCGAAAACCCCAGCGCAAACGGAAACACCTCCCACTCCTCCGCCCGCGTCGTGTGGTTCAGCACCCAACTCCCCGCCAGCAGCGCATGATACGAGATCTCATTACCCTCGGCGCTGAAGCCCGCGCGACATACCTCAAACACTAGCCTCCCGAGTCCCGCGCCGGGGATGAGCACTCTAATACCGCTTTTGTCGGTATGCGACGCGTATTCGGCGGCTAGGTCGCGCAGGACGGGGTCGTAGCAAGCGCGACGCTCGACGGCGCCGGCGGCGCTCCAGTCGCGGTAGAGTTGGCGGATTGTGGTGCGGGCTTTGGACAGGTCGGCAGGGGTAGCGGTGCCTTGCCAATCGAGGGATGACGGGTCTGTGGGTGTTGGGGAGTTGGGGAGGTTGAAGGCTGAGAGGCCGGTGGAGAGGATTTTGTCGGCGATGTCGGCGTTTGCGTCGATGGCGGCGTCGACGCGGTCGAGGGTCGTGAGGAAGGAGAAGGGGGGTGAGGCGAGGAGGTGCCAGTGGGAGGAGGGGAGGGCGTAGAAGTTTTGGCGGCGGAGGTGCGTTATGTTGTAGTGCGCGGCTTTGCGGTACTGGCTGCGAATGTCAATATTTCGAGTGGAGGACTGCAGAATGGACGACACAGAGACGTGGTTGAAGGGGTGCACAAATCGAGATTTAAATGTCCACGATAGCTGTTTATAATTTGGAGAAGCTGATGAAATAGGAAATAAGATAGACATTCTGCAGATGATAATGGTTTAAGCAATGGAATGTAGATCATTTAAGAGGACCATCAGCGTAACAGACACTTGACATACTAGAAAGAATCTAGGGCTGCAAACAACACCCTCTTCTCCTCCGGATCTGAGAAAGGATCGAAGTCCCCTCCCCATTCTCCTTCTCCGTCCATCTTGACTCAGTACCCACCGAATTCGCGCTTCAGGCCCGCGACAGTATTCGAGTAAATTACGTCAGACACATTTGCAGAGTGAAGCAATTCAATGTCAATAGATTTCCCGAACTGAACGAGCACCGACCTCGAAGCTCCCCCACCTCCGCAACAAACACACAACCCCCATCATCAAGCATGGCCTCCGACGCTCCAACTTCCCATCCCTCAGCGCACGAACCAATATCTCCCTCTCTCAAACCCCTCCAACTCTCCCTCCCACTCCATAACTCCGCACACACGAGAATCCACATCCACCTAACCATCCTCACAACCACACTCCTCCTCTTCCTCACCACCACATCCACCGACCTCCCCTCTACCTCCGGCGCGCTCAGTTCTCTGGGGAGTTTCGTGTATGCTATGCCTGACGTAGGTCCCCTCTCCTTTCCGCCTCTACACATCACTACCCTTCTTATCACACCAATCTAACAGGGAGGCTGATCATATTGTGTCTCGGCAGCGACTACAAGCTTCGAACACACTGAGTACAGCACTCTACACGCGCAACTCGAGCATTGATTTCACGACGCGGGTGGCGAAGATTTTGGCAAGGAGGACGGGGATGCCGGTGTATGTAGGTGGGACTGTTAATTTTGGGGTAGCGGGGATGGGGCCGACGGTTGAGGAGGAGGTGGAGGGGTTGAAGGGGGTGGTTGATGTTGTGTTGGCGGAGGTGGGTAAGAAGAACAAGGAGGGTAGGGAGGGGAAGGGTGGATTGTAAGAGTGACGGGAGGAGGATGGATGTTGGCTCCAGGAGCAATTCGTGGGGATCATAGAGTTGCAATACGCAAAAGAGGGACGGCTGCGGCCTCGTTTGGCGCAATTCTACGCTGTTGGTTGGATGAAGATGTACTGCGCGACATACGATAGTCATAGATGGCTGGCTTACAATCGACTTCTACCCAATACACTCCCTCCATCAATCGTCACCACCGCCCCATTCACATGGCTACTCGCTCTACTCGCCAAGTAGACCACCGTTCCCGCGATATCCTCCGGCCGTCCCAGTCTCCTATTCGGATTCGCCGCCGCCAGCGCCTTCTCGCCACCCTGCAACTCCATGAGTCCACTGGCCATCTTCGAGGGGAAGAAGCCTGGTGCGATAGCATTGCAAAGAATATATCGAGGGCCGAGCTCGACGGCAAGATTCTTGGTCAGATGGATAACGGCGGCTTTGGAGGCAGAGTAACCGAATGTCGCGTTCTCTCCGAGACCGCCGACGCCTATGCCGGCAATGGAAGCGGTCACAATGACTCGAGAGGGGTCATCGATGGACGCATTTTTCTGAAGAAGGGGAGCGAACCTGCTCACCATCAGTATAGCAATCTTGGGCAGCTACAGCGCACAGCTGCACGTGGAGATAAGATGTCAACACCCACAATCTGATTGTATTGAACACACTCTTTACATTCAAATCCATCACCTTGGCAAACGCACTGTCCGGATGCGTATCAAACGGTGCCCCCCACGTCGCCCCCGCGTTCGCAAATAGGATATCCACATGATCCGTCGTCTTGCTCACTTCAGCCACCAATCTCTCGACCTCGGAGAACTCGGCGCTGTCGGCGGGAACGGAAATAGCTTGGGCACCGGGACGCTTGTTGGACAGGGCGTTGAGCGCCGCGCAGGCTTCGTCGCAGGCGGTGGCTTTGCGGGAGGTGATGTAGACTTTCGAACAGCCCGCCTGAAGGAAGCTGTTGAGGATAATACCAATCAGCGAGTCCAATTGATGATACGATGGGAAGATGGGGGGTGAAAGGTACCCGGATGCTGCGTGTAAGCCCAATCCTCGAGATCCGCCTGTTACGACGGCGATTTTGCCTTCGAGGGAGAAGATGTTTTGGAAGTCATTGAGTTTAGTCTGTGCTTCGGCCGTCATGATACGCGAGGTACTGATGTGGAATTTCGGGCGATAGAAAGATAATGATAGTGCTTTAATTGAGCTACACAAATCTTTGCGTACAGGAGCGTCGGACTCCTTTCGAGTGAGACATTATTGTGGGGTTAGAAACAGCAGTGGATGCCGAGGTTCGGCAACGGCGAAACATTCATCCAATATACCAACCCCCTTTTGTTGATGTGTTACCTGTGCCGTTAAACTCCATACTTCGTTTACGTTCACTCAAGACTCAGAAACATTTCCCCAATAGTCAAAAGTATAAGATCTAGACGGCGATTCGAACACAGGAAAGGAGTAGGTCTAACCTCCACGTTGCCTTTTTCCAAAAGTGCAAAAGTGAAGACGGTGGGAGCTGCCACCACTGCTGCATTCCGCACAGACGGGCGCGAGGGATGAGCGCGCAGACCAGCACCTGGTGCTTCTTACAAGGAGTTGGAACAAGCTAATTTCACTGAATTCTCTGTTCGGTAGAGTATTACATAACCTCGAGACCGTGTCAATAGCGTAGAGTTTGCCAGAGGAAAGGGGCTAACACTTCTGGGGGGCATCACCATGGAGGATGTTCATGAACGACACGAAGATCACGGGGGGTCTATTGCAGATGGGTTCGAGAGTTTGTGTTCGTAACTTTCGTTGTTATGTTTTGTATGCGTTCTGTAACGTATATGATGCAAGAACTTACCTGAACTCCTTCGATGCAAATGCTTCGCTATAACGCCGTTGGTTCAATGCTCATTCCCGAAGCGACGCAATCTGTTAGCGGTAAGTCAAATTTCCTCCGGAAGCAAAGAGGAGAGGATGAACGGGAGTGCAGCTAGCGCCTCGCTCTTGTTCTCCTCGTCGTGCGCCTTGGGCCAATCTCTTCCTCGCCCTCCTCCTCCTCATCATCGTTGCCGTCTCTATGTTTCCTCTTCCTCTGCGGCGCAGGACGAGCGGTCGGCTTCTGCGGGTTTTGATGCTTCCTCGTCTTGGCCCTCTCTTTGCTCTCCACCTCGAGATTCCCGAGGTGCTGCGTGTAGATGGATCCCTTCTCGCCCCTCTCCTGGATGGCTCGGAGCCTGTGTGGCCCGTCTTCTTCCACCTTGGCCAAGCAAAGCTTGTGGGTCAAGGTGCCTTCGTGTCGCCATTGATTGCGGGGTGGATAGTCGGCGGGGAGCTCGCCCCTCTCGCAAGCGTGGATGAAGTCCTTCGCCACTTCCTCGAGCGCAGCAGATCTTCCCAAGCGCATTCTGTTCCTCGCGTCTGGCTCTCTGGGTAGCGAGCGCTTCTCAACGCGAATGTTGAGGTTCGCGCAGATCAGTGGGAAATCGAGGAGCTTTTCGAGGCAGTAGAGATGCACGTAGCCCGCGTTATGTTGCGGGTCCGTGTTTGCGTCTCGGAAGGTCTGCTCGTCAAAAGCCACGCGGTATTGGCCTTGGTTGATGCAGTTGTTCTTGCCGTAGCAGTCTTCGAAGCGGCAGCGAGAAGAGGTGTATGTAGGGTAGCGGCGTGCAGAGTCTGCCGGATTCTTCTGGATCTGGAACTGGAGGCCGCTTCTCTTGGAATCGAAGCCACTCGGTGTATGATGAAGAGGGTGCTCAAAAAGGTAGCGGTTTAGCTGCGCCGCGGAGTAGGTGTTCCCCGCCTGAAGCTCGCCGAAGGAGGTGTAGCTGAAGTCTTGCCAGCTTGGTGGGGTGCAAGCCAATGCAGTATAGTGGTCTTCTGGTTTGTAGTCAGCAATCTTTGCGGCGCGAGAATTCTTGCCTTTAGTGGAATTTGTTTTGATCCATGGTTTTTGGCGATCCACTCCCCAGCCCCGCGTGATGGGTATCAGCCCGCTTTTCGCTCCTTCTCCGTCAGTTTTTCTGATCTTGTTTGGCCTTGGAGATTCCTCGACCTCCGTTTCATAGTCAGAGAGTGCGAGATCTTCGGGATTTGAGCTATCGCTGCCTGTCGATGAGTTCCTTCCCCGCTGCGGTAGAGGGGTGAAATGCCGCGATGAGTTTGGTATTTGGCTGCCGTAGAGAAGAAAGGATGGATCCACGATCGGTCCATTGAATTTGGTCGGTGGTAGGCCGAAAAGTACCTGTCCTGCGTCAGTGATGTCGATTGCAGGGAGATAATCAGAAGGTATCTGCCCTGCGTCAATCATGTTCGGGTCAGGGAAGTCATGGAGATGTGGTAGATCGATAGGTGATGGCCAATTGAAAATAGGCTGTGATGGGGTTTGGCCCTGCTCTGTCAGCGGGTAGGGATTAGTCAACGGTAGTGTGGTTGGTGATGGATAGCTTGTGGGTTGCGCAGGCTCCTCGAAAAGCTCCTTCAAGAGATCGCTCATGGTTGGTGAAGGTTGGGTAGCGATGCTTTGGAGATAGCTTCCGATCTCGGGTGATGCCCGCAGAGGGATGTTCTCAAGTTGCGAGGTCAGCTCGTCATCTCCGCATGCTGCCGCAATGTCCTGCATTGTGTGATCAGTCATGGCTACGGTGATGATGTAGCAATCAGGGTTTGTCTTCGGAGAGGTCTATTATGATGCTTCGAAGCCGGCAATCCTGCTAAGAGAGGCGTTCATCCCAATACTTAACTCGAATTTAGAACAAAGAGCTGCATCCATTGCTTTGTCCAGGATGCTTGGTAGAGCCATGAAGCCTTTGTTCAAGGGCTTTGTTCGAGTACAATACCACTGTGGAATCCAGGATAGCCTTTGTTATTGAGAAACAAAGACGAGAAGCTCGAAAAGAGAGGCTGTCCTAGGAACCCACGCTGCAAGACCGAATAGAACATGGTGTTGATGTTCTGAGGCGAGAGCTTAGGGCAACCGATCCACCTTCACTCTAGTGCTATCCTCAACTATGGAAACCACTTCGTCGGGCCAGTCAGCCAACCGCATAGCTTGAATTGAGTAGGACCTCATCCTCTATCTTCAGCACTGGGCGATCTCAAAACTAACAACGTATCCTCGAAAGGGACTGCCTGCAAATTCACCAATTTCAACTTCTGCTTCCAGGGCATTTTGAGAACCTACAACACTCTCCATTCATAAACGTGGAGTCAAGCAGCCCTGTACCTCAAGGCTTATACCCGCTAATCTCTTTTCATCCTTATGTGGTATCCTTGTGTTACATTAGGTTGCACAGCGGACCAAATTTGATTATCAGAATCGATGAATACAATATCGAACTGAAAACAGCAACGTGAAACCCGTAAGGTTTCTAAAGGATCACTAAGAAGACCACTGGAGTTTTGCTCTTCACCTATTTTTGAGACTTCTTCTGGCAAGGAAGAATCAGGGCAGAAACATACACGGAGGCTAACGGAAGGAAGATAGAAGCAGCTTGCGGCCATAGATTTCTGATAACATTGATTGAGAGGCATCATCCACATTTGAAGACAGCGGTTTGGAACCCGACCAGCTGTATACCGTATACCGGAAATCCCATGGGACGAACGGAAGAGCTCGTCGATGCAAAGTCAGGCGCGGATAGGTACTCCGATGGGTTACATAAAGGGGATCAGAAAAGCCCACTCGTTTGATAGACAATTCCGCAAAGCCAGGAACCCAGCCATTAGAATCACCAAATTTCATCGTACTCTTTGACCAAAGTGCTCAGGGATGCAACACGACAATCGCCAGGAGCAGCCGAACCCTCGGGAGAGTCTCTCCAACGGTGTAGGATTTAGGTCTAGAACGGAGGCTCTTCTGACACCCGTTAGCATATACTCGGCATAGATATAGGACGGAAGCAGTTATGCTAGCGACAAGCAAGCTAATGGTTTCAGAAGGTCTCCAAGATATAGATATCCACATGAATTTCAGAACAGGTCTGTGATAACGTTATGGGGTTTCATCATATGAAGCTTGCAGCTACACGCCGGATCGGGGAGAACAAAGCGGATTGGTGTCCAGTGACGACCTACCGCGCACATAAGATGCCCCAACCCCCTTTGCAGAAACCTTTACCGAGCACAAGTCACGTAGCGACTGCAATGAGATTCTTGGAAGCCCGGTGGGTGTTTCGCTGTGCATAGGTAGGTCTCCCGGAAGAGCTGGTGATAGCCATAGTGCATGCGACATGTGGATGATATCTAAATGGAAATCATCGGTTGGTCAATGACCAATTGAGAAGTGGCTTCGGGCTTTCGATGACAAGTCAAGCTGAGAAAAGAATCACATTTAACCCGTTTGCATACTTAAAGTCGAGATTTGCTGCGCGAGCTAGGTATGCTTACTCATCAGGAGCTAACCTGATCTCGGCCTCGCCTCCGTCAGTCAATTGTTCCATCAGGTTTGCCTCCCTGAAGGTCTGCCAGTCATAGATACAGAGTGGTGTACGAGACCATGCGAACCTCGAGAAGCCAGCCTATCATCTTCACGAAGACTTGCTTTTGAGCGCTGCTTCGCAGACATATCATGCAAGACCAATATTAATAATCCGCACACCCACAACATGCCGAGTACAAAGTCTTACGCGTCTATGTAGCAGCCTTGAGATTCCATGACTGTTCCCCGCTATCACACGCAGTGGCGCTCTTCCAGTGCTTTCTTCTTGCTTCTTGTCCAACACAGCCTGCTTAAGTTATTAGATTCGGGCCTCTAGCCTTGGAGGCCTACGTCTTCCGTGCTGCCTGCTTTACTGATGTATATAATGTGGCCTTGGTGCCTGTCCTAGAATCAATATCAAAGTTTCTCCAATTCCTACTCCAACTACAACTATATTCATCACTATCACTCATTCTTCAGGACCGCACCTTTGAACGTCAATTAAACAAGCACCGTCATGCCTTCAGTCCGCTACTTCAATCAGACCGCTCCCTTCTGGGACTTCATCGCCAATCTCGAATCAACCGCCGATCATCCCTTCTTCAGTGCCTACAACCCTGACGCTCGAGAAGGACGCAATACTGGGAACCGTCACCGCGGCAGCCCGGCAAACTACGAGGATCCGCCACCTCCACCTCCACCGCCACCGCCACCAGAATCAAACTATCCAGAACCGCCTCATCACGCCCACCCTCCTCCCCCACCTTACCCGCCTCACAATTATGAAGGACCGGGCTGCGGCTTCGGTCGTCATCGTGGAGGTCCTCGACACGGGGGCTTCGGTGGACATCGCGGCCGCGGTGGCTTTCCGTTCGGCGGTCCCCAGCCCTTCGACCTAAACTCTATCGCGCAGTATTTCCAGCAACATTTCGGCGTCGACCCTGAGACCACTGCCGACGAGAAGGATGGCAAGGACAATGGAAAGGACTTCACTCCTTCGGCCGACGTCTTCGATACCGAGGATGGATACATCATCCACGTTGCGCTTCCGGGAGCGAAGAAAGAGGACGTGGGCGTCAATTGGGACGCTGATAAGAGCGAGCTGAGCATCGCTGGGGTTGTCTACCGACCGGGCGATGAGGACTTTCTGAAGACACTCGCTATGGGCGAACGGAAGGTTGGCGTCTTTGAAAAGAAGATCAGGTTAGGGAGCAGGGCTAGTCCAGCACAGGTGGATGCGGATAGCATCTCCGCGAAGATGGAAGACGGAGTTCTTATTGTCACAATTCCAAAATTGGATAGAGAGTACGTTGAGATTAAGAAGGTGGATATCGAATAATGGAGGAGCGGAAAGGATAGTCGACAGCGGTAACCTATGATGTGTGTTTATAGTTATCTAGTCAAGATACTACTTCTCCAGATTTGATGTTTCCCTTCTTGTGCATGTGACGCTGGGACTTTCCTTGTCGTGTCATACTGTGCGTGTCGTTTGCTGGCTGCCATAGCCAGCGAGCATTGATCCTCTTTGTCCTCCTTCGGGCCTATGTCATTGATCTCAACTTTCTTAGACAAAACGAACCTGCAGTATTCCTATTCGTCATGATTTCGGGATGTGAAGCTTCTTCCTCAGCTAGGCCACCTTCACTCTGCCAATTTGACATAGTGGGCGATCGTCAAAAGCTCTTCGAAGCCCTCAAGTACAACGATATCTCCCCATGTCCAACCAAAAGGCCTTAAGAGTAAACAGAATTGTGCCACTCGAAGCCGGCCGCAGGCAAGCCAGTGCGTTCGAGCCCTCCCCTAGACAACCATCAACAGTCGTGATGTTCCAGTTGTAGTTTGCGCTCGGATCGTCCGGCCAGTCATAGCCCATAAATGTTGTACGGATTAAACTGGCCATGGACGTTCTTGAATCTGCTTTGAGATGGATGAAGACAGAGCGTACTCTGTTGTAGTTGAAAGAGGCTTCATCGTGGACTTGTCGTGCCCTATCCAGGATTGCAGGCATTCGAGAAAAGATAACGATGGAGTCATTTTCATCGCGGTGCTCTCCTGGTAAAGGAAGGTATCGGAACGGAACAGCTAGGGAAAACGAAGGCGGAGTGGCAGGGTGACCCAATGCCATTGTGCAGCTCTCCATTCGCGATTTTGATCATCAAATGATGTAGTTGGTAATAATCTGCCATCGAATGCGGAGTGTGCAGCGACTTCGTCGACAAGATAGCCTTCCATCAAGACACAGTGAGATCTGGCACCTCAAGCGTCGACATGTCTGGCTGTCTGCGCAGCCAGAGCGTTATTTAGCATTGTCGAATCAATAGACAATCGACATCATAAGGTAAAGAAAGCCCTGAGCAAAGTTTAGGATGGATGTTTTTCTCTTGCTAACGGTCGGGACCTTCAGAATTCTCTTTACAGCTGGGTCTTCGTCAGAAATAGTACGAATTGGAGCCACACCCTAAACCGAAACCCAAAAATAAATATACGCCTCTCTCCTCGGCCAACAGATTCAGACCACTGTATCGCAGACAATCCCAATCCTACCCCAGCAAGGCAGTTGTTTCTCTGGTGTGTAACAGTATTTGTACTTCTGAAAGTTTGCCATAACCTGCTATGATCCATTGACGTACTAGGATTTCCTTTATGCGCCGGTTCGATACCAGGATCTAGTCGTTGCGGAGGAGAGGCGACCTGGCGTTCACAATGCCGACGGATAATCCAGAGCTTCAGGCGAAGCTCCAGGAGCTTGATCATGAACTCGAGGTGCGCATTCCCACGTTGTGTTATGCATGAGATGGCCCTTCTTCAAGCTATCTGGGAGATAGGACCAGGATCTGAGCTAACGACGTGCTGTCAGGATGGTGATATAACTCAGAAAGGGTACGAGCGTGTCTTCCACGATATCTAGCGAATTGCGGTTTGGACTTAAACTGCCTTGAATTACTCTTTGATAGAATAGTATCGTAAGCGCTAACGTGCATGAACTTGAAGGTACCAGAAGCGGCGGACACTCATTCTTTCACAATATCTCGGCCCGGCCCAAGTTGAAGAGGCGCAGAAGGGCCTACGTGTCCACTCCCCAGATGACAGCGCGCATCCCTCGAATGATGGCTCACGCTCAGCTTCCCTGGCAGCTCTTAATTCCCGTTCATACTCTCCCCAAAACGCGTCTCAAATGCGCCAAAGCTCAGCCGCGATGAGAGCAGAAACGATGATCGACGGACAGAACAACCACGATCGGAGAGGAGCGGTACCGGTGCAGGGTCAGGTTGGTAGATTTCAAGAGAGAGAGCTAGGAGTACGGAATTCAATACAAAGGCAGTCATCGTATGGGCATGACTTCGATATTTCACCAACGCTCGACAGCTCCGGAGGACTGCCCAGGAGTCAGGACGTTTCGAGAGCAGCGACAATGATGGGCTCCGACTACGCTTTCAATCCTGCGCACGAGATAAGATACAACGATCGAGAGACCGGAGAGTATGGGTCATCGGGTGGAGCTCCCACTAGGCAATCAACTATGTTGGATTCACAGCAAGTTTATTTCTCAGATTTTGCTGGGCACCAAAGTGAAGACAATCGGGATAGCTATGGTGGCGGACCTCATCGATACTCTACAAGCGATGCATTTTCACCCACAGCCGCCATGGCACCACCAATGCTGAACTCCAGCGATCTTCCATCTCCCGCAGCAATTAACCATCAGCTTCCCTTAGAACCCCGCGATGTCCCCTTTGCCGTCTATGACCCTCATAATGGAAATATACCCATGTCGAAGTTCGATAACCTTGCGACAGTACTGCGCCATCGAGCTCGAACGACACCCAAACAGCCGGCATACTGGGTACTGGACCAGAAAGGCAAGGAAACTTCATCTATTACATGGGACAAACTCACTAGTAGGGCGGAAAAAGTAGCACAGGTCATAAGGGATAAGAGCAACCTATATCGAGGAGACCGTGTAGCTTTGATCTACCGGGATACGGAAATCATCGAATTTGTTGTTGCGTTGATGGGCTGCTTCATCGCGGGTGTTGTGTCGGTACCAATAAATAACCTCGAGGACTATCAGAGACTGAACGTTGTCCTCACATCAACTCAGGCCCATCTAGCCCTGACCACAGAAAACAACCTGAAGAATTTCCAGCGAGACATCACAACACAGAAATTGAACTGGCCGCGAGGAGTAGAGTGGTGGAAAACGAACGAGTTTGGAAGTTACCACCCGAAGAAGAAAGACGAAGTCCCTCCATTGGTTGTACCTGACCTTGGATATATCGAATTCTCGAGGGCACCAACCGGAGATCTGCGAGGAGTTGTTATGAGCCATCGGACAATCATGCACCAAATGGCTTGTCTTAGTGCCATTATCTCTACCGTTCCCACTGATGGAAATGACACCTTTTCAACAGGCTTACGCGATAAGCAAGGTCGTCTCATGGCTGGTAAAGGTGCGGGAGAGATCTTACTAAGCTACCTGGATCCACGACAAAGCATTGGTATGATTCTTGGCGTCCTTTTGACCGTCTATGGCGGACATACGACTGTTTGGATGGAATCTCGAGCCGTAGAGACTCCAGGACTCTACGCAAACATCATCACCAAGTACAAGGCCACGCTTATGGTTGCCGACTACCCCGGTCTCAAACGCGCAGCTTACAATTACCAAGCTGATCCAATGACGACGCGGAACTTCAAGAAAAACTTTGAGCCTAATTTCTCGAGTGTAAAGTTGTGCTTGATAGATACCCTAACAGTGGATAGTGAGTTTCATGAGATTCTAGCGGATCGTTGGCTGAGGCCGATGCGCAATCCAAGAGCGAGAGAACTCGTAGCGCCTATGCTGTGCTTGCCTGAGCACGGTGGGATGGTTATCAGTATGCGCGACTGGCTGGGAGGCGAAGAGCGCATGGGTTGTCCGTTAAAAGTTGAACTGGACAATGATGCACCTTCGGAAGACAAGAAGATTGAGAAAGTTGCTATTGCCCAAAATGGATACAGCAGCTTGATCGGTGGAGGCGGTGCGCAGCCGACGGATCAAAAGGGCAGGATGGAACTGAGTGAGGTTCTGCTGGACAAAGAGTCACTAAAGACAAACGAAGTTGTCGTTGTAGCTATCGGAGAGGAGGCAAGCAAGAGAGCTGGTAATGAACCAGGAACCGTGCGAGTAGGAGCTTTTGGTTATCCGATACCAGACGCCACACTGGCCGTTGTAGACCCAGAGACCAGCCTCCTGTGTACACCACATGTCGTTGGAGAAATCTGGGTGGATTCACCGTCGCTCTCTGGTGGATTTTGGGCCCTACCGAAACATACTGAGGCTATCTTCCACGCACGACCGTACAAGTTTCAGGAGGGGAATCCGACGCCAATGGCTGTGGACCCCGAATTCCTACGCACAGGGCTTCTTGGTTGCATCATCGAGGGCAAGGTTTTCGTGCTTGGCCTCTACGAAGATCGACTGCGACAGAAGGTTGAATGGGTAGAGCATGGCTTGGAAATCGCCGAATATCGGTATTTCTTCGTCCAGCATCTAATCATTAGCATCATGAAGAACGTGCCCAAAATCTACGACTGCTCGGCGTTTGACGTCTACGTCAATGAAGAGCACCTACCCATATTCCTCCTGGAGTCGAATGCCGCATCCACTGCACCATCAACTTCTGGCGGCCCTCCACGGCAGCTTGATACAGCATTACTAGATTCACTATCGGAGCGATGTATGGAGGTTCTGTACCAAGAGCACCATGTTCGAGTATATTGCGTAATGATCACTGCTCCGAACACCCTTCCCAGGGTTACGAAGAATGGCAGAAGCGAGATTGGCAATATGCTGTGTCGGAGAGAATTCGATAACGGCTCTTTGCCATGTGTACATGTCAAATTTGGCGTCGAGCGAGCAGTACTGAACCTTCCCGTCGGCGTTGATCCGGTCGGTGGGATCTGGTCATCCGTCTCAACTTCTGCGCGGCAAGAAATCTTGATGATGCAAGATAAGCAATACTCCGGCGTTGACTATCGCGAGGTCGTTATTGATGATCGAACATCAACGCCTTTGAACAACTTCTCCAGCATTGTTGATTTGTTGCAGTGGCGAGTCGCGAGACAAGCAGAAGAGCTCTCGTACTGCACAATCGATGGACGAGGTAAAGAGGGAAAAGGCATCACGTGGAAGAAATTCGACACCAAAGTCGCAGCGGTCGCGATGTACCTTCAAAACAAGGCGAAGATAGGAGCAGGAGATCATCTTATATTGATGTATACCCATTCGGAAGAGTTCGTCTATGCTTGTCACGCTTGCTTTTGTCTGGGCGCTGTAGCTATTCCGATGGCTCCACTTGATCAGAACCGTCTTCACGAAGACGCTCCAGCACTCCTCCACATGATCGCTGACTTCCACGTTAAGGCTATTCTGGTGAATGCAGACGTTGACCACGTGCTGAAGCTCAAGCTTGTGTCTCAGCACATAAAGCAGTCTGCACAGGTTCTGAGAGTTCAGCTACCAAACTCCTACAATACTACTAAACCACCAAGGCAGTCATCCGGCTGCAGAGATCTTGGGCTCACGATGAAACCGGCATGGGTACAATCAGGCTATCCGGTCCTAATCTGGACATATTGGACTCCGGATCAACGAAGAATAGCTGTTCAGTTAGGGCACGATACAATTATGGGTACCTGTAAAGTGCAGAAGGAAACTTGTCAGATGACAAGTTCGAGGCCGATACTTGGCTGTGTTCGAAGTACGAGTGGTTTAGGCTTCGTGCACACTTGCCTGATGGGCGTCTTCGTTGGTAAGCCAGGCACGCGACAGCGGACTACTGATATTTGCTGACCATGATTGAAGGTGCGCCAACATATCTTGTCTCGCCCGTCGATTTTGCCTCTAACCCGATGTCACTATTCCTCACGTTGGCAAGATACAAAATCAAGGATACGTACGCCACAAGCCAGATGCTGGATCATGCTATGAACATAATGCCCGGGAAAGGTTTTATGCTCCATGAACTCAAGAACATGATGATCGCCACTGAAGGAAGACCACGTGTCGACGTCTGTAAGTCTTGAACAGTGCACCACTGATGGGCTTAGACACTGACTTATCGAAGTTCAAAAAGTGCGCCTGCATTTTGCCACTACTGGTCTTGACCGTACTGCCATTAACACCATATATTCGCATGTCCTTAATCCGATGATTGCCTCCCGCTCATATATGTGCATTGAGCCCATTGAGCTGTGGCTAGATACCCGTGCTCTTCGCCGCGGTCTTGTCTATCCGGTAGATCCAGACACAGATCCTTCCGCCCTTCTCGTCCAAGACTCTGGCATGGTCCCTGTAAGCACGCAGATCGCTATCGTGAACCCCGAGACCTGCCGGCTTTGCCATATTGGAGAATACGGCGAGATCTGGGTGCAATCCGAGGCCTGCGTGAACAGCTTCTACGGTTCGAAAGACGCCTTCGATGCCGAGAGGTTTAATGGCAGAACGGTTGACGGCGATCCGCATGTCAAGTATGTTAGGACCGGAGACCTTGGATTTTTGCACAATGTCGTAAGACCTATTGGAGCGGGTGGATTGCCAGTGGAGATGCAAATCCTCTTCGTTCTTGGTGGTATTGGAGAGACTTTTGAGGTGAATGGCTTGAGTCACTTCCCAATGGACATTGAGTATTCAGTCGAAAAGTGTCATCGCAACATCGTGCCCGGAGGATGGTGAGTTTGTCCCCCTTACGTGGGCCCACCATGTTACTGATGTTGTTCGCTATCTAGTGCGGTCTTTCAGGCTGGCGGCCTCGTTGTCGTGCTTGTTGAGGTAATGCGCAAAGCCTACCTCGCCTCCATCGTCCCTGTTATCGTCAATGCCATTCTCAACGAGCATCAACTTGTTGTTGACATCATCGCCTTCGTCGCCAAAGGCGACTTTCCTCGCTCGCGCCTTGGCGAGAAACAAAGGGGAAAGATCCTAGCGTCTTGGGTCACGAGAAAAATGCGTACGATTGCGCAATTTGGAATCAGAGATGCGGATGGTGCAGACTCACAAATCACCGAAGTGGCCGAGCCACGAAGCGGGATGGCAAGTTTGCGAAATGGTAGCTTGATCGGCGGACAAAGTAGTATTAGAAATGTGGAAAGCTCACCAGCCATGGTAGAGCACCAACAGAGAATGGGCCGGCACGACGAGAAGAATGATGTCCTGCTGCCGGCTGGAATCTCGGAGATGCCAGCGGACTATGCCGACTCGATACAGCAATCACCGCCCTTACCAAATGAAGACCAGAAGAGTTTTCAGAGCGATGATACACCGACTGACACCAAGATTGATTACTTAGAGCTTGCAGACCACCATGGTATACCGAACGATCCTCCAGCAGAGGTGCCGTCGCAATACGACGAACATGACAATCAACAACCTCATCATTACAATCAGGCTATCACATCTGAGCCTTATGCAGACACCAATCACTATTCTTTGCCGCCCTACGCCCGCTACGACGATACACCGACCCTCTCTCTTCCTTCTGTGACCGGACACGAAAGTCTCATGCCCGAAGGTGATCTGTGGACTTTACCAAGCCAGCAGCAATCAAGACAAGCAGCAGGAGGAGGCCTCCGGGTTGCGAACGCGAGCAGTGATGACGAGGAAGAATGGCCGCAGGAAGCGATTATGCATATGAACCTGGCCGGCGGAGGACGGCGATTGAGTGCTACGAAAAGAGAAAGCAGGTATGACGGGAGTGACTATGGAGGTTTAGCATAAGTTGGAGTCATGGTCGATGATGCGTCTCTATCAAGCTTCTGTTTGTCGGATCTGGTGTTGTGATTTTCACTTGGACCTATGTCAACCAGTGCGGATTGGTTGTTGCGATAAGTGGCATCTTTGGGCGCTGTGAGCGGATGTATGATGATGGGATGATTGTATAGAGGCATGGGCGAGTATTAAGGCTTGGTTTTCTGCATAGTTGTACCAGAAGGCCAATTTTAGGCTCGCCACAGCCAAGGCTCTCTTACGAGGTGGCTGATAAGGGCACGATATCGATGTGGGTGCTTACAGGTAGGCGAGGGGAGTCATTAAATCAGAAGCTTCGAAGCAAACATTTGCTGACTTTTCAAGTTGGTAGCAAAGCCTCAAAATCCTCGCGCAGACCTTTGCAGCGGTCTATGTTGTATCTACCATCAATTAATACCCAAAGTCCTGTCCCTATAAGGTTGAAGAGAAGAAAGCACTGCACAAGAGGATATTTGGTCATTTCGAATCTCGAGAGGTTGGTAAGAGATACCAGGTCGCTGATACACGAAACGCATCGAGGCTGGGTAGATTGTAAGAGGCTCGCTGTCAACGTCGAGTGTTGCGACAATGAAGTCTCTTGCACCTACAGGAGATCAGCTGCACAAGTAATGAACCCATCTAGGACCCTGGTACGAATGAGGGAAACGAGGCCTCGTACGTGATAGTGTTAATCGTCCTTTAGGTCGTGGCAAACTCGGTCATTTAGATCGAGACGTCAGGTCTGTAGGAGTAACACATCCAAGGCATTCACTCTTCTATGTATGACTGAATCACTAACACTAAGGACGTTGGACCTATATAAGCCATCCGTGGAATTGTTGCTTGATCTCCCTTTCGCATCATCCTCAACTTTGACCTCCGATATCATTTCAAAGCTCTCTTCAACATTTACAAGCTCATTTTACCCACTACATCTGATCGACAAGGTCCATATCCTCGCGCCATTACAGAGTCTCCTTTATTATCGATAACGACCCCAGTCGGGTTCCATCTAGTCGATAAGCGGTCATGCAACATGTCGAATACGGTGATCAAAAACCTGTGCAATAATCTCGTCTTTTCCAATATGGATGGGCTGTGCAAGTCAAGCAAAGCTCTCCACCAGCAAGTCGATGCATCTGCAAACGCTGCCGCCATCAAAGCGGCTTCAGACGCGATCCTTCGTCGGGTATCAGATATATCGACAGTCGCAGTCTACAGCATCCACGGTGATGTCGACCAACTTCTCCGTGTTTTGATTGCCTCCTCCGGCCTTAGGGGCGATCGAGCGGCCATTATCATCGTCGTGGACGATGAGCGCTATGAAGCTACTGTGGAGACTTTTGTGAATTGTTTCGGTGTTAGGAACAGGGCGCTTACTTCGTACGGGGCGGATTTTGTATCGCACGTCATCGTTCGTGGAGGTCCCGGGTTTTTGAGGGAACCTCTCAGCCATGATGATGAAGAGGCATCTCAAAGCTTGGGTGATGCCGTAGCACGTCTTCTCAATGTAAGCGCTATCTTCCAATGACGGCTCGACGGTGCTTCTGTGATAGCTCACTAATGTCCGAACAAGGCCTTGAATGTCTGTATGGAGCGTATGGTAGCGAATGACATTGAAATGCCCAAATTCGTATGGCACAACGCCACTTCTGCCACACTGCTGACGGCGATCCCTACGGATATCATTCAGTCTAGGTGTCAGGCTGTTACGTTCTCCTGTGGCGTGACTCTCCGTGCAAACGGCTTCTCGCGAGGAACCAACTACGCTCGCAATCCTATCAATCACGACGCTGCGGTAGCCTTCTGCTCAGCAAATGGCATCCCATTCCTCTACATCGACGCAGAGGCGATGGGCTTTTCCAGCTCCTGGCTTTCTAACCTACCAAATTACAATAGTGCTTGGCCAGACATCTTTCCCGAGTCCGTCTGGGCCAAGGCTATCGACCACGGCAAGGATCGTGTGACGGTGCGGGCTATGCGCTGGGTTGGTGCAATCTCTGGCGGCAAACCAGCGGAGACAACTGCCCAAGCTGGAGAATATTTCTCCACCCCGAATGGCTTTTTGCCGAGCTGGGCCAACGAGGCTTTCAACAACACTTCCTACAGCAACTGCGACATCGACGCCGCGCGCGGACACTCTCATACCATTTCCCAGAAGCTCAAGTGTCCCGTCAACGTAGTCATGGGAGCTCTGGCTGGCATGGTGGTTGACCAGAGGGTGCACCAAGACTGTCTAGCTGTTCCAGTCTCGGTGGACTTCGTCAACAATGGAGTATCTTTGCGAGATCCCGCAACCGCCAAAACATTCCTCCTCATGGTGACCTCTAAGAAAGTGGAAATCGAGTTCACGACCGTCTGGCTGAAGTTCCTCGACGTCGTACACCGCGGGGCTCCTGCCGCTTCCGGTATCACTGTCGAGGCGGCGGAGTCGTGGATGACGTTCCGCGAACAGATGAAGAGACCGCTGGCTGCGATTGTGCGGTGGGAGAAGAAGGAGGCCGAGAAGAAGGCGGCTGCTTCGGTCATCAATCCGTTCAGCCAGCAGGCGCAGCAAGCTCGGGAGGCGTTGAGCAGAGGGGACATGTACTGGATCTGTCAGAAGGCTCTGCATTAGGGGTTTGCTCGAGTTGTTTTCTGCCGCGAAAGTTGGGCAATACAGGACGTCGGGTTTCTTCAAAAGATATGATGGGATAACCAAACCAGTTGTGGAGTGACGGACGCTTGGATTGGTTTGGAACCCCGCACAGAAGACGGTAATAAACATAATACATACGATCCCGGTGTGGATTTTCGAGTACGTACATGTTCATATGACTCCCAAGGGCGTAACCCAATCTCCCTTTCCAAAACACGGACCTAAATCGTCCCCGTACCCTCCGATTATAGCCGACGCGCCTACCCTCTCCCTCTTAGAGCTCTACACCCCTCAAGTCCTCCTAACCTTCCAAACCCCACTCCCTACCCACCCCCCTACCCAACCCCCCGCACAGGCATGCCCCATTCCCAACGTCCGCCCATATCCCGAACAATCACAGACCCAACACACCAGACTCCACGCGTGAGCAGAGCAGGATGGTCCAGAAGTCGATAGCATGATACCCGAGCAAACTGGGTAATGTTAAGGGGATGGGAGAGGGGAGGAGGAGAGGAGAGGAAACGTGTGGTGGTTGATGGGTTGGTCTGGAAGGTTGGGGGAGTTATTTGTGAGGGTGGTTGTTGGGTGAAGGTCTTGTATGGTTCGGGTGAG
>JAABUP010003146.1_pt1 | contig 29708 bp, 47 predicted proteins | sample 5559201 | NCBI WGS metagenome assembly JAABUP01 (sample SAMN10711887, study PRJNA513373) | rock metagenome | isolation source: Antarctica rocks | place: Antarctica | reverse complement strand
ACCCTCATCACCAAAACCCTGCAGGACATCTCAGAAGAAGAGGCCCAGGCCCTGCCCATCAAGGACCCTGAATCAGCTGGCTTGCATGACAAGCTGAGCAGCTTCTTGGACCGCTGTACCGGCCGCTTGAAATTGCGCGGTGACAGTACAAGCATGACACATCGGCAAAGGTCCAGCACCACAGTCAGTGACTTGTCCAGTCAGGTGTGAGTAGAGGAAAATGGTGGGTGGCCTGCTGCAAGGGGTTCAACAACAGCAGGCATTTCACAATTGTGAAGGGATGAGCACTGAGAACACATACTGCTATTCTGAAGTGGGTTATACAGGTCTCATTCTTATGCAGCTGTTTAGCTGCCAAGTAAAGGGCATTAAACTGTGGCAGCAAGTATTCACGCTAAAAGTTTCTGCTGCACTGGATAAAGTTGCCTTGGAGTCATGAGTAAGTGATTGGAGCGATGCATTAAAGTTAAAGTGTTGACACTGTTGACGAGTTCTTGTAGCAACTCGCAGCATTGTTGGGGCTGCTCATGTGCACAAAAGTTGCAGGTCTGAGTTGCTGTCTAAGTTTGAACATAATTATGGCCATGTCAGTATCTGTCTGTTGCTGGTAAGGGTAGTACTATATTAGTGCTGCAAAAATTTGGCCAGTTCTGCTTGTAAAAGCTCACTTTGGACTGTCGTACCAGTTTCTAGAGTTTTGTTACTGCCGCTTTTCATTGACTGTTGTGTTGCCTGATATGCAGCATCGATCATAATGACAGCATTGTAGAGCTAAGCTGAACAATCTCCATGAAGCACAGTCCACAAGCATGTGCCGGGCCTTTCCATGCATACAATAACCAATTGCATCGAGATTGCCCAGCTGCAGCATACAGTACAATCATACAGTGGCAAAATGTGACTCTGATGCTCTATCTCTGATTAGCGCCAATGTTGCCAGCATGTGACTACCCAATTGCAGATATGTATATACAGCCGGACTCGCATAGTTCTGATGTACAACGCTTGGCCATGCCATAAGTTGCAAGCTTGACTTAAGGTTGCGGCTGACAATAGCAACTGCCAGCGCCCATTCAACATGAACTTGGCAGGGGCACAAGCTGCATATTGACTCTTCAGGTGCACAGCTGAGGTGGTGCACAAGGCACAGATTGCAGAGGCATAAAGTGCTCAGCATGATGTTGCAAATGCTTATGCAGAGAGTGACAGCTTACATCAAGCAACAACCTATTGCTGCAGATCTGTATGAGTCAGATCTCTAACAGCTGTTACCAGTGCAATGGCATGCAAACCAGCAGCCTGCAATGTAGCAGCTCACAATACATGTGTCAGTAGTGCTGTTGAGCTGAGACACGGGTCAATCTGATCACCCAAACAACAGCATGCTGCTTGATGATTTTCTGAATAAAATTCTGCAGCTTCCCAGACAGGTTGTTAACAGTCAGTGCCAAGCTACAGCTGCAGTATACAAGCTTGGAAGTCAGGAAAGTGTAGAGGAAAGAAGCAGCGCCTGTTCAGCTGTACATGCCTCTGAAGCGTTTGCAAAAGAGCACTCAAGCAGTGACCTAGCACTGCAGACATGTTCCAACTTGACCTGGCTGTACAAGAGCTGCTGACAATACAGTAATGCAATTCAGGCGTGGCAGTTAACCAAGGTCTAACCTCAGCAGTAAGGCTGCACAGCATGGTTACAATGAAGGGGCAACACAGATCATGAAAAGCAAGTCTTGAGCAGCTAGCTGCAATCAGGCATGCATGCCAACATCTTTCCAATGTGGCACCCTCTCATCATATGATTGTGCACCGCTGCAGGCAACTTGCAGATGGCTGTTGGAATTCACAAGACCTGCAGGTGTTACTGCTATAAAGCAAGTGTTGACCCCTGTGACTTACAGAGGTCGCTGAACAGACCGATGGCACGTGTACCGCACGCCAAACACCAGTGTGTAGCCATACCCCGTACTCAGCAATGGAGCGCTGTACATCACCTGGAAACATCGACACGCCTGGCTGCACGCGTACATTACTTCTGGCCATTGAGGGGCTTCGCAGTGCAAAGTTTGCGGTTGACTCTGATTTAGGATCCGCGATATTAGGTCAACAGCGACAATACAATAAGTTTGTTGGCCTGATGCGTGTGAAGCCAAGCTCGTTCGGGGAGACGGCTGCATGTACTTTTGCATCGCTGAGGAGTTTGTGAGGCGCACAGCGCGACTATGTGAACTCGTATGCCATGAGTCTCCCGGCTGAGCCCAACAGCATCTCTAGCAGTCTTCGTTGGGGTATCAAGGTGAGCCAACGCCTTTAGCGGCAATCTTAGTGTCAAAGCAGATATATCTGCAACAGTTTTGTTCGGTTTCAGCACGTTGCGATACTGTGTGATGACAAGATCTTTCATGCACTCATCACCTGCACGCCTGCCTGTTTTTGCAACGTTGTAAACCATTCTGAGTGATAGCACATGAAAATGGTTGCAACGAGGTCTGCTCTCAAACGATTACTGACGATTCCTGCTGTATGTTGCTACAGCGAGTGAGAGAGAGGGCTCACGATGCAACATTAGCAGTCTGGAGCCATTCCAGCCATGCAGGGAGTCTGCAAAGCCATGCAGACTACATAGAGACGGTGAGCTTTGCTTTACAAACCAGAACGTCTGCTTATGAGCAAACGAATGTTTTCTTGATCATGATGATGTGACCTGTTCAGTAAGACATCATGTCTTGCGTGCAAAAAGACGACCTCTCCTGAGTATGTTTTTTTTGTCAACTGCTGTCAACACCTGCTGCTATAGTTGTTAGCTCAAGAAGCCTACACTAAATGTTTGTAGCATTCCGGGGTTTGTGTCAAGATGCAGGGCAGCTTGACAAATGGCACACACTAGCATGTCTCAAAGCTTAGAGGGTCTGTGGTGCATTCAGGTGGGCCAGCCAAGTCATAGTTATAGAGCATATGATGCGCTTGTGAAAAAGGCGTTGCCGCCGCCACCACCTCCTTTGCTTAGGTAAGCTGTCAGTCTTTTGTGCTGTTGCATGCATTGCTCCTATGCTGGTCACTGTGGTGTTACATGTCTGCTCATGCAAAGAAGATGCCCATGCTTGTCCATTGGGTGCTGAATCCATCTGGATTTTGGGTGTATCTGTGCAACACCAAATGCAGTATTGGAGTTGACTCACAGGCAGCCATCATTGTCATTTTTGGCATGCTTGTCCGCCTGTAGACCTGTAAAGTTAAGCAACAACTTGGGCCCTTTGCACACTGTCAGCACAGGTAAACATTGCACCCAGGCAGCATGCAACAATACATTGAAGCACATCTTCTTTGTGTTACAGGTCTTCCACAGGCCTAGCAAACGCCTCAGCAGGCAGCAGCAGCACAAGGGGCAATTTTTCCAGGGCAGGCTTGGCAGCTCGCCATGCCCCACCAATTGTGTCAGCATCTGCACAGGTACAAGTTGTGTCTTTTTGCATTGAGGCCTGCACAACTTGTAGAAGCTGCAGAGCCACCATGCGGCATCCTGCGTCCCAGCCGGAAAAACCCACTTGCAAATTCAAAGGAACTCTTGCCTTGACACCTGTCCTACATCCCCTAGCCAAACACACAATATGTCATCTAGCAGGCAAAGGAGACAGTGCTGTTGACTACACCAACCTGAGCGTTGCTGTTGCTCATGCTCTGAGGCAATGATTGCGCTTTCCCTCACCATTTTGCAGTACTGACAAGCCTTGCATTGACATGCAGGCTACAAATCGGGCAGTCTTTGTGCCGCTTGCCCCTCAAGGCAGGTATACAGGACTGGGCAGCACCACCCCCCAGCGCTTCATCCTGCAGCCCTCAGCATCAAAAACCGTTTCTGACGTGCTTGCTGAGTCAACAAGCCACAGTGACCCACCCCGCCCTTTGGCATCTGACGATAGCCGTGCGCTCATGAGGACACCTTACATGGCAACTGGTGTCATGACCGGTCAAGTTAGTCAAGCATTTGCTGTGAACGCCACCAAAAACGACTCTGGCAGGGCCTTCAGACGCAACCAAACATCCACACTGTCTCCGCAGCGTAACACACGTGGAGGAAGGCCTCCAGGAGATGCATCATCCAGGCTGTTAGTAAGGAAAGGTGGTGCATCAGGGGTGATGCCTCTGGGTCCAGCGGCTGTCTGTCCCATGGTGGTGATTGATGCAGCTGGGGATAACCCGCCAGCCCAGGATGCATCCCAGATGTCAATGCTGGATTGCATTGCCCCTCGTGCTACAAAGGCAGCAGCTGCCATGCGCCTGAACCAGCTGCAGGCCGACCAAGATAGACAGGAAGTAGAAGCCGGGCAGCTTGACAGTGAAGAGGGGCAGCTTGATGAAGAGGAGCAGCAGACTGAAGCAGAAGAGCAGCTTCTTGCAGAGGAACAGGTTATGGAGGGACAGGCTGCAGGGGGAGCGCCTGAAGCAGTAGAGGGAAACGCTGGGGTGGGGCAAGCTGCAGCAGAAGAAGGAAATGCTGCAGAGGAAGAGGGAGGGCTCAGCGCAACAGAGAAACCAAGTAGGGAGGGACCGGCTGAAGCAGCAGAGGCATGGGCGGCATCACAAGCAGCACATGCTGAAGCAGAGGAGGAACAGCAGGTAGCAGGGGCGATCCATTCACTGGCAACTGTGAGTGGCGTCCAAGGGCAGAGAGCTCTCAGCACACTTGACGGCGCACTCACCATCCAGGTAACCAAGTTCATGGCTTTTACACCTCTCAACCTCACTTGTCAAATTGCCTTATCACTTTAGACACATTGAAAACAGCAACGCATCATCTGCACCATTTGACCGCCTTTTCCTTTGCTGACATCTGAGCCTTCTTGTGTCATGCCTGACTCTTCAGCGCCTAGCCTCCAGACGCTGTTTTTAGAACTTCTCATTACCTTTCTCCCGCATCGGGGATGCTGTGCAATTCGAGTCTGTGTCAACGTTGCTTGAACAGAATTCAGCATGGTGCTTAACGCGGTTTGCAATACTCAGGTGCCAGAGGCCCAGCAGCAGCAAGATGGTCAGCTGCAGTGTGTCAATGGGGCAGTGCCAAATGGTGTTGAGCATGTGCTGCATCACACAAAGTTGGCTGCCACAAGAGGTGACGCACTCCTCGTCTTGTAGGCAGCTTGTCTTTGTTGACAGCCTGGTACCTGCTGTGCTAGAGAAACATGTCCTGATGACATGTTGTAGCTTGCAAATAGAGGTGTGTACAGCCATGGCAGTGAGCTCGGGTGCAGAACACAGGAATATGCAAAAAGAAGCAGCTGTTCCTGTCAGTAGTACTGCTCATCCAGAATCATGCGATCATCAATGAAGCACGTCATGACATCAAACTGATCAAGTTTGTTCCACAATGGTTTGGGCTCGGTACAGTCCCGCAATTAGTTACTCACATAATTTTTGAGAGCTGATGGAATAAAGTAAAATTGACATGCTGATGCTGTATAGGGGTTACAGATGAGGTCATGGAGGTGCAGCTGAGTGAGGCCCTGAAGAAAGTGTACGCCCATGGTTTGAGCTTGGCATGCTATGCATTTCTGGCTCAGCAGCATAGAGACCACGGCCATTCTGAGCATCAGGTGTGAGCCTCTTCATAACTTGGTTTCTTGGTTTTTGAGACCAAGTTGCATCATTGTCTCAATACATTTTGGTCTTGGGCAGCAGCTGGCTTGCTGTGTGTCTGTGCCTCTGGTTGGGTAGTGTGACCATCATTATCTTCCAATAATTACACATACTTATATGGTGCTTTCATATGGCAAAGTACATGTTGTAGTAGCGTGGCTGCAGCATTGCCATCACAAACATGTCATATTGCAGCGGGCCTAGGACTGTATGTAGCTGACCCTCAGGGAAGACAGATGTTGAATGAGTGAGTGAACAAATGAATGAGTGAGTGAGCGAGCGAATGAGTGAGCGAGTGAGTGGGTGGGTGCGTGAGTGAGCGACTGAGTGAATGAGTGAGTGAGTGGGTGAGCGAGTGAATGCATGAATGAGCGAGCGAGTGAGTGTATGAGCGAGTGAATGAATGAGCGAGTGAATGAATGAGCGCATGAATGAATGAGTGAATGAATGAATGAGTGAATGAATGAGTGAGTGAATGAATGGATGAATGAATGGATGAATGAATGAATGAATGAATGGATGGATGGATGGATGGATGGATGGATGAATGAATGAATGAATGAATGGATGGATGGATGGATGGATGAATGAATGAAGCATGCTTGAATGAATGCACATTGCAGCAGCAATGCAGTGTTTTTTGCCCATATATTACCACATCACAGCTACTGGCAGCAACATGATGATTCATGGAAGGCTTGTGGAGTACTGTTCTGCTGCCTGAAGCAGATTGAACCATGACTCATTACTTGACAAAGAATTCATGCACAGCATAGCAGATCACATAAGTAAAACACCAGTATTGCTGCAAGACATGTGCCCGCTAAATGACTGCTGGAAAGTGAATGTGGGCTGCTGCTGTTTGCAGATCGAAGCCTGGTTGTGGAGATGCGGCATCTGTATCCCAGTCTACCAGTACAGCATGACGCGGTATCATGACAACTTCATGCAGTGGTACCATGAGAGGGCAGCTCATGAAATGGCCCCTGGAATCCGGCAGGCAGCAAGCATGTCAGCTGCCGGTGAGCCAGCAGGCGCAGGGGCATCACGTGCTGGTCATGACTGTCAGGTAGCCACAGAAGCAGCAGCTGGTGACTCAGCCAAGGTCCCCTCTCAATGTGCACTGGCAGCAGCAGCTCGCGCCTCAGCAACAGATAGGGCCAATGCAGCAGCCGACTCAGCCAGTGCTGATGCAACTCAGGAGGCAGCTGCTGACGCTACAGAGGGCGCAGATCTGAGCGCAGACTCAGTCATGGAGGACCGTGAGTCAGCATCACCGGTACCTGCAGTCACATGGGAGAGGTCTGAGCCTATGCTGTCAGACTCAGCTCTTGAGGAAGCAGCAGGCGCTGATCTTGAGGAGACAGCAGACCCCGAGCTGGCGCAGATAGTGGATGAGCTCATTGCAGCAACAGTGGCACAGCTCTGTGCTCTCGATGATGGTGCATCATCACGGCCTGCTGATCCAGCTCTGGCTGTACTAGATGCGGCTCCTGCCAATGTGCATGACTCATTCACTGACCCAACACATGGCGCTGCTGAGTCATCAGGCATCAGCCCTGCACCTTTGGTGGCTGTGGCAGCTGGAACAGGCTTTGTGTGCCGGCCTGATGGGGCCATTCATGGCAGCAGTGCAACCAGCATACGTCCCCTGCCACCCTCTGACCTGACTGTCAGCCCACTTTCTGCTGAGGGATGCTACACCGTAGCGGCATACAGTGCAGAAGCCCACAGTGCAGAGGCACAGAATGCAAAGGGCCAGGCTGCACAGGGTCACAGTGCAGACGCACACAGCACAGATGCTGCTCAGAATGCAGACGCACAAGATGCAGATGCGCACAGCGCTGAGGCGTACACTGCAGGAGGTCAGGGTGCGCATGCTCAAACTGCACAACATCAACGTGCACATGCACGCAGCACAGAGGCTCAGAGTGCAGCAGCTCACAAGGCAGATGCTCAGACTGCAGATGCTCAGGATGCAGAGGATCAAGGTGCAGATGCACACAACACACAGACTCAGCCAGCAGAGGCCACCAGTGCAGAGGCCATCAAAGCAGAGGCTGCTGATGCAGAGGCTCACAGTTTGGCTGATGAAACTGCACAAGCTTACAGTGCAGAGGCATACAGCGCAGACACTGACACGGCAGCAGCTTGCACTGCTCAAGTCAGATTTGCTGCTGTACAGCTGCTGGAGCCTGACGACAGTGCTGTGGCAGCTGACATCACAGCAGCCTTGTCGGCTTCACTGCCTGTTGCCTCAAGCACTGACAATAGTGTTGCAGCCACAGTCCAGGCAGTGACAATAGCTGCGCCTGAAGATGCCGCTCCCTCTGACACTGCAGAGACTCAGCCCCAAGCAAGGCAGCTTGCAGACTTGCAGCCCACTGAGTCAGGCCCCATTGAGCTCAGTCAGACACCTGAGGTGACTCACTCAGCTGCTGAGTCTGCAGAGAACAGTCTTCACAGCGATGTGGGGCAGCCTCAGACTGCACTGAGTCTGAGAAGGCCTCAGCTCCAGTTGCAGTTCATGCATGAGAGGGAGGCTATCAGAGAAAGGGAGATGGAGCAGATGAGACAGCATGTGACTGAAGTGGAGGATGCCTGCAAGGTGGCTGTGGAAAGAGAAGTCGGCTTTCGACAGGACCAGATTGCCAGGCTGCAAGGTGGCAAGCAAGACTGCTATGGCCCTCCAGGTTAGCTCAGCTTACTGCAATTTGTATGTTGCCATTCATGACTGATGAGCTGATGATAAAACCCAGCCGGGGTTTTGAATTAACAGCAGTAAAGTCCATACAATTACAAGTCTCTTGGCGCCTCCAATTATCTCTGTCATCCTTGACCCCGTCTCGCCTCATCCCCCCCCACCGCCACCGTGCTGACCTCTGTGGGACCCCTGGGCTTTCTGCTACCCCCTCACCCCCCTCTCTCTCACCTGCAGAGGTCATCCGCTCCCTTTCAGCTTTCAGGCCTTTCAATGGCGCCTGGTTCCTGCTCTGGCCTTCTTTGTTGAGCACAATCAATGCACACAGATGTGGTTGTGCATAAGGCAATAGCGCATCTGCTGCCTGCAGCTGCATGCTGGCATGCCTTCTTCTCCCCAGGGAACTCATGCATTGCCATATACAAGCTGGTTTGGTGCTATTGCAGCAAAGTGACACACAGACTGGAGTAGTGACGTGGCGCTGTGCTGTTCCTGACAGGTATAGAGAGTACCTTGGCTGAGAGGGAGGAGGCCATCCTTTGGGCTCAAATGGCAGATGCCACCAGGCTTGACCTTGAGGTCAGGCTTGAAGGGCTTGAAACGGCTGTTGCCAGTTTGAAGAGGGACAAGGCCGCTTTGCAGCAGCATGTGCGGACCCTCGTCGTGGCGCCTACCTCCTGTGGCGGCGCTGCTGAGTCAAGCAGCAATGACACATCATTCCAGTCATTGTCCAGTCAGCAGGAAGGTGACTCACCCTCACCAACACAGAACCAGCCTGAGAAGCAGCTGTCGTTTGTGGAGAGGCTACTGGCAAAATCCACCTTCCACAGGCGGACAGCAACTTCTTCTGCAGCTGCTGCATCAGTCACTGCCGTAGACACATCTGCACGGCTTGAAGATGAGTGCTCTGGCACTACATGGCAGATCAGGGCTAGGCGTGGCATTGTGACAAGACACGCACAGCAGCAGATGCAGCCTGTGGATCTTGAAAATGAGCAGCTGACTCAGCAGGTGCAGCAGCTGCTCTCTGAGAAGCAGGAGATGACTCAGCAAATGCAGTGCCTGCATTCAGGAGAGCAAGAGGCACAGCAGCAAGCTGAGCACCTCACAGATGCTGTCAACGAGCTGAGACATGAGTTGCATGCCGAGAGGACTGCATCTTCATTTGCACAGCTACAGACTCAGGAGCTTAGGGGCAAGGTGGCTGAGCTGAGTCAGCGTGCTGAGCAGTTGAGCGCTGAGAAGGCTGAGCTGAGCAGTGCAAATGATGCCTTATGGCGGCGAGTGCAGTCTGTCAAGCATCAGCAGCATGCAGCTGAAGAATGGCAAGAGAACATTCAGTGCTTGATAACTGAGAACTCAGTACTCGCTCAGCAGCATGAGGCTCTCACTGCTCAAAACGCCTATTTGACTCAGCAGAATGCAGCTCTGTCTGGTGCTCACCCTGAGCAAGCTCACCACCACAAGCAGCTGAGCAGGGAGAATGCCAAGCTGGCTCAGCAAGTTGAGTCCATGAGCAATGAGCAGAGTGAGCTGAGGCTGCAGCTGCAGGAGCAGCTGCTCAGAGGTGAAAGGGCAGAAGCAGAGTCACAGCATGAGCAACAAGCACAGACTGAACTTGCAGCAGAAGAGGCAAGGATCCAGCAGCAGGCTCAGCAGCATCCTGAGCTGCTTGCTGCTAAGTCAGAGGTGAGTAGGCTCTACTGTGCTCAGTGGTAGAAGTGCTGCTGATGTTGCTGTTGCTGTTGCCGTTGCTGTCATTCTGCTATACTGCCATTTAGCTACACTGCGTCCTAATGAAGCTTAGAATTTGCATGCAACAACATGGCAGAGTCTAGACGTACAACAAGCATGAAAGGTGCTGCTGCATTACTACCAACCTCAAGCTGTTTGCTGTGAACAGCAGATGTTGACTGCATCAGGAAAGTGAAGATAACTGATGTGTTGAAGCTTGCTTGTCTCAGTATGGCTGCTGAACGTTTTGGGACCAGTGCAGGAGCATGCAGCCTTGATGGGACATCTGGCAGCTGCTCAGGAAGCTGCCGCACAGGACAAGGCAGAGGTGGCAGCCCTCAGACAGGAACTGCAACTACTGCGTCCTTCCAACGCAAGCAGTCAGCAGCAGGTTGGCTTCATGACTGATGATCACGTATGTCACAGACATTACTTTGACGCCCGTATGCGCAGAGTTGAGGTGTAGCTCGCATGCATGTGATGATGGCCCGCCACAGCATGCTTGTGTTTTGTGCATGCCTGAAGAGAGGAAATTCAGAGGTGGACAGCCTTTACAGCGAACATCGTGCATATGAACACCGGTGCCGCCGGCGCCATTGCTGATGTAGGCGCTGTGATGATGTCGACTGTGAGTGTTGCTTTAGGTTTTATGCCTTTTATGAGACAAACTGATAAATTGATTTGCGTTTCAAACATGTTATGCTGAGTATCATATTAATGTGTTGGATTAACTTTTCTTCGATTAATGCTGGAAGGCGTAGTCTTTTCTTTTGATTTCTTTCTGGTGGGTTAACATAATGTGTGCAGAGGTTGTCACTGATGGCGTGCCTGATGCAGAGTCAATCAGAGGAAGAGGAAGAATCAGAGTTGGAGCTGGCCCACACGCTGCTTGGCCTGTCTGAATGGAAGGTAAGCAATGCAATACGACCACTTGTGACAAGGACAAGTCATTGAGTCAAAGGTCCATGCCATGTTGCTGCTGTCCTGCATTGTCTGTTGTCAATCAATCAATCAATCAATCAAAGACTCTATGTGGTCATAGGGGCCAGCTAGGACCAGTTGACAATTGCATAATGTTTCGTCAGGGAAATATACAGACAAGGTCATGAGATGTCAGAATTAGTAAAAGTACACTGTGTGTAGATCACTGCCTTGTTGCTTGTTGCCTGAAGGACCCCCAGGTGCAGGGGCCAGGACTCAACATCACATGGGACCATCCAATGTCCACAGCAGGAGCCACATCCTGTTTTCTCTGCCATTGTTTTTCTCTCACCACTGAAGTCGTCCTGCAGGTGGCCGTCTTGTCTGGCTTGGCCCAGAGAGAGGGCATCGATGTTGAAATGCTCTTTGATGTGGTGAGGCAAGAGGAACTGGCTTCTTGTGAAGTCGATGAGATTGCAGAAGGGCCATTGTCAGATACGGCCCAATCACCTCACCCGGACCCTGCTCAGTGTCTACCTTCACATGCCCCAGGGCCAGCAGCGGAAGTGCCCTTGGCCCTGTCCCCTGCCACAGGTCCAGCAGCAGGTGACTTGCCTTCTGCGCCATCCTTTGCCTCATGGACTGCAGCAGACTTGTCCTGGGGTCCATCAACTGCCCCAGGGCATGCAGAGGAGGTGCCCCAGGCCCTGTCACCCTGCCCCATGCAGATCTCATTTGCCTCAGACATCAAATCCTCCACTGCTGAAATGGTGCCAACCAGCAGCCTGAGTCTGGAGGACACCACAGGCACTGAATTGCCTGTACAACTTGCTATTGGAGAGGTTGTGGGCGAGAAGTCAGCGCCTTCTGTCATCCCATTCACAGGCCCGTCACATGCAGAGGATGAGCTGCCTCTGCTTGTCATTTTCCCCTTCACTGGTGCCGACAATGACGACTTTCACCTGAATGAGGTGTCGTAGCCCATCTCAGGAAAGTCTCTGCCGAGGATGAACAAAATAGCAAGTCATGACTGGTCACTCGTGCAAGTCAGGCTGAAGTAGTGTGCAAGTCAGGCTGAAGTAGTGTATGGACATTTGTTGCCATGTCCAATTGACATTTGCTTGACCTGGGGGCTTCTATAGTGTAGACATTTTATTCCTAGTGGTCCACACACATACATGCGCCATCGGTGTAGTTCAGCTGTTGTCTTGGACGATGATGCAGTGCGTGCACAGTTTTGTCAACAAGTTTTGTCAAATACAATGCCCTTTGGCAAGAGTGTGCACAACACATGCAGTTGAATGCCTGTGCAGATCGCTGAATTCTGGCTGTGATGCCATCATGTTTCTAGTCACATTCTGACACCATGTTTTCAGCTGCTGTGACTTTGCATATGCACGGTCTCAAGTGTAACATGATTTTCTTACCCAACAATTTTCAACATTGACATCAATGACACACAGTCAGATTGTCTACCTGTGGTGCTATGTATGCACAGCTTCCATACAGGTTGTTGACCATTTAATTGTTGAGCATACATGCATTCGAGTCACTCAGTGTGTGTACATCACCAATGCTGTCCAATATATTATTCCTATATAGATACAGGTACCAAGCAAATGCTGCAAATCTTGCTGGAAGTGAATGATCACGAGCATCAACACCAGAGACTTGCACACAACAGACTGGCAGGGCAGTTCAATCATGCGCTGAGTACACAAACATCCTGATACATTCTCCTTGCTATAGCAACAGCTGCCTGCTCAGTGTCCTTGATGACATGCTTGTTGAATGTGTGGCATATTGCTGCCACCACCACTTGGCTAACAGGGCCCAGATGCTTACAGTCATGGAACGCCTTCTGCATCAATACCCTCGGCGATCACTGCTAACAACTGTGCCCCGACAGAAAAGAGGAACAAAAGCTGCCAGTGCTTGCATTGACTTTGGGACATTACTTTTTAGCACTTCTCTTCTGCATGCTGACCCATGCAGTTGCTAGGACCTTGATGCTCATCATCATGCAGTCCCACTGTCAGCAGAAGCAGTCACAATGACTTGCTGTACAAGCTGGCAACTTCGCCATCTCAGCGTACCGCTGCAGTAAAGTTGTCTGCAAAACATTTGTTGCCTGGTGTTATGGGAAAGACCAAGACACTCCCTGAACACTATCTCACCAGAAAGCTGCGCCTTGTGACTTAACAAGCATTTGAGGATGTAGTCTCACAGATACGCTGTAGCTATCAAAGCCAACTCTACAAAAAAGTTGGTCTTGCATCGAGCAATGCTGCAGGCAATGCATTACACGGTATATGCTATGTGTGGTGCCAATGCTTCTTTTTTAGGTAGGACCATTTGGAATGTATCAACCTTGAGCTTGAACAGCCTGGGATGGCGCTTTTGCACCATGACACAAACATCAAGCTACGATATCAGGTGCAATAATTCCTAGGGTGGAAAGATGCAGGCCCATCTTTGCTGCATGACACTGGGCACTGTGAGAAAGATGCGGCATGCAAGGCGTATATGGGTGTATACTGTACCTGTGTGTACTTTGTTTAATTCAAAACGTGCTACCAACAGCACTGGAAATGGCCTCAGAGAGTCTTTCAAAGAATTATCTTTGCAAACAACTATAGCATCAAGACAGCCAGACGTGGATCATGCCGCAGCTTGTTGTCTAATTCATAGTAGCTCTGGAGGGCGGCCTCTTCATGCCTCTTCAGGCGCTTGTCCAAGATGTGTATTCTAAACATGCTGTCCTCACATGCCTGCTCGTACTCCTCCTCTTCTTCCCTGCTCATCTGGTCCCTGTCACGCTGGAAGTGGGCCTGCACAGCATTATGGCAATAGATGAAACGTGCTCAATGTGTTGTGTGATGCATGCATGTGTGTTTCACATCTGTGCGAGAGAACAGCAGAATAGGCTGCAGCATGCGGACAGTATACATTAAATCAGGAACTGACCACAACATAACAAAATTGGTCTTATCAAATCGGGGTGAGCTTGAGTTGCCGAGTGATGTGATGCTGTACCTGTCTCTTGACCAAGGTTGCAGTCTCTGAGTCATGGCGTGCTTGGATGATGTTTGCCCTCTCTACCAAGCGTTCCTTCAGAGCCTGTACCATCAAAACGGGTGCGTGGCATCGCTCAATCTCAGACAGAAGAGCCCGAAGCACAGCTGTATGTCTGGCCGCCCATCCATGTAAACTGACAACCCTCATGCACAGCTTCATGAATGAGGACCGACAGGAGTGAACAGCCGCAAGAATCCCCATATCCACTCCTCATATGTGAATTGACACAAAACTTGCAACATCACACATGTGATGATGACTGTGGCCCTGAGGTACGCAGCAACCTCATCACAAAGTAGTGCAGCAATGTGGACGCCACACAACAGAGAACGAGCAGTTTGAATGTGCAAAGGCAGGGTGGCAGCACTGACCTTGAGACTCCTCTCTCTGACCTCCATTGCTTCTTGGCGGTTCATAGTCCTGGTACCAGTCACAAGCGGCAGGAATTGTGTCAGGTAATCTACTGCCACCTCATTGGCTGCCTCCTCCTCTTCGTCGCTCTCCCCATGCTTCTGCCTCACCACATCATAGTAAGGTGTGGCTAAGCTGATGGCTCGTTCATCCTTTTCTCGCCCTGCTATCAAATCTCTCACCTCCCTCTCCCCCTCTCGCACTGCCTGCGTGTCACACGCTGCAGAGCTGAGAACTCATTGCTGGAGCTGCATTGCATGGACAAGCTGCGATGTCAACATGGTACAGCAAGCAAGGATGAGCTTGGCATCTGTTGGCAGAGGCAACTGTTCTGCTCTGTCAACAGCAGATGCTGGTCACAATCAACAGGCCAAAGCTGCTACCAGCTAGTAGACTGAATCACTTGCACCAAATGCATGATAAGGTCAGCAAGAAGAGGCCAAACATTGCACAAACCCAAGGGCAGCTCCCTTCAGAACCAGCACTACACCAAGAAACAGTATGCAAGCGAGGGCAAGCTCTGGGACACGGCACGAGGCAGGTTTCAAGGCACACCACAACAAGCGCGTTGGACTTGAAGATTGCAAAAGACGGCAGTCTGTTGAGATAGCACGAGCCCAAACAGCAAGGTTGAGATCAGCAGTTCTAGTCTCCACGCATGTCCAAGCATACTTCCACACAAGCCGATTTGCATTTTGCCCTGGATCAATGCACAACATTTCACAGTGCATTCGTGAGCAAGTAGAACTTTTCTCTAACGGCAGTGCAGCGTGAGGCGAACCTGCAGGCAGTCCCTTTCAGCAGTGAGCAGGGCCTGGTGCTCCTCAGCTAGCAGGGCCTGGGGCGGCTGGGGGGTGTGGGGCATGACCTGCACCAGGCGGGGGGGCCCGTCCCGGTAGTAGATCCTCTCATCTGCTGTCACCCTTTGTGAGCCATACTGGTATTGCAGCCTGTGCAACATGACAGGCAATAGTACCTTTGGCGGGAATGCCACCAGCCTAGGACTTTAAATAGGTGTAGGTGCTTTGCACACGCAGCCATTGCTCTCACTGTTTTGTACTGAGCCCGTTGGACATTCATGTGTAATGTATTCGGCATGACTGATGCAAGCGGCTGTGACCACTAGTACAAGCTGAGTGTATGTAACAATGCGCATCAGTGATAAAAACCTACCATGATAAATGCGAGAGAGGGCTGAACTGCTTAGCACCAAGCAGGTCCAACTTTGCAGCGGGGGTGGGGTCCTGCCTGTGACCTTCATAATACGAGTCCCATTAGCAAAAGGATAAGTTTGGTGTGTTTGCCTCATTGAACAGACAGCCAAAAACTGGGCAGACCAGGATTAACACAGCCCCTGCTCTGGCACCTCCTGCCTTTCTACCTTCTAGCTAAAATTAGTTACGGCTTCTATACTGAGCCTTTCCAGTGCCAATAGTACTAGTGTGCCAGTCCTGACTGTTATGCGTCACATTGTCACCTCTGCATTACTGATCCTGTGCACTGTATCTGTTGTCTACTACATTGTTGAAAATGTGGTCTGTTCGCCAGCAGAGCGCATAGTCCAGATGTGTGTCTGTGTAAGTGTGTGTCTGCACAATCTAGCTGCACTGCCTGCTCTGTGTGTCCTGAATCGTGGCGTTGTCACCCTTGCATGCAAGCCTTTGCATATATGCCTGGGCAATAAGTTCTGTCTGTCCAGTTATGTTGGTTTGTTAATCAAAGTTTGCAGACACAGCTAGTAAGCAAAATGCCAGGCATCGCATAGGTCACAAGTTTTAAAACCACCAGCCGAAGTGTGTGTACGTCTTGAGCATCTTGTCAAATTGTAGGGCCACAGGCAAACATGAGTGGCCCTATGGGCTACGGGTACCCCAACCAGTACGGTGGCCCAATGAATGGCATGGGGGGTAGCATGCGCCCTGCCTATGGCGCCCCCAACGGCATGCCGGTATATTACTATACTGTTGTGCTTTAGCAATTTGCACTGTGTAGCGTGTGTTGCCAGCACATTCTGTACTTTCCAGCCTTGCACTCTGCACTTACTGAGGTGTCTCAATGCAGCAACCACAGACCTTTACCATCCCTCAGGGGATCTGGTGCTTTGTGCTCATGTACAGCACCTTTGCATGTACAGCAGTTTTGTATGTGCAACAGTCACACTAAACTGGACTGGTGAGATAGCATAAGGTGTGACTGCACAGCTTGTTGCATGAATAGCCCTGCTGCACAAACAGCCCTGCAATAGGGCAGTCTGCTTGGTGTATGACTCAAATCTTGGTAAAGCTATACTAGATGCCTGTCTCAGCTTTATTGGGTTGCAGGGGGGTATGATGCCAGGCATGGGTAGACCCCCCATGATGAACAACTACAACAACTATGGTAATTATGGCAACAACAATTATGGCAACTATGGGATGCCACCAATGATGCAGCAACCGCAGCCCCCTATGTATGGGGGCCCAGGCAGGGGGGGTATGGGGCCAAGAGGCAGGGGTCAGCCTGCCGGCCGCATGGTGGGTGCATGTCCTCATTGCAATGCTTCCTATACATCGTTGCTGTTGTTATTGTGTGCTTATCCAATTGCATGTATGCCTCTTTGTTGCAGCTGCACATATTAGGCTTTATGACACGGTTATATTGCTCTTGACCAGATTTGCAGGGTTGGTGTCAGCAGACGTCCAGAGGGCAACATAGCATGGTCACTCTGTCATTTTTGCATGAATGCTGTATGTTATGCTAGCTGAATCAAAAACTGTATCCAGGCCCCATCATTACACATGTGCATGTGCATGTGTGTGTTGTAGAACTTACAGTAGTTTAAAGCACTGTTGCATGTCTGCTCAGCATGCATATTTTTGTTACATCATGTCATGTCATGTCATGTCACATCACATCCCATCCCATCCCATCCTGACTCTGTTTTATCCTGTAGCCTCATGTCGTACAATACAGTCTATAGTGCGACATATCATGTACTACGTCGCTTACGCTGTCAAGCTTGTCTTGTCTGTCATCCAACATTGACAGCGGTTGTTCATGAATCAGGGTCCTGGTGCCCGAGGGCCTGGAAGGGGTGGCAGAGGGGGTAGGGGTGATGGCCCAATGGGAATGCCCAATATGAGTTCAGTGGGCCCTGGCCCCATGGCAGGTCCCCCCCAGATGGCAGGGGCGCCCCAGCTGCAGATGAACGGCACGAGTGCCAGTGCCATCCATGCTCTCCCTGCTTCTCTGCCTGGCCAGTCTGCTTCAGCACTCACCCAGAAGCTGGCTGCCACTCAGGATTCTGACCTGCGTCGCACTATGCTTGGTAAGTTTTTGGTTTTCACATGAAGTCTGAAGGTGTGAATTGCCATATATGACATCTGATGTTCAATAATACATCGACGCTTTGTTTGCTCGACTTGACGCTGCATGTGAGACCAAACACTGATTTTGCAGTCCAAGACGTGTTCATGCTGGCAGGCTCATTACCTAATGGTCGTACACAAGCACAACACACACTGCCATCCTGTACAAGTTTCAAATGTGAAGAACGTCAAACTGTATGACGACGCTTGGACTTTCTGCCTCTGTAACACTGTAAGCTTGCCATTTGTGTGTATTGCCAAGGACTGCTGTGCACTTGGTCTGCTGCTGACATGTGGGTGATGAGCAGGTGAGGAGCTGTATCCTCTTGTGCTGAACATGGAGCCTGACCTGGCTGGCAAGATCACCGGCATGCTGCTGGAGATGTCTGAGGGTGATGTCATTGCCATCATTGAGGACCATGTTGCCTGTCAGGACAAGGTATGCAGCATCTGTTAAACCTGTTGCTGTTGGCATTGTGTTGTCTTGTCTGCTGGACATGTTGATGGGCATGCTGCATTAGAGCCCCTCGTGTGGCCCGCTGTATTCAAGAAATTTTGCACCAGGTTGCTTGTCAGGTGTGCAGCGTGTGAACGTTTGCACCAAATGTGCATGATCTCATTGGTTCTTGGATGGTGTGGCTGTAAAAGCATGTCAGGACAACATATGCAGCATATTGCGCATGTCTGCAGCAAGCATGAAAGATTTTCATCTGCACTGCAAATGTGCAGCCTTGTATCTCCTACAACTAGCATGGCAGCACCTCTTGGGAGTGCTGGTGCCAACATGCTGATGGTGCCTACATGTTGGCACCTCATTTCAGTCCCTTTCATCTAGGGCAGTTTTCCAACCAGAAATTGAGTTTCTGTTTCACCTGCTTAATGTGACTTCAGTGAAGGTTGTGGTGTGCTGTCCACAGCTGCCACATTGTGCTTTGCACCCAAACACATTGCACCCAAACATTTTGGTACGTGCCAGTCTTCAAGGCTGTTGTGAAGCAGTGACTCAGATTGGATGCAATGAGTGCTTGCCACCTTGCAGGTCGGCGAAGCCAAGAGGGTGTTGATTCAGTCTGGACAAGTGCCCGGAGATGAGAACAGCAATGTGGCTGGGGCAATGGCAGGCCTTGCAATTTCTGCATGAAGATCATGACATTGCCCATGTTGTACTAGGCAATTTGGGTATTCTAATTGGATGTGTGTGCTGTGAGCACGTGATTTGCTAAGCCAAAAACACGGAGGAGGCTGGGAAGCAGTGAGCCTGGAGGGCTCAAAGCAAGGATAGATTGTGTAGTCCCATAAGTGTGTGTCAGGTGTAGCTCAGACTAACTGGTGACGTCTGTGGATTGATTGTTGGATTTATACAGGTCGTGCTGTGCATTCATGCACAGCATGGCTGTGCTTTCAAAAAGCAGGTGTGACAAACGACATCAATTTTGACCTACTGCATCATATGCATGCCCTGCTCCTGGCATTCATTGCGAGGAGACAAGATGCACACGCAACCCAGCGCCCTTGCACACCTGATCATGAGCCAGGTTGCTGAGGCTGAGATTGGTCTGACGAAGACATCACAGCATAAGCCGCAGAACCTTTAGGATCAAATGCTCGTAATCAAAAACTGAATGCAAAGATTTTCTGCTTTACCGTGACACAGAAACAGCGGTACCAAACACTGGCTTGTCCAGACACCGTCGGTCACAAACATAATCCATGATAGGCAACAGTTGCACTCATCAACCATGTGGAGATAGTTTCATCTCCAATTTCTGGTGTTAAATGCTGAAAGCTATGGCTGAAGCTGCATGAAGCAACTCAAATTGCGCTGGTTCGTCTCCCTAATGTCTACTTGCACACAAGCGCTCGTTGTTGCCATCCAGGCGTCTCAAAGACTGCGACGTACAATATCAGTGAAACTATGAGCAGGTCCGACGACAAGCGAGAGCCTCTACTGCAGAGCCCACAGCAAGCTGACGTGACTAAGGCTGACAGTGACAGGTGTTGCTTAGTATAATCGACAGCGCGCCTATATCTGAAGCATTTAGGAATGCAATGATTCTGTTTGCAGATCGGAAGCGCAGCCATCGACTTCTGGTCCTGGCGCTGACAGCGCAGAACAGGTTGTTTGGGAGGGGACTACTTGGCAGGGCTGTCCATCGGCCTGCTTCTGTTGCTCTCCTATTTGCTGTTCAAGCTGTGAGTGCTGGTCGACCTAGGCTGCTAAAGCTTCTTTGCTCAGCGTTTGCGAACTTGAGCACAGCTGATGTTGCATTTTCGACTACTGCAATCAACTTTGTTGCACTCATGGTGTTTTCTGCTGTGCAGGGCATTGGCATATTACTGGACAGCGCATAGATCTTACACGTAAGTCCTCCAAGACCACTCAGAATGCAGACCAGCCTAAGGTGCTTGCTTGTATTGACTTTGTACCAAAGCAATTGTTTGTCTTTACAGACGGCTGTTGTGGGAGCAGTATGGAAACCCTAGACTTGCGAAGAATTATTGATCTCCACTTTCACAGGAATGTCTGGCAACTGTGCTGTGATAGAGGCACAGTGAGTAAATTATGCTCATTTCATGTTGGGTGGCACGCAGAATTGCACTTTTGAGTGACTGTTTGAGTTGCTGCAGATTGTGATTCACAGCGACAATGATGAATTTCCAAAACTGGAATTGACTACATTTCGGACAAGACAAGTATTTGAAAAGCTTAAGAAGGTAGTCCTTGGACTACGTAGTGCTACTCATGTTGATGCCTCCTGCATGCAATCATCTTGTTTTGCTGTCACAGGCTTGGACACGAGCAAGAATAGCTACCGCTGTCCATCATGATGACAACAGTGATCATCACATGCACACATAAGGCCAGAGTACCCCATTCAATGCTCTTGGGGAGTTAACAACAGCAATGGGCTTTTACATGTGCACGTGGTAAGGTATTGGTTGAAGTTGTGACAGATGTTCATATTGTTCTATAAGAAGCGTCACAATGAAAGATGCCTGCAAATGAATGCAAGCGGGGTCCGATAACCTCAGACGCAGAGGCCAAGGACAAGGGCAAATTTTTAGGGCCGTTGTGGTAAATAAAATGATGTCCATATTTCCTGATGTACATATTGTATCCATTTACCTGCTTTTTTTTGTCTCTCTTGTTTCTGTCTTGCTCTCTTTCTTTTTCTCTTTTTCTTCTCTGTTCTCCCTGTCTTCCTCTCTATCTCCAAGTTAGTCATTAAAAATGTAAATCAAGTCTCTCTCTTGTAATCTGCGAAGACGGGAAGACCCAAGGAGTGCATCGATGACAACCCATCATGGATTATCTTCTACCTACCTTCAAGACGGTCAGCGTCATGTTTGCGATATCTGCAGTGGCTACCGGCGCACAAGCCGTTGTCGATCCTGTCGGATTCTCAAGGTTTTTTGGGCTGCCTCTGAGTTCGACAATGACAGATTCCGTGGGGTCTCTTACTGACAATAACGACGCAGTGGCGTCCAGGCCGACGAACATCTTGCACTATGATCGCTGCTTGACAATGTCGTACGTCTCGCTCATGGGAGTCCGACAGCTCGCGACGGGGATCATTCTCCTGATCTTCGCACATCAAAACAAATGGACAGAGATGGCTACCATCCTAGCCATCATCGGCATAGTCGTCGCTGGCACAGATGGAATGTACCTCTCACGCGCCGGGGCTAGGAAATTTGGACGATTTCATGCTATCCCCGGGGCACTTATTGCTGCTCTCGCTGGTGGAGTCATCTACTCTACTGGTTGACCTCAAACTCCGTGTGAGAGAAAGGGTGACTCTGACGTCTACGCCAAAAGGTAGACTCCGTACAGTCGAATGCAGCGCAATGGCAGGATTTCTTAACGGCTCCTTGCCAATCTCGAAGTGCATGTCAATCCTCTCCATCCAGTGTGAAGAAATTGTTTCAAGTACAATAGAGCTGCCTCACAGGCTCTGATTACCCTTGTAACTCGCAAACTAGCCATTAAGAACATGTGGATGGCATGCGGCCGCAAGATTATGAACAGAACCCTTTTTTTAGGACCCACAAAAGTATTTGTTCCAAGCAGGCGGCCACGCAAAAATTAGAGGCCCTATTGTGCACTGCATGTATGCATAAGGCTTTCCAAACCATTGACAAGTCGAATGCACGGCTACTCAAGGACCATGTCCATGATCAAAAGCTCAGTGTCTGTTCATGCATTACTGTGCACCACTATGTGACTTTGGCCAAAGTAATTTAGTTGATTGTGTGCCAGCTGAGATGCCAAATAGCTGAAGTATTGTGGCTGTCAAGCCAGGACAAAAGATGCTGACTGCATGTGAAGAGTCATTGTGAATCATCCTCTCACAGCTTCCGCCTCTTGACGCTCTGCATTGCTGTCAACATGGCACTGACAGTCTCCAGCATGTACTCTAGCTGCTGACTGAGGTCTTGATGCTCAGCGTCTGCCATCTGCACGTTTGTTTCTGCAGTAGCTGCTTGTTGCTTGGCTGTTGCTACTTCAGCCTCAAGCTGTCTGATTTTGCCATTTAGTGTGTCTGCTTGCCTCTGAGAGGCATCTCGCCTTTCCCATACCTGGTTGATCTGTTGCACGATGCAGTTTGCATCATGATTGGCAAGCTTGAAGGAATCTAATCCAGCTGATCTGTGGTTTGCCTGCAAAATAACCAGTGATGAGTGTTATGCTTCAGGTGTTGCAGTTGCATGCCCTACAAAGCAGCAAAATGACATGAGTAAGGCCTGCAATATGGATGCAAAGCAGATGCACCCAGAAGCTGCATTTTTGCAAGGTACTACCTGCAGCTGAGTATGGACATGCTAAGCAGTTTGCATGTGGTGAACAGCACCATCACTGTGCAAAAGTGAGCCGCATTTACCTGCTGCCTCTGTACTGTGCTATGATGAGGCAATACTGCATCTGTTGCATGTGGGGCTAATGTTGTTAGGCTGGACCCCCTGCTTTGTTGATCTAGGCGGAGGGCCTGGGCAGCCGTGTTTCTCATGTCCATTCTAGAGGCTATGTCTGCAATTTCAGGCGTGGTGATGTCAATGTCAGCCGTCTGAGAATCGGCTGCTGCATCATGTGGCGGTGTGTAGTCCATGTCTTCATCATCTGGCCATGGAAACTGCCGCAGAAGAGGGTTGTTGTGGGTCCAGGATCGAGCGCGTGCCCAACCCTCTGGCTCTGTAGCATTGTCTTGTGACGTGCCATGTGAAACAGGTGATCCGGATTGCGGCTCGTTGTGGGTCATATCTTGATTTATGTGATCTTCTGTCGTTTCTGCATTCATTTGCAGACCTACAGGGGAAAACAAGCGTCTTGTGTGAAGTGATCACTGTTTCTGCAGTGGTCAACCATCAACAAGACACAAATTTTGCCTCATGGTTTAACCTGTTGTTTGGACACATGTTGAATGCATGGGTTCTGCACTCCACGAAACAGAGCTACGTTATGTCAAATAGAATGTTATACTTTCTTGGACTGGTAGAGTGGTGACACTCACCAGGCGTCTTATTCTGTTGTGCCTTCAAGGACGCCCTTGTTCGCATGTTCACACAACTCCCACTACTGCGATCAGGAAACGAACTAAAGAAACGGAAGAATAAACCACTTTGAACAGAGGCTTGTATGCCAACAAGACGACCAGCACGCGTACCTTGCCGCCGTTGTGCAGTCTTCCACGGCATTGATGTCTTGCCAAAAGCACTGCATCACCAACCCATGGCAGTATGACAGGCCATGATCGATGAGTGCTATGCATCGCTTGAGCGCAAGGCAATGAAACTTCTGAGGATTGCGTACTTCTTCAGCTTCTAACAGTTGCAACAGAGCCATTGTACTGAAATAATACTGTACATAACTTCATAATCACTATACATGTTCAACTGCTTACAAGCAGCGCAGCTCAGGGTCAAGGAAACCGTACTTACATGGAATGTTCTATCACAACCTGCCGTTACACAGACTAACGACCAGCGACTGATCTGCCGACAACCTCCTGACGACGAACACCTGCTACAGACAGCCTCAGCGCGCCGGTCACGAGCCTGTTTGCCTTGTGCCTGAGTGGACGAGTGTTTGCTTGTGCCTGAGTGGAGGAGTGTTTGCTTGTGCCTGAGTGGAGTCTTCGCTCAAGCTTCCACACACATTCTGAGGGCTTCGTATTCTTCTGACATAGGTATCACCACTAACACAACCTCCGACTTCAGCTCTACATGTGTTGTGCTTGCGCTCGTGGCCGGCCGTCAGGACTGTCAGCCTCGACCTAACAGCCAGCGACAGCCGCTACGATTGTTTCTCAGCAGCTTTCGACTTCAGCATTTCTACGTGACTGTAAATATAGCCTCCGAGATGCATTCCAATGCATTTCAATGCATCGCGCAGCCTAACACAACCTTTGCTTGACTGCATGCTGTATCTGACACAATATCTCTATGATCCAGGCACTTTACCAAGCTCTGCAAATCAATGTATCCTTGGGAACGTGTATCTGAGATCCAATCTATCAAGGGAACCTGCCGTTAATGTTGCTGACGAAAATACATGGGCAAGTAGGCTGTCTTGAGGTGTCAAAGTGTCAGAGAGTGGAATCGAGCACACGTTCAAACTGGAGCTTCAACATCACAGAGAATGATGACAATAGCCTCGTGAGTTGCAAATGCGCAATCAGCTAGCTGCTGTGCATTGAGCTTCTGCGGCTATGGTATGTCAAACAAGCACACAGCATTTGTGATCCATCAGCACGCCGACCTGGAGCTGCTTTCCCCTCTTTGTGCACACGCTTACTAGCTGCATGACTGTCATTATGATGATAGCAAGGACACGTCCCTTGTATATGCATGCCTCTGATCATGTTGGCGATATCCTGCAGCAGTCTGCTTCGAGACCATGCCTCCAGTTATGGCAAACACACTTCACAACAGTTAAGTGTCTTTATTATACAACTTTGTACACAGGTAAGTGGCGTCATCATGGCCTGCTGGCATCTGCTTGCTCAGCAGTGGTCAATTCGTGGTGCAGCTGAGGCATGACAAGGTCTGGATTGAAGCCTAGCATTTCAGCCACCAATGATGCTGTGCTGGGCTCCATACCGCCATATGTGAAGAAGAGGGCCTGCAGCACATGTCTTACCCTCAGCCACTGCCCTGACACAAGACGATGCTCTAGATACATCTATAAGGGCAAATCTCTGGTGCAGTGTTATCAGTATGGCATGTCCCAAGCCTCATCCCAACTGCTAGAGGCATGAAAGTCAGACATCTTTGGCACAAATTATTTAGGAAACACCCATAATCAAAAAAGCATTGAGAAGCTTTGCAGCATCAGCATCCACACTAGGGCAATGCGGGGCCACACTAGGGCGTTTGGGCCGTTTGCACTGCCTGTCAATGACCATGATTCCCTAAAAATAGACCACCTAAACCTGTCAAACTTTGCCTGAGGTGGGGAACAAGCAGTGCCACTTGAGTACCAGACTTTCCAGTACCTGTCTTTCTGGCAGGGTGGCTCTCTGCTGAACAGCTGTGGCAATCATGTCAGCTTGAGGAGAGCGCGGCGGCAAAGGGAACTTGTCCAGTACCCCCACAATGCGCATCAGCTCATTCAACACCTCCAACTCGTTGCCTTGGCGATAGGCAGCAGCAGCATCTATGAGGGCAGACCGCAGCCGCGCTGACACCACTGCCACTGCCATACCACCTGCTTTCTCATCTACCAGACCTGTAAGCATCACAAAAGATGCTGTTGGCAGTGATGAGGCTGCCTGTTTATGACAAATGCACCAGTTGAGGCAGACTGCAGGTACACGACATGCTGTCATTTGCATCTGCCAGATCTGCACATTTTACTGCCTGGCTTCTGATTGGCCAGACCCACAAACATTGCTCACGTACAGATGGTGCTCAGGTATGCATGCTGGATTGCAGTGGAGGCCCAGAGCAACATTTCACACAAAGTTGGCGGTATGCAGCCATGCTCTGCATGATCTGACTGATGCAGAAAGCATAGCAATCAGGAAAAAGTCCGTGCCAGTAGCATGAAGTGTAGCTATGACATGATAGCCTATGTACAGCACACCCTATAATTGGTTTTGCAAATTTGTCAGCTGCAGAACTGGCAGCTTCATCCAACTCAACTATTGCCACAAGTGCTCATGCACATTTCTGGCCTTCTTGCACAGAAAATGTTTTATGCAGCTTGCAGGCAAGTCTCACCTAGATCCTGTGCTAGGCCAGAGACGAATCTTTGGGGTGAGCTACCCCCCAGGCTAGCCCCCTCTCCAGCCTCCATGGCTGCAGAGGCTGCAGCCTCTACCCCTGCCCTGAAGATGGCATCCCCCCCACTGGGGGTCTGAGCTCTCACCGCTGCCCCACTGTCAGCACAAGTCTGGCGGAGAGATACTAAAGCTGAGGTGGAGTAGTCCTGGCCCGAGAGAAGCTTGGCATCCTCCAGCTGCCGTAGGATTGTTCGGGCCTGACTGCTTGTCTACATGCATGCATGTCCAGTTTGATTGCAGGCAGCTGGTTTATGCAGATGTCATGCTTGTCCTGTTTGCATATGCCTGATCATGACAAACCACAGGGAAATCACAGGGTTGTTTTATGAACGTGTGTTTTTTTACCTTTGCAGCACACACACACGCTGTGACAGGTTTGGCGGTTACACAAAAGGACCAAAATGAACTCAACAAAGTCCATCACAACACTATCTGTTGCTGGCTGTTGCGTGCATGTTTTTGAGCAGGCCTTGCAGCTGAATTCCACCAGAAGATGATGGTACCAATGATGATGTTGCTTCCAGCTGCAACTGATACGCAGGCAGACAAAGTCATACCTGATCTTTGTAGCGTTTATCCACATGTATGGTAGGGGGTGGATCCCACCAGGAAGGGGGCCCCTGCTGACTCCCCGCGCCTGTCCCTGCCTGCCGCCCTGATGTGGATGCTGATTGTGTGTCATCTGGAGCCAGCACAGCAGCTGCAGAGGACGATGTGGAGGAGGGTGGCGAGGAGGGTGTGTCGTTCCAGCGCATGGACTGAGACCTTGCTGAGCTGCTTGTGGTCTTGGGCTCATCTGGCATCCACACCTGCAGTGTTGTTACGTTTTGTTGGCTGACTCATACATGGCCAATCAGAATCACCTCACGGTTGCAGCATACTGCCAGCAAGCATCTGAACTGCAGCTCAAGGTGATGCTAGCAGGCCAACATACCACAGAGATATGCAATATACAGGCAGTAATACTACAGGAACAGCATACTTGGCAGCTGCATCTTGAGTCTTGTCAGCATACCCTGACCTGCACTTTCTCTGCCATGCAAATCTGACATGCAAAAGTGTTGCAAATACGGCTCCACGTAATATTGCAAGTGCACAAAGCAAGCCTCTGCCAATACTGTATCAGCCACAGGATCGATACAGCTGTCTCTGTGTTTCACCCAGATAGTCTGTGCATTCTGTTTTTACCTTTGTAAAGTACTGTTCACAACTCTTCATAAGTGTTGTTGCAGCAATCACTGCAAAACCATCTTCAAACTGTTGCTTGGCTATACGCCCAACAGCGAATGCAGGTTACCCACCATTCTGCCTCCCAGGGATCTATCTGAAACCCATTTTCCCCCTTGCCTCCCCCCCTTGCCCCATCTAGCCACCCAGCCTGATAGGGTTTTGCTAAACACAAGCCATATGAGGCCGACAGCAGCCACAGCAACTGCTGCCCATCCTAGGGGTCCAGCGACGGCCTGGCCCCTGCCTGCGGCTGGGGTTCCTGTTGGCCTTGCTGATTGACTCATGTACATCTGCACACAGGCCATCACATGAAGACTTGTGCTGATAAGAAGTCCTTAGATGACGTGCTGTAGATGAAGTACTTGACTGAGCGACCTACATGACAGTAATGCAGCATAAATGTGTACACTGCAGGAATGTGCAGGCTGCATCCCTGCTTGTCAAACACACTTCACAAGGGCAGTCATTCTGACAGCAGCAATTGCATAGCATACCGACTGCGAGCACAGCATTTAAATTTACCATATGTTGAGCCTAGGTGTACTTGCGACTGTGCTGCAGCTGCATGGCATCACCCAGTATGCAGAGACTGTGGCAGGCTGGCTTGTTGTCAATGACGCGTACTTCAGCAGATGACTAGCTGCCTGTTACCTCTCGCTGGCGGGGGGCATGGTTGACAACTTTGTGAAGGGACTGCTGCACATCCCGCGCAAGGTGACTCATCTCAGAGAATGCATTGCCAGCCTGAAAAGGTGTCTGATGTCAGTGCATCTGTAGCACGTCTCTGCTTCCAATATTGCATGCAAAGCAGCCAGTCTGTACGTATGGCAAACAGACAGTGTGGTGTCCAGGGAAGGCTGTCTGTGCATTTCCCCTAGTTCTTCTGCAATTGTTGTCTCACCTGCTGCTGAAGTTGTTGTGAGCCTGTCTCCAGCTTTTCCTTGACTTTGTCTGTCTGCATGTGAGTGCATGTATACACTGTCTCAGTGGTGACTGCTGTTTGAGCAGAGGTATGTTCAAAATAAAAAGCTACAAGAAAGATACGTTTGACAATGCATACGTGGCGCAGGGAAGGGCACCTGGAAGACACTCTTTACGTCGAACGCAGCTCTAGAGTCCGCCATTCGTCTGTGATGCCGTCGGGGCTTCCAGTCATGCCCCCAAGCTTGTGCTTTCCCCGGAGCTAGTGTGAACGACAAAACAGCTACGAAAGCAACAGCCCTCATTCCATTGATGGATCTGTCCTCAACCTCTCTAGAACTTGCCTGAGGGGGTCCATGTTGCGTGCACTGTGCAGCTGTCTTGCAGAACCGCCTTGCGGGTAAGCATTTCACGTGTAAACAGTTGACACCTCTGACCCGGGTCGCCGGCAAGCAAGTTTTGAGCGGCAAATGCATGCTTGCCGCACCCAAGTGCCAAGGTCTGAGGGCCGGGTATTCGACTCCTGGCCTGGGGCAATTTTGCGCTGGGTTCGCTCCGAACCCAGATGGCACGCCACCTGTCAGAAGATGAACCGACATATTGCATTTACGTGGACAAGCGTTTTCAATTGGGAAGAGTTTGGCGTCCGAAACTGCGATATAGCTGACCACAAGATATAGAAAGTTTCAATAACATCGCCTAAAGTGGGTTGCGGCAAGTCTCAACAACAGCATGGAATCTGTAGTGGCACATGCACAACACGCACACATCTCTTCGTGGGCGTTCCACGCGCATGTCCATCCGATGAAGCTGCAGAGGACCATCACGCGCACCACACGGTCGTCTGTCGTGGTGAAAGCAGAAAAGAGCGGCTTGCAGCGTCTCCTACAGCCTTTTGAAGGCTTTTCTAAGGAAGAGGAAGTCAGCTTTCGGTGGGACCCTGCTAATTTGCGATGGGCAAAGTCCAAGGGAAAACTCGCGGATGATGCCGAAGTGATGATCACCCCGTTGATTGGGGAGCCATACATGGCAAGTATTCAAGTGTACCCAAAGTACAATCATCTACTAGTGATCAAACCCCTGTGGAACCAGTTGTGGTGTGCAATGTAGGTATGGCCAGCAGTACACAATTATTTGCAGAACAAGAAGCTGAAGACCATCAGTCCGGAAGAGGTATGCAGATGCATGCTCCAACACGACCTTGTTGTATGCAGAACTGTGTCACCACAGTGTCAGCGCTTCAACACAGGCATTTGCTCAGCGCAGAAGGCAAACAGCCACTGCCAGGCACCAAATTACCTTGTCAACAATGTGTGAATGCAAAAGCGCTGAGTGCAGGCATACAAGATGCAGCAGAAGAACAAAGCTATTCTGGTAGACGTGCGAGAAGCCAAGTACTACAACAAAGGGCATGCATCTGGCTGTCTCAATGTTGGCCTGTTCAGGTCAGTGGAG
>JAABUP010003145.1_pt1 | contig 29740 bp, 43 predicted proteins | sample 5559201 | NCBI WGS metagenome assembly JAABUP01 (sample SAMN10711887, study PRJNA513373) | rock metagenome | isolation source: Antarctica rocks | place: Antarctica | reverse complement strand
CTGCTGAGGCAGGTATGGCTTCCATCCCGGGCCCATACCCGGGTTTTCCGGGTTGGGGATCAGAAAATAACGCCTGAGCGCTCCCTATGAGCGCCGTGATGGTCGTTACAGCATTGCACCCTGGCATGCATTTAACATCCCGATATTCTCTAGGTCAGTAACGAAGCGTGGCAGGACAGTCAATAAGCGCAACACACTCGGTCAACTTTGCTATCTACTGCAGCTTTTGACGCAGCATCGAATTGCACAGGTATAGCACTCACAAAGTGTCTTGATTGGTATCGACCAGGTAGGCTTTGACGTGGCTAAAACATGTACATGCATGCTATCTGCAGACATCCCTCTGCGACTGAGCCTTCGAACATTGGCAACGCAGGAAAGGCTACAATTTTCCTTGCAGGCATCTGTCACTTGCGATTATGATGCTTGCCATGTCTTCGGCTGGGATCAGTCCTGCATGCACGCCACGGGCGTGCTTTGCCAAAACCAGTCGTGTCGCTGCTCGCTGCCAACACGCTCTACCAACAATGTTCAGACGGGGTCACTGCTTTCCATCCAAGGTAAGCTTCTACCTTGCACACAAGCTGTATACTTTGAGCAGTTCCAGGGCAAGCTTTCCACCAAACAACACATGGTAACTGACTTCTGACCGGACTCAGGTTTCAGCATCTACAACAGCATCTCACCGATGTCGACAGATGACTGTCAGAGCTGAGCAAAAAGGAAAAGGAGTTGGCAGGGGAGGTTACCCAATAGATGAAGAAAAGTCCAAGCAACTCAAGCTGGTGGCAGACAAAATGGGTGCCTTCTTTGCTCACAGCGACGAGGCTGCATTTGATGCAGTTGCTTCTCCAGATATCACTCTGCACGGTGACTTGTTGATCCTAGACAATGACCTAACAGGAGCTGACAAAGTCAAGCAGACTCTTGGAACCTACACCAAGGCATATGACTACAAGCATGAGAACATTGCTCATGGCGCTGATATTGATGGCAGCAGTGTCTTCCACTTTTGGTTGCATCAGGTAGGCTCATAGGTTTGGCTGCTTGTATTTGTGATTGCCCAGCAGAGTGCTGCTTTACAAGTCTGCCTGCTTGTATGTGTGATTGCTCAGCAGAGTGCTGCATCACAGCATGCTGTCCCACATGACTACGCTGGGAAGTTGCCACAGAAAGGCAAGGAAATGCCATGGATGTATGCATATTGACAAGAACTTGCCATGCAAATCACAGCTGGAAACAGTGCATGTTGCAACGCAAGGCATAGCATGTGTCTTGAATTACGTATCTACATGTCACATGCATGTCATACCATGTCATACCATGTCATACCATGTCATACCATGTCACACCATGTGTTACACCATGTCATGCCAGGGTGCATGTGCAGCAGCAGAGTTCTGGACCCCACCTGTGTCACAAAGCTCATGCTTCTCTTTGTACGCTTGCAGGACTTGAAGAAGAAGGAGGGCGGCAGTGATGGTAAAGCCGAGGAGTTGACTGATGGTACAGCCACCAAAGCAGGTAAGCACAAGCTAGTCAATCACATGCTCTCCTTCTGTAAGTGTTTCACCCTAAGACAAGGCATATTTTGTATGGATGAACAAACAAAAGAGTGTTTTTCTATCTCTTCTGGTATCTCCTGCTGGCTGTCTCTATGCTTTGCCACCAAATGAGCTTACCAAGCCTGCTGACATGACCTTATCCATGCAGCTCTGTGGAGGTATGTGGTTGGTGACAATGGCAAAGTGACAGATATCTACTTCTTGACCCAGCTGACACCAGATGAGAAGCTCAGCATGGTACTGCTCCTCCCTTCATAGCATTATCACCTTGTGCGCTGTGCCTGCTGTTCCTCCTGTGCCTGCTGTTTCATAGCATCATCACCTTGTGCGGCGTGCCTGCTGTTTCTGCAGCTGCTGCTGCTGCTGCTGCTGCTGCTGCTGCTGCTGCTGCTGCTGCTGCTGCTGCTGCTGCTGCTGCTGCTGCTGCTGCTGCTCCAGTGTCAGCACATTGCCTGTACATAGTGTTGCATCTAGAGCCTGTTTGTGTTCTATCGACCTCAGCATGCATACTCTTGTTGGGTGCTGCCAAGTTGGGTGCTGCCAAATTGGGACTTTGTCAAAGAGCTGCTGGTCACCTGAAACACCCTGTAATTCTGATGATGCTGCATCTGCATGTCAGTACAGGGCATTCTGTTGCCTCGTGCGCTGCAAAATCATAAAGCTGTGCAGTGATTCGATTCCTATCGTGTATGCAGTTCACAGACCCAAAGCTGGGCAGTGACTTGAAGTTTGATGTGATGGACTTCAAAGGCCCCACCATTGAGCCGGAAGACAACAGGATGTCCAGCATGTTGGACTCAGCCAAGATCTTCAGTGAAATCTGGGAGACAGGTGCTGCTGCTTACCTATGCTCATGACAAGCTTTCAAACACGACCACAAACACAAATACCTTGTATGCATGTGTCCTTTGGACATTGACACACGGATAGCTGCAGATTACGTTGACAAGTGAAACTTTGTTTCGTCAGTGATGTAATGCGACTTGATGTGGCAGTGCCAAATGACCGTTTTGTCTTGCATCTAGCTGATGATCAGCTGGAATCCCTGTAAATTATTATCATCGTTGTTACCTAGCCGATGAGAAGTCATGATGTCACAGAGTGCTGTGTTGATGATTGCAGGCAACTCATCACTTGCAGACAACATTCTGAGCAAAAATTTCAAGGAGATTGCACCCATCTTTGGAACCAAGACTGAGGGACCTGAAAATTTCAAAAGCACCATTGATGGACTGTTCAGCGTGAGTGCACTGATTGATGTCAGAACACAAACACATCACTTTCATCTCACCTTCTCCATGCTGCAAGAACCCGTTCAATGTTGTCACCACTCCACAATCATTACAACATGCTATGGAGAAGTATGAGGCATTTTGCCCACGATGCAGCATGGGCATTGATGACTCCGCTGACTTTCTATTACTCAGTGTGTTGGCACTGGTAAAACCCATTACACCTTCGTCACTACTGCACTCTCACTCCGTGCTTGTATCTGCAGAGCTACGACAGGACGGGTGGCATGAGCGCATGTGCTGTGGACCCAGACAGCAACAAGGCCTTCATTCACTGGGAGTCAAAAGGCAAAATGAGTGGTGATGGACCAGATGGCATCTCACTGTATGGCCTTAACATGCTCATTTTTGACAGCTACGGTCTTGTTGAGACTGTGGTGGGCTTCAGACAGCCTCTACCAAATGAGAGAGTGAAGTACTTGACGAAGGTTCCTGAGAAGGCAGGAGCTGCAGTTTAGAGATGCATTGTGTACACCATTTGGATAAGCATCACTGTTATGCTCTGATATGCCAATGCTTCAGGTGTTTGAGTGGAAATTTAATGTGTGCACATTTGTTTGAACAAGATGCTCAAGGGGATTTGACTTGGAATCACACTGTGAACCAGTCACACCTGTCTGATGAGTATGATGCATTATGAAGGCTGTTGGTGATGACAGAGCTGCTAGTGGCTCAAGCTGTTTTGGGGTAAACAGCATTTATCTAGGCTGGCAGAATGATTGCATTTCAAATATGCAAAACAGCACTAAGCTTGATGTGTGTATCTCGGGCGAGGTTTTTAGCCAACAGCAAATCGTTCGCTAACAGCAAGTTGAACTCACCATGGGCTTTCATGATGTTCCAGTACCTGCCTACTCGTGTTGTGTGGCAATTGACCACCAAGTGTCATGTATGTTAGTCAGCTGCAGGACAATTTAGGCATTGCAAGCCTGCACAAAATTAGGGCACACAATTGTAGTGCCAGTCTAATGCCCACGACCAGATGGCATCTGCATACTTGCCATATCAAAGCCAAAATGTGATGTATGCAGACATGTGGACTGTGCATGAGCAGGCCTCTATGGCCAGGAGGTTGTTTTCTGAGGCATGCATGAAGTCAAGCTGAGCATTGACTTGCATTGACCCAGATGCCATACTCTAAAGCAAGCCTTGACTGCAATTGTTACAGCAGCAGCAGCAACAAGAAGACAGCAAACCCAACACAGCACACACTGCAAACAGCCCACACTGCGGACAAGAACACTGAGTCTACTGCTGCAATGCCGTGAGGGCAGAGACTGCCTCCTTTTCCTCAAGGCTGAACCCATGCACTAAGCTGCCTGGGGCCTTTGACCTTGCAAGGTAGGCTGTTGCCATCTTGCCCTCATGCTGCCTCCCTTCCTCTGCTGGCCCTCTCTGCTCCTTGTTGCCCTGCGCATTGCCACTTGCTGAGCAACAATTGCAGTACAACAATGCGTAATTTTCTGTGCGCAACTTGTTCATTCACACGAGAATCGTGTTGCAGTTTTCCCTCCCAAACGCAATGCCCTGACGCAGACTTGTCACTCATTGAGAAATTGAACGCATATGTAGACATCACACGCTCAATGAGGCCAAAAGACAAAGATAGTGTATCAGGCCAATGGTTGGCATCGTTAAAGACTGGTCAGGTGAGCAACAGCATCACATGTCTTGGTGCAGGGTCTAACAGCCTAGAAAAGAAAAAGAAAAGACTACGCCTTTCAGCGTCAATTTAATGAGAAGCCAAGTATTATACTGGGCTGCCCAGGTCTACCAACCTAAACATGTGACGACGTTGTCACACCGGCACAGTCTCAGGGCATGCTATCAATAGCTCAGCACCACGATATGCCCAGCCTCAACTGAGTAGCAAGTATACCTGAGGAGGGTCAGCAGCTTCGTAGGGTGACAGGGAGCGGGCGACTGCAGAGCTCTTGCCCAGGCTTCTAGCCAGACTCAGGCACTTCTGCTTGGTGCTGGCATTTGCCCTCGCCTCCTGCACACAGATGGGGCTATTGAAGTGCTCAAACGCATTACAGATTCCAGACCGTTGTACAAGAGCTGTTTGCCATGCCTGTTTCATCAGGAACAGGCATGGCAGAGCATCAAGAACTGTGCAAGCCTGTTAGCTCAGCAGGACAAGCAACCATTGATCCGTGGCCATCATCCAGCATTGAGCAGGACGACAGACACACACTATGTGATTACTGTGGCCAAATGAGGTCCAAACAAAAGATTGCTGCACCACACCACACATGTTCATGACTATGTCAAAGGCAGAAGGCAGCTTTGACTTGTATTGTTCACAATTGGGTCATTGGAACTGTGAGCCAGGGCATCTCTGGAGGGCGGCAATGACAGCTGGCTTGTAGCCTCACCTGCCTCAGAGGCAGAGGGCATAGCAGAGGGCCTTTTGGCAGGCATAGGGGCTTCTTGCAGCAGCCCTAGGGCAGAGGGCCGCTTGTCAGGCAGCAGGGCTGTTTGCAGCGGCTGTGTGGCTGCATGAGCTGAGCCTGGTGGGGTGTTGCACAGGGTGTTAGTTGCGCCGCCAAACAAGGGAAGAAGGAAAAGGGAAACACGCTGCCTACTGAAACATCTGCAGTCTGCCTTTCGGCAGCCTGGTAAGGGCAACCACCCGGCACACAGCTACAAGCTTCAGTGCTACATCCAAGCCTCAGAGTCTTCCTCTGCAGAGTGAATGCAGCTAATGAGACTTTCTCATGTAGTCAGAGCCATACTGCTGCTGACATGCATGCAGCAATGCAGCACAGCAGCATGCATCATCATGCTGTTGCCTTTGTATGCTGTTGCAGCACTTCCTCATGAGAGGCATGCCAGCAAGACTAGCGCAAACACACCAACACCTTCAGACAAAGCTGTGTCTTGCTGATCTGACACATCACAGAGCGTACACTTGCCTCTTGTCTGAGGAGATGTCAGCTCCTGTCCAGCAGCCTGCCTGTGCGGCGGCACAGATCCAGAACGCTGTGGAACGGTGATGTCAGACACGGAGGCTGTTGTTGCTGTTCCTGCTGTGCTGGGGCGGCTCTGGGCGTTGCTGCGGTGGGACCTGGACCCCCGGCCGCCCGCCACGTGGTTTGATAGGCCGTCGTCGCCATTTGCAGCGTGCTGCCTGATGCGCCAGAAGGCCTCGGCATCATCTGCAGGCTTGCCTGTAACACATGCAGAATCTGTGTGACTCGCAAGCACAGATGGGGTGTGCTCAGATGCATGGTCAGATGGCTTGTCTGAAATACATGCACAGCCTGTGTGATCCATGTGACCCATGTGAGACTTACAGGCACTATGTGGTTCATGGACACAGATGCATTGTGCTCAGCATCAGAAGCGACAGTGATGCCAGATGTTTGACATACAGACTCTGCAGCAGGAAGGATCTGCAGCGCCGACAAGGACTGTCTCACCTGTGTAAGTGCTGGGAGGGAAGTTACGCACTGCACCATTGCCGTGGTGCTTCAGGGCATACTCATCATAGGCCTGCCCTGCCTCTTCTTCATCCTTGAACCCCCCTACCAGGTGCGAGCTGCCGTCAGGCTTATGGAACCTGGCCTGCCAGTGCTGGCTTTGCTTGTTCCAGCTCACCCCCAGGTAGTGAGAGAAGCGCGCCCTTGTGGTGTCCATTGACCTGCAGTTTGTCCAGTTGAATTCAGCGTATTGTTATAAGTAAGTAAGTAAGTAAGTAGGTGAGTGAGTGAGTGAGTAAGTGAGTGAGTGAGTGAGTGAGTAAGCAAATAAAGAAGCACTCAAGTAAGTATGTATGTAAAGCAAGAAACAGACTCAGTGATTTGAGAAGTGCAAGCAGGTCTGCGTCCACTGGCTTGGCCAGCAGGACAACTTTTTTAAAGTCTATAGCTGTTATATGTCTTGATGAATACTGCATCCTCCATAGACATTGAACCGAGTGAAGATCAAGTTGGTCAGGAAGGTGGCAGAGCCTGCCTGTTCAACGTTCTAAATGCACTTTTGTTTCATTTCTTGTAGTTGTGTAAGACGTGACCAAGTGTTCAGGCAGCCGGCAAGACAGACTGTATTCTAAAAGTGGCGTCACCCATCATATCAAAAAAAAGGTTGCCATGTCTAAAATTGTGTGGTGTCTCAGTAGCAGGTACCTGGCAGGGGGGTTGGCAGGGCGTCTTGTAGCCGGGCCCCTTTCCTGGGCCTTCTGCACTGACTCTGCCCTCCTAGCTGCACCCTGCTCATCACACACCCAATATTTTGTCAGCTGCACTCAAAGCACTCAAACTGTGTATGCACTCAACCCACAGCTTCACTGCCATTTGTCTAGGTAGTCAACATCAAGCATAAAACTTTTTGACCAATGTGCTGCATGGCAAAGCAGTGTGTCTGTCTGTACTACACTGTGTGGCAGGGAGTATGGCACATGCCTTCAAGAGGCTGCTGAGACAATTGCATGCATACACAAGGGCTCATCTAAGACAAGCATGCTGGTACAGCATTACCAGATGGTGATGTATCAGTGCAGTCAGTTTTACCCAACATGTAATGAAGTTGTCAGTCACACGCCAAACTACGTCGCATTGCCTGTTTAGGTACCAATGCATTGAGAAAGGTTCAAGGCTTGCAATGCCACAATCATCAACAGAAAAAATGTTTGTTGCCAGTCACATGAGCAGCAACATGTAAGTGTGTTGTGTGTCAATGTTCACACGTGTTAGCTCACACATGTGACTTAGCGGTGACTGCACTGCGCACCTGATCCTCCTTGATGAATTCGGCCAGCTGGGCAATGCTGGCGGGCAGCTCTTCAGGGCTGTACTCTGCCTGGGGGAAGTTCAGGTCCTCCGCCTTCACATTCCTCCTGAAGTCTGCTGCAAGCCGGGCCCTGCAGCATCAACAAGCCAACTTCACATTTTCTGTGTGTGGGAATCAGGGGAGTCATCACACAATGACTCAGAGTTGAGGAAACTTGTAATGAATCAAGTCATTCCCTGTTGTCCTGCACCACAGGTAGGTCCAAGTCTTGTAGGCAAGCAGCATGGGTCTTCTGAGCACATGGGTAGCAGAGAAGAGCTTGTACAAACTACAAGTTGTGACAGGCGTCAGGCCATGGGCTTCACAGTATAAGCTTCAGGAGTGGAGGCAGCAAAGGGGGGAAAGAGGGGATATGGGGAGGGACACGCAATTTCTTGCATCACATGCATCAGGTTGGCTTGTGCATGCTGTGCATGAACAGTGCAACAACGGGTTGGCCGGAAATTTGACTGGACGGGTGAGCTTCATTGCGCAGGACCGAGCCATTGTACACTAATGTGCCAAGCACAGCCTGCTGACTGTAAGCAATGTTGAGTCTGAGTTTGCTGATGAGGGGCTGAGGCATAGCCTGTCAAAGGAAACGGGGAGGAACAGTGCAGAGGGTTCCCTGCACTACAGAGACAAAACGGGGGCCAAAGTGTGAGAAAATACAGTTGCAAGGGCCAATGCCAAGGGCAGAGGGCAGCTTGCATGAGTGGTCATGGGAGGGGCAGAAGCCAGTACCAAACAGGGGGTGCGACGGCAGAGGGCAGCTTGCACGTCTGGACATTGGGGAACAACACAAGAGTGGCAAAGGGAGAGTGCAAACGCAGAGGGCAGCTTGCGTGAGTTCACATGGGAGGGCAGGAGGCAATGCTGAGGGAACAGGGCAAATGCAAAGAGCAGCTTGCATGGCTGGACATGGGAGGGCAGAGGAGAGGGCAGAGGGCAGGTTGCGCGGCCAGACATGTGAGGGCAAAAGGAGAGGGCAGAAGGAGAGGGCAGAAGGAGAGGGCAAAGGCAGAGGGCAGCTTGTGTGGCCAGAGATGGGAGGGCAAAGGGAGAGGGCAAAGGGAGAGGGCAAAGGCAGAGGGCAGGTTGAGTGGCCAGAGATGGGAGGAAAGGGGAAGGGAGGGGCTCACTTGTCTGCCATGCGGGCTGCAGCCAGGGAGGAGGGCCAGTAGCCCAGGTGGATGGGCTTCTTGGCCACTGGGTTCCACAGCATCACTGCTATCCTGCAAGCACCATGAGCATGTCTCAGCTGTTTGGCAACACTGCACGACATCCTGACAATGACAACAGACGTTGACAGTGTGATTAGAGGTACAACTTTGTATTAGCAAGATCAGCGCCACGCAGGCAGATGAAAGCAGTGCAGCAAACCAGCGCCTTGCAGCAAAAGAAAGATCATATGAGAGAGATTGTGGACCCACAGGCTTGTTCAGGACCAAAAGGCTGTTGGGCATCAAGTTCTTCGGTAGGCTTGGCATGACATGGCATGAGATGCAGCAAAGCATGGGTGATGCCAAACGCAGCTTTGGTTGTAGGACAGCACCTGCACTACATGAAACGGATCACATTTTACGATATGGAGCCAGGTGTGGCTCATCAGACAAGCTGGCCTGAAAGAACCTCTAATGCCAAGTTGTCCACCAGCCTGTCTACCACCAGTGACTGCTGGCGGCTGTTGTGGGCAAGTACTGACAGCAGTGTAAGGTGGTTCAGCAAGTTTGTGGTGAGTTCCTTACCGGCCATTCTTCAGGGTGACACCAGTGAAGTCAGTCAGCTTCTCAGACCGCTTCCTGCCTCCAGTCATCGTTCTTCTAGCAGCAGCCGCCCTCGCGTCAGCTGCACCACCCCTCTTCACGCCTGCCTGCACCCTGAGGTTGCGCTTCCCCCTGGCCACGGGTGAAGGCGCCCATTCCTCTTCACCACCCTCGCGTGCATCTACCTCATCATGGTTTGCGGTGGTAGCACCTGCTGTGGCAGCAGAACCCTTGTGCTGCTGCAGGGAGCCCTTCTTCTTCTGCACCCTGAGGCTGCGCCTGGCACCTGCTGCCTGAGGCGCAAAGCGCTCTTCTTCATCAGCATCTTCTGGCTCTGCCTTGATGTCTTGCTCATTGGTGCCGGACACTGTCCTTGATATGCTGGGCTGGGCGCGGTGGGAAAGGTTGTCATCACCAAGTGGGATATTGCCAACTGCTGTAGCAAGCTGGCTGGAAGAAGCGCGGGAAGGGTTTGATCTGTTTCCCGCCGGCCGCCGCTTCCCGCCGTCCAAACTGGCGCCAATCTCCCGCTCATCTGGCACTGGCATCTGATCCACCAGGGCTGCAAGCCTGCTTGAGGATGCATGTGATGGCTTCATGGGCCGATGCTTGGAGCCATGTCCACTGGCGGGAGTTTGGCGTACTCCAGATGCGATGAGCTGGCGATGAGCACTTGGCGACAGAGCAGCACCTATTGTGGTGAGTGACTGGGAGCGCAGCTCCCACATCCAAGGGGAATCTGGCAGGGAGGCTGGGGTATCCATTTCGTCTGTGCTGTTTGTGCGTCTGCGTGACTGCAGCTCAGCCAACACCTGTACAGATCAGCCACACAGCTGAGCACTGACGCTTCATGTGAATACAGTACAGTCCACATCATTGCGTTACTTTGCATTGAAGCTGGTTCTTTCTCCAGCAACAACTTTGTAAGCAGAATGCCTTTGCAGACAACTCATTGCGGCGCAACAACAACAAAGCAATAGAGAGGTGCTCTATGACAAACAGAACACCAAAGGTACTAGCACTGAGAACCTCAAGCAACAAAAGCTACATGACCCCTGAGGCATGACTAGTAGGAAGATGTGCCATCACATGAGAGGGGCCAGGGTTCCAGGGGGGGGGGGGGGGTTTCTGGGACAATCACAGGAAAGATGTGTGCAGAACAGGAGGCTTACATCTGGGTAGTTGGCCATGGGGAAGTTGAGCATGGCCTCTGCTGCAGGCCCATATACCCTCAGAGCCTCTGTGTCATGTGCCTTAGCTGCATCTAGAGCCGTGGCAAATGCTCCACATGTTTGCTCTGCATTGTTGTCGTCACCTGCAAGCATATCTCGCTAAGCAACACAGGCAATCAAGAGCGCAACAGAGCTTACATGCCACGCCCTCTGAGCCAAGAAAATATGTAAATGCATATGCTTATGTGTACTTATGCTGCATCATGGCTTCATATTTGCCAATGATTGTAATTTCAAGCAGCAACCTTGCAGCCAGCAACTGGACCAAATTTGTGTACTGTAATTTTATCAGGGCAGAAATGGTCAGCATGCAGCTGCTGGCATGCTGAGATTTGGAGACACTGATTGTGACTCGTAGCTCACGTAGAATAGCCATGTAGATATGCTCGCCAGCCCTGCCCGGCAAGACTGTGACCCCTTGATACCCCTCCACCTCATCAGGGCCCTCCTCTCTGTCAGCACTCAGACCCAGGCTTTGCCCTGACCCCAACCCCCAGGACACCCTGCTCCTCAAGGCAGCCAGAGAATCTTCCCTGAGGGCTCTGGGGTTGTCCCCTGGGGCAAGTAGGGAGTCCTGGCTGGAAGCAAAGGGGGGATTTTCCCTGAGGGCTCTTTGGGGCAGCCCTGTGAACAGGGGAGGGACGTCGGCTGGCGAAACCGAAAGCGGCGGGATCTGAGGGTCTGTGTGAGTGTGAGTAGGGAGTGACACCATGCGTGCGTCGGCTGTGTGTGGGCGTGATAGTGCTGCAGCCTGAGAAGCAGCCTGAGAAGCCTGTGCCTCTGCATTTGTGCCACCATTGAAAACCCTGCGATTCAGCAGACAGTGCTCAAGCCCCTGAAGACCAGTCAAGCAGAGCCATGATCAGATGCTGCAGCACAGTCTGTGAATAGCAACCACACGCAGGCCAAATGGTGTCATGCTGTTGCTGTGTGGTCAGAGTTACCAGTCAGCATATGCAATCAGACCATACTCAGCAGGAGAAAGATGCACAGACTTGTGCCACACAAAAACTGAGACTGTATATAGTACCTTTCAGGGGGCATGACCCCTGGCTGGCCCCAGGGTAGGGTACCTGGAGTGTCTGCTGACACCCCACTGCCTGGCTCTGCTAAGGAGGTGCCAGACGCCACACTGTGACCCATACCCAGCCCCACAGCCCCACCCATACCATTGGCAGGGCCCTTGCCTGCTGCTGCCTGCCCTCCAGGCCTCAGCTGCAGCCTGGGCAAGTGGCGAGGGTGATCAGCCACAGTGGGAACACATGGCCGTGTCCCCTCCATACCAGCGTGTCTATCATCACAGCAACACAGATCTGAGCATGCTTATGTTGGGCCCAAAAAAAGACTGTGCTCTGGCTTGCATGTCGGATTTTGGAGACTCCATCAATGAGTAAACAAGGTCCGGCAAAACACTTTACTTGTGACAGGTCTGAGGTGTGCTGAAGTGTACATGACTACTCTTATGACTCATGACACACAGTGACTGCACACAGACACAAAGACACACAGTAACAGCATACACACACACACACACACACACACACACACACACACACGCAGATTTGCACACACAACCACACACACACAGACTTGCACATATGAGCAAGGTGCAGCATGGGGCCAAAAGTAGCACCAAGCCTGGCCTTGAACACGAGGACGTAGTATACTACAGATTGCACTGAGAGGCGGGACAGCATGTGGGCCAGCTTTCTGAGTAAGCAAGTCAGCAGGGCAAGCAACTCACCCAGGGTGAAACAGAGGATGGGGCCTGCCATGCAGCTGCGGGGCCATCGGTGCGCTTCCCATGGCAAACTGCATTGGATTATGCATGCCAGCTGCAGGCCACTGTTGCTGGTGCTGCTGTGCATGCTGCTGGTGCTGTGCATGCTGCTGGTGCTGTGCATGCTGCTGCTGCTGTGCATGCTGCTGCTGCTGTGCATGTTGGTGCTGCTGTGCGTCATGCTGCTGCTGTTCATGCTGCTGCTGCTGTTGGTGGGGCAGACGCACTAGCTCCCAGGGGCTGACATGAGTGATACCTGCGACCAGGATGAGATGACTGCGCCTGTATGTAGATGCTTGAACAAGCTTCAGAGGAGACAAAATCAGTTCGAGTTGCCTGCAGTATCTATAACCAACCCACTACCCTGCTCTGACTGGGGTGTGCATGTGTTGCTCCCGTCCAGCTTTGACAATACGGTCATGACAAAGCGCCCATGCCATGTACAGCTGCAAAATGATGAAATCCGCTAAGGTGGCATGAATGAGTTTAGCTCATCCCTTGGAACATGCAGCATCCTTGATGCAACCGACTGTGACATCCTTATACTTTCAGCATGAGAGGAGCAGAATTGTACAGGTTGGCTTGCTGGTAAGCTGTAGATGAGAGAGCACCTGAATCACTGGAGGTCAAGCAAGGAATGCGCTGTCGTTTGTGGATGTCATATCTGATCAAGTAGAACGTCATGCTAGTCACAATGTAGCAAGGATAGCAACAGTAACCTGATGCCCTTGACAATGACTGCAGCTGAGATAGCAACGCCACACTGTTCACACAATACAGCAAACTGACTCTGCCAGCATCCCTCATGACACAGACTGATTGACTTAACACAGCAGCACTGTTACTGGCAGCAGCACTTGGGTCCAAATCACAACAGAGAACTTCAGCGGCATGACACAATGCTCAGGCTGATGACTCACTTCTGTCGACGTCCCACATGACAGAGACGCCCTCCCAGGTGGCCCCAGGGGGAAGCCCGGGCCCCCACTCCTCGCTCCTAGACACAGTCCCTTCATACCATTCACCTCTGGCTGGGTCTGTTGCATCCTTCCATACCATCTTCACTCTCTGCCCATACAGAAATGGAAGGCTTGTGCTTACGTTGAACCTATCCCTGCATGCATCACGACACACATTGGTACACATAGGTTTTATTGCTACTGTTGTTATCATTATCATTATCATTATCATGATCATTATCATTATCAATATCAATATCATTATCATTAACATTATCATTATCATCATTGTTAATGTTATTATCATCATCATTGGCATCATTATTATTCTTGTTATTATTGTTGTTATTAGTAGTAGTAACGTGCAGGGATTCGACTATACAGCCTGCACATTGTGAAGTGGCATCGCAGCAGATACATTGGCTTGCAGCGCAAATCATACAAATCATGATGACTGATACAATGACAATGACAAATCCTGCTGACTGATGCAATGACAATGACTGATACCCTGTGGCCTACTTTGGCTCATGCAGGGCAGTTCTGGACAAGGCTGTTGCTGCTGATGGCATGGGCTGTGCAAATTTCATGCAGGATCCATCAGGCCTCAGGTCATGGCCTTCATTACCAGCTGGTTTCAGTGCCAGCCTACATTGACTGCTCAGACAGATCTGGCCATTCATCTAAACAGGATTCACACTGAGCTACACTGCGCAGGAGCCAAGTTATTATTTTGGACTAGTTTTGAATTTGTTTTTGCCTTGTTTTGTTTCATATGATAGTATTCAAACAAAAACTTGATGCCACAGGTCATACAGCGTCTTAGAGTGGCTAAGAGATGACCTGAAACACAATTTGGTTTTGTCCAAGTGCACCAACCTGGTGATGATGAAGTCAGGTAGGCTGAGATGCACATGGTGCTCCACCCACACCCCCATCTGGTTGCCATCAGACATGCCTTGTCGCACAAGCAGCAGCCTCAAGAAGGGTTCCTCAGGGGCACCACGTCTTCTTTTGCCTCTTCCCTGTTGCACACAAAAGATCTTCAGCCAGGGTCCTGGCCGTGCAAAGCATCATACTGGAATTCTACCAGTGTCGTACTAGCTAGACTCTGAGCTATGTAGCCAGCAACAATTCAGCACAGTCATGGCTCAAAGGAGGCCCTGTCAATCATGCACGCTGACTGCTTTCTAAAATGCAGGACACGCTGTGACACTTTGTGATTCGCAGAGACGCTTGTCCAAATTGGATAAAAGAGACACTCATGTGTGTATCAGATCCTCATCATTGACCAGTCAAATTTGGTGGGAAACTCAAACTAAAATTGCGCCAAGCTGTTGCAGGCAATTTGAAGCTGGTGGACGTAGGCACATGCATTCCACTTGCTCACACAAGGTCAGCAGAGCTTGTACAGGGTCTCAGTCTGAATGCATGCAGCAGCCGTAATACAACTCACCAGTTCAGGACTCCTGGCTCTGTACTCACAAGCACCAATTGTGCAGTACTCCATGTCTGCAACAGGTGTGGGTGCCACATAGGCAGCATGCTGGCTCGTTGCCTGCCAATATAAAGACTGCAGCTCTGCTGGTGTGCCGCGCTCTTCTTCCTGTGCGAGGTACCTGCATCAAGACAGCATTGGCGTTGTGTATTGCGGCCTGGTTCTTTGCGCAATCATGCATGCCAAGAGTGCCTTGAGGTGCCACAGGACAGTGTCTAGTCCGTCAGGTTTGCTTGCCCGTCAAGTAAGATTCGGTTTGAGCGTATACTGAAGGCCAGGGCAGGCATCGGTCAGCTGGTCAGCTCACCCTTGTCTGTAGAATACGGTTGACAAGCCTTGCAAGTCGTGCTGACTCAAAATGTAGCTAGAGGAGTCCAAGCGGTGTCCTGCTATCTGAAGCCATTCTGTCTTGCCGACCTGCATTCATGCACTTGTTGAGCGCAAATGCTGGAATCTTTCTCATAGTTTGTCAGCAATTTTAAACCTGCCAGACAAATGCGATTTTGGCTGATATCTTACTTATGTGTCTGTCCAGGCAATATATTACATGCATGGTTACCTGTGCAGCATCCATAGCTTCAAAGTTGCTGGTGGTGGCGGGGCTAGAGATGGCAAGCAGATGCCTGGCACACACTACTTTTGTGATTATTGCATACAACACTTGGAGCAGACATCTGCTGGAAGGCCATAGCAAGAAAATAAGAGGTCATCTGATGCATAGCTGACACAAGAAGATACGCATGTCAGGCTCACATATGTCTGTATGTCACCTGCGCAGGTGCAGCTGCAGGCGCAGGTCACGCTTGAATATGCTCTTTGAGATACGTGACTTGAAGCTCCACTTGCAACAAACGCTCTGGTCCAATTCCAATGCTACAGGCCGAGAGTCAACCTTCCAAGGTACGCAACAGCACTTGCAGCTGCCGTCGCTGCCATTACCAACTGTGCTGCGGTGGCTGTGCGCAAAGCAAGAGAGGCTCAATGACGATCGACAGTCTCGATATATGGACCTTCAGGCGGTTATGAGCCAAAAGTGCAATGTACGACAAGGCCAAACAAAAGAGCGTGGGCTCGGCTGATTGGCTGGGCTTGTGCTATTGGCTTGCAACAGGTTGACTACAGACTGTGTCAAACTGCTTGAACTGTCATTGTACGCCGAAATGTCACGAATTACTAGCAGTTACGACGTGACACCTGGAGCCACGTGCTCTATCTCGTAATCCAGAATAATCGCCTCAAAGTGTGACTTCACGGGATGCTCAGAGGTCTGGGCTTTTGAACTGGTGACTGCTGGGTTTGTTCTGGGGAAAACGTCGTAGACCCGCCGTGAAAGTAGGCCGCAAACAAGCAGTGCAGATTGCTCAAGGTCAGCAAGGATGGCTTTCGCCAAAATCAGGTCAAGAGTAAAGAACAGGTTGCACCGACACAAGCGAGATGGGCAAAGCACCGACGCCGACGACACGGCCAGCATCATGTCTGACGATTCACTCACTATGACTGTGGTAATGCATTGCTTTGTTGATTGTCCACACAGTGCGGACGACCATCAGCTCACTTCACGTTGATTGTTATTCTCTGTTCAGATGGACAGCCAAGCAGACAGCGCAAGCACAGCATCCACTGCAGACATGGATATGATGGCAGGAGAGAACGGCATGGATGATCTCATAAGTGACTCAGATGCTGCCAGCTTTCGATACATACGCTTGGTTGTATACTCTGCCAGAAACGTCCTTTGCAAGGACTACAGTGGCTTCAGCGACCCGTACGTGCACCTAAACTCCAGAATCAGCACTGTGCAATAATACCTGGAATTCAGCCCGATAGCCTACAAAGCGGCGCATTGTTGCTTGCAGGTATGTAGAGGCTAAACTTGCTGACAACTGGATCAAGACGCGGGTCATCACACAGACCTTCAACCCAGACTGGAACCAAGAGTAGGCTCCACCTCCTTGATCAATGCAGCACGACTGTATCTGTATGCATCTGCATCAGGACAGCACTACTGCGCATCACATTGTTACAAACAAACAGCATGGGCTCATTAAAGCTCACCAGCAACTTCCATGAATGCATCATGCAGCCTTTCAAGTGCTGGCTGAAAGCCATTTGCGGTGAGCTGTACTGAGTAGCACGTCACCTGAGCAATGTCGAACTGCAACTGCATTGTTGTTGTTGCAGGTTTGTGCTACGCATGGCCAAATCAGAGAACCCCTTGGACCATACATTGTGCCTCGACATGTGGGACTTTGATGGCGTCAGACGGGCACCAGACTTTCTAGGGCAGGTCAACGTGGACTTGACTTCTCTGTACAATGCCAATCCAGACGTCAAAGCCACAGAGCAGACTTGGTATGCAAAGCAAACAAAACTCTGATGTCCAAGCGCTTCAGAGCAGAACCTCTTTGCCATCCTCCATACTGCATTGTGTGCAAAGTGCTGTATGCTGTGCACATTGATGTGATCCTTTTGCTGCGGGCAGTAGTTGTGTGCAAAGGCTCTGACGCAAGGAGTGCATGTTTTCTGTGCGTTTGCGGCTGATCAGCCCTTGATGAGGCAATTACACCTTGGGCTTGCACTTTTGTACTTCCTAGGGCTTGAAATGCAGCAACAGAAGATGAGCTACTACATGACACTCTTGTAGCATGCGCTGCATCATCATAGCAACATCCTGTCGCATCACAAGCTTACAAACAGCGGCACTGCAACTGCTGGCAGGTTTGATCTGCAAGATCGCCCAGGCGTGGCAGTCTCGATCAAAGACAAAGCTCAAGGCAACTTGTGCCTAGGCATTGAGTTCATCAACTACGCTCAGGCTCGTCAGCTTGAGCTGATAAAGGGCCAGGGGGGTGATGCAGGCAGTGTGGCCAAGTACAGCGACTACTCCCTCACACTCAAGGTGCATGGCACTCGAGGCATTCTCAGCAACCTCAAATCTGGCATGAGGAAGGGCTTGTATGTTGAGTCCAGGTAAGGCATGACAGCTTTTCGTGGCATTGTGTGAGATAAAGCATGCGTCCTGCCTACCAGTTCAGGTTGATGAGGCAAGCATGATGTGGTGCGTAGCATGCATCATGTGTCATTAGTCCAAGTATGGAAGGAGCCATGTATGCTAAGATGGGACACAGACTTATGCCTGATATTGGCTTGTCCCCAGTCATGTATCTGAAATCAGGTGGCGTCACGTCTATACTATTCGCAAACTGTGTATGGCTGCCTGATGCAATTTGCCAGTTGCCGCACAGTATATATACCTTCAGAGTCATTGCACATGTAAGCATCTCAATTGCTCGTTCTTACGCGTTATCTTGTTAGGAGACACTGCATCAGGAGACACTGCATTTGCTCACCCATGCATGTTGGGCAGCCAGCATGTGTGAGACTGTGTGCGCTTTAAACAAGCTCCGACGTGTTGTATTGCATGCAGGGTGGGCAGCTATGCAAATAAGACAAAGAAGGTTGCTCAAAAGAGGTAACCTTGTATGCTCTGCTTTGAGGTCAACTTGGGGGTGCAAACTGTGTGGCTGCATTCCTGCTGTTGATTTGCTGAAGCACCCATCTTGACATACCTCATTGTGAGCAAGCTCTGCATCAAGTGCAGCAAACATGCAGATCATCACAGTCATGTGTACAATGTAGCATTCTTTTTATTGTTGTCACGTCGTTGCATCAGTCATGCTGTGCAAGTCAGTGCACAATGCTCATACATTGCACGAGCACAGAAGCTCGCATGTCTTTTGCAGTGTTGAGGGGGACTTGGAGGTGGTGTGGGACAAAAGTGATGTGGTACACATGGACGATGCAATGGCTGTGCCTGCAACAGGTGGCTTCTACAAGAGTGTGGCCCATCATTTCTATGAGGTACACACTTGTATACATGCAGACTGTGCATACGCTGCCCTGCATACACTCATACCAAGACAAAGCCTGAGCCCCTGTTGTGTGACTTTGCTGCATATGGTATCTAGTGACTGAGTATATGTATGCATGTCCTGCTATGTGGTCCTTCCCTGTCCCTTGCTTGCTGGTGACATTGTATGTCGAGCAAAACATACTGATCCTGTATGTGGCTTTGTGCAGAATGCGTACCGACATCTGCAACGCAATGGAGCTTTTGAGGAGGTGCGCTTCATCGTCAAGCGCTCCAAAGCTCATGTCAAGGTGAGAATCCAAGACTTCATATTCAGCAGTGAGATCACGTTTTGAAGAGGCCGGTCTGCTATCCATGGGCTTTCACATCCATAACAGCATACATGGTATGTGTAAAGCCATTCATTGAGCACATCTGACAAGAGCTGCAATTGCACGCAGAATGAAATTGATCCTTGCTGACACTGTGACCCTCAGTATCTTCTCTGCATGCTGTGCAGTAGCAAAGATTTGATATTCTGCCACCGATCATCAGATATGATGTTGTCAAGCTGTGATGAGATGCAACCTGAAGTGTGTGCGTGTGGTCTGCTGGTAGAGGCATGCAGGCAGGAGTGGCACGGACATTGTGGGCATTGCACGCATACCCTTGTCGCGCATCCCCATCCATGATGATGATGCCATTGCAGCTTTGGCAGCGCAACAAGCGGTATGCCACACCACTCATTACTGTGATTATACGCTGTCACTAACACACTATGATGCTGATGCTTGCTGAGGTGTGCCATTTCATGTGAACACTCAGCATGCAGCAAGGCCTACGCATGCAGCAAGGTATTTGCGTGTTGCGTCTTTTGACCATGTCAAATGCTAAGAATTGAGGTTGTGCAATGAGTCTGTGATAGCATCTTGCATCTCCACATTGGGGAGCTAGAAAACAAAAGAAAAGGGTAGCCCACCCAAAGGAGTGGCAGACTACTAAGGTCTTTGACTTGTTGAACAGGCGAGCCTGGCAGATGCGTTAGGGCGCAGCAAGCAGCCTAGATTGCAGTACCTAGTACGAAGCAGCGCATTGTGAACATGTTCAGTTTGGTTTTGCAGGCTGAGGAGGCTGCACGTAATCCACCGCCTGTTGTTGAGATTGAGCCGGAGCTTTCAGGCACAGAGAAGTTTGTGGACACAATGAAGGACCTGGGGCACACCATCAAGGATTCTGTGAACAACTTGGCTCACAACATACCAGAGCCTATGAGCAAGGTGTTGCAGCCCATCACAGCTGCGCTGCACCCTCACAGTGCTGTCCCGGCACCTGCTCCTGAAGGGGCAGATACAGAGGTTCATGTGGACGAGATTGACAAGGTGAGGATCTGGGTGGGCCTGACCAAAAGGGTCACTCTTGATACTTGGATGCCACTAGCATACGGATCAGAAACTGATTGAGTGTAGCTGTGGGGGGACTGTAGACAGCGGCGGTCGGTCAAACACGGCTTAGAAGGCTTTGAACATTTACGTAGACCCAGTGGCGCTGCAGCTGCGTCGTTTTATGCATGAGTTGATATCACACTTGAGGTGGTGCTGCTTGGAGAAACAGGGGGATGGACGCTGAGTTTTGGTACTGCGACGAGGAGCTCCTGGTAGGCTGTGCTGTTGAGCCATAGATCTTTGCCTCCACTCGTTGTTGGGCGCTGTACACCCTGTAGACGCTACGCTTACTCCAGGCGCGCTGCGCAGTCTGCCGAGTGGCGTGATATGACGCTGACTTTCGCGCTTTTGTGCCTAGGCCTCACCCGAAAGTAGCAAATCTGACTTGTACCCCCCCTTGTCAGATCAACTTGTAGCCTCGGCTTCGACTTCTGGTCGCAATGAGCTCATACGAGCTCACCAATCACAACAGGTCAGCTGACCTAGACAGCATCTCTCCCAGATGTACTGAGCCACTACCTGATCCCAGAAACAACCATGAATGCTGCAGGAAGCAGAAGCAGCTAAGGAGGTAGCAGAGCAGCGCTTCTGGCTTCCACTGGAAAGGTCCAAGGGCCGCAGGATGGGCGAGCTGTGTGTCTCCTTGTTGTTTACAAAGGTCAGCTGTCTTTGTGAGGAAGTCAAACACACACTGATGGCTAGCTGCTGCTCACCTATTCTGACCGTATGTTTGTTGTTTACGACTTTGCAGTGTCGCGTGAAACTGGTGCACATCACTAGCTCATGTGGTCATCAGCAAAAACATCCAAATGCAGATACCCATGTGTCATCATGCATCTATTCTGATGGCTGCCGAGCATTGTGTAACAAGACACCAGCTTCTGAAGTCAATGCCACCTGTGGGTAGGGAGCTGCTGGCGAAGCTGTAGTCATGGATGATGATGAGGATGAGCCAGTCGACGGGCCTGAGCCTGAGCCACTAGCCCTGCCAGATGCCCTGCCCATCGCCCTGGTTGATGAGTCACTGCCCGTCAGTAAGCTCCTGAACACAGAAAGACACCTGCTGTGCCCGCCATGCATGGTGTAGACTTTTGCACAGCCTGGCAGTATGTCTTGTAGTGCTAAGCACAAGACGCCAACATCACCAGACAGGTCAGTGTCTGCTGTCTTTGCACAGCCTGGCAGTACGTCTTGTAGTGCTAAGCACAAGACGCCAACATCACCAGACAGGTCAGTGTCTGCTGTCTTTGCACAGCCTGGCAGTACGTCTTGTAGTGCTAAGCACAAGACGCCAACGTTATCAGACACGTCAGTGTCTGCTGTCTTTGCACAAGCTTGCACATGAAATGCAGCGCAGATGTCAAACACCATTGGCAGTCAGGGCGTTTGCTAGCTTTGCATACTACATGCAGTATCTGGGAACATGACAGCTCAATGTAGCATGTTGACGCAGGCACAAAGAAGCTGTTCAAGATGATGCTGGGCACCGACTCAGAGTTTGTCAACAAGTTCTTCCAGGCGCGCAAGTACTGGGACATCAACATAGGCCAGTGGACAGCCGTAGGTACAGTTTGCACACACCACCCCTCATGCCAGAAGGAGTTTGTCTTTGCTCAGAACTGCAGCATCCTAGACTGCTGTGTGATGGAAGGAAATGCTGTCTGAGCCTGTTGCTGTACAGTGGCACACACACACACATGCAAACATTGCATAAGCTGTGATGAGATGGCATTGAGATAACCCACTCTGGGTGTAGCCCAACCAGGGGGTAGCCCAATCAGAGGGTAGCCCATGACACAACTTCCCAGTGCATGCCGCATTACTTCTTGCATAACAAATGTGCTTTGCCAGCAAGTGTGACCAATGGCTGCTGCTATTCTGGTGCGACTGCCTGAAAGATTGACTTTTGGTGCAGTCCATGCTGACTGTGTAGTTGGCATCTATAGGTGGGGAGAGAAAGAGGGAGGTGCTATACACGATGCCTCTGAAGAAGAATGCTCTTGGTCCTAGTGAGGCAGCCTGTATAGAGCAGTACAAGGTGGTCTCCAAAGAGGACGGTGGGTGGTTGGTCACCCTATTTGTCACCACCCCCAAGGTACGCTGCCATCTGTCAGAGCCTGTTCTCATGGCATATACACCAGCAGGTTCCAACATGCACTGCAGACATCACAGCAGAGAGAATTAGACAGCTATCCTGCTGTCAATGCTGATCTGATGCTGATCTGAAGCTGCTCTGGAGAGACAATACTTGTCCTGCGCATACCTAGCTCATCATGAGCTGGCAAGTGTTTTATCATCATCAACATCATCATTACTATTATTATTATTATTGTTGTTATCATTATTATGACTGCTGATCTGCCTTTTGGCCCACATCAATACACACACATCTGGCATCACACTCCAGCGTTGGGTCAGTCAGGCACTGCTGCAAACATCCACATCTCTGCACTCCACACAAGCCTAATACATTTGGGGTAAATCTCTGCTCTATCACAAGCCTGACGCATTTTGGCTAAACCTCCGCACTATCACAAGCCTAGTACATTTTGGCTTAATGTGCAAGTACGCAGGCACCCAAGCTGCGTCTGTACAATGCAGGTGCCGTATGGGACTTCCTTCCACCAGAATGTGCAGTGGGCTTGCCGGTATGAGGGCCGAGGCAAGTGCCGCCTGCGTGTCACAGGCGAGGTCGAGTTCACCAAGAGCCCCTTTGTGAAGGGCATGATCCAAAAGGCCTCAGAAGAGGTACGATGGGCGTGTCAAGCATGTGCTGTGTACCGTGTTCAGTACATATGGTATTTGTGTAGCATAACCTGTCATGTGCTGCAGCACATGCCAGGATTTGTACAGCTTTTGGCATATACTATGCAACTTGCAACATCTGTACAACCTGGTTTATTGGCTGAAGATGTAACCCTAGCGTCCCTGCATCCCAAAAAGTGTTCATTTTACTCGTGCTATGTCATTTGTAGCCAGTGTCCTTGCATCCCACAAATTGTTCATGTGACTCGTGCTTTGTCATTTGCAGCCTACTCATGTACCTGCTTGCCTAAGCGATGGCTTCCCATACACAGCAAAGAGTCCAGAATCATGTGGTGTTCAGCTTGACCTATCTGCTGTAACAATCAACTGACTGTCGTAAGTCTCTTGTACAGGGTATGAAAGAGGCTTACCTGGTGTACATGGACACACTGAGGGAGGAACTGGGCTCGGCCCCTCCTGTGACAGCTGCCACTGTGGCACAAAGGGCACAGGACTCAGCAGAAGGCATGCACAGCCAGACCAGGGTGCTGCAAGGCTTGGCCATTGGCATGCTGCTGGTGTTGCTGTTGCTTGTCTGGAATGTGTGGGGCCTTTGCAGGACAAGCAGACAGCAGCTGCAGTTGCTGCAGCAGCTGGCGGAAGCTTCCTTGAATAAAGTGACGCAGCAGGGACCTGTGACTGCTGACCAATGCCAATCTTTCATTCCAAAGTGAAAACCTGGTTGTGGGACTCAGGATGATTTTGTTGACTGTGTTCTGTGGGTTTGATCAGCTCAGGTAGCTCAGTGAGGGTGTGGTCTGTATTCTTACTGTGTGGGGCTTTCTACAAAACATTTCACCATGCTTTTGGTGAGTCAGTCGAGATTCGTTTGAACTCAGTTGCATTGGTGTACATAAGTACTGACTTTTCGATTGTGTTAAAGTTTGATACAGATAGATTACCAGGTAGCAGCAGCAGCAGTGCTAGCATCACTGACAAACTGTGGTGGGGCATCCAATAGCAGAAATAAGACAGAAGTCAGCAGGGGTAGATCCGTGTGTATTAGATCGAGACAGCTGTAGAATTGCAAGTGGTCTTGCAGGTTTGTCTAGTGAGAACGCGGTGATGCACCGGAACACATTAAGTTTTGGCTGAAAATGCATGCATCGTAAGGGAAGGAAGTATTGCATGCGTTAAGAAAATGTGCTTTGATACTGCAACATATAGTAGAGTCAACGTTCAGCACACAAGCCGAGCCTACAACAGGCCACAGCTGCATACAGAATGAGGAAGCAGGCTCAATGAATATCAACCGTGACGTCAGTGCTTACTGCAGATGATGCATTTCACACCTGAACCAATGTGTGTGGCCAACTCAAAGACATAATTCAATGGTGCAAGCTGTCATCGGTGCTTGAGGCTGGCACATGGCATGTCTAGATTAAGCCTTTCAGCTTAAGCTATGAATAATCGAATCTTTGTTGACTACCAGCCAATGCGATTGCATACCATGTATATGTCGAAGCAGTTTTCTGCGGCCCCAGGCCAGGCCATTCAACAACAAAAAAGCTCTAAGCACGAATCACAGAAGCATGTGAATGGCAACTGCTGGCATGCAGAATCTTGTGCAGCAATAGAGTACAAAGTCATGATGAGATCTACCAGCATACAAAACTTTCCAAAATAAGGACAGACATGCAAAGATTATGACCTATACTGTAACATACCATAACAGCAATGTTTCAAAACCCATGTGTAACTAGACATTCGAGGAGCAATTATCACATTTTGGGCTCAAAAGAAGCACCACAACCACACTTGCCAGAAGCATTGGGGTTTTGCGTGACCTGCATCAAATTAGCAAGAAGTCAGCCAATGATACAAAAGACATGTGTCTCTTCCTTTCTAGACCAAGGCACGCATCTCTTCCTTTCTAGACCAACAAGCTTGATGTGCATCAGGCTAGTTGCAAATGCAACAAAACAAACAATCTGTGAAGGACAGTTGTAAATGTTTGTTAGCCCATTTGACGCCATGCCAAGACCAAGGTTGCACACCTCAAAAGAGGCCCTGATGAGATCTGTGGTATAGTCTACAGTTGCCCCTTTGAGCAACTCATAAGAAACAGCATCTGTCACCAGCTGCACTCCATGTTGCTGCACCACACTGCATTAGCAGCAGCGCATCATGAACTGCAAGATTTAGGCACTGAATGCAATGAACAAGTGGGGAAGAAGACGTGGCACTTTTGCAAGAGCAGACAGAGACTCACATGTCATCGCTTGCAGGGTCTGTCTCTAAGTCAAACTTATACGAGAATCCTGAGCAACCACCAGCATCAACCCTTAACCTCAGTACCATATTTGGGTCTTTTTGGCTAAGCTCTTGTATTCGCTGCAGAACCAAGCGGAGTATGAGATGCTGCATCCACGCACGGGCCGTGTGCGGGAATTCAATAGACATTATACCTCGCTGGCTGCTTCAGTGAGCTGAATGTCTGGTTGTGCTTGTTCAGCAACAGCAGCTTGAGAGTAACTCCTGCTCCGGAGTGCCATTGAGGTGGGTTGCATCGATATCCCACCATGAAGGTGGGACGCTGCTATGATCAAAGCAGTCCGATAACTGTCAACGTTGGTGGCCAAGACCGGTCGAGAGGCAGGCAACTTGGAGGACGCAGCTAGAGCTTGCAGAGCCAAGGACCAGCAACGTTGCATTTCTCTCATTCGTGCAATTAATGTCGGCTTACAGACACACTTGAGAAACCGGGTTGCACCGCACACAAGGTGCCGATGATCTGCAACGTAACTCACCTACCACACCACTGTGAGTCACCGTAGATAGTGATACATGACGGTATAATCAAGGTTACGGTGAAGATTAGATCCTCCGAAACCACGCTGTGGCAGCCTCTGATCAGCACCTGCCTCTGTCGTCCGAGCTCTTGAGTGGACACTGCCCCAGCATGTCGGGGTTCACTTTGCATTCCCACTCCTGTGGTGTCGGCAGCGTGCAGCATTTGCCCCAGCACAGCTTCGCCTCAGCCCTGCAACCTCACAGGCTTGTGGCTCGGAGAAGATGCTTGTCCGTCAAAGCTGCAATTGTTGCAGAGCCCGCTAGCATTGAAGTGAAGAGCTTCGATGGCTCATCCTCTGGCTCACAAGATCTAGCCTTGAAGGTTGCAGCCCGCAACACAGCGAAAGGCTTGGTGCACAGATATCTAGTGACAGTCAGACAAAACGCCAGAGCGGTAGGTTGCTGAGCACCTGGGACCCTGCATCAGCTTGGTTTCCAGGACTGTGCTCAAGCTTTTTGTGCTTTGCAGGGCACAGCCAGTACCAAGACAAGGGCTGAGGTCAGAGGAGGCGGCAAAAAGCCCTATGCACAGAAAGGTACTGGAAACGCACGACAGGGATCTAGCAGAACGCCTCTCAGGCCTGGAGGTGGAGTGGTCTTTGGTCCCAAGGTATGCCAAGCACATCACCCTGCGTGCAACATCCTGGACGCTTGAACAGCTCGACAAATGTTTTGATGTGTGCAAAGCTGCTCTCCGGTTTTCTCCAACCACTGGTCAATCCTTCATTCTGTTTCCGGTCTCACAGCCCAAGGATTGGGGTATCAGAATGAACAAGAAGGAGCGCAGACTGGCTCTGGCTACAGCTTTCCAGTCCGCCACAGCCAACACGGTCATTGTGGAAGACCTAAAGGTGAGAAGCACTGCTTCTCCTGTTGCATGCAAACCTGCAAAGCCACTGTAGAGTTTGCTCTATGCGTAGCTGCCATCACAGACCTGCACTGCCTACACACTGCCAAATCACCTGCTGCAAACACAAGTTGATTGACATGTATGGTAACTCTCAACATTGACTAGCTTTTCTCCTGGTCATTACAATACGTCCACGGCAATCTGTGTATCGTCAACAGTCATGTGTAACGCTCACCTCTCTTGATATTTGTCAGTGTTGCACCTTGGTACAGTATCTTATCAAAAACCCCTGAAGACCTCCCACCTTTTCCCATCTGCACGTTTACTAATTGGCACTGCTTACCCCATGTTCACCCTCACCTTCGCATTCAGCTTTTCAGCTTCCCTCCCTCTCACCCCAGTCCCCTCCCTCTTACCCCAGCCCCCCTCAGTTTTGCCTCGCTGCTTCACTTGTAAGGTTTTCTTTCATGGCTTGTGTGTCCACTTTGTTGTATCACATACGTATGGTTCCTTGATAGATTGGATCTCAGATACACGTCCCCAAGGAAGTACTGATTTGTAGAGCCCGGTGAAATGCCTGATACGTATGTGTGTGCAGGGCAAGCTCACCACTCCCAAGACCAAGAACTTGGTAGAGGCACTGGAGCGATGGGGAGTTGACCAAGAAGACTATGGACTGCTCATACTGAGCGAGCAGTCCCCTATGATTGAGCTGTCTGCCAGAAACGTGGAGAAGCTCAAGTTGAACACAGTTGACCACCTTAACGTGTATGATGTGCTCAGAGCAGACAAAATCGTGGTGGAAGAGTCTGCCTTCAAGTACATCCAAGAGTTCTATGGCGCTGCTGCAAGTGAAGATGCATCTGAAGATGCAACTCCTGAGGAGGCGTGAAGTGCAGTGGTCACTGCATGACTTTGTCATGTGGGTTATGTGCAAATTGTTTGTTTTTTGCACCTTTGATTGCAGCATGCTACTTTCTTTCTGATCAGGTCATCCCCAACATGGCCTCAACAGCCATGTGGTCTTGGGCATAACGCAACAACTGACTTTGAGCCCTAGGGCCTGTTCTTTGTTTGTTTGGCACCATGGCAAATTGACTGTTTAAGTCTGTGTTCAACGCGACTGTCTGTGCTGTGTGCTCAAACTGTGCCAGTCAGTCAATTCACATAGCTGCTTGAACATATTCAGAGAGCAAAACAAGCTAAAGTTGCCTTTAGCCTGCCCAAGTGTAATCTGTTCTGCAGACCGGATCACACGGAGGTCATGATGCATCACATTGAATACACATATATCGGTAAAGTTGTTGATTGTTACCAAAAACTTACATGGTTGCTGCCTAGGTGGACAAAGCGTCTTGTTGCCTACTGAAAGTCCTTCTAATAAAAGCATACATTAGACGATATACAGGACCTATACGGACGCACAAGCCTAACAACAACTCTGATGGCACTGTTCAACATTGCAACGAGGCTATTGTGCATCATGCTGATGGCACACCCAAGCTACTGTTAGCTAGGATCTGAACAGGGTGTCATGTACACAGTGGCATGGCCCCACAAAAGAGACATGGCTGTTTTTTGAGAGATTGCAGCATGCTTGGAACACTGATCCATGGTATCAATATCAATCAACTTGCGGTGAGCGGCACACACAACTATTCCTGCTGCATCTTGAATGTGACGCGATTCCAACTTGATTGGCTTGACGGGTAACAAACAACACACAGCAACATTCAACAATCCTAGTACATGCCTGCAACAAACTGGCTGAGGGTGAACATACATTTCAGCATAGACACATCATCAACATAAATTGAATATTATCATTAATATATGAAAATAATTATGACATCCCCCTTCGAAATGGCCACCAGGACCTCTGTTGCTGTTGACCGCCACCTTGTTGCTCAGATCTGGGCTGTTGCTGAGCTGCTTGGCCAGCATCAACATCTCCACGCTGCCGCATGAGACTGCTAGGCCTTTGATTAGACTGCCAAGCTGGGTCCTGGTTGGGTTCTGGTGGCAGGCTCTGTGCCGAGAGGCGGGACAATGATTGACTGACCCTCCCAAGCATGTTGCCTAAAGAGGAAAGCATCATTGCATGAGTCATATCAACCATGAACAGATTGCGTCAAGCAAACAGGAACATGTAGTTGGAGGTTTCAGTAACTGCATTGTGACGGCATGCCAGATGCTTTAGGTTTGACTTATGACACTCAAGTAATGAGGTTAGACATGATGTGCAACAGCATGCACGTCACAAACTGTGCTGTTGTTCCGTGTAGGAGCAAAGAGACAGTGTCACCAAGAAAATGCAATGCAGCCACAGACCAAAACAAAATGTGCTTTAGCCATGCAGCTGTCAGGATGGGCTACAAGCTGCACATAGGGCAGCTCCTGGCTACACACTTTGATACATGCAATCAGGGCTCAGGCCTAGACCAACCCTATACTGCACATCATGGAAAACTATATACTCTGCAGACCCAGCATGACTGCAGTGCTGCAACAGTGATCATACCTCCAGCCATGCTTGGTTGTCTCGTTTCCACTTGCAAAGCAGTGGGCTGATGTTGCGCAGCACCATCTAGTCTGTTAGATTCAGCCTTGCTGGTGGGAATAGGAGAGACCAGGTCAACAGGCATGGGAGCATTCTGTGCTTCACGGCTGTCAACTTCAAGATACGCTGTATAAAGTTTGGTCTGAGGTTGGTATGGGAATCTGGCAGGGATGTTGACTGTGTTAGAGAGGCTGGTGCTGGCAGAGCCCTGCCCTGTGCCCTGCATATGAACAGAACTGACAAACTGAGAGTCATCAAACATTTCAAGAGTGCTGCTATACATGCCGTATGCTCATAGAATGATACGTCATGGTCATGTCATGACATACTTACAGGACAAAGGGCTATAGTTGCTAAGGACGTCTGAAAGTGCACTGCTGGGACAACACATGCAATCACACAGCGCAGCAGTCACATGCCACACATCTTGGACACAGTTGCAGGTACCTACAGCCTCGGTTTCACACTCAATTCGACTATTGTTGCATCCTATGCAAGCAAGCTGACGTGAGCCATTGGCGGCACTGGAGGTAAATGTCAGCTTTGAATGCACACGACTGACATTGTGCCATCAC